>Ga0326597_10001895_pt1 | contig 32266 bp, 29 predicted proteins | sample RVTome_12_FD_203789 | JGI IMG/M metagenome (GOLD analysis project Ga0326597, IMG submission 203789) | Soil microbial communities from uranium-contaminated site in the Upper Colorado River Basin, Wyoming, United States - RVT100D185 | ecosystem: Environmental > Terrestrial > Soil > Contaminated >...
GAGATGGCCTTCGTCGTAGTTCACGCCGAGGCCGCCACCGACGTCGAGGTAACGCAGGCCGACGCCGCGTTTGACGAGTTCGGCATAGATCTGCGTCACTTCCTTAGCTGCCTGTTTGAGAACGGCAATGTCGGCGATCTGACTGCCCAGATGACAGTGCAACAACTTTAACTTGTCGAGTTGACCCACCGCTTCGAGGTCGTCGATGAGGCGCATTAGCTCAGGAATCGATAGTCCAAATTTCGAGTTTAGTCCCGATGAACTCGCCCAACGCCCCGAGCCTAGCGTCGCTAGGCGAATACGCACGCCCAGAGATGGCGAGAATCCCTTCTTCAGTCCGAGTGATTTGAGCGCGACATACTCGAAATAGCGCTCGACAACCGGTAGTACGTTTCTGCCAAGCTGCTGCGCCGAGATCATCAAAGCCAACATGGTATGGTCTTTGACGCCGTTGCAAATCAGAAGCGTATCGTCTTCCTTGAGATTGGCGAGTGCGGCAACGAGTTCTGCCTTAGAGCCGCACTCCAGGCCGAGACCAAATTCTTTGCCGGCGTCGAGAACCTCATCGACGACTTCGTGCAGTTGATTGACCTTGATCGGATAGACACCTCGGTAAACGTTGCCATAGCCGGATTCGGCGATCGCGTTCGCAAATGCCTCGTTGAGGCGCTTGACCTGCATCCGCAGTATGTCCTGAAACCGCACCAGTACGGGCAGCTTCACGCCGCGCTTACGCAACTCGGCGACAACGGCCGGCAGATCGATACTCAGACTCGGGTCATCGAGCGGATGGACGGCGACATTACCTGCTGAATTGATGGAAAAGTAGGGATGCCCCCAGCTTGCGACGCGATACAGCTCAGTCGATTGCTCTACTGACCAATCCGAGCTCCGCAAATGCATTTTTACGGCTTCTGTCGACATCTCACTGGTCCATGATGTAAGCGAACATTAACGGCGCGCAGATCGTGGCGTCCGACTCGACGATGAACTTCGGCGTATCCGCCGCCAACTTGCCCCAGGTGATCTTTTCATTGGGAACTGCGCCAGAGTAACCGCCATAGCTGGTCGTCGCCTCGCTGATCTGGCAGAAGTATCCCCATCGCGGCACAGCCTCGATGCGCAAATCTTGCTCGAGCATCGGCACGACACAAATCGGAAAATCTCCGGCGATCCCCCCGCCGATTTGGAAAAAACCGATCGGGCCGCTCGCAGACTCGGTCTGGTACCACTCGGCCAATCGCATCATATACTCGATTCCCGAACACATGGTCCCCGGATCGTCGATCTCACCCGAAATGCATCGGGCGGCATACATATTGCCGAGCGTCGAGTCTTCCCAACCGGGTACGAACAATGGCAGGTCAGCCTCGCATGCAGCAAGCAGCCAGCTATCAGCGGGATCGATCTGGTAGTACTCCTCGAGGCTACCGGCGCGGATGACGCTGTAGAGAAACTCATGCGGCAGATAGCGCTCACCGTTGGCGTCCGCCGCGCGCCACTTTGCACTGACAATCCGTTCGAGCCGGCGCATGGCCTCCTCTTCGGGAATACAGGTATCGGTCACCCGATTCAGACTCTGCTCGAGGAGCGCCTCCTCCTGCTCGGGCGTCAGATGCCGGTAATGCGGTATACGGACGTAGTGATCGTGCGCAACGAGATTGAACAGATCTTCCTCAAGGTTCGCACCCGTGCAGCAGATCGCGTGAACTTTGCCGCGGCGGATCATCTCCGCGAGCGAGAGCCCGAGCTCCGCGGTGCTCATTGCCCCCGCCAAGGTCATGAGCATTGAGCCGCCCTGAGTGAGATGCTGCGTGTACGCCTCGGCTGCATCCACGAGCGCGGCCGCATTGAAATGCCGGTAATTGTGCCGGACGAAATCGCGAATCTCTCCCACTGGCCTGTCCTTATTCGAGTCGTTGCGCAAGATTAGGGAAAGCGAACGGCTAGGACAACCTGACATCCGATACCGGCACCTGCTGCGTTAAGCAATGTAGGCCGCCAAGACCGGCGACGAGGTACCGGCAGTCGATGCCGACGACGTGCCGGCCGGGAAAGCAATCAGCCAACACGGCTGCCGCCGCGGCATCGCCTGCAACTCCAAACTCTGGCACGAGCACGAGATCATTGGCGATATAGAAATTCGCATAGCTCGCGGGAAGCCGTGCGCCACGATAGTGCACTGGCTCCGGCATCGGCAGATCGATGATCTCGAGCGCCGTACCGTCGCTCAATCGCACGCGCTCGAGGCTTTGCCGATTGGCTTGGAGCGGAATGAAATTTGGATCGTCGCGGTTCGGCTCGATCGCGGTAATGACCGTACCGGCTGTGACGAAGCGCGTGATCTCGTCGATATGTCCGTCGGTGTCATCGCCTTGGATTCCCTCGCCGAGCCAGACAATCCGCTCAATACCGAAGGCATCCTTCAGCTCCTGTTCGATCATCGCACGATCGAGATCCGGATTCCGATTTGCGTTCAGCAGGCATTGCTCGGTCGTGAGCAACGTGCCCTCACCGTTCACGTCGATCGACCCGCCCTCGAGAATCATTGCATGCTCAATGCATGGGACATCGAGAGCCGCCGCCATCTGCGCGGCCACGGCCTGGTCGAGATCATACGGCGGGTATTTGCCGCCCCACGCGTTATAGCCGAACTTGTGCGCAGCGAGCGGAGTCTCGGCGCCCGCACCGCCGACGACAAAAATTGCACCGTGATCTCGGCACCACGCATCGTTGGTCCGGATTCGATGCATCTGGACGCTGCCGCGTGCGACCCGCTTGGCCAGACGTTGCTCGAGGTAGCGTTCCTGACCGGAATCGAGCACGTTGATATGGACGGTTTCAAACTCGCCAAGCGCTGCGACCACGTCGAGCATCGACGCTTCGACCTTGTCCAGGCAGCCGGGCCAGGTATCGGGATTATGCGGCCAGGAAATCCACGTGCCCCGGTGCGGCGCCCACTCCGGCGGCATTCGATAGCCGTCAAGCCTGTTGGTCGGGTCGGTCTGTGGGGCCACGTGCACGACCCTCCCAGCAATTGGTAGCCGAGATGATAGCGGTCCCGACGCGAGAGGCAAGCGTCCTGTACGGGACACGCGGCGGCGGCGCTGCGGACGCGATCACGGTATCATGAGCGCATGAAACGCCTGTGTGCACTCGTGTTGATGTGCGCCGGCATCGGTCCGCTGACGGCAATGAGCCAAGAACGCGGCTCGCTGCTCGTCGCAACGGAGCAGATCACGGAGGGAGCCTTCGCCCAGACCGTGGTTTTGCTGCTGCATTTCGGTAGCGACGGCGCCATCGGCGTCGCGATCAATCGGCCGACCTGGGTATCGACACGCGAGCTATTTCCCGAGTTCCGGGCGCTGCACGCGTATCGCGATCCCATCTTCCACGGTGGCCCACTCGGGCAGGCCACGGTCCTCGTGCTCAGCCGCAATCGAAGTCCGGCATCCGGGGACAGCGAGCCGTTGCTTGATGGGGTCTACGTGACTTCCGACCTGGAGCAACTCGAGGCCGACCTGCGTCCGGCCGACGACGACTCTGTCGTTCGATTATACGCCGGCCATGCGGGCTGGGGACCCGGGCAACTCGACGACGAGATTGCCGCCGGCGCTTGGCAAGTGGCTCCGGCTAGCGCGGCGCTCGTATTTGACGCCGAACCCGAATCCATGTGGCAACGGCTGGCGCGAATCCAATCGGAGATGATCGTTTTCGAGCGCGCCTTACCAAGGGCATTCGCCACGAAACAGTAATGCCGTACGCCTACTACGCGCGGCTCAGCCAGGCTAACAAGGCCGTCTATCGACAGAGCGCGGCAATAGACACAATTCCGCTCGAGCATTCCAAGCGTCTGCGCCCGATCGTACGCAAGCTCGAGCGCGAGCTTGCGTACGAGCAGCGCGCCGGGATCGCGATTGCGGTCCGGGAGCTTTGTCACCGGCTCCTCGAAGATCTCGGTACCGCGCCCGTGACGGTGAAACTGCTTGCAGCTCGCCCGAGTCATGCCTGGGGCGAGCTGCACGGTTTGTACGAGCCGGCGGAAGGCCGGCGTCGGGCGCGCATCACGGTATGGATGCGCACGGCACAGCAGAAAAAAGTCGTGGCGTTTAAGGCGTTCCTGCGAACCGTGCTACACGAGCTTTGCCATCACCTCGATTACGAGCTATTTGGGCTCGCGGACTCGTTTCATACGGAAGGCTTCTTCAAGCGGGAATCGAGCCTCTTTCGGCAACTCACGGGAAAGCCGCGCGGCTGATCCATGCATATTGTGCTTGGCATCGTCGTTCTGCTTGCATTGGTCGTCGGACCGGGCCTTTGGGTCAAGTCCGTCTTGGCACGCTACAGCCGGCCCGTGGACCGCTACGCGTACAGTGGCCGGGAGCTTGCCCGCAGATTGCTCGATGACCTCGGGCTCGACAGCGTCAAAGTCGAAAAAGCCGACACGGGCGATCACTATGATCCGCGGGCAAAGGCTGTCCGCTTGTCTCCGGAGAATTTCGACAGCCGCTCGCTGACCGCGATCACAGTCGCCGCGCACGAGGTGGGTCACGCCTATCAAGATGCTCTTGGATTTCGCCCGCTCCTGTGGCGCACGCGGCTCGTCACCTGGGTAGGCCCCGTCGAAAAATTGGGTGCCGGTCTGTTGCTGCTCGCACCGTTCACGGTCGCCCTAGCACGCTTGCCTCTCGTTGGTTTGCTCACGTTTCTCGGCGGCCTCGCGACTCTGGGCACGGGCACGGCCATACACTTCTTGACGCTGCCGACCGAGTTCGATGCGAGTTTCGGGCGTGCGCTACCGCTGCTGCGTGAGCGACGCATCCTGCGCCCCGGGGACGAGTCACGGGCGCGGCGAATCCTGACCGCCGCCGCGTTGACCTATGTCTCGGCATCGCTGATGAGCCTGCTGAATATTGCCCGCTGGTGGGCGATAATACGGCGCTGAACAGAACCGCCCTCGAATACGCCGCTCATTGCGCCGCCCGAGCAAGGTTCTAACGCGGCGGCACGCTCGACGCAGCACCTGAACTCGAGCAAACGGATCCGATGCCAATAATAAAGCCAGCCGGTTCTGCTACCGGCGCCACAGCCCCGCGACTGACGACGACGATCGTCGTGTGCGCCTATCTTGCAGGCTTTGCGGCCATGCTTTTCGAGGCTGCTTGGCTGCGTCAATTCGCAGTCGTGTTCGGCAATAGTCCGCTGGCGTTCCTCGCGGTTCTCACCGCGTATCTCGCCGGGCTGTTCACCGGTGCGGCGCTCGCAGCCCGCTACGTCGGGAAGATCGCCCGGCCGATCCAGATTTTCGGCCGAGTTCAGGGAATCGTCGCAGCCGCCGCAGTTGCCGTGCCGCTCGTGCTGGTAGTGGTCGGCGCGGCGTATATCTCGATGCTCGGCGGCCAGGCCGCGCCGGCGAATGCCGGCGGCTGGGCACCGGCCGCGTTTCATCTGCTCGCCACGTTCCTCGTGCTCGTAGTTCCGGCGGCCGGCATGGGTGCGGCGTTGCCGCTACTCGCACGTGGCGGCATCGATCGGGAAGCCGCAATCGGGCCGACCGTCGCTACGCTTTGGGGTGCGCATGCATTCGGCGGCGCCTGTGGTGTATTGACGGCCGGTTACGTCTCGCTGCCGCTGATCGGATTGAACGGCACGATTGCCGCTGGGGTCGTCGTCAGCCTGCTGATCGTCGGTTTGATCGCTATCCTAGCTCCCCGCGGCGCAGCCGCGACGCCCGCGGTGACACCAGGACCGGCGCCGAGTTTCTATCGGGCCTGCATAGAGCCGTGGATCAGCGCGCAGCGACGGCGCGGCGGAGGGTTCGCATCGGCTTGGTCGGCTCAGCCGGCCTGGATCCTACCGGCCACCCTCATTGGCGGCGCAGCGGCAATGACTTACCTACTGCTGTGGGTGCGCCTGCTCAGCCACGTACTGGGTCAGGATGTCTATGCTTTCTCGATCGTGCTCACGATTTTTCTGGGCGGGATCGCAATTGGCAGCGGCATCGCCGCCAAATTCGCGCGCGATGGACTTGCCGCGGCGACCGCGTACATCGGCGTGCAATGCGCCGCCGGCGTCTTGGCAATTTCCACCTACACGATGCTCGACCCCTTGCTGCCCTCGGCACGTGGCATGGCGCAGGTCGTCGCATACGCTTTAGCGATCGTGCTGCCGGCAGCAATTTTTCTCGGCGCGAGCTTGCCGCTGGCAGTACGCGTGCTCGCTAGCGGCGTGGCACGCGCCGGGAACGATACGGCGCGGATTTACGCCTGGGCCACGGCCGGCGCGATCGCGGGTACCTTATGCGCGGGCCTGCTGCTGCTGCCCTCGGCCGGCTTCGAGGGCACGATCAAACTCGCGGCCGCGGCGAATTTCGGGTTGGCCTGCTGGGTTGCGATTTTTGTCGCGCGCCGCCGCCCCATAGCCATTGGACTGACCGCCTGCGCAACACTTGCCACGATCGTAATCTACGCCCCGACGCGGCCAGCCACGCTAACGTCGACCGCGATCATCCCAGCCGCGTACGAAGCCGGCGCGCAGGAATTGTTCTACGCGGTCGGCCGTGCCGCGACCGTACGAATGCTTGCGGCAGACGGCTTCTACTATCTAGGCAGCGACGGCCTACCTGCGGCCGCGATCGGAGCCTCGGGCAGCCCGCCGCGACAGGACCCTGCGAAGTGGCTCGCCACCTTACCGGTCGCTGCGCGCCCCGGCGCTCAAGCAGTGCTCCTGATCGGCTTGCGTGGCGGCGTGACACTCGACGGCATGCCACCGTCGGTGCGTGGTGTAGATGTCGTCGAGCTCGAACCAGAAATCGTAAACGCGAACAAAACGATCGCCGCACGCCGCGGCAACGACCCACTTCAAGATTCGCGATTCACCATGATCGTCAACGACGCGCGCGATGCCATGCGGCTTACCGACAAGCGCTACGACATCATCATCGCGGAGGCATCCCCGCCATGGACGAGCCGGGCGTCTCATTTATATACGCGAGAGTTTTTAGCCGAGATCAGAACGCATCTCACCGACGGCGGCGTGTTCGTACAATCCATCGCAACCGAATACTTCGACGCCGCGTTGCTGCGGTCGGCAGCGGCGACGCTGCTGAGCGAATTCGAGTACGTGCGGATGTATCGGCCGGCGCCGCGGCGTTTGATTTTTCTCGCCTCCGCAACGCTGCTGGAGCCGGAGCTACAACTCGCCCGATCCGGCGCGCCGATCACCGACGATGTCATGCATTACAGCCGCATGGGAATGAACGGCGTAGAGGATCTCGTTGCCGCACTGGCCATGGAGACGGCCGGCGTGGCGGCGTTTGCCGGGGATGCGACGGTTAGCACCGACGACAATTTATTGCTCGCGATGCGCAGCCGTCGCCGTGCCGACGGCCTCGATGCCGCCGAGCTAGCAAACTTAGTCGCGCCGCATGACCCGTTGCTCAGGCGCGAAAGCTTCATCTATACGCGCCTCGCCGACCGGATCGATTTCGGCTACGTCATGCGGCGGCTCATCGGCACGGACCAGCAAGCAAGGGCCGTGAACGTCGCAGCCACGCACCCCGTCGAATCGACGCGGCTGCTGATGTACGGATTGCTGTACGCGGCACGCGATCAACCGGAACAGGCTGCAACTGCATTTCGGGCGGCGCTGGACCAGCGCCCCGGTAACGCCCAAGCGCGCTATCTATTAATCGCGCCTGATATCGCCCAGCTCGCACAAGCGACCGCCGGCCCTGAGCTTACGGCGCTTGCCGAGGCTCTGCCCGCCTCGGCAAACGCGGTAGTACAGGCCTGGCGTTTTGCGGCCAGCCAAGATTGGCAATCGCTCGCGCAACTCGACGGTGCGCTCGGCCGTGCGAGCGTAACCGATGCTTGGTATCCCGACGTCGTTCGCTTGCGTGCCGAATGGCGCGGCAAAGTGACGCAAAACATCGAAAGTTTCGCATTCGACGCGTTGCGGTTGATTGATCGCGCGATCTTGCTAGCCCCGGATCGGAATCTGTTTTTGCTCCGCGCCGCGATCGGAATCGCACTCGGCGACGGCGGCATCGCGATCGAATCCTCGCGTCAGGTCGTGCGCTTGCTGCGCGCCGATCTCGAGGAAATACAGGCGACGGGCGGCATCTTGTCCGGACGCGAACTGATCATCATGCGCCAGAATCTGAGCGCGATCGTCACCAATCTGAGCGGCGATCTAGTCGCGGGCGAGAATCGGCGGGCCGAAAGCGTTACGCGCGCAGCGAACGAGATCCTGCGGTTCCTGGATACGGCTGAAGCGACCACCGAGCAATGAACTCAGACGTTCGGCGCCGTGCAGGCAGGCAATAGCGCTCACAGCGAGCAGCGGCTCGCGAAAGGGCGCCACGACCGCTACCATAATCATTCCGATGACCCGATCAGCTCACGCCGCCGAAGTCCAAGAGCGCATGCAGCTCGATGCGCTGGTGTCCATCAAAGCGTATATACCGGAAGACGCGATGACCGCCGACCTGCTTGGAACCGAGCGCACCGGACACGGAGTCCGTATCCGTAGCGATGGGCTGATTGTTACGATCGGCTATCTAGTTAATGAGGCCGAGGAGATCTGGATCACGTCCGAGGACGGGCTCTCGTCACCGGCGTTTGTGATCGGCAACGATTTCCGCAGCGGCTTAGCCTTACTGAAACCGACCATGCCGCTCGATGGACCGGTCATGGCTTTGGCCGATACCGATACTGTCAAGGTCGGCGATGCCGTGGTCATTGCCGGCAGCGCCGGTGCGGATCCGCAGGTGGTCGAAGCGCAGGTCGTCGCGCGACAGGAGTTCGCGGGGCGCTGGGAGTATCTGCTCGAGGAAGCAATTTTCTCCGCGCCGCCGCATCCGAGCTGGTCCGGGGCGGCGCTGATGAATCTCAACGGCGATCTATGCGGCGTCGGATCCCTCGTAATTCAAGGATTCGACCTCGAGGGCACGCAACGCACGGTCAATATGTCCGTGCCAATTCAGACGATTGCGCCGGCGATCGACGAAATTTGCGAACACGGGCGCCGCCTCGAACCGCCGCGGCCGTGGCTCGGCTTCCTGGTGCATGACGAAGACAACGAGTTAACCGTGGTCGGAATCTATCGTGAGTGTCCGGCCGACGACGCCGGCATGCAGCCCGGCGACATCATCGTACGCGTCGGCAGTCACGCCGTTTACAGCCTCGGCCACCTATTTCGGACAATCTGGAGCTTGGGGCCCGCGGGCGTCGAAATACCCATCACAGTGTTACGAAATACAATGCGTCATGAGCTCGTGGTCAAATCCGTCGAGCGCAATGCGCACATGCGCCGCGGCACCTTGCAGTAGGCCGTCAACTCCGTACGGCAAGGGATGCCCGGCCACGCCTTCGGGACCTTCGGGACAACATGCCGCCTCACTCCGCCGCCTGAGACGGCTTGCCAGGCGGCGTTGCGCTTGTTTATGCTCGATAGCGTATAAAAACCACTCGCAGGGGATGATTTCATGAATAAACAGATTTTCCGCGCCGTTGCGATACTGGCAGCGCTGCTCGCAATGACCGCGTGCAGCCAGGCGCCGCAGGGTGACGCCCCGGCGGCTGCCGGAAATGTCGATACCGAGACGCCGGAGTACGCCGCGATGGAGTATCGCCAAGGGCTCATGCATGTCATCGCCTTTAAAGCCGGACAAGTCAGGGGCATGGCCAGTGGGGACATCCCCGTCGACGAAGCGCTCTTCGTCAAATCAGCGCGGGATCTCGCCGCAGCGGCCGCCATGCTCGATGAGGCGTTCGTCGCAGGAAGCGATAGCGTCAGCATGCCCGGTAGTAACGCGTTGCCGGACATCTGGAGCGATTGGGATGCATTCCAAGAACGCAAAACCAACCTGCAAACAGTCACCGCCGCGGTGGCCGCTCAAGCGCAGGCCGGTGGATTTCAGGCAGCGCAAGCGACGGCCGCCGAGGACATCGGCCCGGCCTGCGGCGGTTGCCACAGACCTTACCGACAGAGCGTCGACTAGCACCGCACGCGCCGGCTCACAGCAACGTGACGACGGCGTAGACGACGGCTGCGGCAAGCAATAGGACGGTTCCCGCCGCCAACAGCTTGGAGCCGTCGATCGGCGTGAAGCTGCTGCTCGGATCGTCCTTGCTGCCCGTAAACATTGGCGCGACCAGATTTTCGCGCTTGACGAGCAGATATAGAGCGACCGCGATGACGTGGACGATGACCACGCTCAATAGCACGTTGAAGTTCGCCGCGTGAAAATCTGTTACTTGATTGCCGGCCCGACCGGAGATTAAGTGATTCAGCGGTCCTGAATAAAAATCTCCATCGGTTGCAAATAGACCGGTCGAGGCTTGCAGCAAGACCAGGGCTAGCATCAGTAAAACGACCAGCCCGCCGAGTGGATTATGGCCCGCGTAGGCAGCACCGCCGCGGCCGGCCAATGACTTCGCATACGCGACAATTGCGGCCGGCTTGTACAGAAAACTCCCGAATCGTGCGTAACGCGTACCGATAAAGCCCCAGACAATTCGAAAGATGCCGAGCACTAGAATCGTCTGGCCGATTAACATGTGCGTGTCCATGTCGCCCGTGACTTCCACCGTGTACCACGAACCGCACAATAGTATTGCCAACACCCAGTGAAACACGCGTATCGGCAGATCCCAAATGAATTTCTTTGCCATCGTCATCCCCCAATGATCGCTCAGTGGCAGCGGCTCACGACCTCGCCTGCCCCGGTTAGCCTTCTTCTTTCAAGCTTTCGTCAACGACAAATAGATCAGTTAACAGCGCCCGCAGATGGATCGACGCGTTGACGTTGTCGATAAGCTGCGAGCTGATCGCAGATTTCGCCATCACGACCCGAACAATCGCTAACGCGCGCGCGGCATCCTGGCGAACTGCGTCCAGGAACGGCTCGAACGCAGCTACCGAGCCATCACTCAACGATTGCATTCGCGCGGTCACGGCTTCAGCGAGTCCGTCGAGAGCTGCTTCCATCTTACGCAGATAATCCCTGAGGTCCGATGCGGCTCCCCCGCCTTGGTCCGACCGGCGCCCCTGCGCGGCGTAGGCAAGCATGAACTCATAGGCAGCTTCGATCGCATCGATGCGTTGGTCCAAGTTCATCTCGTTGGTTGTATTCATTTATTCATCCGAATCCGCAGGTCGGCGGTTAGCAGCATAGTGTTCAGTGTAATCGGCACCGGAAATCCACCCGAAGATCATCGATTTCGTCAAATAGAATTTCTCGGGGCGAAGCGCAAAGTAGATATGCACGATGATCATCGTGACCAGCGCCAACGACGCGAGATCGTGCAGTATATAAACCACGGCCCAAACTTCATCGGACAGCCAATAGGGATCGCGTCGCCACCACGGCGTATCAACTTTGGCCAGCATCAAGAATCCCGTACCGACAACCGTCATAACAACGACGGTAAACGCGTGATGAATTGCTTTCTGAGCAAACGAGTATTTTCCACGGATCTTCGAATCCGCGATATTGCCGCGTACGACACTGAGCAGGCACAGGAGTTCGCGTTTGAGGTCTGCGAAACTAATCCACATCGATTTGAGATCTTGCCAAAACGAAGCCCTGACCATGTGCGCGCCGACGAGCGCCGCGAGCACCAGTCCGGTCCACCAATGGATGCGGACCCACGCAAACTCAAACCCGAGAATCGGCAACAGCGAGGTACCGAGCAGGATCAACACCGCGGCAGCGCAGAGCCAATGGAACAGACGATCGACGAGTGCGTGGCGCATTCGTCGCGCGCCTTGGGGACCGGCCGCCGGCCATTGCTTCTTTTGCGTCATGCTTACTTGCGATTGCTCGGAAGCAACCAGCAATAAAGCGCATGGCAAACGATGAATGCGATTCCGAGCCAAAATGCGATCGGTAATAGATCCCAGGAGATGCCCTGAACCGTCTCCTGTCCCCAAACATTGCGGCTTACGCGGAATATCTCCATGGCTCCTAGCTGCTCTCGATCATTGCTGTGTCGAGTCGCCTTGCGGCATGCGCATGTGACGAGTTCGCCGAGCGACTGGCGAGCCGAAGATGCGACCGCCGCCAAGCCCCATGGGGCTTATTTCGACTCGGGCCAGGAGCATACCGCATCCACCGGCCTGGGCACATCCTGAGCCCGCTACCGATTTATCGCTGCCCCGGGCCGGTTGGCGTCGACGGCATCGTAAGAGCCTCACCACATGCTTGAGTTGCGGTATGCTTTCGGAAACACGAGGCTGACGCGCCACCTTCGACCCGAGCAGCCCGGCCCCGCCGAATAACAAGCGCTGGAGTGCAGTATGCCTTACGCGAAGAATTTGCGACTTTGTCTCCCGACGGCCATGCGCTGGTGCATTGTTTCCACGCTGACGCTGAGTTGGATGAGCAGCGCACAATCGCAGCCGGCCCGATCACCGGCGTTTTCGAGCGGCGCGCTCACCAACTTGCCGCACGATGGTTGGGTCACCAATGGCGGCAACATCTACAATCAGCGCTATTCCCCGTTAACCCAGATCAATCGCGGGAGTATTGCCAATCTCAAGGGCGTTTGGCGCACGCGCCTCAACGGCTCGGGGCTGGGCGCAAAATACTCCGGCGAGGCAACGCCCCTCGTGTACGCCGGCGTCGTGTACATCGTAACCGGCGCCGATGACGTCTTCGCAATCAGCGTCGACACCGGCGAGATACTCTGGACGTACTCGGCGAATCTCGATCAAGACATCAGCGTCATCTGCTGCGGCTGGACCAGCCGCGGCTTGGCCATGGGTGACGGCAAGATCTACGTCGGGCAACTCGATGGCAAACTCGTGGCGTTAGATCAACGCAGTGGCGAGGTCGCCTGGTCGACGCAGGCCGAGCGCTGGCAAGACGGATTTAGCATCACGAGCGCACCGCTCTACTACGACGGACTGGTCATTACCGGTTTTGCCGGCGCGGAAAACGGAGTCCAGGGACGGCTAAAGGCCTACAACGCGCGCAACGGCGAACACGTCTGGACGTTCTACACGGTACCGAATCCAGGCGAGGTCGGTCACGACACTTGGCCTGCCGACAGCGAGGTTTACAAATACGGCGGGGCAACAGTTTGGCAAACGCCCGCGGTCGATCCGGAACTCGGACTTCTATACTTCTCGACCGGCAACCCAGGCCCGGATTTCAACGGTAATGTGCGCCCAGGCGACAATCTATTCGCAACCTCCATCGTCGCAATCGAAGCGAGTAAGGGAGAATACCGCTGGCACTTCCAGCAAGTGCATCACGATCTCTGGGACTATGACGCGCCGAGCCCGGTCGTGCTGTTCGATATCGAGCTCGACGGGCGCATGCGTAAAGCGCTCGCCGAGCCGAGCAAGACTGGCTGGGTCTATATTTTGGATCGCGTCAGCGGCGAGCCGCTGATCGGCATCGAGGAACGGCCCGTCCCGCAGGACGAGCACCAGGCTACGAGCCCAACCCAGCCGTATCCCATCGGCGACGCCTTCGTTCCGCAACATGTGGACGTCGCGCCCGAAGGCTACCCACCGCTCGTCAATCAAGGTCGTATTTTCACGCCGTTCGGACCCGAAGGTGCCGTCATTAAGCCGGGGCACAGCGGCGGCTCGAATTGGTCGCCGAGCTCGTACGACCGCGAATCGGGATTCCTCTATGTTTGCGCGACCGACCGAATGTCATTCTTCCGCGGCGGCGTCCATGAGGACTACCCTGACGAAGTCGGCGATCGCTATCTAGGCGGACGGTTCGGTGCGCTGCCGATCCACATGAGTGGCATTTTTACTGCGATGGACATGCGTACCAACAAGATCGTTTGGCAGTACCGCTGGCGCGATCGATGCCACGGCGGTTCGGTCGCAACGGCCGGTGGCATAGTGTTCACCGGACGCCATGACGGTCGTCTTACGGCACTGAATTCGAGTGACGGTACATTGCTTTGGGAATTCCAGACAGGTGCCGGCATGAATGCGCCGGTGGCGGTTTTCGAACACGAGGGCACGCAGTACGTTGCCGCGTTTTCGGCCGGGAATGCCTACATCGGCTCCCCCCGCGGCGACAGCGTCTGGCTGTTCTCACTCGAGGGTACGCTCGCTGAAGCGGCGCCTCCGGGCGAGGGCCCGGTTCTGACCGGTATTCCGTCCCGCTCACCCGATTTCGCCAGCGGGCAGACTTTATTTACAGGCGCTTGCGCCTTCTGCCACGGGGAGCAGGGTGAGGGCGGTCACGCGGGCGGCGTGCCACTGACAGCCGCGACGGATCTCGCATTCGTCATGCAGCGTGTCAGCGAGGGTTTCGGCGCCATGCCACCCTTCGGCGCGACGCTAACCGTCGAAGAAATTTACGACATCAGCGCGTATGTCGTCAGCGAACTCCCGCACGAATAGCGTCAGGCGGATTCGGCTAGTCCCAGCTGGATAGAGGAATCGCAAGAATCCACGCCGGGCTGGGGATAATCGGTATTGAAGTGCAGGCCGCGGCTCTCATGGCGCTGCTCCGCGCTTTGCGTTACGAGTTTTGCGACCGTCAGCATATTGCGAAGTTCGAGTGCGGCGATGCTATGCGGGTCGCGACCCATCGCCCGTTCGAGCTCTGCCTCGAGCGCTTTAATCTCAGCGGATGCCTGAACCAGTCCATCGCGCGTGCGAACGATGCCGACATGGCGCCACATCAACTGACGCAGCAACCTGGTCCATGCGACGACTTGATCGAATGACGTTGCGCTCGTGTGCACCGAGAAATCGCCAGCTACGGGTAGCGTCTGCTTGTCGTAACGATTCACGCCAAGTGACTGCGCGATATCGCGGCTAATCGTATCGGCAAATGCCAGCGCTTCGAGTAGCGAATTACTTGCCAGGCGATTCGCGCCATGCAGACCCGTGAAGCTGCACTCCCCTAGCGCATAGAGTTGGAGCAAGTCCGTCTGGCCGCGCGCATCGACGACGATGCCGCCGCAAGTGTAGTGCGCGGCCGGCACGACCGGGATCGGCTCGGCAGTCAGGTCATACCCGTGTGCGGCACAAAGCTGCAGAACATTCGGGAAGCGCTCGCGAATGAGTTCAGCGGGCTCGTGACTGATATCGAGGAACACATGATCGATCTCGAGTTTGCGCATCTCACTGACGATAGCGCGAGAGACGATGTCGCGGGGTGCGAGATCGCCGCGTTCGTCGTAGCCGCGCATGAATGGCGTGCCGTCGGGTCGGAGCAGAGCGCCGCCTTCGCCGCGAACAGCTTCGGTAATCAGCCCCGAAACCTTGCCGGCACTGTAGAGGCAGGTCGGGTGGAACTGTATGAACTCGAGGTTCGCTATGCGGCAGCCGGCGCGCCACGCCATCGCGATCCCGTCACCGGTCGCATAGTTCGTCGCGTGCTCGTACACGCCAGCCGCGCCGCCTGTCGCGAGCACGACCGCGTCGGCCCAGAGCATCTCCAAGCGGCCGTTGTCGGTGTCGATGAGCCGCAGGCCCACGCAGCGGTTCGGGCCCGGGGTTCCGAAGCTCGCCGAGGTGACCAGCTGGCTGGCATAGGCCCCCTCACGCAGTTTGATCGCCGGGTGGGATTTCGCGCGCTGCGCCAGCACCCGCATTACGGCGGCGCCGGTCGCGTCATCTGCGTGCACGATACGCCGGCGGCTGTGGCCGCCCTCACGCGTCAGATGCAGATCGCCGTCACTCGGGTTACGCGTAAACTCGACGCCCTGCTCTTGCAGCCAGCGGATGCACTCGGGGCCCTGCTCGACGACCTTCGCGACGGTGTCGGAATGACACAATCCTGCGCCTGCAATCACCGTATCCGCCTCGTGCGCGCTCAGCGAATCTTCGGCGTTCATGACCGCCGCTATTCCGCCTTGCGCGTAGAAGCTCGCGGTCTGATCCAACGGATTCTTCGCAAGCACGGTGACCGCATGGCCGTGGTCGGCAAGCCGCAACGCGACGCTCAAACCTCCAATGCCGCCACCGACGATGATTATCGAATGAGTGCCATCAGTTTCCATGGCTTGACCGGCGCGTCCGACTCACGCCGCCTTAGCTTGCGAAAGCTCCAGCATCTTCTGGACGGCTCCGTAGGCACGCTTGGCGAGATCGGCGTCGAGCGTGACCTCGTATTGCAAGGACTGCAAAGAGTGGAGAATCTTGGGCAGCGTGATCTGCTTCATATGGGGACAGAGATTGCACGGCCGAATGAACTCAACGTCGGGAAATTCGACCGCAACGTTGTCGCTCATCGAACACTCCGTGACCATGACGACGCGTTGCGGGCGCTGACGATCGACGTAATCGATCATTCCCGACGTCGATCCGACGAAGTCGGCCTCGGCGAGCACGTCGGGAGGGCACTCCGGGTGGGCGATGACTTGCACGCCCGGGGTCCGGCGCCGATACCTCCGCAGTTCGTCGCCCGTAAACCGCTCATGCACCTCACACGAGCCGGCCCAGAGGATGATCTCGACATCGGTATTCTGCGCGACGTACTGGCCGAGGTAGTGATCCGGCAAGAAGATCACCCGGTCGCTATCCAAGGAGTTCACGATCTTCACGGCGTTCGCCGATGTGCAACACACATCGGACTCGGCTTTGACGTCGGCGGTCGTGTTCACGTACGTGACCACGGGTACGCCGGGATAACGCTCTTTGAGCATGCGCACATCCGCGCCGGTGATGGAGCTGGCGAGCGAACACCCCGCTTCCAGAGACGGAATCAAGACGGTCTTGTCGAAATTGACGATCTTGGCCGTCTCGGCCATGAAGTGGACGCCGCAGAGCACGATGACGTCGGCATCGGCATCCCGGGCCTGCTGCGCGAGTCCTAAGGAGTCGCCCGTGTAGTCGGCCACACCGTGAAAGATCTCCGGCGTCTGGTAATTGTGCGCGAGGATCACGGCATTGCGCTCGGCCTTGAGCGCGTTGATCTGCGCGATGTAGGGCGCATGCACGGGCCATTCGATGTCCGGAATGACGTGGCGCGCGCGGGCGTAGATGGCGTCCGTGGCGCGTTTGACTGCAGGCGTGTATGCCAGCGTGTCCAGCATGATGACTCCCAGTTGTACTCCGAATGAGTATAAGTGCCGCAAAAGTATACCACAGCCGCGACAGGACTAAGCAAACCCTGCTGGGGCGCGGCGCGACGCCTATGAGCCTGTCGGACTCAGGGCATCGTAGCGAGGCGAATAGCGGTGACTATTCAACGAGGACGATCGGAAATATGGACCGATTCCCATCCGCCGCAGTAGATGATCCTGAGTCCGACAGGCTCCTATGTATCCCGGGGCGCATGCAGGGTCGCCACGCCCGGCGCGCGGCGCTCGCGCAGGACCGCCCGGCGGAATCGAAACAGCTCGGCCGGCCGGCCGCCCGTACTCCCCTCGCGCTGCCCCGTACCCTCGACGAGCCCGCTGCGCTCGACGAAGCGGCGAAAATTCTGCTTGTGCAGCTGCAACCCTGACAACGCCTCGACGACCTGCTGCAGCCGCAGCAGGGTGAACATCTCCGGCAACAGCTCGAATGCAACCGGCCGGTAACGGAGCTTGCCGCGAATCCGCCCGAGGCCCGTGGCGAGGATGCGGCGGTGATCGAAAGCCATCGGGCGGCCGAGCCGCGCACAGATGCCGAGTTCCGGCCTGTGACCGCGATCCGTCCAGTACTCCGGGATCAGCCGGGCTTCATAAAGTAACTCGTAACGCTCGAGCGCCTGGTAGGCATCCCAACCAGCATTGCCGAGCCCAAAACAAATCTCGACACGGTCCGCGCGTTGCGCCACGGCCGAGCGCGGCGCAGCCCGCACCCATTCGCGTAAGGCCGGTTCGATCTCGTCGATGAGCGGCGGACGACCCCCGCGCCAGTCCTCCCACGGGAAATAGTCGTAACAATTTTCCCAGGTTGCATCTTTGGCTGTCTCCAGCGCGCTCTCCTGGACGAGCGCGAGATACGCGATCGACAAGATACGCTCAGTGCCGGCTTGCTCACGCGGATCCCGGCCTTTGTCCGCGAACGTATAGAGCTGCTCCACGTAGCCGAGTTCGCCGCCGGTCTGCCGCGTGACCGTCGCACGGATACAGCGCTCGAGCGTGCGGTCGCGCTGCAGATCGAACGGCCCGAAAGGCAGTGCGCTTAGCTCGGTCTGCGCACCGGCGTTATTCTCAGCCGCGGCATCGGGAGCAACTGTGAGCAACCTCGGTGCGTCACCCGTAACGGCTAGAACGACCGCGTTGAGATCGACATGTAGCTGCGGTGGTTGCGAGTCTTTGTTGGCAGCAGTCATGGCTCACACCCTACGCGGCCTTGAAGCAAGCCGCCCGCCGTGCTCGGAATGCTGCGGCTGGGCGATCGTGGCTCTTGCATCAGCGCTCGGTTACGCCGGTAGCGGGACGTCTTCGAGACGGATAGGCACGTGATAGCCTTTCTGGACAGCGGGTCGCCGCGCAATCTCCAGATACCAGCGCTTCAAGTTCGGGTACTCGTTGAGATTCATTTGCTGGCGCTCGAAGCGTGATATCCAGGGCCACGTAGCGATGTCGGCAATCGAGTATTCCTCGGCGAGATACGCAACCTCGGCGAGCCGCGTGTCGAGCACCTTGTAGAGGCGGGCGTTTTCGGCTAGATAGCGCTTTTCCGCGTACGGCGCCTTGCCCTTGTTATAGAACACGAAATGATGGGTTTGCCCGAGCATCGGCCCGATGCTGCCCATCTGCATCATGAGCCATTGAATCTCGAGCCATCGTCGCGGCCCGGACACCGTCATGAACCGGCCGGCCTTCTCGGCGAGATACATGAGAATCGCGCCAGATTCCATGAGGCTCAGACCGGTTTCGTGATCGACGATCGCGGGAATCTTGTTACCCGGGCTGATCTTGAGAAATTCGGGCGCGAACTGGTCGCCCTTGCCGATGTCGATCGGAATGACTTTGTAGTCGAACCCGACCTCCTCCAGCATGATCGATATCTTGCGTCCATTCGGTGTCGCCCAGGTATACAAATCAATCATCTATATTTCCGTCTAATGCCGCGTGCGCCCAGCTAGCCGCGCGATCCTTCCGTACGAATATGAATGAGCTGACCACAGTGCTTACAGTGCACGGCATCGTGATCGTGGCGCGTCAAGCCGCATCCGGAACACTCGAAGCGCACTTTATTGGGCAGAAACATCGTCTGCACGAGGCGAATAAACAGCGCGACGCCGACGACCATGATGATGACGGCGAGGACGCGTCCTATGCCGCCGACGAGAATGATATCGCCGAAGCCAGTCGTCGTTAGCGTCGTCACGGTAAAATACAACGCATCGACATAGTTGTTGATCGCTGGGTTGATCTCGACTTGAAGCACGAAAACGGCGGCTGTGATCACGAAAATGAAGACCAGCAGATTCAGCGCGCTAAAGATCACGTCCTCGTTACGCGCAAAGAAAGCCCACCTTGTCCGCAGCTGCTGCGCGATCATGTACGAACGCAGCAATCGCAGCGCGCGGACCACTCGCAAAAAAGCAAAATTACCGATCATCGCGGGAACGAATAAGGATACGATGACGACAAGATCAACGAGGCTCAACGGCCGAAATACGAAGGCCGCGCGGTCGGCGTGCGCGAGCATACGCGCGAAAAAGTCGGTGATCAGCATGATCCCTATCAGGATATCGATCGCAATGATCCACGCCGAGAGGGGCAGGAAGGTCGTGGCCACGAAGTAGACAACGACGAGTATGTCTGCAACGAGCAATACAGAGCGCGCTCGGATGGCGCGCGGCGTCAATCCGTAGTAGAGCTCCTGGCACGCGCTTGTCAGATTAGTCATTACGGCCGTCCTCGAGCCTCTAACACGACCGCGCGCACAAGGCCTTAATGCGCGCCACCGATGTCGGCCTTTCTCTTGGACCAAACACGCGTTTGCCTCACACTAGCCCTTACGCTCTTCTCGCCACCGGCTCGAGACAAGCCTCAACGATGAACGATACAGTTGCCCGCCTCTGCGAAGCCCTCGGACCCGACGCCGTATTGACGGGCGAGCGGATCGACGCCAAGTATAGCGTGGACTATACCGCCGAGAATGCGCGCGCCCCGTTGGCCGTCGTGCGTCCGAAGTCCACGGCCGAAGTTGCCGAGGTGATGCGGATATGCTCGGCAGCGAATCAAGCGGTCGTCGTGCAGGGCGGCTTGACGGGCCTGTCCGGCGGCGCGACGCCGCGATCGGGCGAGATCGCGGTATCGCTCGAACGGCTCACAGGCGTTACCCGAGTCGATACGGCAGGTATGACGCTGACCGCAAATGCCGGAACACCCTTGCAGGCGATTCAGGCGGCAGCCGAGGACGCTGGCTGCCTATTTCCGCTCGACTTCGGGGCGCGTGGGTCCGCCCAGATCGGCGGCGCGATCGCAACCAATGCCGGCGGCAATCAAGTCATTCGTTTCGGTATGGCGCGCAACCTCGTGCTCGGCCTCGAAGCCGTGCTCGCCGACGGCATGGTGATCAGCTCGATGAGTTCGATGCTCAAGAACAACGCCGGTTACGATCTCAAACAGCTATTCATCGGCAGCGAGGGAACGCTCGGGATCATCACCCGCTGTGTGCTGCGGCTCTTTCCGCGTCTGCCGAGCCAGGCAACCGCGCTTTGCGCACTGCAATCGTTCGACGACGTCGTGGCGCTGCTCAACGACGCACGCGGCCGACTGGCGGGCGCATTGAGCGCCTTCGAAGTCATGTGGGCGCCCTACTTTGACTACGTCACGGACCACGTCGAGGGCATTGAGTCGCCGTTCGCGGAGTCGTTTCCGCTATACGCGCTCATACAGATCGAAGGCAACGACGCCGACTCGGACGCCGCGCGGCTGGAGGAGGTCCTAGGCGAGGCGCTCGAGGCCGGCCGCATTGAGGATGCAATCTTCGCCCAATCGCAAGCGCAACGCGACAAGCTCTGGGCGATTCGCGACGGTATCAGCGAGATCACTCGCCTGCTAACGCCGTATGCAAGCCTCGACGTGAGCCTCGCGATCGAACAGATGCCGGCATTCATCGAGGATATCGAAACCGAACTCAGCGGCGCTTTCGACGACATCGTGATTCTGATCTTCGGCCACGTTGGCGATAACAACCTACACGTCTTCATAACGACACGACGTCACGAGGATCTCGACCGGATACATGAGATCGCCTACGGAATCACGGGCCGCTACCAGGGCTCCGTCTCGGCGGAACACGGCATCGGCCAACTCAAGACTGGGTACTTGCATTACTCGCGTAGTCCCGCGGAATTAGCGCTAATGTGCATGCTGAAAAAGGCGCTCGACCCGCAAGGCCTGCTGAACGCCGGACGCGTCGTCGCCCAGCAGGCCAAGCAGAGCAGCTAAATCACGGGGATCCGCGCAGCGCTGGAACTCGCAAGCACCGTGGCTCTCTAAGTGCCGTATGCGGGCTGACTTCGCCGCCGCTGAGCCTCGCGGGCGGGCCGGGGAACTACGGTATAATGGCGCACCGCAAAATACTTCGAACACTCTGATCTAGGGGAAGACGAAACATGCCCACTAAGCCACTCGCATTTGTCACGGTTTTGGGATCCCTGCTCGCCGGCTCCGCCGTAGCCCAGGAATCCGTCGATGCGCTCGTCGAGCGCGGCGAGGAGCTGTTTCATACGACCGTTGGCGGCTGCGCGACCTGCCATGGACCAACCGGCGAAGGTCTCGTCGGCCCATCGCTGCATTTCGGACCGTCGCCGGCCAACATCGTCGACCAGTTCGTCAGCAATCCAATCATGATCGTCGTTACCGAAAATCTACATCCCACGAACGACGATCTCGTGGCGATCTCGATGTACATCCGCACGCTGGCGGGCTTACCCCTCGACCCCGCGCTGCCCGACGAATGGCGGAGCGAACTCGTCGCCCTGGAGTCCCTGCAAGCGGAAGAAGGCAAGTTTCGCAAGACTGCTCACGACCTTGCCGTCGAGCGCGTCGAGCGCTTTTCTTCTGTGGTTGAGACTTGGGAGCGTCGGGCCAACGAGGGCAGCGTCTGGAGCGCCTACCCGTCACGAATAGTCGCGCGCTTCGATGCGGGCCAGCCCAAGTTCACGCCCGAGCCCGGCAAGACGTACTGGTATGAGAACGTCGGGACAACCAGCTCCCCCTCTGTGCTGTTCGAGGGCTATGTGCCGCCGACAAAGAATCAGCTCGTTGTCGGCGATGCTGCAACCCACGAAATCATTGCAAGCTACGCAATCCCTGAGACGCTGCGCTCAGTCGTGCACACCTCCGCGATGTCGCCCGACGGCCGCTGGGCCTATATGGTCGGGCCGCGCGAGCCGAGCGCCGACGGTACGCCGAACCCGTCCGGATCGTGGACGATGCTAAAGCTCGATGCCCTGACCTTGCAGCCTGTCGTGCAAGTCACGATCGGCGCGCGTCTGCATCACGGCCAAGTATTCCGGGACAAAGTCCTGTTCGATATGTTTGCACGTGATCCCGACGGCCTCGGATTGATTTTGTATGACCCCGAGACGGACGAAGTCATGGGCGGTATCAGAGACATCGATATGGGCGGGTTCATCTATACCGTCTGGACCGACCATGACTACGAGAAGATCTACGCGATGATGGAGCCTGCCGGCTACGCGCCCGGGCGCGGTACCGGCATGCGCGCCGTGACACAGATCTATCACGGTGAGTACATGGCACTGCGGCCGTTCTGGATCGCCGTCATCGATCCGGAGACCTGGGAGGTCGAGGCAGAGTACCCGGTTCCTGGGTACCGCCCGAACTGGGCCATCATCGACTCCGCCAAGGAACATATCTACGTCATCAATTCGAGCTCGAATGCAGCCAAGATCCGGCTCTCGGACGGCGCGGTCGTTTGGACGACGGGCACGGGCATTGGTCCCTATGGCGGCACGCTGAACGCGGATGAATCGGAACTCTGGATTGCCGATAAGGGCGAAGGCGCCCACCATCTCGGCCGGACAATCACTGTAATCGACACGCATGAAGGGCACGCGACAGCGTCCCTCTACGGCGGCTACAAGGTAGACCACGTTCTCCTGTCACCGAACGGCAAGGAGATGTGGGCCACGAGCAATGGCGAAGGCCGCATCTACGTGTATGACGCCGAGACCAAGGAGCAGATCAAAGTCATCGAAATGCCGCAGAACGGCGATGCGCATGGCCTGATTTGGGTTCACTATGACGACAACGGCCAGGCGCGCGTCGTGCGTGATCAAGGCAACTTTCACCACGGCATCAATCCGGCACTCGGGCGCCCGCTCGACTATTGATCGAGGTATTCCAACTAAGCGCGCGCATACCTCAGGTAGCCGCCACGCATCGAGGTGTCGAACCGATCGGTAAGGTAGTAAGACAATGGAAACAGGCTTGAACGACCGCCGCGCCAAACTGCGCCATGCAATGCGCTTCGTCGTCATCGGTCTGTTCGCCACAACGGCCGCAGGCCAGGAGATGGGCGCCGACCATGCCGCACATATGGCGGTGGCGGGTCATGTAGCCGCGGCTGCACAAGACGATCACGGGATCCGCGTCGATTTCGAGCTCATCGATCGCAACGGGCGTGTCGTAACCGACGAAGATTTTCGCGGCCAATTTGTCCTACTCGGCTTCGGATTTACGCATTGCGCCCATATTTGCCCGCTCATGGCGTTGAACATCGGCCAAGTCGTCAAAGGCGCAGGCCGCGAGATGGCCGGTATATTCGTGAGTGTCGATACGGAGCGCGATTCGGCGGCCATTACGCATGAGTATGCGGCCCACTTCGGCGATTCCATGCTGGGCTTGAGCGGCAGCATCGAGCAGATCAATGCTGCCGCGAAAAACTTCAAAGTTAGCTACGCCGTGACCAAGACCCAGGATGCCTATACGGTCCAACACACGGCGAATGTTTTCTTGATCGACCCCGACGGCGAGCTCGTAGACGTTTTCTCGTTCTCGGCCTCCCCCGAGTCGATTCTTGCCAACATCGACGCGGCACCTGCGCGCCGCTAAAACGCCCATGAGCACGCTACGGCTACCCAATCCGCTGAAGCTCGGACTCGTAGCGTTTGCTGCCCTCGCGATCGCATCGTCATGGCTCATATTTCCGTATTTCGTTCAGGGCCAGCAGCTCTTGCGCAACGTCGGTGACGACAGCCGCATGATCAAGGCGGGCAGCGTCTCGCGTTACCTCACGCGCGAACTCATCCATACACCGGATCTCGAAATCATCGCCACGTTTGCGAGTGACGAATACTTTCAGTACGTCGATCGTGCGGCGGTCGTCGGTAATCTTCGTCCGGACCGAAACATGATCTTCTTCGTCAGCGAGACCATTCATCGAGGCGATCTGCCGTCCGGGCCGCCGCAAGTCACGCTGCGCGTGGGCGACCGCGAGTTTGAACCTAGTTTGGTCGACGGTCCGAGCGATGTTGAGCATCACAGACTCAGCGTCTACAGTTTCCCCAAGACTGACCCCAGCGGCGCGCCCATCGACTTCGAATCGCCTGGAAGTATGCGTCTGTATGTCGCCAGCCCGTACCTCGGCAGTCCAAATCCGATTACGTTCGTCGGTACTTGGGATGCGCCCTACTCGCTTCCAGAGGAACTCAAATCACGCGCCGACATTACCCCCGTCGCGGTCCTTGCGCTGGGTGCGGGTCTGTTGTCATCCGTGCTTACCCCGTGCCTGCTACAGCTCGTGATCATGTTCGGCGGCATCATTGCAGGATTCGCAACCGTGCCAGGCCAACAGGGTGCGAACGTTGGCCAGATCACGCCGATCATCCGCCGTAAGATAACCCAGATCGCGTTCGCCTTCGTGCTGGGCTTCACTTTGCTGTACGTTCTTGCTGGCGCTCTCATCGGCGCTATTGGTCACCAGGCGCAGCTCCTCTTCGCCGAGTACAGCCGCTCGGTCGCTGTTGTATCGGGCGTCATTGTGATCGGCCTCGGTCTTTGGGTCGGCTTGCGCGGCACGCGTGAAATGGCTTGCCGCATCCCCGATCGCGTCGCGATGCAATCACTGTCATTTAAAGATATCGCCGGAACGGCCATCGCATCGATGGGGTACGCGCTTGGCTGCACGGCATGCTTCGGCGGCGCGATCGTCGCAACCCTGATCGTATACGTAGGCGCCATCGGCAGCGCGATGATCGGCGCCAGCATCATGTTGACCTTCGCAATCGGCGTTGCCATCCCGTTCTTGCTGGCCGCGTACTACATTTCTAAGATGGACAGCATCCTGAACGCGCTCGCGCGCTACTCGCGGCCCCTGAGCTTTGCGAGCATGGCGGTGATTATCACGTTCGGGCTCATTTTGATCACCGATAACTTCCATACGGTCAGCGACATGATCTATCCCTATCTCGGGCTGAATTAGCTGCACGTGATGTTCACGCGCACATTACTGTTCACGCTACTCATCGGGCTCGGCATTCCGCAGCTCTCATGGGCCGTCGATCTATCCAATCCGCTCCGGCTTATGTTCGTTGCGGATGCGAAAGAGAACTTCATCGACGTGGTCGATCTCGACTCGCGCGAAGCAGTTTTTCGAATCGAGACCAAATACCCCGTGGATGACTTGGTCGCTACGCCGTATGCGCCCGTCTTGGCATTCACGAACATCGAGCGCAACCTCGTCAGCCTTTACGATCTCCGGCAACAGCGCGTCGCGATGGAAGTGACGCTTCCGATCACGCCACGGCACATGGTGCTGGATACCAGCGGCTCCAAGATCGGTTTCAGCGATAGCGTGGACGGCGGCTTCGTGCTGTTCTCGGCATACGGCGGCAATATTCTGTTTACGCTCGAGGATTTTCCGCCGTCTCGGGACGTACTGTTCGACCCGAACGAAATCGAAATCTATTACAGCAATAGCGCGACGGGCGCGGTCGGAATGATCGACATGAATCTCAAGAAAACCGTTGAAATGCCGGTTGCTGACTCGCCCGGTCAGCCGCTATCCGCGCCCAGCCGCAGCCTCGACGGACGGTATGTTTACGTTGCCAACGAAGCGACTGGAGAAATCTACAGCCTCAATGCCTTCTCCAAGGTCGTTTACCGCACTTTCCACATCGGCGCGGCCCCCGCGCGACCGTATACGACGCCCGAGGGCGTATTTCTCTACATGCTGGACAAGGCTTCAGGCCGGTTCATGTCAGTCGAACAGAATCGCTTCGAACAGTATGCGGACTTAAAGATCGGTCCCGGCGTCGATCTCGTAACGGTCGGACGGTTCGACCGCATGAATCTGTTCATGAGCACAGCAAACCGCAACTACTATCTGTTCGACAATATCCGCCGCTCGATCGTCGATTCCGGCCAGTTCGAGCACACACCCATGGAAGCGCTGGGCTCAGTTGACGGTCGTACCGCCTTTGTCGCCTTCGGCGATAGTCCGCAAGTCGCGTTCGTGGACCTCGAATCGCACGAGATCACTTACGTCGCGGCCACGAACAACGGCATCGGCGCCTTCGCCATCGGGCTTTCGAACAACGTCTGTCACTGAGACGCAGACCCCGCCCGGGAGCGTCGGTCACCCTATACTTTAGAGTCCACAATCCAGCGGCCTAGATCCGACTCGGAATAATGGACAACAGCGACCCGCAGCCACGACTCGTCCTTTGGGGCTACGCGATTCAATGGGCAGCGTTGCTCATGCCGCCGCTGATCGTCGTAGCGTTGATCTACCTGCTGGTGATCCGTAGTCGCCTGACCAGCCAAGGGCTGCGGTCACACATCGATTGGCAACTGACGACCTCGGGTATCGCCGTAGTGTTGATCGTAATCGGCGCCCTACTATTCGTGGTTGGCATGAGCGGTATCAACACCGATGCGCCGATATCGATCATCGCAACATTTATCTTGGTCGGCCTGACCGGAATCTTCCCCGTCTGGCTGCTGTACCGCGTCATATGGGGATCGATTCAATTTTCGCGGCGGGCGCCGATGAACCGGCTTCTGCCGTAGTGACCGAAATAGGCGAGATCGGGACGCGACGAACCCGTCACTCCGATTTCACACGGTAATCGGCGAGGATCGTCCCGGTCGCGGCGATCTCTTCCTCGTGCCCCACCTCGCGCCACGGCTCCTGTAAAGCCGCTGCGTACCACGCCTGCATCGCCGAATGCTCGAGCAGCCGGTCCGCGTATCCGCGCGCAGCGTTACTTAACGGCAATCCGAATGTCTGCACGCGAAATGCGACAGGCGCAAAGAATGCATCGACGGCACCAAAGTCGGCACTACTAAGATAGGGGCCCTCGAATCGATCGAGACCTTCGCACCAAAGCTCGTCGATTCGCGCGATATCTGCCTGAAGGACTGCATCGATTTCGTGAAGCTTGACGCGCAGGCCGCAATTCATGGGACAGCGATCGCGCAGCACTACGAACCCCGAGTGCATCTCGCTGGCGGCGCTGCGCGCCCAAACGCGTGCGGCACTGTCCTCCGGCCACACACCCGCGTGACTCTCGGCGAGATACTCGGCGATCGCCAGGGAATCCCATATGACTGTATCGCCATCGTGTAAACAGGGAACGCGTCCGCTTGGTGAAAATTTTCGAAACTTCTCCCAGCTCGATCCCTCGATGAAATATTCGAGCCGCTCCTCGAACGGTATCGATAAGGCCCGCATGAGTACCCAGGGGCGCAGCGACCACGACGAGTAGTTCTTATTGCCGATGAAGAGCCGATACACGCTTCGCTCCCCCGCCCGCGCGGGTCCAGGACCCCAATGCCGATTATCACGTTGCCTCGCAATAGACGCTAGCCCCTGGGCCTGCTCGAGAGGTCGATCGATCGACATTCTGCGGTTCAGCTTCCGACGCCGGAACGGTATGATCGTAGCGTCCATGCGGGAACGCCCAACACGATATAGATGAGTCGCCGTACGGGGGAAACATCGGTTTTGAAATCAGCCTGCGGCTGGGCCGGCTGCGTGCTTGCCGGTCTCGCGCTGATTGGGGCACCGGCCGCCTTCGCCAATCCGAGCGTCGCAGCGAAACTCGAAGCCGGAATCTGGCGGTCCTTAGTCATCGGCGGCACGAACGTGCATGACTATCCGCTCACGCCGCTTGGCCGCGAGCGCTTCGCCAACTTCAGGCTCGACCAAGACCCATCGCTGCGCTGCGAACCGCCCGGCATGCCGCGGGGCTTTTATCACTTGAGCCCGATGGACTTTCGCTTCGCAGTAAATTCGATCCGCATTCGCTATGAAACGATGGATGTCGTGCGCACGATTTATCTCGACGGCCAGCCGCTTCCCGAAACCGCACCGCATACTCCGAACGGCCACTCTATCGGGCGCTGGGAGGGCGGCCGGCTCGCCGTCGATACCACACACCTGGCGGCGGGAGAAACGAGCAGGGACGGCGTCCCGAAGAGCGCGCTGATGACGCTGCGCGAAATATTCGAAGTTGAGGATCGCGCGGACGGCCCCGTCTTAATCGTCACGCTGACGATCACAGATCCAGAGAACTTCACGGCGCCATTCACTTCGGTCAACGAGTTTGCGCTCGAGGCGGACTGGGAGCTTTTAACATTCGACTGTCACCCCACGGAATACGAGCAATGAAAACGATAGCACTCGTACTGATCGGTTCGAGCTTGATGGCTTGGACCGCTGCAGCACATCACAGCGATGCCGGTCTCGACATGCAAACGACTGTGACTCTAGAGGGTAGCGTCAAGGAATTTTTCTGGCGCAATCCACACGTGTATTTCACGATCGAAACCATCGGCGCGAACGGCGCGCCCATGGACTGGTCAATCCAGATGGGTTCGATGATCTCACTGTCACGCGCCGGCTGGACCCGTGATTCTTTGGCGCCGGGCGACCGCATCGCGGTCAGCGCCCACGCCGCGATTGGCGGTCGCCCCTATGGCCTTGCAACCGCCGTTAAGAAGGAAGGCGCAGTCGAGTTGGGTGGCGACTTTCGCGAGCCCGAAGTGACCGTGGGCGCACCGACCCTAGAAGGCAAGTGGATGTCGAAGTTTTCCGAGGTGCCGCGCTACGAAGGCGGCATCGACGGCTTCTATCTCGCTCACTTCCAGCTGACGGATAAAGCAGCACGAGCGCGGGCCGATTTCGATCCGCTGTCGGCCGAAAACCCGGAGGCACAGTGCATCGGCCGGCCAAGCCCATCGATGATCGTCTCCAGTACACGCTACCCGATACAAATCCAGTTCAACGACGATCAACAAACCATCACGATACGCAGCCAATACTGGGACGAAGTCAGAACGGTCTATATGGATGGCCGGGAACACCCCAGTCTCGACCAACGCACTCCGTCGGGCCACTCGATTGGCTGGTGGGAGGGTGACACGCTCGTCGTGGATACCCGCGATTTCGCTGATCACCGCTCGCCTTATCAAATCGGCGTGCCGTCCGGAGCGCAGAAGCACGTAGTGGAGCGCTACCGGCTCCTTGAAAGCGGCACGCGCATCGCCGTTGAATTCATGCTCGAGGACCCCGAGTACTTCGTGGCGCCGATGACGCACTCGCGCGAGCTCATTCACGTGCCCGAAATTGATATGGTGCCCTTCAACTGCGATCCGGAAGCGACCCGGCGCTTCATGACCCTGGGCAATTGAGCGGCACGGCCATCGCTCCTGAGCACTTCAGCATGCTAGTTGCGTCGGAGTACAATTTTAAACCCGCCCCCGATTGGGAATGGCGACCCTGCGAATGCGCGCCGACGGAGTACTCGTCATGAAAGAACTACTACTGGTGGCGAATGTGGTCCTGGCGTCATTATCCGCAGCAGCAAGTGCGCACCACAGCAGTATCCCGTGGTACGACCTCGATGCCGATCAAATTTGCGTGACCGGCACCGTCAAGGAGTTCCAGTTCATTAATCCGCATGTCTACCTCCTTCTAGCTGTGACTACCGCGGACGGCGCCGTCGAAGAATGGAAAATCGAGAGCACTTCCCGAAACCGCCTCGTGCGCGTCGGCTGGACAGCGGACTCTATCAAGATTGGCCAGACCGTCACCGCCACCGGTTTCCCGGCATGGAAAGGCAACGGCATCGACAGCGAGCGAATCGTCGTCGAGGATGGCGCACTCGTATGGGAACGCTGACCAACGCTGCCGTGGCAATCGCGCCCGCACCGCGACGACCGGCCTTTCGGCGAGCTGCGGCGGTACTTAGCAAAGCGCTGGCCTGCGCAACTCTGCTAGCCGTCGCGGCGCCGCTGACGGCGTCGGCCGAGGATAACCCGGACTTCACCGGCGTGTGGCTCGCGACTTCGCCGCGCGGCGCAGGCGACGGCCCGCGCCCCGAGCTCACCGCACGCGCCCAAGCCGATCTAGCGGCGCACGATCCGCTGCAGGACCCCGTCATCCGCTGCGTGCCGCCAGGCTTTCCACGCTCCGGCCCGACGATCTATCCCTTCGAAATCGTGCAAACGGACAAGATGATTCTGTTTCTGTATGAAACGTTTGGCATGCTCCGCAGAATCTATATGGACGGCCGGGAAATGCCCGATTATCTGCCGCCGTCGCTCATGGGTTTTTCACGCGGGCGCTGGGAGGACGGTGAGCTCGTCATCGACACGGCCAACTACGCGCCGGGCCTACTCGTCAGCAGCGGCATCTACCAGTACGGCGACATGTCCGTTCATGAACGCTACCGGCTCGTGAATGACGGCGCCGGGCTTGAAGGTGACGTGACAATCACCGCGCCGGAGACGTTCACGGGCCCGTGGCTGCGAAGTTTTACCTGGGCGCTCGATCCGGACGGAATGATCTTCGAATCCATTTGCGACCCGGCCGACAGCCGCTTCTGAAACATGCGCGCAAAGAACTACAGACTGCTCGCCGCGACGGTTCTGCTAGCCGGTTCCGCATTGCTCGCATACGCACATCACTCGTTTCCGGTGTTGTTCGATCCGGCGACGGATGTGACCGTCGCGGGTATCGTCAAAGAGTTCGAGTTCAAGGCGCCGCATAGCTATATCCGGATCGATGCCGACGACGCCAACGGTGGGACGATACCTTGGGAACTCGAAACGGCTTCGCCGGGCCAGCTGATCCGTCTGGGCCTAACGCCCGATACGCTACCCGCCGGCGCCCGCATTGCAGCGGCGGGCAATCCGGCCCGCGACGGGCGCCGCCTGATGCGCCTGCGTATGCTCACGCTTCCAAGCGGCGAAACCTTGCAACTCCAATAAGCGTCTCGCAGCTATCGCTTACGATTGCACGCTGACGCGTTAGTTTTCGCCGTGCAAGCGCGCGCCTAAATCAACGCCATCGAGATCTTCAGGCGCCGCAATGCCGAGCAGACCCGCCAGCGTCGGCGCAATATCGACTGTGCGTACCGGCATCTCATAACGTCCACGCTCGATTCCGGGCCCCCAAAATACCAGCGGAACATGGCTATCGTAGTCATAGGGGGATCCGTGGGTCGTTCCGCGCCGGCGGTCTGTGATCAGCTGATTAGCCTTCGGCAGCACGACGACATCCGGCGCGCGTTCGGGATGAAAGCTGCGCTGGAATCGGCCAAACCACGGCGATTCGCCGCCGTCGCCCGCGCGCAGCTGCGCGTACGTAAACGCTTCTGCGACTACCGGGTGCTGCGCAAGCCTAGCCGCGACGATGCGCTGCAGCGACTCGCGCTGCGCATCCGTTACGCGAGCATCACCGAAATCGAAAATGACGCCGAACTCGTAGCGCAGGACCGGCTTCGAATCGACAACGCCGCGTCGAACCGCCTCGGCGACGGCCGGCTCGACGTATGCCAGCAGCGCATCCGGATGCAGCCGCACCGCAGCGGTACCCTGCTCCGCGAGCTGCTCGGGTATCGGCATGACGCCGTGGTCGGCTGTCAGCACCACGATGTACTCACCGGCGCCGACACCCTGATCGAGGTAGGCCAAGAACTCACCGAGATAGGCGTCGATATGGGCGTAGTAGTCGTGGACCTCGGCCGACCAGGGTCCATACCGGTGGCCGATATAGTCGGCAGCCGACAGGCCGATCAAAGCCAGGTCGGAACTCGCATCCGTTCCGAGCTGCTCAGCATCGATCAATTGCCGGGCAAATTCCAATGCGAGCCGATCGGCGAACGGCGTCAACCGGAAGATCGTATAGAAGCGCCGATCCGGAACGTCCGACTCACCGACGAGCTCATGCGGAAATTCCGAGTACACGCGCCCCGCTGTGACGAGACTGGATGCGGTATCCGCCCGACCGTAATGCTGCGCCGGGTAGAGCGGCTCCCAGCGGGTCCCGTAGTACGCATCGACGCGGGCCGCGGCGTTGAATGCGACGACCCAGGGCGGCAATTCTTCTCGGTAATAACTGGACG
>Ga0326597_10001896_pt1 | contig 32253 bp, 30 predicted proteins | sample RVTome_12_FD_203789 | JGI IMG/M metagenome (GOLD analysis project Ga0326597, IMG submission 203789) | Soil microbial communities from uranium-contaminated site in the Upper Colorado River Basin, Wyoming, United States - RVT100D185 | ecosystem: Environmental > Terrestrial > Soil > Contaminated >...
AAGAACTGCATATCAACCTCCTCAGGCCCAATTATCAAGACGAGCTTGCAGCGCGAAGCAAGCCTCTGGACCGTTCATTGGAACGAGAGTGAGGGGCGAGCGGGGTCGGTATTCTCGAGGACCGCGTCTGCGAGCTCGTGCGGTCTGACCTCGTCGAGATAGAGCCGTTCCCCAGGCGTGTAGCGAAGACGATACCGCTGCTCGACCTCCTCGGTCGACGCCATCCAGGCCCGGTCTCGAATCACGCCACGGCGGGCGGCTTCAACGGGGTCGCAGGCGACGAGGACTCGGTAATCCCACAGGTCGTTCAGCTCCGGCCTGAGGAAGAAGACGCCGTCAATGATCAATACCGCGGCCGGCGCTGCCTCTTCGGTTAGCGGGTCAAGCGGCCTGTCGCCCCTGGCGTCGAAGACGGCTCTCACGTAGCGGCGGTTACCTCCGGGTCCGAGCGGCAGGAGCAGGAGTTCTCGCAGGCTTGAATAATCGAACGTGTCGAAGTAGTAGCCTTCTGGCGATAAGACGCCTCGGTCGTACCGTTCGGCGCGCGGCCGGTGAAAGTCGTCTACTGATGCGCGAATCACGGGTCGGCCGAAGCGCTCGATTATTGGCGTCAGGTGTTCGGAGAGAGTGCTCTTGCTGGCACCGGAGATGCCGTCGATCGCCACGCGAACGGGATGTGAGCACTCGACGGCGGCGCTCGACCTGACGAGTTGGCCCGTGATCTCCACGCCAGCTACAGGTTCTCGATCGGCACGGGCTCGACCGGGTCGGCGAGCGCGAAGCCGAAGACGCGGCTGTAGAAGTAGAGCTCGCCGTCGAGGGCGCGCTTGATGTTCTCGGCCTTGCGAAAGCCGTGCTGCTCGCCCTCGAAGGCGACGTAGGCGACGGGAACGCCCTTCGACCGCAAGGCGGCGACCATCGCCTCCGCCTGGTTCGGCGGCACGATCTTGTCCTCGAGGCCCTGGAAGAAGATCACCGGGCAGGTGAGGCGGTCGACGGCGCTGATCGGCGAGCGCTCGACGTAGAGGTCGCGCCGCTCCGGGTAGGGGCCGACGAGGCGGTCCAGGTAGCGTGACTCGAACTTGTGGGTGTCGCGCGCCAGGGCCTCGAGGTCGGCGACGCCGTAGTGGCTCGCGCCGGCCTTGAAGCCGTCGCCGAAGGCGAGGGCGCAGAGGGTCGTGAAGCCGCCGGCGCTGCCACCCGTGATCGCGAGGCGGTCGCCGTCGACGCGACCCGCATGGGCGAGGTAGAGGGCACCATTGAGGCAGTCGTCGACGTCGACTTTGCCCCAGCGGCCGTCGAGGCGCGCGCGGTAGGCGCGGCCGTAGCCGGTGCTGCCACCGTAGTTGACGTCGAGCACGGCGACGCCGCGGCTGGTCCAGTACTGCGTGCGCAGCGAGAGCGTGGCGGCGGCGGCGCTGGTCGGGCCACCGTGGCTCATGACGAGGAGCGGCGGCCGCTCCGCGGCAGGCGCGACGAAGTCGCCGTTGCGCGGCGGGTAGAAGAAGGCGTGCGCCGTGAGGCCGTCCTCGGTTGGGAACTCGATCGCCTCCGGCTGCGAGAGGTAGGCGGCCTCGACGCTCACCTCGCTGGCGCGGCGGAGGAGCTCGGTCGCGCCGGTCGCGAGGTCGAGGCCGACGACGCCGCTCGGGCTCGTCGGCGCGCCGCCGACGAAGTAGGCGCGGCCGTTGCCGACCCGGACGCCGCGGATCTCCGTATAGGGCTGGTCGAGCGCGGCGAGGCGCTTCGTCTCCGGGTCGAGCGCGGCGAGCTGCCAGCGGCCGTCCTGATAGAAGCTGCAGACGATGCGGCCTTCGTCAGCGCAGTCGTGAGTCTCATAGCCGGCGAAGGTCCACTGGGGCCGGCCAAACTCCGCCGCCATGCTCGCGAGGGGCTCGACGGCACCGCGCCAGCGATAGAGGTTCCACCAGCCGCTGCGGTCGGAGACGAAGTGGAGGGCGCCGTCCGGCGACCATTCAGGCTGAAAGATCGACTCCTCCCGGCCGCCGGCGATGACGATTTGGCCGCCGGGCAGGTCGCCGTCGTTGTCGAGGCCGGCGAGCCAGAGCTCGCACCCGTCCCAGGGCATGTTGGGGTGGTCCCAGCTCAGCCAGGCGAGGAAGGCGCCGTCCGGGCTCAGGCGCGGCGCGGCGTAGAAGTCGCCGCCCTCGATGAGGACGGTCTCGGCGCCGGTCTCGAGGTCGACGGCGACGATCGTGTTGACGGCCTCGCGCTCGGCGTCGGCGTGGTCCTCGCGGACGCAGATCAGGCGGCGGCCGCCGCGGTCGATCTCGAGGTCGGCGTAACGCATGCCTTCGAGGCTCGTGAGCGGCTCCGGCGCGCCGCCTAAACGTACGCGGTAGAGGCGCTGGTCGCTGAAGTTGGCGAAGTAGAGGACGCCGCCCGCGACGGCGAAGTCGCCGCCGCCGTACTCGTGGACGCGGGTGCGGGCGTTAAACGGCGGCGGCGTCAGGTCCTCGGTGCGGCCGTCCGGCCGCCGCCTCACGATGACGTTGCGCCCGCCCTCCGTCGGCCGGCCCTCCGTCCAGTAGACGTCGTCGCCGTCGAGGAGGATCTGGCCGAGGTTGATGCTGCCCGTGACGATCAGGTCGGCCGTGATCGGCGACTTCCAGGAGCCGTACGGCGCTTCGCGTGGCCTCGTCATCGCTTCCTCCTCCGCTGCCGCTAAGCCTAGCGGGTCGGGCGCGACGGCGGAATAGCGGCCGCCGCAGCGCCGCGTCGAGAGGCGAGCGGAGAGGCGAAGGCCGCGCGCCTTCTCTTTAAGGGCCGCCTCGGGCATCATGGGGCAAGCCCGGCTGCGGCGCCGGCAGGGAGGCGTGACGTGCAGAGCTCTCGAGCGACTACCCTCGCAGACGCGATCTTTCCCCGGTTCGGGAGCGACGAGCGCGCCCTCGCCCTCGCTCGCGACTTCGCCCTGATGGTCGGCTTCGCGGCGCTGGTCGCTCTCGTTGCCCAGATCCAGGTGCGACTGCCATGGACGACGGTGCCGATCACGGGCTCGACCTTCGGCGTGCTCGTCGCCGGCGGCGCCCTCGGCGCCTGGCGTGGCGCCGGCGCGATGGTGCTCTACATGGTCGCAGGCATGTTCCTTCTGCCCGTGTTCACGCCGCCTGGGTCGTCCACGTCCGGGACGTGGGACCTTCACTTCATCCTGCCCTGGCGCGGCAACGAGGCGCTGATCTGGAAGATCTCGAGCGGCGGCTACATCGTTGGCTACATTCTCGCGGCGGCGCTCGTCGGCTTTCTGGCGGAACGACGCTGGGACCGCGGTCCCTGGGTTCAAGTCAGTATGCTCATGGGCAGCGTGGCTCTCTACGTGCCCGGCCTGCTCTGGCTCGGCTACCTGATCGGCACCGACTGGCTGCCGTCCGGCGGCAGCACGCCGATCAGCGAGCTGATCAGCGGCTCCGACACGCTCGACAAGACCCTCAAGGGCGGTCTCTACCCTTTTATCGTCGGCGACCTGATGAAGCTGATGCTGGCGGCGATGGTCCTGCCAAGCGCCTGGCTCCTCACCGACAGGCTCGGCCGCCGGGGGCGCTAGGGCCGCAGCTCAGCGCGCGCCCGTGCTTAACGGGGCGTGTGCGAAAAGAGGCTCGCGGCGGGTGTATGACTCGCGAAGCGAGCGGGTGTATGACTCGCGAAGCGAGCGACGGCCGCCGCTGCCAGCTAAGCGCGCGCTCGCGCCTGCCCAGCGAAACGTTCGTAACAGGAGGCTCGCGGCGGGTGCATGACTCGCGAAGCGAGCGAGCTAGCTGCCGCTGTTTGGTAGCGTCTTTGCGTAGCGCTTCTTGAAGCGCTCGACGCGGCCGGCGGTGTCGACGATCCGCTGCTCGCCCGTGAAGAAGGGGTGGCAGCGGCTGCAGATGTCGAGGTGGACGTTCTCCTTGGTCGAGCGCGTCTTCCAGGTATTGCCGCAGGCGCAGGTGACCGTGGCGTCGCCGTACTGAGGGTGGATTTCTGCCTTCATGGTCGCCTTCTCTAGCCCGCTATCGCTTCGTAGACACTGACCTGCTTGCGGCGGCCCTTCGCGTAGGGCTCGAACTTCACCTTGCCCTCGATCAGCGAGTAGATCGTGTAGTCGCGGCCGAGGCCGACGTTCTCGCCGGGGTGGAAGCGGGTGCCGCGCTGGCGGATGAGGATCGTCCCCGGGACGACGACCTGGCCATCGTAGCGCTTGACACCCAGCCGCTTCGAGTTGCTATCGCGGCCGTTCTTGGTGCTGCTGCCGGCTTTCTTGTGGGCCATTGTCTATTCCTGCTCTGTCTTCGGCTCTGCGGCCGGCCTACGTCGCCGCGGCGTCGCTGCCGGCGCTTCGGCCGCTGCTTCCGGCGTCTCGACGGCCGTGGCGAGGGCCTCGATCGCAGCTTCCGGCGCCGGCGTGGCGGCTCGCGCCCGGCGGCGCGGCGCGGCCGCTGCCCCTGCTGACGGTGCGGCGCCGATGCGGACCTCCTTGACGGCCAGCGTCGTGAAGCCCTGGCGGTGGCCGCGCTTGCGGCGATAGCGGGTCTTGGCCTTGAACTTGAAGTTGATCACCTTTTTGCCGCGGCCGTGGCCGACGACGTCGGCGATGACGACGGCATCGGCGACGGTCGGGTCGCCGACCATTATCGATTCGCCATCGGCGACCAGGAGGACGTCACGGATCTCGATCTGGCTGCCGGGCTCGGCGTCCAGCGTGGCGACCCGCACGACGGTGCCGTCTTGAACGCGATATTGCTTGCCGCCGGTGCGGATGACAGCGTTTATGCTGAGCCTCCTATGGGGATCCTCTCGACTCTACCGAGCGGCGCCAACCTTTGTCAACTTCGGGGCGACTCAGGGGCCGCTGGCGGCGCGGCGCGAAGCGGCGGCGGCAGGATGTCGATCTGGTCGCCGGGCCGGAAGATCAGGCGCTCCGTGGTGCTCCGGTAGACCACGGCCCGCTTGTGGCCCATGACCTGCCAGGCGCTCTCCGTCCAGACGATCGCCGTGTCCTCGTCGACGCCGACCGCCATCTGGCCGGCGGCGAGGCCGGCAACGGTGCGCTCGACCATCTCCGGCCGGCGCGCCTCCATGCGGTCGAAGTGAGCCATCACGCGCACCGGCGCCGCCAGGCCGAGGCCGGTCGGCGGCTGCGGGCCCTCGATCGTCGCGTCGGGCAGGTCCTGGTTCAGGACGCCGAGGCCGCCGCTCGATCCGGCGACGGCGGCGCCGCGGCGGTTCGCCGCCTCGAGGGCCTGCCAGGCGCCCGTGCCGACGAAGGCCTGCGCCAGGTATGCGGCGCGGCCGCCCGAAAACCAGACGATGCCCGCCTCGGCGATCCGGTCGGCGTGCTCGGCAAGGTCCGCCTCCGCCCGGTCGCGGATCCGCACCGCCTCGGCGCTGACGCCCTGGCGCTGGAAGTGAGCCATGCCCATCTCCTCCCAGCGGGTCATGACGTCGTCGCCCTCCGGGGCGCAGGCGGTGGCGATGAGGAGGACGGCGCGGCCTTCGAGGCGCTCGACCAGATAGCGGTCAACGATATCCATGGTCGGCGTGTACTCGCCGGAGCCGGCGAGGACGAGAGGTCCGAGGTCCGTAGCTGCTGCCATTGCGCTGCCGCCTTTCCTTGCGCTGACCTTACTGCCGGCCGGACGCGCCCGCAACGGTGGCCTTCGCCAGGCTACGCAGCCCGCTCAGCAGCCGCCGGACTCGCAGATCCGGCCGAGGGCGACGATCAGGACGCCGAGCAGGGCGATGGTGCCGAACTCGCCGACGACGGCGCCGCGCAGGTCGCGGTTGAGGTGGTGCTGGACGAGGCCGCTGGCCAGATAGAAGCAGAGGAGGAGGAGGACGCCCGCGAGGTAGCTCTCGAGGGGGAGGAAGTAGAGGGCCCAGCGCACCTCGGCGATCATCAGGCCGACGGCGCCGGCAAAGACGAGGGCGCGCAGCGGGTCCGCCTCCGCCTCACGGAGGATCTCGACGGCGAGCAGGAGGCTGACGAGGCCGACGGCGAACGCGGCCGGCAGGAGCGACACGTCGAAGGTGTAGACGACGGCGTAGAAGGCGAAGGCGGTGAGGTAGGTGCCGAGGTTGAGGATGAAGCGGGCGAGCGGGTACATGACGCCGGTCTCGTCGATCGATAGGTCCTCGCCGTAGAGGACGGCGGCCATGAGCAGGGCGACGATCGCCGCGCTCGGCACGATCCAGTAGCCGTGGACCGCGTCCTCCAGGAAGAGGCCGCCGCCGAGGGCGAGGAGGGTTGGCAGGAAGAGCAGGGGCGCCGTCCAGGCGGCGTCCTGCTGACGGGCGGCCTGCGGGTGCTCGCGCAGGATGCCGTCGGTGCCGAGGGCGACGAGGGCGGTTACGACGAGGAGGATCCAGGGCTTCGTCGGCTCGACGGCGAGGAAGAGGACGAGGCCGATGCTGTATACGGCGACGAGCAGCGGCACCCGCGAAGCGCCCACGGCGGCCACGTTGCCGTCGGTGCGCGGTAAGGCCTCAAAGGGCTCTTCAGCCTGCATCTCTGCGTCTTCTTCGATTGTCGCCAAAATGAGACGTGATCCGGGCGAGCTTGCCGGGCGAGGAGGTCGGTGTGACGGGACTCGCCGATTGTACTCAGGCGGCGTCCGGACGGCAAGCGGCGGCGCGACGAGGCCTCTCCTGCAGCCCGCAGGGCGGTCGCGCCGGCCGAAGTCGCGAGCGCTTATCAGTGCGGGTTCGGCACGATCAAGGGCGGCAGGTCCGGCATCGCCAGGGCCGCGGCTCACCTGGGGCAAGACGGCTCGAGCGGCAGGCTCTCGAGCGGCAGCCAGCGGACGCCGGTCTGGTTCGCGTCGGGCCTATCGGGCAGGCGCGCCACGTTGGCGGCGTCGAGGGGCGAGCAGAGGAAAAAGAAGCGCAGCTCGTTCCACGGTATGTCCTGGCCGGCGATTCGGTTCGGGTCGCGCGCCGCGATCGATTCGACGATCAGGCGAAGGCGATCGACGCGGACGTCGAGGCAAGCTTCCTCCCGCACTTCGCGCCGGACTGCTTCTTCCAGCGTTTCGCCCGGCCCTACGCCGCCGCCGGGAAAGTTGAGGTGGACGCCGCTCTCGCCGTCGAACTCGACGAGCAGCGCCCGACCCTCCTCGACGATGAGCGCGTTGGCGGCGACCCGGATGCCTGATTCCACGCGAAGCTCCTTTCGCTGCTGATCGCGATAGCAGGAACGATCCGGCCGGCCGGCGCCGGCGCCTCCTCTACCTGGCGCGTGAGGAGGTAGAGGGCGAGCGTCACCAGGGCGACGGCGGCGACGCCGGCGAAGAGCAGCAGGACGAATCGCTTGCCGCTCACGAGGCCGTCACCTTCGCGCCCGCCGCAGCCGCGATCGCGTCCAGGGCGCGGACGAGGCCCTCGCGCCAGCCCTCGCCGAGGGCGACGCGCTCGAGGCGCAGCTGATGGGCGCTTACGGTCGCGCCGTTGCGCAGGCGGCGCGCCAACCCGGCGCGGTCGAGCTCGCGGCCGGGCAGGAGGCGGATGACGAACTGGCCCTCCTCCATCTGGACGGCGCCGACCCCGGCCGCGGCCGCGAGCAGGCGGAAGCGGACCACCCAGAGGAGGTTGCGGGCCGGCGGCGGCAGCGCGCCGAAGCGGTCGCCGAGCTCGGACTCGATCGCGTCTGCCTCTGCGCTCGCCGTTACCGCCGAGAGGCGCTGGTAGACCGCGAGGCGCAGGTTGAGGTCGGGGATGAACGTCTGCGGCAGATGAGCGGTGAGCGGCAGGTCGAGGAGGACGGCGGGCCGCGAGGACACGGGCGGCGACGGCGTCTCGCCGCGCCGCTCGGCCTTGAGGCGCTCCACGGCCTCGCCGAGAAGCTTTACATAAAGTTCAAAGCCAACGGCGGCCATGTTGCCGCTCTGCTCGGCGCCGAGGAGGTTGCCGGCGCCGCGGATCTCGAGGTCGCGCAGGGCGATCTGGAAGCCGGCGCCGAGCTCCGTCGCCTCGAAGATCGCCTGGAGGCGGCGTTGGGCCGTCTCCGAGATCGCCTGGCTGCGGTCGTAGAGCAGGTAGGCGTAGGCGCGGACGGCGCTGCGGCCGACGCGGCCCCGGAGCTGGTAGAGCTGGGCGAGGCCGAGACGGTCCGCCTGGTTGATGATGATCGTGTTCGCGTTGGGGATGTCGAGGCCGGACTCGATGATCGTCGTGCAGACGAGGATGTCGATCTCGCCGCGCGCGAAGGCGAGCATCGTCCGCTCCAGCTGATCCTCGTGCATCTGGCCGTGGCCGACGCCGATCTCGGCCTCCGGCACGAGGTTGCGCAGGCGGGCGACGATCATCTCGATGTTGAAGACGCGGTTGTGGACGAAGAAGACCTGGCCGCCGCGCTCGATCTCGCGGACGATCGCCTCGCGGATGATCTCGTCGTCCGACTCGAGGACGTAGGTGCGGATCGGCGTGCGGTCCTCGGGCGGCGTCAGCATGTTCGACATGTCGCGGATGCCGATCAGCGACATGTGGAGGGTGCGCGGGATCGGCGTCGCCGAGAGGGTGAGGACGTCGACCTCGTGACGCATCTGCTTCAGGCGTTCTTTATGGCCGACGCCGAAGCGCTGCTCCTCGTCGATGACGAGGAGGCCGAGCTTCTTGAACGCGATGTCCTTCTGGAGGATGCGGTGGGTGCCGATGAGGATGTCGACGCTGCCGTCGGCGACGTCGTGCACGACCGGCCGCTGCTCCCGGTCGCTGAGGAAGCGCGACAGCATCTCGACCCGCGCCGGCAGGCTCGCGAGGCGCTCCTTGAACGTGGTGTAGTGCTGCTGGGCGAGGACGGTCGTCGGCACGAGGACGGCGACCTGGAAGCCGTCCATCACCGCCTTGAAAGCGGCGCGGACCGCGATCTCCGTCTTGCCGAAGCCGACGTCGCCCGAGATCAGGCGGTCCATGGGCCGCGGCGCTTCCATATCGCCCTTGGTCTCGCCGATCGCGGCGAGCTGGTCCGGCGTCTCGACGTAGGGGAACGATGCCTCCAGCTCCTGCTGCCAGGGCGTATCCGGCGAGAAGGCGTGGCCCTGGAGGAGATGGCGGGCGGCGTAGAGCTCGAGCAGCTCTTTGGCGACGTCGGCGACGGCGCGCCGCACCCGCTCCCGTGCCCGCGACCACTCGCCGCTGCCGAGGCGCGTTAGTCCGGGCCGGTGGTCGCCGGGGCCGACGTAGCGGGCGATGCGGTCGGACTGCTCCACCGGCACGAAGAGGCGGTCGCCCTGGGCGTAGGCGAGCTCGAAGAACTCGCGCGCCACGCCCTCGACGTCGCGCAGGACGAGGCCGCTGAAGCGGGCGATGCCGTGCTCGACGTGGACGACGTAGTCGCCGGGGTTGAGGTCGGCGACCAGGGCGGAGCGGTCGGCGGCCGGCGGTCGCAGGGCGCGGCGCTGCTTGACGAAGCCGAAGACCTCGCGGTCGCTGAGGAGGGAGAGGCCGGCGCCGTCGCGCAGAGCCCAGCCTTGGCCGAGCGAACCTCTGACGAGCTGAACGATCCCCGGCGCGGCTTCGAGGGGCTCCTCCTCTCCTGCCTGGCGCAGGGGCACGCCCTCCTCCGCGAGCAGGCTGGCGAGGCGCGCCGCCTGCTGCGATACGACCACCACCGCCTCGCCGCCGCGGACGGCCGCGTTGAGGTCGTGGGCGAGCACGCGGACGCGGCCGCCGTAGCCCGGCGCCGGCACGAAGGGCGGCCGCAGGGCGCCGCTCTCCTCGCCGGCGAAGCGGGAGAGGGAAAAGGCCCGCCGGCCGGCGAGCGCCGCCTGGAGCTCGCCCCAGTTCGCCTGGGCCGGCGGCAGCCCGGCCGGCAGGCGGCCCGTCGTCTCGCGCTCGATCCGGATCGTCGCCGTCTCCGCCACGTACTCGTCCAGGGCGCGGCTCAGGTCGGCGGGCTCGTCGAGGATCACGGTCGCCTCCGGCGGCAGGTGGTCGGCGAGGGAGAAGGGCGAGAGCAGCGCCGGCAGGAAGGACGGCTCCAGCGGCAGGCCGCCGCCGGCGAGCGTCTCGAGCTGGCCGCGCAGCGCTTCCGTCGTCTCCGCGTCGCAGCGGCCGAAGTCGAGGCTTGCGAGCAGCCGCGCCGCCACCGCGGCGTCGGGGCTGAACTCGCTCGCGGTGCCGAGGCGCAGCGAATTGACCCGCTCGCGCGATAGCTGCGTCTCGGCGTCGAAGCTGCGGATGCTCTCGACGCTCGGGCCGAGGAACTCGAGCCGCAGCGGCGCCGCCGCTTGCAAGGGGAAGAGGTCGACGATGCCGCCGCGGCGCGCCGCCTGGCCGGGCGCCTCGACCAGTGAGACGATCGCGTAGCCGTCGGCCTGGAGGCGCGCGAGCAGCGCCTCCGGCTCGAGTCGCTGGCCGACGGCGATCGCCGCCAGGCCGCCCCGGGCCGCCGCCGGCGAGAGCGTCCTCTGGGCGACGGCCTCGACGGCGGCGACGACGATCGGCCGTGCCTCGCCGCCGAGGGCGGCGATGATCTCGAGGCGGTCGCGGAGGTTCCAGGGGTCATCGGCGACGCGCTCGTAGGGCAGGACGTCGCGCTGGGGAAAGAGGCGCAGGCGCGCCGCCGACGCGGGGCCGAGCCAGCTGCCGAGCTCCTCGACCAGGTCGGGCGCGCGCGCCGCCTTTGCGACGAGGACGATGACGGGCGCGGTCGCGTCCCGGACCAGCGCCGCGATCAGCGCCGGCCGGGCCGCGTCGCCGGCGCCGATCGTCAAAGGCGCGCTGTCAGCCGCCGGCCCCGGTGCCGCAAGGCTGCGCTCGACGTTCAGGAGGAGGCCGGATAGGTCCATGGAGGCTCGCAATTACCCAGACACGCAAATACGGCCCTCACCCGGTGTGGGGGCCTGCTGCATATTCTAGCGTCTCCGCCGCCGGCTAGCGTCTCCGCCGCCCGCCTTCAGGCCGAGTTGAAGCGGTTCATCGCCCGCTCCCAGCCCTCGGCCGTCACCGCCTCGACGGCGTCGCAGGCCTGCTCAATCGCGGCCTCGAGCGCCTCGCGGCCGGCTCGCGGCGGCTGCGCGAGGACGTAGCGCATGACCGCCTCCGGATCCCAAGACGGGACGCCGTTGAGCAGCGGCCGGCCGATGCCGACGCGGACGCGGCCGAAGTCGCCGCCGCCGGTCGCCTCGATGATCGACTTGAGGCCGTTGTGGCCGCCGGCGCCGCCGGAGGGGCGCAGGCGGATGCGCCCCTCCGGCAGGTCGAGCTCGTCGTAGATGACGATGAGCTGTGAGAGCTGCAGGCCGTGGCTCTTGAGCAGCGGCGCGACGGCGCGGCCGCTGCCGTTGACGAAGGTCCGCGGCCGCACGAGGAGGACGTCGGCGGCGCCGATCTTGCCCTCGCCGCTGCTCGCGAGGCGGGAGGAGCTTAGCTGGATGGCGTGGCGGCGGGCGAGGCGGTTGATGCAGGCGTAACCGACGTTGTGGCGCTGGCCCGCGTGCTCCGCGCCCGGGTTGCCGAGCCCGACGATCAGGTAATCGGTCAAGGGCGGCGCCGCGGGCGCAGGCTGAGGCGGCCGCCACCGGCTGCGAGCTCCGCTTCCAGGCTGCGGCGGAGCTCGGCGAGGGCGGCGTCGAGGTTGTCGGCGCTGATCTCCGGGAAAGTGCGCGTCAGCCGTTCCAGGACGTCGCTGCTCGGCGCCGGCTCTGCCAGGAGGCCGCGGAGGAAGGCGACGAGCTCGTCGTCGAGGACGAGGGCGAGGCCGGCGAGGTCGCTCGCCTGGACGACGCGGATGAAGCGGTCGACGTTCTCGCCTTCGTTCTGGACGGGGCCGGCGAGGATGCGGGCGACGACGCGGCGGCTGAGGCGCGCCTGTTGACGGGCGAAGCCGCGCTCGACGGCGCCGATGGCGCGGCGGGCCTCGGCCGTCGGTGCCTGATCGCCGAGGCGGAAGTCGCAGGCCGGGCAGATCGGCGCGCTCTCAAGCGCTTCGGTCAGGCTTGCGGAGTCGATCGGGCAGGCGAAGCGCCGGTCGAGCTCGTGCAGCTCCGCGAGCGCCGCCGCCGCTACTGGCGGCCCGAGGCGGCGGAGGCCGTTCAGCCGCTCCAGGGCGGCCACCACGGGGCCGGCTTCCTCCAGGCGCTCCGCTATGGTCGCGAGGAGGCCGTTGAACCTGGCGTGCTCGCGGCTAAAGGTCGCGCCATAGCTGCGCTTCCAGATCGCCGCCGTGCTTGGCAGCCAGCCGTGGCCGTCCTCCTGGCGCCAGAGGTCGGCGAAGCTCGCCGTCCCGGCGAGCGCGTCGCGGTCGGTCCGGAGGTCGGCGAGGGCGGCGGGCACTACGGCGGCGGCGACGTACTCCCTCGTCGTCAGGAGATCGACGGCGCTGGCCGGGTCACGGGTCAGGCAGCGGGCGGCGTAGATCGCCTCTCGAAACCGCTCGGCGCTGCCGAAGGCCTCCGCGGCAAGCTCGAGGGCCGGGTCGGTCTCCGTCGCGGCGGCGACGCGGCCGAGGTCGTCGAGGCCGAAGGCCCCGGCGACGGCGGCGTCGAAGCGGCCGGCGACGCCTCGTGCCCGCTCGACCAGGCGCTCGAGGACGAGCAGCGGCCCCGCGTCCCGGGCCGCGAGCTCGGCGCCCGCGAGGGACTCGTAGAGGGCATCGCGAAAGCTGCGTCGTTCAGAATCGTGATCGGCGGCCACGGCGCCAATGATACGGGAACGGCCTCCGGCGCTGGAAGCCTAGCGGGCTGAGGAGAGGGAGCGGAGGCGGCCGACGGCGTCGGGCAGGACACGTAGCAGGGCCGCGGCCTCCGCCGCCGTGTTCGCGGCCGAGAGGGTGAGGCGAAGGCCGCCGACGGCCTCGCTCATGCTCAAGCCCATCGCCAGGAGGACGTGCGACGGCTCCCAGGTAGAGGAGCCGCAGGCGGCGCCGGCGCTGGTGGCGATACTGGCCTTGTCCAAAGCGGCGACGAGCCGGTCACCGCGGACGCCGCGGAAGCTGACGTTGAGGTTGTTTGCCAGGCGCTCCGTCGGGTGGCCGTTGAGGCTCGCGTCCGGTATCGAGGCGAGGATCGCCTCGATGAGGTCGTCGCGCAGGTGGGCGCAGTGCTCGACGAAGGCGGCGCGGCCCGCCTCGGCGAGGTCGAGGGCGGTGGCGAGACCGACGAAGCCGGCGACGTTCTCCGTGCCGGCGCGGCGCTGGCGCTCCTGACCGCCGCCGGAGATCTGGGGGACGAACGGTATCCCGCGGCGCAGGAAGAGCACGCCGGTGCCCTTGGGCCCGCCGAACTTGTGGCCCGAGAGGCTGAGGAGGTCGACGCCGAGGGCATCGACGTCGATCGACAGGGAGCCGGGCGCCTGGATCGCGTCGGTGTGAAAGGCGATGCGGCGCCGCAGGGCGCGGCCGCGCCTCGCGACGAGCGCCGCCGTCTCGGCCACGGGCTCGATCGTGCCGACCTCGTTGTTCGCGAGCATGACGGAGACGAGCACGGTGCGCTCGGTCAGGGCGCGGCCGACGTCCTCGGGGTCGACGCGGCCGGAGCGGTCGACTGGCACGTAGGTGACCTCGAAGCCGAACTGCTCGAGGTAGTCGCAGGTGTGGAGGACGGCGTGGTGCTCGACCTCGGTCGTGACGATGTGGTTGCCGGCGCCGGCCTTCCTCTGGGCGAAGGCGACGCCCTTGAGGGCGGTGTTGATCGACTCGGTGCCGCCGCTCGTGAAGATCAGATCGGAGGGCCGGCAGCCCAGCACGGCCGCGACCGCCTTACGGGCGTCGTCGATCGCCTGCTGGGCCTGCCGCGCCGGCCCGTAGGCGGCGGAGGGGTTACCGAAGCGCTCCGTGAGGTACGGAAGCATCGCCTCGAGCGCCTGGGGATGGAGCGGCGTCGTCGCGGCGTTATCGAAGTAGATCATATCTAAAGGGTATTTGAAAGAGTACTTGCGTGAGGGGGAGCCATGTCCTGAAGATACCCCCATGGAGTATCCGTGTCAATCTGCCACCGACGCTCAGGCTTAGCGATAGAGTCAAGACGGCGCCCGGGCGCGGGCAAGGAGGGCCTGCGTCGTCTCGTAGGCGCGACGGGCGGCTTCGTCCAGGGGCAGCGCCGCCTGCGCCTCCGACATCACCTCGACGGCGAAGGGGGCGCGGACGCCGATCTCGTCCAGGAGACGGACGAAGCCGACGAGGTCGAAGGCGCCTTCGCCGGGCAGGCGGCGGCGGTGGCGCCCGTCCTCCCGCAAGGGGCCGACCGGCTCGGCGTCGGCGTCGTTGAGCTGGACGCCGATGACGTTGGCGGCGCCGATCGCCCGGATCGCCTCCGGGTCGCGGGCGCCGCGAAAATGATGCCAGGTATCGATGAGGACGCCGCCGTTCGGCCGGCCGGCGCCGCGGACGATCGCCGCCGCCACCCTCGCGTCCGGGATGCCGGACCAGGGCGTGAAGGCGAGGGCGACGAGGACGCCGTGGGCGGCGGCGCGGTCGCAGAGAGCGCCGAAGCGCTCGACGACCGGCGCTAGCGGCGGCAGCCCCGCGACCTCCTGGCCGACGTGGATCTGGCGGCCGCCGAGCGCGTCGGCGGCGTCGAGGAGCACCTCCTCGAGGTGGCGGGCCTTGGCCCGCTCAGCGGCGTCGTCTGAGGCCCAGCCGTAGACCATCTCCATCTCGACGACGCTGACGCCGTGCTCGGTAAGAATCGCGCGCATCGCGGCGCCGCCGAGGCCGGCAGCGCCGCAGGCCTCGTAGTCGTCGAAGCGCAGGCCGATGCCCGTGAAGCCGGCGCGAGCCGCCGCCGCGACGCGGGCCGCGAAGGGGAAGCGCGGCGGTGCCGGCGGGATCACGCCGGCGAGCGTCCAGTGGCTGGCGACGAGGCCATCGAAGCGCGGCTCGCTCATCGCCGCTCCTTTCTCACCACCAGCTTCAGGCCCGACCAGGTTTCGTCGACGGCGCAGACCTTGACGTCCACGAGGCCGAGCGGCAGCGCTACTTCTCGCACCGTATCCTCCGTGACCTCGGAGGCCACGCCCGACGCCTTCTTCGGCCAGGACACCCAGATCATGCCGCCCGCGACGATCTCCCGCAGGCATACGGGCAGCCGGCTTTCGAGCTCGCCGCGGGTGGTCGTGAACAGGTGCCAGAGGTCGACTTCCGCAGCGAAGTCGGCCGCGATCGCGACGCCGTCCGGGATCGGCGTAAGGAGGCGCTCGTAGTCGGGCGGCGCGTTCTGCGTCTTGAGCTTGAACCCGGGCTTCAGGCCCAGCTTCCGCGCCAGCGGTGTCCCCGAATAGCCGGCCATCCCGCGCCTCCGCCATCGTTACGACGGATCAGAGTCTAACCGAGGGAGGGCTGCTTCGACGATCGCCGGCGCCGTTCAGTCCGCCGGCGTGTAGCCCTCCACGAGGACCATCTTGCTCTTCGCCGCCGCCTGACGGAGGCCCTTGATCGCGCCGTACTCGGGTGAGCTGAGCCAGGCCTCCGCCCGCTCAGCGCTCCTGAACTCCAGCACGACGAGGCGGGCCGGCTCCCAGCCGCCTTCGAGCGCTTTCACCGGCCCGCCGCGGACGAGGAACCTGCCACCGTAGGCGGCGATCGTCGCCGGCGTCTGGCGGCGATACTCCTCGTAAGGCGCCGGATCGACGACATCGATCTCGACGATCACGTATGCCGGCATCGCTTCACTTCCTTTCCTTGCGTCGAAGTTGGCGGCGCGCTCGCTTCTTCTATTGCTCAGGGAGGCGTCCGTCTGCTAAACCGAGGTGTTATTGATATCAAGGAGGATAGCGCCCATGCCGACGAGTGAGGAGATCAAGGCGAACCAGGCGACGATCTGGAGTCATGCGAGCCCGGCTTGGGCCGAGTGGGACGCCACCTGGGAGCGCTTCCCCGGACCCGTGAACGAGTGGCTCTGCGCCGCGGCCGACCTGAAGCCCGGCATGAACGTCCTCGACCTGGCGTCGGGCGCCGGCCAGCCCGCCGTCGCCGTCGCCGCGCGCGTCGCGCCCGGCGGCAAGGTCACCGCGACCGACATCGCCCCCGGGATGGTCGATATGCTCCGGCAGCGCATCGAGCGCGCCGGCATCGCCAATCTCGAGGCTGTCGTGATGGACATGGAGAAGCTCGAGTTTCCGGACGAGAGCTTTGACGCCGTGACCGCTCGCTGGGCTTTTATGTTCGCACCGGACGCCGTCGGCGCAATCGCCGCGGCGCGGCGCGTCCTCAAGCCGGGCGGCCGCCTCGCGACGGCGACCTGGGACAAGGCGGATCAGAACTGGTGGCAGGGAGCCCAGATCTTCGAGAAGACGCTGAACCCGCTGGTACCGCCGCCGCCGCCAGACCCCAATGCGCCCAATCCGCTGCGCTTCAGCGACCCCGAGCTTCTCGAGCAGATGCTGAGAGACGCGGGCTTCGCCGACGTCTCCAGCGAAACGGTCCCCTTTCGCTTCGACTTTGGCTCGAGCGACGAGTGGTGGCGCTTCATATCGACGGTGAACGCTCCCGTCGCGGCGCGTCTGCGCCGCCTCGACGCGGCTCAGCTAGATCAGGTTCGGCAGGAGAGCACGGCCGAGATCGAGAGGTTCGCGTCAGGCGACAGGCTGGCATTGGCGGCCGCCTGTCTCTGCGCCGTAGGGCGCAAGTAGCGGCGGCGCCGGGTTCGTGCCTCAGGCGGCGCGGGCGCCCGGCGCCACGATCAGCACGTGGCGGTCCTGGCCGAGGGCTTTCGCCCGGTCCAGCGCGGCGTCCGCTTTGCGCAGGAGTTCGCTCTGGCTGCAGTCCGACTCGCGGCTAAGGGCGATGCCGACGCTGGGCCTCACGAAGCGGAAAGAGGCGTCCGAGAGCAGGACTTTTCGCACGAGCACGGAGACTTCGGCGCCGAAGCGATCGAGGTCCTCCTCTGTGAAGGCCCCGTCCTCGACCAGGAGCCCGAACTCGTTGCTGCGGAGGTGGCCGATCTCGTAGTCGAGTGGCGCCAGGTCTCTGATGCGGACTCCGAGGGCGCCCAGCAGACGCCCCTGCTCCTCGCCCGGGGCGAGCACCGACTCCGGCACGTCGAGGGCCAGGACGGCGATCGCGGTCGGCTGGTGCCGCTTTCGGTTGCGGGCGAGGGTGGCATCGAGCGAAGCTATTAGCCGCTCACGGGCCTGAAGGCTGCCGGCGGGCCCGCTGAGCCGCGTTGCCGAGGCTTCTCGCTCCGGTCGGCGGGCTCGACTTTGCGGGAGGAGCGCGCTCAATCGCAGGGCGCCCGCGAGCACGAATAGGAGGACTCCTATCGTGACCTCGAGGCTGTAGTCCGAGCTGGTCAGGCCGAAGGGCAGCCAAGGAACCGCCCACAGGTAGCTGAAGGCGAGGACGGGCCAGAACGCGGACCGTAGCAGCCGTCCCCAGAGGTAGAGTCGCTCCTCGTTGCGCGGGCCAGAGTTACTGCGGTTTCCCATCGTGTCCCCGGTTTGCGTCAGGGTCGGAACAGCAAACGCCGCTCGCCGCGCACGCCACCCTCCAGGTGATTATCGGCAATTGGGCGCCAGGTGCGCAGGTGCGCCCGCCGCTCGAGAGATCGAATGCAGGTCCAGCCGTATGCCTGAGGGGAATGGCGCAACGGGCTGTTCGAGTGCTGCATCGCCGGGACTGGCGGTAGACTAGCCTGAGGTATGAGCTTCAAGGCCGTCATTCTCGCTGCCCATCTCGCTGCCGTCGTTGCCTGCTCCAGCGGTGCGCCGTCGGCGGCGCCGTCGCCAGGCGAGCAGCAGCCCTCGGCGAATGACGCTGCCTCGTCGCCGGAAGGGGGCGTGCCGACGCCGCCGCCGGTCCTCGTCGTGGCATCACCGAGCGCAACGGCAACGCCGGCGCCGAGCGCTACGGCCACCGCGCCCGCAACGCCAACCAGCACGCCGGTCCCAGCGACGCTTGGGCCGCCTACTGCCACGCCACAGCCGGCGCCCTCGCCGTCGAACGCGGTAGCCGCCCCGATCCGCGGCTACGGCTTTCCTTTCGAGCTCGAAGTCGCCGCCGGGGCGACGGTGGTGTGGACGAACTACGACTCCGTTCCGCACGACGTGATCGCGAGCGACGGCAGTTGGGCTTCGCCGTTGTTCGGCGAAGGCGATACCTTCTCCCACACCTTCAGCGAGGCCGGGCGCTATGCCTACGTCTGCAAGGTCCACCCATACATGACCGGCGTCGTCGTCGTGCGATGATCTCGCCGGTCAACCGCCAAGGCAGACCTCAGCTTGCCGAAGGCCCGGGGGCCGGCCGGCTCCCTGGTGCCATTCGGCACATTGACCGCAAGCGCGCCCGCGGCTAGCATCAGTCCGTCTATCGCGCAGCCTTGATCAGAGAGGAAAGATCATGAAGAGCCTGACCCGCTGGGGATTCGTCCTGACAGCTCTCGTTGCGGTGCCGCTGGCGCTCGCCGGCACGGCCTCTGGCCAGGGCGGGCTGGTCCTTACGGACCTCGGCGCGCCTCGCGGCCTCTCCTCGACCGGCTCCCACGTGCTCATCGCCGACCAGGGCGGCGGCCGCATCCTTAACGTCTCCAGGTTCGGCACGATCGGCGTAATCGTCGACGGCCTGCCGACCTCGACCATCGACGAGGGCGACGGCGAGACCGTCGTCGTCGGCGTAACAGCCGTCATAGATGGCGGCGGCATCTACTACTTCACGGTCGGCGAATCAGAGGAGCCGGGCTTCGACTCCGTCTACTCCGTCCGGCCCGGCGGCAAGCCCAGCCTCGTCGCCGACCTGGGGGATTACGAGGAAGCGAACAACACGGACGGCGACGTCGACGGGGCCGGCGAGCCCGAGCTGCTGTCGAACCCCTTCGACCTGGTCAGGGACGGCGCCGGCGGCCTCTACATCTCGGCATCGGGCGCGAACGCCGTCCTCCACATCGACGCCAGCGGCGATATCAGCCCGTTCGCGATCTTCCCCAACCGCGCCAACCCGCTCTTCCCGGCGGTCGGCGGGCCGACGATGGATCAGGTTCCCACCGGGCTCGAGGTCGGGCCCGACGGCGCTCTCTACGTGACCACCCTCACGGGCTTCCCCTTCCCGCCGGAAGCAGCCCGCGTCTACCGGCTGGAGGACTCGAGCGGTGACGGCGACGCGCTGGACGACGGCGAGACGACGATCTACGCCGAAGGCCTCACCGCCGCCACGAACCTCGCCTTCGACCTTGACGGCTCCCTGCTCGTCACCGAGTTCAGCCTGAACTTGCTGGCGGAGGCGCACGGCCGCCTCGTGCGGGTGGTGGACGGCGCTATCGCGGAGGTCGTCGCCGAGCCCCTGATCACGCCGACCGGCGTGACCGTCATGGGGGACGGCACCATCCTCGTCAGCCAGGAGTTCCTCGGCATCGTCGCCGAGGTGAGCGAGGCCGTCGCGATCGCCTCCTCGCCGCCGCCCGGCGCGATCACGCCGCCGGCGACCGGCGACGCCGGGCTCGCGGCCTCCGACCCGACGGCGCCTTACGTGATTGCGGCGCTGCTGAGCCTCGGCCTCGCCGCCGGCGTGGCGGCAGCGGGACGGCTCGCGCTGGGACGCTCTCGCCGGGCGTAGCCGGGCAGGCTGCCGGGCCAGCCGCCTGGCTCAACTACGCCGGCCGCGAGCTTCGCGAGACGAGGCGCAGTTGTCTGCTGGCGCGGGCGCTGCGGCCTCGTGAGTGGCCAAAGGCGTGATTCACGGAGCGAAGAACGAAGGTGCGCGCGTTCAGTCAGGCGGCCGGTTCATGAGAAACGTCGCCGCGTCCTCAAAATAGGCACGCATCTGGGAGCGCGCGGGCTCGGTGATCATCACGGAGTCGATTGCGGCGAGCATGTGGCCGACCCAGGCGTCCCGCTCCCTCTGGCCGATTGCGAAGGGAAGATGGCGGGCCCGGAGCCGCGGGTGGCCCCGGCTCAGGGAGTAATTCGGCGGCCCGCCGAAATACTGGGCCAGGAAGAGAGCGAGCCGGTCCTTCGGGGCGTCCAGGGACTCGTCCACGAAAAGGGGCCGGAGCACGGGATCACGGTCCACGCGGTCGTAGAAGTCGCCTACGAGCGCCTTGAAGGTCTCAAAGCCGCCGACCTGGACGTAGATGGTCTGCGATCCGTCTTCCATCAACGTTAGGATAACCCAGCAACCGGGCGACTCAGGCCTGACGCCACCTATGCTCGGCGGCGCTGGGACAAACCAAAAAACCGAAGCTAGCCGAGCTTCGCCGACGCTTGCGCCGCGAGGACGGCGGGGGCGAGCTCTGCAGCGACCTTCATCGCGGCGACCTGCCCTCGCGCCTCGGCGATCCAGCGCCCGGCAATATCGAAGGCGGTGCCGTGATCGACGGAGGTCCGGATCACCGGGTAGCCCAGCGTGCAGCTCACGGTGCCGTAAAAGTCCACGGTCTTCGCCGCCACGTGGCCTTGGTCGTGGTAGAGAGAGAGGACGGCGTCATATCTGCCCTGGCGGCATTGGTAGAACACCGCATCGGCCGGGATCGGCCCCGCCACGTCGATGCCAAGCGAGCGGGCGCGCTCGATCGCCGGCTTGAGGATATCGTTCTCCTCATGACCGAGGAGGCCGTTCTCGCCGGCGTGCGGGTTGAGGGCCGCGAGGGCGAGCCGCGGAGACTCGAGGCCAAGCTGCGGGCTCAGCCGCCTTACCTCCACCAGGGCGCTTACGACCGCAGCCTCGTCGATCCGGGTGATCGTTTCGACGAGCGAGCGGTGGCGCGTGAGGAAGAAGATCCGTAGCTGCTCCAGCAGGAAGACGGTGAAGACGCGATCTTCCGGCGTTCCAAAAAGCGCGGCGATCATCTCCGTGTGGCCGGGGAAGCTCGAGCCGCCGGCCCTTATCGCTTCCTTGTTGATCGGCGCCGTGACCACTGCCTGCACCGCGCCGTCGCGGGCGAGGGCACAGGCGGTTTCGACGTACTCCACCGCGGCCTTGCCAAAAGCCCCGTCCACGACGCCGAACTCGTGATCCTTCACGTTGGCGAGGTCGAGGATCTCGAGAGTGCCCGGCTCGCCCGTGACCTCGCCGGGGCCGGCCACCGGCCGGAGCGCCAGGTCCAGCCCGCAACCGGCGATTACGGCTTCCATGACGCGCCCGTCGCCGATTACGAGCGGCCGCATCGCTGCGCGCGGTCCCGTCACGGCGAGCGCCTTGGCGACGATCTCCGGCCCGATCCCGGCCGGGTCGCCGATCGTCAGGGCAAGGACGGGTCTCGAATCGATCATCGCCGGCCACCTCCTCGATACGGCGCGGTCACCGGTGCTGAGTCGCCGGCAGCTGCCGCAAGCGTAGCAATCCACATGCTAGGCGCCCGCTGGCTCCTGGCTCTTCAGGCCGATGGTGGCGGTGATGCAGGGCTCGCTGCCCAGCGCGATCGTCGTATGGCCCCTGCCGGTCGTGTCCTCGATCAGGCGGGCGTCGCCGGGACCGAAGACCTTCGTCGAGCCGTCCTCAAAGCCGATCTCAAGCTGGCCGGAAACGATGATCACGAACTGGCGCTGCGGTGCCGCGTGCCAATCTTGCAGGACGCCCGGCTCGCGCGCGCCAAAGCGGATATTGGTGACGTCGATCCCTTTCGTCCACTCCGGGACTTCGACGAGGTCGATCTCCTGCCAGCGGGCGATTCCGTCTGCGTCCGCATACATGCGATATGTACCCAATGTGTCCTCCTGGCGGACAATCTACTCCGGATTCAAGCAGGTAGCGAGGCCATGGGCCGTAGCCAGGCTTCCCATGTGCCACCGTCCATGGTCAGATCGCACGGTTTGTCCACGCGGGGAGTGGCTGAAGGCTGAATGGAGGGCGGCAGGATGGAGTTCATTCGCGTTTACACAGGTGACGATGACGAGGCCCATTTCGAGGCCATCGACGCTGTCAACGAAGCGCCGTGGTCAGAGGGATTCTCCGTCTTGAGCTGCATTGTCCGAGAGATGGCGGCCGGGACGGTGATGGACTGGCACCCGGCTCCACGCCGTCAACTGGTCATCCACCTCGCTGGGCAGCTAGAGATCGGGCTGCGCGATGGCACGACGCATGTCTTTGGCCCGGGTTCGGCGCGGCTCATGGATGACGTCACAGGACCAGGGCACCTGACGCGCGTAGTGGGCGCAGAGCCCGTGGTTCAGGCGATCATGCCACTAACGGCGTAGCCCGCGATCCAAAGAGCGCTGTACCGCGGCTGTCAGTAAAGCGAGCGCTATCTCGGGGTTGCTCCAGGCTTAGAGCCTTGGGCAGGCGCTTTTCCGCCGTCGTGCTCGCATCCGGCGACCAGCTATAATCACCCCGTGGATTCAGGCGCGGGCGGGGGTAGCTCAGCTGGTAGAGCTCCTGCCTTCCAAGAATCCGAACATTTGCGCTGCACCCCTACATTCGCCAGACTCCTCTAATCTGAGCGAAACACGATCAGTTATGCGCTCTTCTTCAGCCTTCGCCGACAGCCGAGAGCTGCCTCGCTGATACACGAACCGTTCTTGAGAGAAGCGGAAGCGGGCTCGCCTGCCATAAAAGCAGGCTATTGCGGGTAAGGCGGAATTTGCCGACCCGCGAGTATCTGCCGGTCCTCGAACTCCCGAGCACCTGCCTTAGGGCTGATCCTTTGTCTCCCAATCAATATTCTTCCTTGGAGACCTGCCTTAAAGGAAGGTTACGGTTGGTATCTGAATCTGATTTCCGGCAGCAAATGCCGGCTAAGCCGGACGGTCATGAGTCGGTTTTTGCACCCGTTCCTTCTTGATTTGCATTCTGGAACTGGTTTACTGGAACCGCCGGAAGCGCCTTGATTTTAACCACTGTCTGACCGTCCTAACTGAGGACAGGGTTGACCTGGGTTAGAAGTAGGATGAACCTTGTTTGTTTCCGGGGGCGGGATAAGCCAAACGTGACTGCTCCCGCCCCTCCAGCAACCTAGGCTAAATCTTCTGAGGCGATGTGAGCGGCGTCATGAACCCTCTCAAACGGTAGATTGGCACGCTGGTTTGCCTGCTCAACTATGTTCGACGCTGGCGCGTCGAACAAGCAGAAGCACTTCTCTTCAACCGGGAGGAATGTCGAACGCAGGTAACGGATCTGCACTCCTTCCGCACGCATCTGCGACGAGGTGTCTTTGGCACTCTGCGCCGCCGCTTTAAGCTGGTCGCCTGTGATCCCTGGCAGGTGACGTTCCACTAGATAAAGAGCCATCGTTTTCCCTCCTTGTTTGGATATATGGCATGGTAGTGACCCTTCGTCAGCCAATCGTCAGGAGCCGCGTCAGCGGTTTAGTCAGCAATGAACTGCTACCGAGAGGGCTATACTACGCGACGAAATGAACGGTATGGAGCTTAAGCTCTTCGGGAAACCGTCGCTGCTTCACGACGGGAACAGCTTGGCCCTGCCCCCGCTGGCATTTGCAGTCCTGGCGCTCTTGGCCCGCCAATCCGACGGGACGGCTTCTCGAGAGCGATTGTGCACAATGCTTTGGGCCGATGAAGAGCCCGAGGCTGCCCGGCACAATCTACGACAGATCCTGTGGTCGGCGCGTCAGGCTGGAGGAGACGATTTGATTGCAGCCACGCGTCAAGGCTTAAGCCTCGGCCAAAGACTGGTAGTCGACGTTAGAAGATTCGAGGAAGAGCTTGGGACTCGTACTGCTGATGAGTCCAGCAATAGTCTCGTCAATACGCTGGAACTCTACCGCGGATACTTCCTCGAAGGTCTCGAGCTTACGACCGGACCGGATTTTGAGGACTGGCTCCTGTCCGAAAGGGAGTTTCTGCACCGCCTCTATTCCAAGATTGTCCTGGCTGAAGCACAGCAGGCCGGAGGTAGTGCAGTCCTAAGCCTTTTGGAACGTCTCTACAGGCTTGAGCCTCTAGACGAGAACGTTGCCAGAAGGCTAATGGAACTGTATGAGAAGTCCGACCAGCCAAATTTGGCCCTACGTGTCTTTCGCTCACTGACCAGAAACCTTGACCGAGAACTTGGCGTAGAACCTGCGGCGGCGCTCCGGGAAATGGCAAGTCGGCTACGAAGGCGCTCCAGGGAGCTCGCCCTTGATCCAGAAGAGACATCCAGTCCTGAAGCGCGAATACCAGCTGCCACAACCGTAGCATTCCAACTGCGCTCGATCGTTTGCGTGGACTTCATGCCAACGGATGACTCGTGGGATTCGATGACGGAACTCGACCAGGTGGCGATCCTCGCCGAGTGTCATCATTTCGTCGAAAGTATGGCGTCCCGTTTTGGGGCTCATGACTCGGAAGTAAGCGGGCAGCAGCAACTGTCTATCTTCGACGGTGCAGATGCGGCGGTGCAGTTCGGCTTAACGCTGATGCGTGAGTGGCAAACATCGGCCGGTTTTAGCGCACCTTCTGGACATCGGATTGGTCTGCGCCTCGCCGCGCACGTCGGTGAATGTGCTCCCATCAGCCAGAGACACGGCTGGCTGGGGCCGGGCGTACGCACCGTTAGGCGGCTCATTACAAAAACACCAGCTCATACGCTAACCATAACGGAGGGCACGCTGGACCTCTTGCCCGCGGCCAAATACGAGACTGAATTCATGGGACGTGTTGCCTTAGATGGTGACCACATTAGAGAGCGTAGTGTATATCGCGTGCTCAGGATGGCGGGAACCATGGATCCGTCACTCAGTCCGCATCGCAGGGTGCAGGACATCTTCTTGCAAGCAGTCTCCCAAGTCGGAGCGGAGGATGGAGATAACGAACGCGAGGAAGCTGCATACCTCGAATGTCTTGAACTGGACCCGCGGTTCGTGGAGGCGCATAGCAATCTTGCAGTGCTTTTGAAGCAACGTGGTGACCTTGAAGGAGCGGCCGTCCATTACCGCGAGGCGCTACGCCTGCGCCCAGATTACCCCGAAGGCCACTTTAATTATGCGGCCCTCCTTGAGACGGTGGGCAGCCTGATCGCGGCCACCGAGCACTACAAATTGGCACTAGCTTCAAGACCGGACTTCGCAGACGCTCAAATGCGCTACGCAAACCTCCTCAAGCAAACCGGCCATCATGAAGAGGCGAAGCAGCGATATGAGCGAGTTATTCAGCTCCGTCCCGGCTACGCCGAGGCGCATAACAACTACGCTATCCTCTTGGAAGACCTTGATGACCGACCGGCAGCCCGGAAGCACTACCGGCTGGCCCTCCGGCGAAGACCAGACTATCCGGAGGCCCACTATAATCTCGCATTGCATTTCGAGGCGGAGGCAAACCTGCCGGAGGCCGCCAGACACTATCGGCTAGCTCTCGCATCGAACCCGGACCTCGCGGAGGCGCACAACAATCTCGCCGCGCTTCTTTACCACCAGGGGCGCATTAATCAGGCAATCTCGCACTATAAGGCGGCCCTTCGTCTTCGCCCAAACGATCCGGAGGTCAACCATAACTTTGCGATTGCGCTCACAGCCGCCGGGAACAGAGAGCAGGCAGAGATTCACTTTAGAATTGCCCAAGAATTCGCGGAGCCACATCTCGGGGGCAACGGACGCGCACGAGCAACGGCGCCCAAACCAGATAAGAACGGGAGTGAGCTTGACTCCTTCGTACCGAGCAAGGTGCAACTCGAAGAAACCTAGACTGCGACGGCATCCGGCAATCGCCGGATGCGCAGGCCAGTCCAAGAGTGTTACCTGCTGGCATCTCCTTCAAGAGAATGCCGGGTTCATTCGCTCCGTATCCCAACAAGAGAGGTAACGAGTAGCGCATGTGACAAACGAGCGGGTCAGACGACGGATAGAGGCGCTTCTTGACGAAGCCGATGCCGCGGTCGCGGCTAGCGATTGGCCGTTGGTGCGTGATCGGGCGAACAATGTCCTTGCGCTTGAGCCCGGTAACGCGGAGGCTCTGGTCTTCCTCGAAGCAGCCTCGAGGGCACAACCGGCAGCGCCTCAGCCTGTTGATGCAAGAGAACCCTCGCCACCGACTTCGAAGGAGCAGCCTGCCTCTTTCGCTGCTGGCCGTTACCAGGTCAAGCGCTTCCTTGGTGAAGGCGGAAAGAAGAAAGTCTATCTCGCCCATGATTCCTTGCTCGATCGGGACGTCGCGTTCGCCCTCATAAAGACGGCGGGGTTAGACGACATTGGCAAGGAGAGAATCACGCGCGAGGCGCGCGCGCTGGGACGCCTAGGCACCCACCCGAACATCGTCTCCATTTTCGACCTAGGCAAAGAGGAACAACAGCCATTCATCGTCACAGAGCTAATGGGCGGAGGCGATGTCGAAGGGCTTATCGAAAAGGCCTCCGACCATCGATTGCCCATCGATCGGGTGCTTTCCATCGGCATCGAGACCTGCCGGGGATTGCAGTTCGCACACGAGCAGGGCATTGTCCACCGTGACCTCAAGCCAGGAAACGTATGGCTGACCAGCGACGGGCGATTAAAAATCGGCGACTTCGGTTTGGCAGTTGCCGTTGACCGCTCGAGACTCACCCAAGTCGGAATGATGGTAGGCACCGCCTCGTACATGCCACCTGAGCAGGCACTGGGTGGTGACGTGACGCCTGGGAGCGACCTTTATTCGCTAGGCGCGATGCTGTACGAGATGGTATGCGGCCGGCCGCCATTCCTGGGCGACGAATCGGTAGCGATCATTGGCCAGCACTTGAACGTACCGCCAGTCGCTCCCACCTGGCACCGGCCGGATTGCCCACTGGCCTTCGAGGCTCTGATTCTGGCGTTGCTGGAGAAAGATCCGTCGCGGCGTCCCGCCTCTGCCTCTGATGTGGAGGCAACACTCAACTCAATTCAACTTAGCGCCGAAGGCGAGAAGGATTCGCGGGAGCAGTTGCATTTCGGGGCCGCGAGCCAAGAGGTTGAATTGGCACCCCATTTGCGTGACCCGGTCTACCGGCGGGTCTTTGTCGGTCGAGAGACAGAGCTTCGCCAGCTGCACTCCGCGTATAACGCCTGCCTTTCCGGGCATGGCAGCATGCTGATGGTCGTGGGTGAGCCAGGCATCGGCAAGACAGCGATTTGTGAGCAGCTCGCAACTTACGTCCAGCTCCGCGGCGGATCCACGCTCGTCGGCCACTGCTACGCCGAAGGCTCTCTTTCTCTGCCTTACCTTCCCTTCATAGAGGCCATGAGATCGCATGTCCTGCGGCGAGAACCGGAGGCACTCCGGAAAGAACTGGGATCGGGCGCGTCAGAAGTCGCGCGTATCGTCTCGGAGGTCCGGGACAAGGTATCGGTCATGCCCGCCGATTCTGGTGATCCCGAGGAGCAACGATATCGCCTCCTCCAAAGCGTGACGGCCTTCCTGCGTAACGCTTCTCTGGTGCAGCCGCTTCTCATAGTCCTCGAAGACCTACATGATGCCGACAGCGGCACTCTTGACCTACTTCTGTATGTTGGGAGAAACCTCGAAGGTGCCCGGCTCCTTGTCGTCGGTACTTACCGTGATGTGGAAGTCGACCGCTCTCACCCGCTGTCCGACACGCTTGGTGAGCTCAGACGGATGGCCAACTTCGTCCGCATTCCCCTGCGAGGTCTCACGGCCGAGGAAGTTCAGCGCATGATGGCCGGCGTTGCCCAGCGGGAAATCCCATGGTCGCTTGCGGAGCTTTTGTACCGGCAAACTGAGGGTAATCCCCTCTTCATCCAGGAGCTGCTGCGCTATCTGGTCGAGGAAGGGATATTTGGATCTCATTCATCCGAGCTTTCACGCGTGATCGAGAACCGCTTGGCTGGTCGCATACCGGAGGGACTGCGCGAAGTCATTGGCCGCCGTCTCTCACGCCTCAGTCCCGAGTGCAACCGGGTGCTAGCAATCGCGGCAGTCATTGGGCGAGAGTTCCGGCTCGATACGCTGCAGTCCCTGGCCGCGGGCTTGGAGGACGAGCTAGTGAGCGCCCTCGAAGAGGCGACCCGAATCGGTGTTCTGGAAGAGGAAACGCAGCCGGGCGTAATTAGCTACCGCTTCAGCCATGCCTTCTTCCGTCAGACGCTATACGAAGAGTTGAGCGCGCCGCGCCGCCTTCGGATACACCAGGACGTGGCGCGCGTCCTGGAGCAGCAATACGCGGCGCGAAGGCAGGAGCATGCCGCGGAGCTGGCTGACCACTTCTCGCAGTCGACGGATCCGGCCGATCTCGAAAAGGCTGTCGAGTACGGTCAGCTGGCGGCGAAGCGAGCAATGTCGGTCTTCGACTACGGCGAAGCAGTTCGGCTCTTGAAGAAGGCCGTCGATGTCCAGGAAGTCCTCAACTCCGACGATCGACTGCGGTACTGTGATTTGTTCCTAGAGCTTGCCGAGGCACTCATGCCGGCGGGCCAGCCGTTGGAGGCCGTGCAGGCGCACACCGAGAAGGCATTTCAAATCGCAGAGGAGCTATCGCACGCCGAGATGGCAACACGAGCTTGCCGCGCGGCCTTCGATGCGATTGCCCGCAGCTTAGGTGGGACGAGTACTGCCCCGCACCCGCTACTTCGCTTGTGGTCCGAGCGTGCAGATCGCTATGCCAAGCCAGGCACTCCCGACCGGGTCAACGCCGACCTCGCAGCAATCCAACTATTAGTAGCCGGCGGACATTGGCGCGAAGCGAACGCCAGGGCGTTCAATGCGCTGGAGGTCGCTCGTGTCTCCGGGGACCCCATAGCGCTACTCCGTACAGCCACAGCGATGCGCACCCAATTACCGGTCTGGCTCGTAGAGCAGTGTCTTTCCCTGGCGGAGGAAACACTGCCCCTGCATCAGCGGATCAACCCCCGCCTGTTCGTAGCCTACGTTGGTGGCCTCGTGCCGCTGAGTTTGGCGGCGGGAGACGCCGCCAAGGCAACAGTCTACTGGAAGGAACTGGAAGAGTTCCAAGAGCAGACGCACGACCCGTTCGCAGAACTCTGGCTACTAGAGGGGTCTGTGCTTTTGTCGACTCTCGCAGGTGACCTTGAGGCAGCAGTCCAAACGGGTGGAAGGCTCGTTGAGCGAGGAGCGTCCCTGGGTAGTCCGGAGCGCGGCCGTTTCCTCGCTGCATTCGCTTGTTGCGTTCCCTGGACGTACCTTGGACGCTCGCGTGAGTTCCTCAACTCGGTTGATTCGTTGAGTGAAGTCGAAAGCCGGGCGCCGCTCGTTTGGTCGCGCACTATCCGATGTCTGGCGCACGATGGGCGACTTCCTGAGGCATTGGAAGGCCTCAGTAGCTTCATGGCCACGTATAGCGTTCTGGATGGCGATACGCCAGCGATAGTCATGTCCGACCTCTTAGAAACTGCTGTCCTCCTTAAGAACGAGGAGTGGGCACATGCGCTCTCGGCCAGAGTCGCCAGCACGAAATTCATGATCGTGCCGAGCGACAGGGAGATCCGCTGCTTGGGGCGACAACTCGGCGGCGCTTTCGCCCTTCTCCGCAAGCCAGATCAAGCTAGGGCCTTTTACGCGTGGGCTCTGGAAGCCGCCACGAAGGTCCAGTTCAAGCCGGAGATCGCTCTACTAAACCTGGATTTAGCGGAATTGCTCCTAGAGCACTATCCCGAGGAGCGGGCCGCCGCCATTGCGCACCTAGACTCCTCTATGCCGTCGTTCCGGGACTTGAAGATGCAGTCCTCGCTTGAGCGGGCCCTGCGACACCGGGACCTGCTGAAGGCGTAACAATCGTTGCCAGAGTTCTGTCCGATGGATGGCAGAAAGGATGATTCCAGGAACCGTTATCAAGTTGACATCTTTCTGCCATCACAACATGATGGCGCCGTGAGAATCGGTCTTGCGGAAGATGTCCATCTCCTTGAGAGAGTCGCACTCGGCCTTGAGTTGCTGCCGATCCTGGCGTTCCTTACGGATGCTCAGAACCGGATCATTTGGGTTAACCGGGCATTCGCCCGCACAATCGGCGACCCAATGCGGGACAAGCTCCCGGCTGAAGCGCGTTTCGTGCCGGCCGCCGTCGCGGGTCCGTATCGGGAACATTTCCCGCGTTGGAAGACCGAGATATCCCGTTGCCTCGCCAGCCTCTATCAGGAAGTCGAGGCGGGCCATCTTTCCGAGGCAACCCTGCACCTTATCGAGGCAACACTCGCGTGTGATAGCGAACTGGGCCGTGCAGCCGCGGCTACAGGGGCGGAGTGGGATGGCACTATGGTGGTCCGAGATACCAGCGGCCGCATGACGCTTGTGCGGGAGGAAGTCGTCGCCGTCGAGGACGCCCACGGCAAGGCCAGCGGCTTCCACGCAAGTCTCTGGTTCCCAGCGGAGAAGGACCCCTGCCACGGCCTGCCGGGCACGCTTGAGGCTCTTCTCACGCCGCGACAGCTGGAGATAGCCCGGCTATATGCCTGCGGGCTCACTGCTGAGGACGTTGCTTCCGGGGCTGGTATTTCGTGGCGAACCGCCAAAGACCACCTCGAAGCAGTGTACGAGCGACTCGGTGTGCACACGCGCGCAGAACTGGCGCTCCTGTTTGCTCACAAAGGCCTTCTCTGACAAGCAGTCGCAGGTTCCAAGCACTCGAGTCCCAGCAGGTTCTCTCCGGCGAACGCCGGATGCCGATGCCCCCGTTTTCCGTGAATATTGCGACCATAGCCGGTGCTTGCACGGGCAATTCTAAAAGTCAGAAGGAGCCACCGAATGTACGTACCGAGTGAGCTGACGAATTTCGCGCTCATGAACTTCGAGCGTGGCCTGGATGGCCTCACAAATGAAGAGGCGCGGATGCGATTGACCAAGGCGGATGGCACACAAATGAATGCCATCTCTTGGCTGGTCGGGCATATGGCGTGGCATTGGTCTACTATGGCTGCCTACGCGAATGGCCAGCCTCAGCCCGCCAGCGTACGGCCCTTCACCGTTGGCCCGGATGCCGATCCCACACCCCCGTCTCTTGACGAGGCGCTCAAATTGCTGAGCAAAGCGCGTGCTGAAAGTATTTGGACTGCGACGGCGGACGATGCGCTACTTTCCAGCAGCAGTGAAGAGTATCGCGCAATGCTCTGCAACCTGGTACCAGTTGAGACCGTCGGTACAGCGTTAATGCGCGCAATACTGCACACCTGGTATCACACTGGTGAAGTGAACGCTATCCGGCAGATGCTCGGTCATCCCGAAATCGTTCAAGTTGGTCCGGTAAACGGCCTTCTCGAGTGGCGTCCAGATGACAAAACCGTGATGGTCTAGTAACTGGACGAGGTTCAAGAGTCAGCAAAAAGGAGAGATCGATCCGTCGGTGCAGGCGTCTTCGGAGGCATTTGTCTGTGGGACAATGCGTGATTTGCGCATGCAGCCAGCTTCGGAGCAGATTCACCAGTGCTAGAATTCCTTTTCTCTCGGGGACAAAACCCCCGGAGACCTGCCTGAGTTTCGAAAAGGCGGTTTGGCGGTTTGAGACTAACCCCCGACGACCTGCCTTCCAAGAATCCGAACATTTGCGCTGCACCCCTACATTCGCCAGACTCCTCTAATCTGAGCGAAACACGATCAGTTATGCGCTCTTCTTCAGCCTTCGCCGACAGTCGAGAGCTGCCTCGCTGATACACGAACCGTTCTTGAGAAAGCGGAAGCGGGCTTGCCCGCCCATCGCGCCCGCCTCGCCTTCCACCACTCCCACCGCCCTTCCAGGCCAGCCGTCCGCTCCCTCCGCGCCCTTTTCTATCTCCCGCCGGCAGGCCATGCTCCTAGGGCGGGGGCTTCGTCGCATCGCCAGCCGGCTTGTTCCGCTGCGCGGCTCCCTTCATATCGTGAGTCAACAGGCCTTGGGGGACGGAGAAGGAAGTGCAGCCTTGACCGGGCGCCCGCCCTGCGCCTACGCGACTACCATCGCCCACATCCGCCACGCCTCGCGCTTTCAGGCGCAGCGCTACCACGCCCGGTCAGGCCCCCTTGCAAACCCTTGCCGATAGCCTCAGCTTGGGCTTGCCCCTAGATCGCGCCCTTGCGTCGGTTGTCCTCCAGGCACAACAGTTGGCAGTTGGCGGCATTTGTCTTCCCGCCCTTCGACCACGGGGTGGTGTGGTCGGCTTCCGTCTCACTGATCTCGAAGTGCTTGCCACACTTAGGGCAGATGCCCCCCTGTCGTTCGTACGCCTCGCGTCGCTGGGCTTCCGTGAACTGACGGATCGACAAGTACTTTTCGTCGCGGGTGAGGACGTATGCGTAGATGCCCTTCTTCCGCGTGACGTCGTCGTCGATCATCAACGCTGTGATCTCGTCCTCCAGCTTCGCGGTGTCGTGCAGGCCATCCTTGAACTGGTTGTACAGGCCACCCCAGTCGAGGCCCTTCATCTCCTTGCGGTACGTCGTGAATGTCAGCTGTACCCAAGCGATTACGGCCTGGAAGTACGACCACAGCTCGTTGGCGTTCGGATCGTGCTGGTGGGCCGACATGTACTGCTCGATGCGGCCGCCGGACAGCCACGAGATCGC
>Ga0326597_10001897_pt1 | contig 32248 bp, 28 predicted proteins | sample RVTome_12_FD_203789 | JGI IMG/M metagenome (GOLD analysis project Ga0326597, IMG submission 203789) | Soil microbial communities from uranium-contaminated site in the Upper Colorado River Basin, Wyoming, United States - RVT100D185 | ecosystem: Environmental > Terrestrial > Soil > Contaminated >...
CCCTATAAAATAACCGTCGGTTGATTGGAAACTTAGCGAAATGAAATACATAGGCCTGCGGGCACATTTTGCACAGCTAGTACGGTCCGCACCTCTTGATCTCTTTGTAAAGATCCCGCCGGCCGATGACTAGAATTTTCGCCGCGACTATTTTTGCTTCCCGCTTCACCGAAGCGAGGGTCCTATGGATCGGTTCATCTTCGGCCGCACCCAAACTAACTCCCTCGGCAATCAGGGAGATGCCCGCTCGACGGACCCAGACTGATTAACTGGGGATCGCGGTCCTGCGAGACATAAACTAGTCCGCGCTGGACGGGAGAGCGGACGAGATTCCCTTGGCTGCTATAACATTCCGGTGGGATTTGACAATGCGATCGACCAGCTCTGAGAGAATCTCGGTATAAGCGCGCCGGGTTCGTTTTCGATAAAATACTCGCTGCGCCGGCAGCTCGAAATGAAAGCTGCTTTTCGACAGCCTAAGTATGCCATGATCCTTGGCGGCCCAAGCACCGATAGCGACCTGATCCACCGGTTCAATGACCAGATTAACTTTAGGGAGGTCCGAAGATTCGCTGAGAACGCGATCGCGAATTTCTCGGTAAGCATTCTTGATCTCAATGGCTTCTTCGCGCGAGATTCCCAGCGTTGCGACGTCAATATTTGGCTCACTACCGTTTTGATGCATTTCGATGTAAGTGTCCAAACGACCGCCGCCAGCGCGGAGAACGACTTCTTTAAAGCGCTGATAGACTTCTCCCGCACGGTCCGTTTTGCGCTCGATGGTATCTGTAGGGTAACGCCGTTCAGTCGGCCGGTTAACATTAATCCGCCAGCCGCTACACTCGGTCGGCGTAAAACCTCTCGTGATAACGGCTGAAATCGCGGTTTGATCACTAAGCTCTTCGACCAATTCCGCCGTATACCAATCAAAGCTACCATGGGGTGCAGCGATCACCACGCCAGGCACTGCGTTTCTTGCCAAAACCGTATCGATGCGACCATAGGTCATTCGCTCGAAGTTAACGGCTTGAAACTTGGACGAGCTTTCCCGGCTGTGCCGTAATACACCCTGGATCCAGCGTGTCACGATCTCCAGATAAACGGTTTTAAGCGAGGTACCGGCCAACATTTTCGGTAAGCGTAGAACCATTCCTTTTTCGGCCAGCATTAGTACGCCGTGATTCCTGAGACCGTAAGAGTTCCAACTTATATCGTCCAAAGGATTAAGCACGAGATCGACAGAGGCGATGCCATCTCGATTATTTAAACTGCGATCTCGAATCTCGGCATAAACCTGTTTGAACGTTTTGAGCTGCTCGAAAGAAAAACCGCTCGTTGCGACCTCGATACGCGGGACCGGGCTGGTGTCTTCGCTCAGCCGTATACCAACGTAGAAGTTGAGCTGGCCGAGCGCCGTCGACTCAAGTAGCTTTCTGAATTCAGGATATACACTGCCGGATAGAGCCGAGTTTGCGGTTGACCATGACACGAGACTGGTATGAACCAGCGGCTGCGCCACCGGAATACGTTGGTTTTTGAAATCGTAAGCGATGACGAGCCCTGCACCCGTGGCCTCGCGGACTGCTTGGGCAAAGTCAACGGCAGCTTGCTCGGCGCTGCCATGGGGCACCCCAATGACCACGCCAGCGCGGCCAAGATCGGGTTCACGAAAACCGAACCGGCCGACCGCGCCATAAAGACGCTCTTGAAGTGGCGATTGGAGCATACAGCCACTGCCGGCCGTATACGTCATGAAAAAAAGTCCACAGATAATCGCTCGACGGCACAATGCAAGGTCAACCATAGTAGTTTAAGGGCGATCCATCGAAGCGAAATGATTCCTCGTGTAAGACAAAGCTTTTCGCCAACGATGATGGCGCGACAAACAGGTTAACACGGTCACGACCAACGGATCATCGGTTGCCCAACCTGAGGTATTCTGGACATTCAAAAGAACCCTCTGATTTTACAAGCCTTTGCTATGCCACTAACGATCTCGATTCCGAAATTGTCTATGTTTCAAATAGGTTAAGCCAAGGGGGAGCAAGCTCTAGCGCGTTAGTTGAGTCAATGGCTGTGCAGGATATTTACCGATACACGGCCACCGTGCCTTTCCATTTTTTTACAGTGCCAGCGCCCGTCATTGACGTAATTGCAACCTTAACAGGTCCCTTGAGCCTCCTCATCTCTAACCTTAGGCGGCTAGTAATTTTATGGTTTGCTATGCGACTTGAGCAGTTCTTTAAACTGCTTGTGCAGTTTGTTCAGCTTCGGCGGGATCATGGACTGACAGTAAGACTGGTACGGATTATTGGCGTAATACTTTTGATGGTAGCCTTCCGCTGGGTAGAACTCGCTCAATGGCTCCAAAGTCGTCACGATGGAGCTCTTGAACATTTTGGTCTCTTGCAATTCTTTTATGAACGCCGCCGCTTCGTCTTTTTGCATGTCATCAGAGTAAAAAATAGCCGAGCGGTACTGTGTACCGACATCGTTCCCCTGGCGATTCAATGTCGTCGGGTCATGGGTAGCGAAGAATACCGTCATTAAATCGCGGAATGAAATTTGCGCCGGATCGAATTCAATTTTAATCACCTCCGCGTGTCCTGTATGGCCCATGCACACTTGCTCATAGGTGGGATTCTTATTTTTGCCTCCGGAGTAACCCGAGACGACCGATTGCACCCCGCGCAGCTCGTCGAACACCGCTTCGGTGCACCAGAAACAACCACCGCCGAAAACCGCGACATGGTTAGCACGACTCATCTTACCTCCCATACATGGTCAACTTCTACATCAAGCCATCATTGTAATTGCGCTTCGGCACGAAGTTAAAAAAGTGCCCTGAGCCGTCGATGATGCGCTGCGAGTGCGGGATGCCCGCCGGAATATTCACGCCCATCGGACTTTCCATGACGACTTTTTCATCACCTACCTGAAACTCGACTTTTAACCCAGTCAAATCCGGTCCCGTGCCAATCGCGATGTGCTGAGTGGCGCAATTGTGCCGGTGCAGATCAACGTAATTCGCCTGCGATGGCGGCACATTTTGGACGCTACGCACAACGGTGTAAAAATCCGCCTCGGGCTTGAGCCTGCTGTCGACAAAGACATAGCGAACTCCTGGCGCGGCGTCGTGGTGGTACTTGATTTCCGTCGTCGAGCGAACCTCAGGATGAAAGATGTAGCCGGCATATTTGGCGAAGTCACGCTCGCCTTTGGTCAAATCAAAGGGTTTATCTTCATGGGTGTAGCCGCGATTGCGAAACAGCACCGTCACCGTGCCCGCGCCTTGGGTGACTTTATATTCATGCACCGCACCGGCGGGAATATAGACGCATGCGGGTGAAACGATCGCGTGGATCTTGCCCTCGAAGATAATTTGCCCTACCAGACCGGTGAGATCGGCATGATCGCCGATAAAATAGTAAAATTCGTCGGTGTTGTGGCAGTGCGGCACTTGATAGTCCGGCACCGGCGACGGCAAATCCTTGGCTTCGTGAATCGCGATATAAATGTCAGCCTCGGGATGGGAGTCGCGATTGATAAACACATGGCGCTTGACCGGCAGCGCCCTTAGCTGGCGCAGCGGCCGCTTCTCTTCATGCTTGCCGCCGAGCACACCCGGCCGCGCTTTGACGATGTACTGAGAGATGTCCATAGTCCGTCCCCCCGCTCAGTTGCATTCCAACAAGGCCGCTGCGAAGATTCTCCAGGTATTGAGTGCCGGCGCGGCTCATTGAGTAACCATCAGACCACAACGTCTAAGCCACGACCACTAACGGTAAAGCGGGTAGCTGTCAACGATGCGCTGGCGGCGCTGAGCGCGGTGCATCACGCGAATTGTTGACTTCCACCTATGAACATGATTTTTCTCTAGGTTCTACATAGAAGACCGAGGAGGGCCTTTATGAAAATGTTAATCGCCGGTGAGCAGGTCGATTCTGAAAGCGGGGAGACCACTCAAGTCCGTAATCCAGCCACCGGAGAGCTTGTCGATACCGTTCCCAAGGGGACCGTCAACGATATTCGGTGCGCCATCGACGCTGCCAAAGGCGCATTGAAGAAATGGTCCACCATGGCGCCGTCGAAAAGGGGCGCGGTGTTATTATCTGCCGGCCACACGATTCTGCAGCAAGAAAAAGAGCTCGCCACTTTGCTCACCAAGGAACAGGGCAAACCGATGCGCGAGTCGATCCTGGAAATTCGTCGTTTCGTTCACACTCTCGATCATTACGGGGGCATGGCGAAAACCATGCGTACGATCGCAGTCATGCTCGACACCGGTCGCCATGGTCTGGTCTTACGCAAACCGCTGGGTGTTTGTGGATCGATTGTTCCATGGAATTTTCCGGTATCATTAATGGGCAACAAGCTAGGGCCCGCGCTGCTCTGCGGTAACACCGTCATCGTCAAACCGGCGGGCACCACGCCGCTCACCGATCTAAGAACCTGCGAGATTATCGACAAAGCGATTCAAGATGCCGGTGGGCCCAAAGGCGTGTTGAATGTCGTCACTGGCCCCGGCAGTGTGGTCGGCGAGGAATTGCTGGTCAATCCAATAGTAAGAAAAATAGGGTTCACCGGCGCCACCGACACCGGTCGGCGCGTCATGCAGTCCGCGGCGAAAGATTTCAAGCATGTGACGCTGGAATTAGGCGGTAGCGACCCAATGATCGTCTGCGACGACGCCGATATCGATCGCGCCGTCAGCGCCGCCTCTGTGGGGCGCTTTTTTAACTGCGGCCAGGCTTGCTTGGCGGTCAAGCGGCTTTATCTATTCGACAGCATCGCCGATGACTTCATCGCCAAGCTCGCCGAAAAAGCCAAGAAAATCACCGTCGGCAATGGCCTCAAGCCAGGCGTGTTGATGGGCCCATTACACACCAAAGAACAACGTCAAGAAGTCGAAGAGCAGGTCGAAGACGCCGTCAAACGCGGTGGTAAGCTCGTTTACGGCGGCCAGCGGCCCAAAGGCGATGACTACGACAAAGGTTATTACTTGCAGCCTGCTTTAGTGGCCGACGTCGATCCGGCCTCGCGGATGATCCAAGAAGAAGTTTTCGGTCCGGCGCTACCGATCGTCCGGGTAAAGAACTTAGACCAAGCGATCGAGCAGGCTAACGGCTCGATCTTCGGACTCGGCTCATCGATCTGGACACGCGATATCAACCGGGCGATGTACGGCGCGGAGAATATCGAAGCCGGTTATACCTGGGTCAACTCAGCGCAGATCATTTACGACGAGCTGCCCTTCGGCGGCGTCAAGCAGAGCGGTCTGGGCAAAGAGCATGGCGACGAGGCGATCGAACACTACACCGATTCGAAATCGGTCGTCATCGCCACCGAGACCCACTCCGAAATCGTCGGAGGGGAATAGGCCGCTTCGCGGATTTCAAATGATCAATCGCAATTTCCAAAGATGAAATCTGATATTTGACATTGCGAGCCACGCGAGCATGACAGTCAATCTGCCCGACAGCTATAACGCCGCCACGACCTTCGTTGATGAAAACATCAAGCAAGGCCGTGGCGGCAAAGTGGCAATTTACTACCAAGATCAAAAGATCACCTACCAGGAAGTTTTCGAAAATGTTAACCGCACTGGTAACGCACTTAAGGCTCTCGGCATTGAGATCGAAAACCGTGTCCTGGTCATTCTGCCAGACTCGCCGGAATTCGCCTACAGCTTTTTTGGCGCAATCAAGATCGGCGCCGTTGCCGTGCCAACCAATCCTTGGATGTTTGCCAAGGATTATGAATATTTGATCAACGACAGTCGCGCACGCGCGATTATCGTTCACGAATCAACCCTGCCTGAGATCGAAAAGATTTGGCACAACACGCCATTCTTAAAACACGTCATCGTTGTCGGCGCGGCAAAGGGCAAGTCTCTTTCTTACGACAGCTTGATTGCCAAGGCCTCGGATCAGCTCGAAGCCGCGAAAACGCTGAAAGACGATGTCTGTTTCTGGGGCTACACCTCAGGAAGCACCGGCAACCCGAAGGGCGCCGTCCATCTGCAGCACGACATGATTACGATCACTGATCTGTTCGTCGAGCCGGTACTGCGGATGAACGAAAACGATCTTTGCTTCTCGGCGTCGAAGATGTTCTTCTCCTACGGCTTGGGCAATTCCCTCTATTTCCCATTCCGCTTCGGCGCGTCGACCGTGCTGTGGCCGGAAAAACCTGACCCGGACAAGATCCTCCAGGTCATCGATAACTACAAACCGACTATTTTCTTCTCCGTGCCGACGTTGTTCGCCCGCTTCCTGCGCATCGAGAAAAAATACGATCTCGGCTCGCTACGTATATGCCTCTCTTCAGGCGAACCCTTGCCGCCGGCGATATTCCATCAATGGAAAGAGCGCACCGGTCTTGAGTTGTTGGACGTAGTCGGTTCCACTGAAGCGACGCATGATTTTTTGGCGAATCGTCCAGGCCGAGCGAAAGCCGGCAGCAGCGGCGAAGTGACGCCGGCGTTCGAAGCGAAGATCGTCGACGACGACGGCCACGAGGTGCCCATCGGTGAAGTCGGCAATCTGATGGTTAAAGGAGACGCCACCGCGCCGTTTTATTGGAACAAGCACGAGCAAACCAAGAGAATGATGCAAGGCGAGTGGCTTAAGACTGGGGACACCTATTATCGCGACCCCGAAGGCTATTACTGGTATTGCGGCCGCTCCGACGACATGATGAAAGTCGGCGGCTTGTGGGTCTCGCCAATCGAAATTGAAAACACTTTGATGGAGCACCCGGCGGTGCTGGAATCCGGCGTCGTCGCCAACGAAGACGCCGATGGCTTGCTCAAACCGAAGGCCTACATTCTGCTAAAAAGCGAATACAAAGCCAGCGAGGAATTGAAAGTCGACTTGCAGAATCACGTCAAGAGCAAACTACAGCCTTATAAATATCCCCGCTGGGTCGAATTCGTCGATGACCTGCCGAAGACGGTAACGGGAAAGATTCAAAGATTCCGCCTGCGAGCTAACATAAATTGACGATCCATCCTCGATGATCTTTGCCAAGGAGTAAAAATGGCCGCCAACATCAAAGAGCTCAAAGAGAATCTCGCATATTCGTGCAACATACTCGCCAACGAAGGCCACTGGGACAACATTCTCGGCCATGTTTCGGTACGCGTTCCTGGGCAGAACAAGATTCTTATGAAACCGCATAGCTTCGGCTTCGAGGAGATCCGCCCGCAGCATATCATCGTTGTCGACATCCAAACCGGCAAAAAAACCGACGGAAAATACGAACGCCACTCCGAAGTCTTCATCCATACCGAGATCATGAAGGCTCGCAAAGATGTCAACTGTGTGGTGCACTCCCATCCGCCCTATGCCACCGCATTCGGTGCTTTAGGGCAAAAACTGCGCCCGATCAGCCATGAAGGAAATATTTTTTACGAAGGACTGCCGATCTTTGACTACACCACCGCATTAATCCGGACCCCAGAACTAGGAGTTGAAGTAGCGAAAAGTCTCGGCAACTGCCGCGGCGTGCTGATGAAAAACCACGGCTCGACAGTGGTTGGCGAATCCATTGAAGTGGCGACGCTCTACGCAATCTTCCTGGAAAAAGCCGCGCGCATTCAATTGATGGCCACCGCTTCGGGCGACCCGTCCTGGACAAACGATCAAGAAGCCGCCGTCAAATACGAGCAGATTTACACACCCCATCGACTGGAATCGATGTGGGATTATTTCCTCCGCCGAGCGAAAAAATTCCGCAAACAAAGCTGACGCGCCAACCTAAGGTTTAGCGAACGTCGCGCCAACTTTTTGAGACGCGCGAAAGCCGCTCGTTTGCCCTCGCCTCGGCCTACTTGCCGCCGCCCTTGTTAGTCAGCTCATCGACAAAGCGCATATCCATCATATCTTCCGGTTTCATGTTTTTAGCCGCCGGCACTTTTTCCGCGATATCTGCCAGCACCGCCTCCATTCCTTTACGGCTAACGTATGGGGGATACTCCAAATACTCACGAAATTGGTTGTAGGTGTCTTGCTGAATCTCGGGATCGCTCACCTTGAGATGATTCTGAATCATCTGAATGGCGGCGATTTTATTGGTTTTAAAGATTTGCACGCCCTCGGCATAGGAGCGAACCACGCGGCGCACAATATCTTCATTGGCTTTAATATAAGTGCGGCTCGTGCCCACCGCCACCGAGACAAACTCCGGCCCTTCCTTGGCGATGTTCATGAGCTCGACGAATCCGGACTTTTTCGCCCTTCCATTGGTCGGCGGCGATACCACTCCGGCATCGATCTGCCCAGCCGCGAGTGCGGTAAAAATATTAGGGACTTCGAGCAGTGGCAGTAGCTGATAGTCCGCCGGCTTCAACCCAGCCGAACCCAGCGCGTATAGCGCCGATGTATGGGTGGATGAGCCAACCCTGGTAATGCCGATTTTTTTGCCTCTCAATTCACTGATGCGCTTATATTCAGGCTTTGCCATGAGCGAAAAAACCTGGCGATTCGTCGCGCCCGCAACGAGCGCCAAGTTGGCCCCCTTTAAGTTAGCCTGGGCCGCGTTTGAACCGTCCATAAAAGAAAAAGCGATTTCCCCGGCGAGAATCGCTTGAATGCCCCTAGAACTCGAAGGGATATGAATCAACTCCACATCGAGACCATGCTTTTTAAACAAGCCCTCATATTTCGCCATGAACATGCCGCTTTGCGCTCCCGTGACAGCCGTCCAATTAATTCGAACCGGGGGATTTTGCGCCCAACCTTGCCCCCAAAGAAGCAAGCTCAAAGCCACCACCCCAACCTGAACGATACCCGTTGCCATAGTTTCTCCTTATAAACTGCAAAAACTCTCGTGAGATTAGCAATTCCCGCCAAGAGATCAACCGTTTGGCAAGGTACTATAAGCGTGTTAGATAGGGCTCCATGAGCAAAAAACTCCATCTTACGTTGGCCGTGGGTGATTATGAAAGCATCCGCGCGCTTAAAGAAGGCAGCGTTAAAGCCGACGGCATCGAGCTAACCGTGCTCACCGATATGACCTCGGACATCCGGCACTGGCGGATGCTGCGTAACCGCGAGTTCGACGTTGCCGAGCTGTCTATGTCCAATTACCTGATGGCGAAGTACAGCGGATTGCCGTTTGTCGCGATTCCAGTTTTTCTGCATCGTCGTTTTCGCCATGGTTTCGTCTTCTTGAATGCCGCTAAAGGCATCACCAAGCCAGCGGATTTGATCGGGCGCACAGTTGGTCTGCGCAATTTTCAAGCGACCGCAAATTTATGGATTCGCGGTATTTTGGAGCATGAACATGGGGTAGCGCACCGAAGCTTGAATTGGCTCAAGCAAGACGAAGAAGAAGTCGACTGGGTGCCGCCCGCCGATTTAAAGATTAAGCGTATTCCGGCTGGCAAAAGCATTGAGAAAATGTTGGTCGAAGGCGAGATCGATGCGCTGATTCATCCGGAGATCATCCAGCCGATTCTTGACAAAGACCAGCGTGTCACCCGGCTGTTTCCTAACTACCGGCAATTAGAGATGAATTACTTCAAGCGCACGGGGATTTTTCCGATCATGCATACCACGGCGATAAAACAGGAGATTGTCGACCAATACCCATGGGTGCCGATCAACTTGTACCAGGCCTTCGAAGCCTCGAAGAAAGCAGCCTACAAGCGCATGGAAAATCCCCGCATTGTACCGCTTGCCTGGTTCCGCTCATTCTGGGAAGAACAGGAGGAGTTGCTCGGCGACGATCCTTGGGTTTACGGACTCGGCGACGCTAATCGTAACAACCTGGAATCCTTGATGCGGTATTCCGAGGAACAAGGGTTGATTGGGCGCAAAATCGGCCTCGATGAACTGTTCATTAAAACGGAGGCTCACTCTTAGATACGGAAGCGGCGGTCGTCGCAGGATTAAGCCCGGTAACCGGCTTTGCGTGGCCGGGTAGGTTCCAGCGACCTGCCTTTTGGCAAGTCTGGTTTGCCTATGGTCGGCCCGTCGCTAGTCAGGTCACTTCATCCCGAAGACATCCGCGTCACCGCCAAGGTTCACAAATGAACACGCCGAAGCTGCACGCCAGACAGGCGCGTACTGGACCACGGAATATATTATAGCGCCGGACGCCAATGCTGACGCCGTCTTTACTTGCAGGAAGCGGCCCCACACGACCCGGGGCACAAGAAATCGACATGCGCCCAGCCGTGAAATACTTTTAGCTTGCCTCATTCTACCTGCTTGGCGTCGATTGATCTTGCAGATTTATTGTCGTAGATTCCCGACACATAGTGAAAGCACCGGGTTAACCTCTGCTGTACCCGACAAGGAGGTACTATGTTTGGCAAGGGAATTTTTCAAGAAAAAGAAACCTTGTTGAGCGACATTATTCGCAGTGTTGACAAGAGGATCGACTACTCAGCCAAAGAAGGGGAAGGCACGAAGTTTTCGATTCATGTCAAGCTACGTAATCATGAAGGTGAAGTCGTACTCGATTTAGAGGATCTTACGGCTGCCAAGAGCGATATGATCCGGCGCCACCATATCCGCCAAAAGATTAAAGCTCGTAGCGAGCACCTCGACAAGTCGCGCTATGGTGACGATATCCTCGGACTCAAACCGGCAAAGTTATTGCGCGCCTCACCGAAACTAGAGCCGATGGCGCAGCGCAGTGGTTTCGGTCGTGGTGGACCGCGTCGATAGGCTCACCGCTACTTCGGTCGGCCGTCCCTTAATCACTCGATCCGCACCACAACCTACCAGAGGCATTATGGAAAAAGGGCAATTAATTCGCCAGGCATTAGCCAAACATGGGCAGTTAATCATGCCCGGGGTTTATGACGCGCTAAGCGCGAAAATTGCCGGTCGCGCCGGCTTTGAAGTCATCTTCATTACCGGCTACAGTTTGTCGGCAACGCTTTTGGGTGAGCCAGATTTTGGCTTGCTAACGCAGACTGAAGTCGTCAGTGCGACGCAACGCATCTGTTCCGTGGTTGACACGCCCGTAATCGTGGACGCCGACACTGGATATGGCAATGCGATCAATGTCATGCGAACGGTGCGGGAGTTGATCAGGGCTGGCGCCGGGGGGATGTTTATCGAGGATCAAATTTGGCCGAAGCGCTGCGGCCATATGAAAGGGAAACAAGTAATACCCCTAGACGAGCAGGTGAAAAAAATTAGGGCTGCTGTTGAAGCCAAACAAGATAAAGATTTTTATGTCGTCGCGCGGACCGACTCGCGCCAAGCTCTAGGACTCGATGAAGCGATCAAGCGCGGTCAGGCTTTTAAAGCAGCCGGCGCCGATGCCGTCTTCATTGAAGCGCCCGAATCGAAACAGGAAATGAAAGAAATTTCCCAGCGCGTGCCGGGCCCGCTGGTAGCGAATATGCTGGAGCGTGGCGTCACGCCACTCATGGGACCCAATGAACTTAAAGAACTTGGCTTTGACCTGATCGTTTGGCCATTGGCGCCGCTCTATGCCGTGGCACAATCATTAACTGATATCTATGCCACTTTGCGTCGCGACGGTTCAACGATGGCGATCTTGGATCGGCTAATGCCGTTCGATGACTTTAACGGCATCGTCGGATTAAAAGAAAAGTACGCCTTGGACGAAAAATATAAAAGTTAGCGTAGTCGCAATGCCACTGCCTTACTGGATTCGCTACAATCGCATTGGCATCAACACGTAGAGATATCCGTCCACACCGTTCTTACGAATCACACTCGGACTCAGCTCGTCTTTTAGTGCGATTTCAATCTCTCCGTCACCGCTCAGAACGCCTAAAACATCCATTAGATAACGTGCGTTGAAACCGATCGATATCAATTTTCCTTTATATTCGGCTTCAATATCCTCAACGGCTTCGCCCAGATCCGGATTGTTCGCGGAGATTGATACTTTACCGTTGGAGAATTCCATGCGAATTCCCTTATAGCGCTCACTCGACAGTATCGAGACACGACGTAAAGCTTGCAACAGCTCGTCATGGTCCAACTTTGCGATATTCGGATTTCCTATTGGAATAACCTTTGTGTAGTCCGGAAAATCGCCATCGATCAGCCGCATGAAGAGCTCAACCTTGTCTTTTCTGACAAGTCCCATGTTTTCCTTAAAGCCCAAGGAAACCACGCCCTCATCACCGCTTTCCAATAGCTTTTTAAGTTCGGACAGACCTTTGCGCGGCAGGATCACGCCTTTGCTCAAGCCCAAGGAGCCCACCGCTTTCTCTTCATAAGCGAGCCTGTGGCCATCGGTAGCCACCATTTTCACCTTGCCAGCTTCCCCCTGCTCAATAAAAACACCGTTTAGGCTATAGCGAGTTTCATCTGTAGATACGGAGAAAATGGTCCGTTCAATCATCTCACGGATAGCCGACGCTGGCGTGGTGGATAATCCCGTGCTATCGAAATTTGGGAATTGTGGAAACTCTTTCGCATCCATGCCGACGATTTTGAAAACCGATTTGCCGCTACGGATCTCCAGCCAATCATTTTCCAAGCGTTTTAAATGAACCTGATCGTTTGGAACTTCGCGAATGATTTCATAAAGTTTCTTTGCATTGACGGTTATCGTTCCTTCCTTGGTTACAGCGCCGTCGACTTCGCCGCGTACACCGACCTCAAGATCGGTCGCGGTAACGCGAATATTACCACTCTTAGCTTCAATCAAAACATTAGCGAGAATCGGCATCGTATTGCGCCGCTCCACAATACTTTGAGTCCAGTAAAGCGTTGCGAGAAGATCCCCTCGCTTGGCTTTAATTTCCATACTTCCTCCCCACTGACTTCTACTGCTTTCTATATATATATAAAAATTAGGAGTAATAGTAGGGGCTGTGGATAACGCCCTTAACTCATATTTGGTGAGACAAATCGGCAAGCTAGCCTGTGCTGTAGTTCAATCGGTAAAACGCGGTAACCAGATCTTACTTATCAGCAACGCGTTTAGCTGAAAACTTTCAACGCTACAAATGATAGTTAACCACAGATTGTTCACAGCTTTTTGGTGATCTTGAGGTTTCTTTCCAGTTTTTCGATGGTCGTCAGCATGTGCGGATCTTCTTTGATCTTCCTTTCAATGGTTTTTGAAGCGTGGATGACCGTTGAGTGATCGCGGCCGCCGAATTTGTCGCCAATCGCTGGAAAGGAGTTTTCTGTATGTTTCCGGCATAGATACATAGCTACTTGGCGTGGAAGTGCGATATTTTGGGTTCTACGTTTCGCTTTGAGGTCGCCGATTTTAATGTTGAAGTAATCGCAAATCGTTTTCTGAATGCTTTCAACGGTGACCTCGCGCTCGGAACCCTTAAGGTTCTGGCTCAGCACTTCTCTGGCGAATTCGATGGAAATTGGCGTTTTGGTGAGTGAAGAAAATGCGCCGAGCCGAGTGAGTGAGCCTTCTAGCTCGCGGACGTTTGAGTCGATATTGGAAGCGATGAAAATTGCCACATCGTGGGGTAATTGAACCTGTTCAATTTCAGCTTTTTTCTGTAAAATAGCGACTCGTGTTTCCATATCGGGCGGTTGAATGTCCGCGATCAAGCCCCACTCGAAACGGTTGCGCAAACGATCTTCAATTCCAGGAATTTCCTTGGGGAACTTATCGGAGGTAATAACGATCTGCTTGTGCGATTCGTAAAGTGAGTTAAACGTGTGAAAAAATTCCTCTTGGGTACGTTCCTTGCCGGCAATGAATTGAATGTCATCAACGATTAAAACATCGACATTGCGGAATTTCTTTTTAAATTCATCCATTTTGTCGCGTCTGAGCGAAGAAATAAGCTCGTTCATAAAGGACTCCGAGCTCAAGTAAACAACTTTCAGACTCGACCGGTGTGCTGCTACACGATGGCCAATAGCGTTGACCAGGTGAGTTTTGCCGAGGCCGACCCCCCCATAGATAAAAAGCGGGTTGTAATGCTCACCCGGTTGGTTTGCCACCGCGGTGCAGGCCGCGTGAGCAAATTGGTTGCTAGCGCCGATGACAAAATTTTCAAAGGTATACTTTTGTACTAAACTCTTATTGTTTCGCGATGCTGGTTCTAGTTCTTTTTCCTGCGTCTTATCAGCCTTACCAGCCGGAATTTGGTGTTCAAGCTTGGTGTTGATCTCGAAGGTGACGATCACATCGCACTTGCTGATCGAGCTCAACACCATTTCGATGTGGTGGAGATAGTGTTCGGTCAACCAATCACGAAAAAACTTGTTTGGGACTTCAAGAATTATTTCATTCTTGCTCTTAAGAATAAAACGGGCCGGCTTAATCCACGCTTCAAAGTTTTGCTTACCGATCCGCTCTTTTATTTCGGTTAGCGCCTCCGCCCATAATTCGCCCATAGTTGTATCGCTACGATTTTGATTTCGTAAAACAAACTAATAAATAGTTACAAACATACTTATCCACAGCTGTGGATAACTTTTTACATCAAAGCGAAAATTTTTCTTAGTAGCAAATATTCTATTTGTCAGCGGTTGGAGTTGATAACTTTTTACATATGCTACAAAGCTGGTTAACATTCTCGCGCCCGCATGTGCCGTCTCGGCTAAAAAGTTCTTCGGGTGCGTCTAGGAAGAGTTGGTCATAGACCTTTTCAAAATTCTTTGCAACAAAAAAACAGTAAAAAAAGTTTTTTTTTCTGGTTCGCGTTTATTGATAAATTTTTTTCTCGGTGTTACCGGAGTTTGTTAAAAGCAATGTCAACTTCTAGGAAGATTTTTTCTCGGGCACTCAAAAAAATACCCGGTGGCGTCAACAGTCCGGTGCGCGCGTGGAAATCAGTGGGCGGCACACCGCTATATATTGCGCGTGCAGAAGGAAGTTACATCTATGATGACCACGGTAAGCGCTATATTGACTTCGTTGGCTCTTGGGGACCTATGATTTTGGGCCATGCGCAGCCAAAGATTCTTCATGCGCTTAGAGAAACCGCGGCTCGAGGTACGACTTTCGGTGCGCCAACAGTAGGCGAAGTAGAGTTGGCCGAATTGGTTTCGCGACGGATGCCATCTATCGAGAAATTGCGCCTCGTCAGTTCCGGCACCGAAGCCACCATGAGCGCGATTCGTGTGGCCCGTGCATTTACCAAACGGACAAAGATTATTAAATTTGACGGCTGTTATCACGGTCATTCCGATGGTCTTTTGGTGAAAGCGGGATCGGGCGTTACAACTCTAGGACTGCCCGATAGTCCTGGAGTGCCGGCGGGATTTGCTCGCGAAACGCTGATAGCGAAATATAACGATATTCATTCGCTGCAAAATCTATTCAGCCGGCATGGCAAGAACATTGCTGCGGTGATTGTCGAGCCAATCTGCGGCAATATGGGGGTGATTTTGCCGCAACCTGGTTTTCTCGAAACCTTGCGAAAAATTACTAAGCGTTACGGTTCACTACTCATTTTCGATGAAGTGATTACCGGGTTCCGCGTTGCGCTCGGCGGCGCGCAACAGGTTTTTCACATTAAACCGGATCTTACCTGCATAGGAAAAATTCTCGGTGGCGGTTTACCCCTCGCCGCTTTCGGCGGTCGCCGCAAAATCATGGATCAACTCGCGCCGGTGGGACCGGTGTACCAGGCGGGAACGCTATCAGGTAACCCGCTGGCGGTGGCGGCCGGGTTGACGACCTTGAAACTACTTTATCGGTCCGGGACCTACGCTGATTTAGCCGCGAAGGGAAAACGGTTGGAAGACGGGTTTAGCGAAATTCTAACCAAGTTTGAGATCAAAGCGACGATTAACCGCGTTGGCTCTATGATGACATTATTTTTCGGTGTCGATCGGGTGTCTACTCCCGACGACGCAAGGAAATGCGACCGCGCAATGTTCGCCAATTATTTTCATGCGATGTTAAAGCGTGGTATCTATTTACCGCCCTCCCCTTTTGAAACGATGTTTATATCCTTCGCCCACTCAACCACTGATATAGACAGGACAATTGCTGCCTTTGAAGCGTGGGGCAGACGAGCTCGTCGAGCTTGAACGGCCTAGCCCATCGTGCTAGAAACCTAGCCCAGTGGGGAAAGTTGGGGATCGCCCCAAAAAGCGGCAAGACGACCAAACTCCATTTCTGCATCGAACGGGTTTATATCTTGGAGTTGCCTTTGAACTTCCTGGTACGATCATCGGCGGACTGGCAGTTGGGTATTTCCTTGACCAATATCTCGACTCGTCCCCTTGGTTCCTGATCGCGTTAACTGCGGTCGCATTTGCCGGGGCCTTTGTAAGATTGGTGCGCTGGGTGAAATTTTTTACACAGGAGCGCGATGGAAGCCGCAGCAAAAAAGACCGTACTGCGGATTGAGCTTTGGCATACGATTTTTCTGCTCAGCTTGGTCGCCACGCTGGGACGAAGCCAGTTCATCGATACAACCGCGATATTGGTCGGCGGCGTGTTCATGGGCGTCAACTTTTTCTTGCTGAGTTTTGGCATCGCCTGGGTGTTGACGCCGCTGGCGGGTAAGGGCCGAGTCAAAGCCGGAGTTGGATTACTGGTTCTAAAGATGCTTCTTTTCTTAGGATTGTTAAGTGCGCTGTTTCTCCGCTTTGAGCTTGACGCGCTGTCCTTCGCTCTGGGTTTTTCGACGTTAATCCTCGGCATTGTCATCGAAGCTGTGCGCCGGACGGTTGCGTTAGAAACATAAGACTATGGAACATCCGTTTACTTGGTTTAACTTGCTGCCTGAAGGGCTGCAACATTCCATCGGCGATCACACCTTTTTCGCCGCCGCCGCCGTTCTCCTAGTGATTCTGTTCGCCGTCTCAGCGCGCCGCGCGCTGGCAAGGTCTCAGGACCCGGCAGTGCCCGCGGCCGAGCTAGGTTCTCGCAATGTTGCCGAGCTGATCGTGCAACTGATCGTCAGCCAAAGCGACGCGATCATTGGCAAAGCCGGGCGCAAGTACGTGCCCTACTATGGAACGTTTTTCTTTTTGATACTGACGAGCAACTTAATGGGACTCTTGCCCGGCTTCGGCGCCCCGACGGCCAACCTCAATAGCACTATCGGTCTGGCTTTATGTTCCTTCATCGGCTACAACGTGATCGGTGTGCGCGAGCAAGGAATAAGCTATTTCAAACACTTCGTCGGCCCGATGACCAGTCTGCCCGGTAGCAGTACCATCTCAAAGCTCGCGTTCTTGCCGGTGCTACTCCTTTCCGTAATGTTTTTCTTTATCCTTGAGTTATTTTCCCATGGATTTCGGCCGGTTTCGCTTTCTTTACGGCTATTCGGCAACATGATGGGCGATCACGAAGTGATCGGCGCGTTTATCGGTTTGACCAAACTCGTGGTGCCGGTAGCATTCTACGTGATGGGAACCCTGGTAAGCTTAATTCAAGCATTCGTCTTTACTTTGTTGAGCATGATCTACGTTGCCTTGGCGATCAGCCATGGCCACGACGAAGAACATGGACATGAGGCACAACGATCACATCATTAAGCGATGGGCCGCCGTGGCTGAGGATGAGGATAGAGGAGTGGTAGGCCAAATTCGCTGGAAAGGAGGAAGAATGAAAAGGCTGTTTGCTTTTTTCGGCACAATCTCTTTGAGTTTGGTGGCGACCGGGTTAGCCATGGCCGCCGAGGGTGCCGCCGCGGGTAGTGATTCGCAGGTTAAAGCCGCGGTTGCCATCGCCGCTGGTGTTGCCGTCGCGCTCGCTTCCTTTGGCGCCGCATTGGGCCAGGGCCGTGTTGGCGCTGCAGCAATGGAAAGCATCGGACGCAATCCTAATGCCGCCGACAAGCTGTTCTTGCCGCTGGTTTTAACATTGGCGCTGCTCGAAGCGTTGGCGCTTTATGGATTCGTTATCGCGATTCTCTTGCAGGGCAAGATTTAGCTACTGAATCGTTTAAATCGAGAAGGGGTGGGGAGAATTCTCCCCACCCCTTTTTATTCGCTTGGCAACTGCACGGGGTACAAATGGACCTGGGTATAGCGCAGTAATTCTTCCAAGGTGTGGAGCTTATAAGGCTTTAAGTAGAAAATGTCCTTAATCCCTGTATTCACCAGCACCTTTAAACAATGAATACACGGCGTATGAGTAATGTAGATCCCGCCATCTTTGATATTGGAACCGTTCTTGGCCGCTTGAGCGATGGCGTTCATCTCGGCATGGATGGTGCGGAAGCAGTTCTGTTCGGTGTCGCCATTGGGGGTTTTCGATTCATAGATAAGGCAGCCGACATCCGTGCAATGAGGCATGCCGGCCGGGGCGCCGTTGTAACCGGTGGCAAGAATGTTCTTGTCGCGCACGATTACGGCACCGACCTTGGCGCGACTGCAGGTTGAGCGCTCAGCGACCTGTAAGGTGATGGTCATGAAGTACTGATCCCAGCTTAGTCGCTCGCTCATGGACGCACCTAGGTACTAAGATCTTTCACTTCGACGGTAATTTTGTCGCCGACTTTCGCACCGGTGCGTTGGCGTGCGTTGCCTTTATTGAGGGCAATTTCAAGCAGCCCCCAACTATTAAAAACACAGGCAAAGTCGCCAGTGCTCACCGTCGCGTAATTCGGCGATAAGCCGCCGACCTCCACAGGTCCAAGGGAGATGCGCAGCAGATCTCTGGGCAGCCCCAGCAAATCGCGCTCTCGGATGTTGGCAAACAAGTTGCCGAAACTATCGATGTAGATAATCTCACCTTCGATTCGCAGCTCGTGTGGAACCAGTTTTGGAATGATGAGCTCGACAAAAGTATCTAACTTTTCGCCAAACTCCGCCGTCGGTACACCCAGCGAAAGATGCGCCGCCACTGGCGCGAAGATCTCTCTAGCGTGGAAAGTTTTACTAGTCGGGTGCAGCTGGAATGCTTTGTTCGATAACAGAGTAATACTGCTCGGTTGTTTGCGTTCGAACGCCACGCTCAACACCCCGTTGTCCGGCCCTATATAATAGCTGCCGTCGAACTCGATCAGAATCGGCCGACGCGAGCTACCAACACCTGGATCGACGACTACGACGTGGATCGTGCCGGGCGGAAAATAGCGAATCGAGTGTTGCAGAATCAGGGCACCAGCCATGACGTTCTGCGGCGGAACACCATGGGTCAGGTCGATCACGTGGGCCTCTGGATTGATCGCGTAGATCACACCCTTCATGATCCCGACAAACGAGTCCTGATAACCGAAATCGGTAGTAAGCGTGATGAGCATGGATAAAACGGTGAAGTACCCCGCCAGTCTAAACCTAAATGGTTGATTCGGCAAAGCTTATCATAAAATCTGATGGCCTGCCGTAGAAATATTCTCTAGCTAGTTTGCCGGTCTTGAGTACCCTAGAGTGCTTTCATGCGGATCATTTGTCCACTGTTGCATCGGAACTTCGGTTTGTTTTTGGTCGAGCGCTCTGATCTTCTCTATGGACCAATGCGTCCGCGAGGTCGATCTCTCCTGGCTCGCCTGCGAAATAACCGGTCGGCCATCGCCTTGGGGCATTCTCGGATTCTGTGACGCCGTGCGAAACCTGCTGCTTGGCGCTGCCCAGGGTGTCGCGTTGACCGCCGTCACAGCCATGAGATTTACCTCGATAACGTTTTGGCGCTTGTTGGGCGCGCCGGCCAAGCAGTGAACGGTTTGTTATAGCTCTTCGAGAACCGCGCTGAATAAAAGCGGCACCATGATCTCCATATGGCCGGTGAGATGATAGCCTTTGCCGCCGTTCATGGTCGGGCGATTGACGACATTGGTCAATGGACGGTAGTGCTGGAGAAAATCCAAATTCACCGTGGTTAGATTGCCAATGGGATGGCCGAGATTACGCGCGAGACTGACCGCCTTTAAGAAAACTTCCGGCAGGATTACCGCCGAACCGAAATTCAGATAGACACCGTGGTTCAGAGTCGCCACCACCGATGTCAATGTGCGAAAGTCCCTGAGACTACAATCGCCAAGCGCTTTGCCATCGGCTTGTGGATGCATATGGATGATATCCGTCCCGATGGCGATATGGGAAGTCACGGGGATCCCTAACTTGGCGGCGGTCGCAAGGATGCTGAGCTTCCGGTGCGGCAGACGGTTCTCGTTGATCGCTAAGCCAACGGCGGCGCCGATGCCCAGCTGTTTCTTTGAGCCTTCGCTGATCGCTTGGTTTATAAACGCGCCAGTTTCTTTGCCCATGCCGAAGCTGCCGTCTTTTAGCGTTGCCGCCACGTCCTCGGAGGTCTCGCCCATGTAGGCAAACTCAAAATCATGAATCACCCCGGCGCCGTTAAGCGCCAGCGCGTCGATGATGCCGCGCTCCATGAAGTCGATAATCAGCGGGCTCAGGCCTACCTTGATCGGATGGGCGCCCATGCCGAGGAGTACGGTTCGTTTCTTATGATGACAGTCGGCGAGCTTGCTTGCGATCGCTTTTAGATTCGCCGCGGCGAGAATGTTGGGCAAGCCGCGAATGAGGGCGCGCGCGCTGGCGCCCTTCTTAACTTTCTTAGCGAGCAGGGAGGTTTGAATTTTGCTGAGCCGCGTGGCGACGGCGTAGGTACGAACCTTCGAGAAGTCGAGGGGCTTGAACAGTTTTCTCGGCATGACGGAAGAATCGCATTCAAACCGCTGGGTAAAGCGCGCCGTCGACTAACTCACAAATCACGTGGTCGATTAGAATATGGGTTTCCTGAATTCGGGCCGTGTCACGGCTCGCAGCAACACAGAGTAAATGGTCGACTTTCCCTACCATCTTACCTCCCGTACCGCCCGTGAGACCGATGGTTATAATCTTGCGCTCGCGGCAAACTTCGACGGCGGCGAGCACGTTGGCGGAATTGCCGCTGGTGGAAATGGCCAGCGCGACGTCGCCGGCTTTGCCCAACGCCTGCACTTGCTTGGCAAACACTAGCGAGTAATCATAATCGTTGCCGATCGCGGTTAGCGCGGAAGTGTCGGTTGTCAACGCGAGCGCTGGCAGTGGTGGCCGTTCGACGCGAAAGCGATTGGTGAATTCGGCGGCGATATGTTGGGCATCGGCAGCACTCCCACCGTTGCCAAAGAGCATCAGCTTGTTGCCGTTACTAAAGGCCGCAACGATGGCATCGACGACTTGCACGAGAGCCTCGATATTATCGCGCAGAAAGGCCTGCTTGACGCGAACGCTTTCATTGAACGCCTTGACGATAGCGTCTTTCATACGCTCTTTTCGTAGTGCTTGGCCATTTTGTTCTGTACGCCGCGCCGCGCCAGCGCTTCGTGGAACCACGGTCGCACGAGCAGGTCTTCGTCAGCGTATTCGATCTGCGAGCCGCCTTTTTTACGGTCGACAGAGGGCTGATAATTGTTGCCTACACCTTCCGCCTCCGCCCATTTGTCGTAACTTGACTTAGCACCCTCGGGCGTTTTCACGCTTTGTTGCATTTGAGCTTTGGCCATACACTCTCCCTCACCCGAGTTGAAAAGTATTTATCATGGGGCGGCTGTCGATGAAAGCGCGCATTAGCGCCGGAAAAACAGTTGCAACTTTTCGACTATGAATTCCTGTTGATCCAAAGTTAATTCGGGATAGAGCGGCAGGGCTAAAACTTCGCACGCGGCCAGTTCGGCCTGCGGAAAATCACCTGTCTGGTAGCGTAAATCGGCAAAGCATTTTTGCAGATGCAGGGGCACAGGGTAGTAAATCTCGCTCTGGATGCGCTGCTCGGTCAGAAACTGTTTCAATGCGTCGCGGCGCTCGGTTCGGATTACGTAATTATTGAAGACGTGCGACTTAGCCATGCTGGCGGTCGGAATTGCCACGACACCGTCGCCGATAAGCCTGCTCGTCGTGAGCAACCGATGGTAGATTGTTGCTCGCTCAATTCTTCTCTCGCACCAGGTTTCTAGATATTTGAGTTTAATCGATAGCACGGCCGCCTGGATCGAATCGAGGCGCGAATTGATGCCAGTCAGGTCGTGGTGATATTTGGCGCTTTCGCCGTGGGTTCGGAGCATGCCGAGTTGCGTCGCTAAGTCTCTTGAATCTGTACTGACCATTCCGGCGTCGCCGAAAGCGCCTAAGTTTTTGCTCGGGAAGAATGAGAAACAGCCGATATCGCCGCTGGTGCCGGCAAATTTTACCGCCCCGTGGACTTCCAGCCGAGAACCGCAGGCCTGAGCCACGTCTTCGACGATGCGCAATTGAAACTTTCGCGCTAGGTTGACAAATTCGTTCATGGCGGCTGATTGGCCGAAGAGATGCACCGGCAATAGTGCTTTAACACGCAAGCCGGTTTTCGAATCCATCGTTACCCCGTCGCTCATTCTGCACCGCTCGACCAAAAATTGCTCGGTAGCAGCGGCGGAGAGCAAATAGTCACGAATATCGATATCGATAAACAGTGGCGTGGCGCCGAGCCGCGTGATCGACGACACCGTCGAGAAAAAAGTGAACGGCGTGGTAAGGACCGCGTCGCCGGGCCCGATACGGAGCGCCATCAGCGCCAGTAGCAATGCGTCGCTGCCGGAGGCGACACCGATGGCGTGGCGACTATTCAAATAAGCTGCCATTTGCGTCTCGAGCCGGGATACCGCCGGGCCAAGAATAAACTGCTGCGTTTCAACGACTTCGTCGATGGCGCTCAGCACCTCGGCGCGCATCTCGGCGTACTGGGCGCGCAGATCGACGATGGGAATTTTATACGGACTAGACACTGGATTTGATCGCCGGGGTTCGACCCTTCAAGGCGCTTTCCGCGACCTCGGAGAGCAGCTGATCTTGCTCGTGATCGAGCGCGAAGACGCGAAATTGAACAATCTTTGACGGAATAAACTCGAACAGTTCGGCCAGTGATTCTTTGGCGATCTCGCCACTCGATGGATCGTAGATGTGGATCTGCTTTTTGCCCATGGCGAAAGGATTCTCGGGGCGCGGATCTTGAGTCGCCATGTCGACGCGAAAGACCAAATCGCTAAGCGCTGCCGGCAATTTCGCGCGAATCCGTTTTTCCCAATCGGTGTCCTGGATCAAGTCGACGCCGAATTGTAGCTCGTTTAAAGAAAGCGTGCGGTCGTAAGCCATTTTCCATTTGACTTCGCGCTGCAGCACGGTTTCCCATTCCTTGCCGATTGTTTCGTATTCGCCCCTGCTACGGCGCCAACGGGAAACCTCTTCGAGCAGGGACCAATCCGTAAGATAGAGGTAGTCTTGCATATGTTCGAGGGGGTTGCCGGGGAATAGCAACTTCATGGTCTCGGGGAAAATATCTCGCAGGTGCAAATCGATGGCGCGGGTGGTGCGGTGGTAGTACACGTTGGTGTAAAGGTAAAGCCGGGCGTTGAGAAAGGTCGTCAGGGCATTATTTCCCGCCTTATGTAACGTCAGACCCTTGGAGGTAAAAAAGGTGTAGTGCATTAACCTTTCGCGGTCCACCGGCCCGGGATGGACGCCGCACATGTAAGAGTCGCGCGATACGTAATCAAGATTATCGAAAGTAAAGATGCCGCCAGTGAGCGGCTGGAGAAAGCGCACCCACTTGGGTTTGCGACTATCTTCCTTGCCGTTTTTCTTAATCGGGAACGCCACGTCTTCGGGGCGTAGCTCTTCGCCGGGCGCGAACGGTCCGCTCGGGCTGCGCCGCAGCTGGCGAATGATATCGCCCAGTTGTTTTTGAATGATCGTCTGGCCGAGATCCTCGTGAGTGAGATCATAGCGGTGCAAGAAATTATCGTCGAAAAAATGACCGAATGGACCGTGCCCGATATCGTGTAGCAAGCCGACCACGCGCATGTACTGTTCGATGAATGGCGCCGACGGACACTCTACCCCGAGCACTTTGCGCAGTGACGGATAGAGATGCTTGCCGAACTCGCCCGCCAAATGCATGGCGCCCAGAGAGTGCTGAAAACGGCTATGTTCCGCGGACGGGTAGACCCAGCGGGCACTTTGCAGCTGATAAATATACCGCAGCCGTTGCACCCACGGGGAGTCGATCAAGGCCTTTTCGGTCACCTCGCCCTTTTTTTCGGGCACGGTAAACTGAATGTATTTATGAATCGGGTCGGCGATCAGCGCCGTGCCGCCATATTCGGTGTCTATCAAATCCGCCATTGGCTCGCTGCGCTCGGAATTTCAAACTTCAGGTTCCAGCGGCGCCGTTTAACTCCCCGCGAAGCGCCGTTGTTTGATGACTGACTGATTCGCTCACAGCTCGAAGATCAGCTGGGCGATCCATTGGTTGCCGGTTTTCTCCATGCGGCTCTTATGGAACGCCACTGCGGCGATCTCCTGCTTGATATCGTGGCGGTCCGGATCGACCTTCTCGCCGCAAACCTCCGCCTTGACGATGGTGTCTTTGACATCGCTGATTCTAAATTCTTTCAACAGGTACCCGCTGCCTTGATAGAGATAGAGCAACTCGCGCATCCAATTGACCATTAAATCGTCGCAGTCGCTGCCCTCAACTTCCAAAGGAATACGCTCCTTAATTTCAATGGCGGTCAGGTCGGTCATGACATCGAAGAGCGCGAAGGCCGAGTTTGCAAATAGATCGGCCTGGGAGCTGCCACTAATGCGCACGGCCAGTTCGGCTTGATGTTTGGTTATTCGGTACTTCTTCTGATTATCCATAGCGAGTCAGCCCTTGGCATTGAGCTTGGCGGAATTATTGCCTGCGGCGTCCGCCTCGAGTAGATTGCGGCGGCCTGTGATATCGTTATCCAATCGTTGTCGGATCTCGGGACGGGCATAACACTCAACACAAGTGAAAATATCAACGGGATGGGTCAGCCTCAAATAGCGCAGGGGTGGTGCATCCGGTTTGGCGCTAACCAAAATATCCAACACAGCATGGCCCGTGTGAAGCCGATAGTAATCGACCCGATAGCCTTTAGGTTTGTGGGTCGTCGCAAAAACCTCTCTCCCGCAGTGAAAGCACTGCATGTTTCCTATTTATACCCGGTTTATGAGGCTCGCCGCAAACCCGGCGCCGAAGCCGTTATCGATGTTGACCACGGTGACCCCCGCAGCGCAGGAGTTGAGCATTCCCAAGAGGGCCGACAGGCCATTGAAACTTGCGCCGTAGCCGACGCTGGTCGGTACCGCGATCACTGGTTTGTCGGTCAATCCGGCCACCACGCTGGGCAGCGCCCCTTCCATGCCGGCGACGACAATCAATACCGCGGCGGCGTCCAGACGCACGCGGTTTTCCAAGATGCGGTGGATGCCGGCAACGCCCACATCAAACAGTTTTTCGACCCGGTTGCCCATCATCGACGCGGTGAGCGCGGCTTCTTCCGCGACTGGAATGTCGGAAGTACCGGCGCACACCACCAACACGGTTCCTTTACCGGTAATCTTTATTGGTTTGCCAAGCCATATCGCGGCGCGTGCCGTGGGGTGAAACTTGAGCCCGGTGCGCAGCCGCTTGAGCTGCGTCATTTTTTTAGAGTCTACACGGGTCACCAAAATATTGGCATTATGCCGGCGCATGGCAGCGACTATGGCGGCAATATCTCTTGTTTGCTTGCCTTGGCCCATGACAACTTCGGGAAAACCCTGGCGTATCGCCCGATGATGGTCGATTTTGGCGAAGCCGAGATCTTCAAAGGGCAGGTGGCGCAATTGGGCTACCGCAGTGGCCACTGCCAGCTTCCCTGAGTGGACTTGCTCAAGCAATTGAACTAAACGCTCGGTATCCATGGTTGAGCTATCGAATGCTTAGCATCTCTAACTTTGGTCTTTTAGTCACTCTTGGCACGACGAGCCATTATCTTTTGAAATGATCGTGACCCTTGAGCTGCACGGAAAACGCCTTACCGGCACCATCAAGAACGGTCATTCCCTGCGCGGCTGTAACACAGCGACCGATTCTGGTTATCTGAACCTTGGCGGGAGCTGATAATTTTTCAATGCGTTCGCGCTGGTGCGGTCGGGCGCAGAATAACAATTCGTAATCCTCGCCACCGTTAAGGGCTAGACCTCTGCCCACTTTTCCCGCCAGCTTCAGAAAGGCGCGGGAAAGCGGCAATCGCTCATGCCAAATTATCGCACCGATGCCGCTGGCTCGACAGATATGACCTAAATCTTGTAGCAATCCGTCGCTGACATCAATCATTGCCGTGGCCAGATTCTGCCGGGCTAATAGTGTGCCGGCGGTGAGCCGCGGCGTCGGTCGGTGATGGCGCGCGAGTAATTGCGTCGAGGCGGCGCTTTTAGCTCCTGTCAATCGCAGGCGCAAGTGCGCTAACCCGAGCGCTGCATCGCCCAGGGTACCAGTGACGTAGATATCATCGCCCACTTTTGCGCCGCTACGCTGCACCGGCCGCGCCGGGGGATGGCCGATGAGGCATACTGAGACGATCAGCGATTTGGCAAAGTTGGTGTCGCCGCCAATGAGCGCGACACCGCATCGCCTGGCCAGACGGTTAAAGCCACGATAAAACTCAGCGATTTGCTTACTGTCGAATTTTCGAGGGATGCCCAGGGAGAGAATAGCGTACGCCGGCACGCCGCCCATGGCGGCGATGTCGCTCAGGTTAACCGCTAAGGATTTATGGCCGAGGGCGTCGAGCGAAGACCATTTGAGGTTGAAGTGAATGCTTTCGATCAACAAGTCAGCCGTGATCAGTGATGAACCTGCAAGATGATCGACCCATGCGCAGTCATCGCCAATACCGATGCGCACTCCCCTACCGGTCGCGGCCCTGCGGCGAATTTCCTCGATGAGGCCAAATTCTCCCAGCCGACTTAGTTTCATATTAAAGTAAAAAACTTTATCGATCGTTCGAAAACAACACATGGCCTGTTGGTAGCGAACCAACTTGCCTAGAACCCTCGGCGATCAGTTAGGGTTGGATTGGAAGACGCCGCTCTTTGTGGGCTTTGCGCAGCGGTGGGCCGCGTCGCGTGGCATTTTTTCTACGAGCGGTCGCGGCACTTTTCTTTGTCGATAACGCCCGCTTGGTTTGGCGTATAGATCCGGCCCGATCCATCAAAGCGATCTTCAAAACATCGGACATGTTGTCAGCGGCTATCCAATGGAGCTTACGCCGCAGCGGTTTAGGGATTTCATCCAAATCTTTCTTGTTACGATCCGGTATAATGATGGTTTTGATACCGGCGCGGAAGGCGGCGAGAGATTTCTCCTTTAACCCGCCGATCGGCAACACCCGACCTCGCAGCGTAATCTCGCCAGTCATGGCGACTTCGCAGTTGACCGGTCTCTTGGTTAGCGCCGAAATCAACGCTGTTGCCATGGTGATTCCTGCCGACGGACCGTCTTTCGGAATCGCGCCGGCTGGAACGTGGATATGGATATCGAGCTTCTGGTAAAAGTCCGCTTCGATGCCTAGTTTCTTAGCATGGGCGCGCGCGTAACTGACGGCGGCTTGCGCCGACTCTTTCATGACCTCACCGAGTTGTCCGGTGAGCGTCAAGTTGCCCCGCCCGCGCGACAGCGATGCTTCAACGTAGAGAAGTTCGCCGCCGGTGCTCGTCCAGGCCAAACCAGTGGCCACACCGATTTCGTGGTGCTCTTGTCCCGCTTCCGGCAAGAATTTTGGCGCGCCGAGATACGAATGCAGATTGGCCCGCGTCAACCGCGTCAGCTCGAATCTTCCTTCCGCCACCTTCCGCGCTATTTTGCGGCAAATGGACGCGAGTTCACGTTCGAGATTTCTCAAGCCCGCCTCTTTGGTGTATTCAGCTATGATACGTAAGACCGCGTCGTCGGAAATCTCTAAAAACTTCGTCGCAATGCCGTTATCGTCGAACTGTCGCGGGATCAGAAACTTGCGCGCAATTTCGAGCTTCTCTTCGTTGGTGTAACCCGAGAGTTGAATGACTTCCATTCGATCAGCTAATGCTGCGGGAATTGGATCGAGCAAATTGGCCGTGCAAATAAACAGGACGTTTGATAGATCGAAGGGTAAATTCAAGTAATGATCACTGAACCCATGGTTTTGTTCTGGATCCAAGACTTCCAACAATGCTGCCGACGGATCGCCGCGGAAATCGGCGCCGACCTTGTCGATCTCATCGAGCATGAAAACCGGATTATTCGACCCAGCTTGTTTAATGCCTTGAATAACACGGCCGGGCAACGCACCGACATAGGTGCGCCGGTGGCCGCGAATCTCCGCCTCATCACGCACGCCACCGAGGGAAATGCGCACAAAATTACGTCCGAGCGCGCGCGCGATGGAACGCCCTAGAGAGGTCTTGCCAACGCCCGGTGGTCCGACGAAACAAAGAATCGGCCCTTTGATCTTGCGCCGCAATTTATTGACCGCCAGATACTCGAGAATACGCTCTTTAACCTTTGCGAGATTGTAATGATCTTCGTCCAATACCTGCTTGGCTTTTCGAATATTAAGATTGTCTTTTGTCTGTTTGCTCCAAGGCAATTCAACCAGCCAGTCGAGATAGGTGCGCACCAACGATGCCTCGGATGATTCCGGATGCATCTGCTCGAGCCGCCGCAGTTGTTTGCCCGCCTCGCGCTTGACGTCAACCGGCATCTTCGCCTTATCGATTTGTTTTTTGAGCTCGTTGACTTCTTCAGCGCGCTCATCGCCTTCACCCAATTCCTGCTGTATTTGTTTGAGTTGCTCGCGCAGGAAGTAGTCGCGCTGGGTTTTGCTCATCTCTTCCTTCGCTTGGTTTTGAATGCGCGCTTGCATGGTCGAGAGCTCGAGTTCTCGGGTCAACAGCTCGTTGACTTTTTTCAAGCGGTCGATCGGGTCGAAAACCTCAAGGATTGCCTGGCTCTCCTCTAATTTTAGCCTCAGATTGGAGGCAACCAAATCCGCCAGGACGCCGGGATCGCTAATGTTGTCGGTCACCATGACGATCTCGGGTGGAAGATTCTTGAGATTCAAAATTTGTTCGATTTTTTCCTTAGCCGTGCGCATCAACGCTTCAACTTCGATGGGCACTTCTGAAATCGTTTGCTCGATAACCTTGCGAATTTTAATCTCGAAGAACGGCCGCTCACGCAGATAGCTCGCGACTTCTCCCTTGGCGAGACCTTGAACCAGAATTTTCACCCGACCATCGGCCAGCTTGAGCATCCGCATGATCGAAGCAATGGTGCCGACTTTGTGAATTTCCGAGGGGCTAGGACTTTCGTCCGCGGAGTTTTTCTGGGCGACGAGAAATATCAAACGGTCGCGTGAAAGCGCTTCCTCGACAGCTCGAATCGATACGTCACGGCCGACGAACAGCGGCAACATCATGTAGGGATAGATGACGATGTCACGGATGGGTAAGAGCGGCAGAATCTCTGGGATGTCGACCTGGGAACCTTTTTCATCCGGATTCTCAACTTTCCATTCGGTTTCGCTCATTGTGACTCCAATACTAGCGTCAACTTAATCACAGTGGCTGTGCAGGTCAACAGAAAACTCGCAAGTAGTGCGGAATTAAAAAACTGTTGGTGGTGGCGAAACGCCCCAGTGGGTGGTTTCCGAAATCGCCCGGAGGCAAGCGACTAGCCGAATAATTCTTTCATCTTTTCGAAGAAGCCCGTGGAAAGCGGATTCACCTCTTCGCCGCCAAGCATGGCAAACTCCTTTAACAAGTCTTTTTGCTTCGATGTCAAATGAGTCGGTGTTTCCACGGTCACGCGCACGTGTTGATCGCCTTGCTGATATCCCTGTACGTCTTTAACACCTTTGCCCTTCATGCGAAACACTTTGCCAGACTGCGTACCGGTAGGAATCTTCATTTTGACTTTACCGTCCAAGGTTGGCACATCGATTTCCGCTCCCAAGGCTGCTTGCACAAAACTAATCGGTACGTCGCAGATAATATCCAGATTTTCGCGGATAAAAATCGGATGCGGTTCGACTTGCGTGACGACGTAGAGATCGCCTGGCGTGCCCCCGACCGGCGCCGATTCTCCTTCACCGCGCAGCTTCAGGCGCGAACCGTTGTCGACCCCGGCGGGAATTTTCACGCTCAAGGTGTGCATACTGCGTACACGCCCAGCTCCGCCGCAGGTTGCACAGGCCTCTTTAATGATGGAACCTTGGCCATGGCATTGGTTACAAGTCCGCGAAACGCTGAAGAAGCCTTGTTGAAAACTCACTTGACCTCGGCCGCGGCAGGTCGGACAGGCCTGCGGTGCGGTGCCGACTTTAGCACCGCTACCACGGCATGTGTCACAGACTGCGTGACGAGGAATTTTGATCTTTTTCTCCGTGCCGGCGACCGCCTCTTCGAATTTCAGCGTCAAATTGTAGCGTAGGTCTTCGCCCCGACCGCGGCCACGCCGCCGGCCGGTTCCACCGCCGAAAAATTCTCCGAAGAGGTCGCCAAAGACGTCTTCAAAGCCGCCGGAAAAATCAAAGCCACCCGCAAATGGGCCGCTCTCGCCGAACGCAGCATGGCCAAATTGATCGTATTGAGAGCGCTTTTGCGCGTCGGAAAGTACCGAATACGCTTCGGAAACTTCCTTAAATTTTTCTTCGGCTTGCTTGTCGCCGGGGTTACGGTCGGGATGAAACTGCAGCGCCAACTTTCGGTAGGCCTTCTTCATGTCCTCGTCGTTGGCCGTGCGGCTAACCCCGAGCAATTCATAGTAGTCTTTCTTAGTGCTCAATTGCCAACCCCGAATAGTAAATTCTGTATAAGCAACAAAGCCCCTCTCACCATTGATTTGGAGCAGGGGCTTCGTTTATCGAGAAGATTAGGCTCGTACTGCGGCTATTCCTTAACCTCGGTAAAGTCGGCGTCAACCACGTCGTCTTTCTTTTTGCCGCTCGCTCCGTCATTTTTTTCTTCGGCGTTTGATTCTGCCCCTTGCTGCTCCGCTTGTTGTTTAGAAGCTTTGGCATACATCGCTTCCGCCAATTTATGCGAAGCCTGGCTTAATTCCTCCGCCGCTTTACGCATGGCGTCGGAATCCTGACCTTGTAAAACTTCTTTGGCTTTTTTGAGCGCTGTTTCAATATTTTCCTTGACGCCGCCATCGAGATCTCCGCCGTACTCGCCGAGCGATTTTTCGGTGGAGTAGACTAATGTGTCTAGTTGGTTACGTGCCTCCACGGTTTCCTTGCGCTTTTTGTCATCCGCCGCGTGGGCCTCGGCTTCGCCAACCATTTTCTTGATTTCTTCTTCGCTGAGACCGCTCGAAGCCGTAATCTTGATCGACTGCTCTTTACCGGTGCCGAGATCCTTGGCTGCGACGTGCACGATACCATTGGCGTCGATGTCGAAGGTCACTTCGATTTGCGGGACGCCGCGCGGTGCCGTCGGAATACCGACCAAATCAAACTGGCCGAGCAGTTTGTTGTCGACGGCCATTTCTCGTTCACCTTGAAAGACGCGAATCGAAACCGCCGCCTGATTGTCCTGCGCAGTGGAAAATACTTGGCTCTTTTTCGTCGGGATCGTGGTATTACGATCGATCAACTTGGTGAATACTCCGCCGAGGGTTTCGATACCCAGGGAAAGCGGGGTTACGTCCAAAAGTAAAACATCTTTGACTTCACCCTTGAGTACCGCGCCTTGAATTGCCGCACCCATCGCGACCACTTCATCGGGGTTAACGCCCCGATGCGGCTCTTTACCGAAAATTTTCTTGACCCGCTCTTGCACCGCCGGCATACGGATCATACCACCGACCAGAATGACTTCATGAATATCACTGGCACTAAGCCCAGAGTCCTTCAAAGCTTGGCGGCACGGACCTTCGGTGCGATCGATCAAGTCGGCGCATAGCGCTTCGAGCTTTGACCGGGTCAATTTCATATTCAGATGCTTCGGTCCGCTCTGGTCCGCAGTGACGAAGGGCAGATTAATATCAGTTTCCATGGACGAGGAGAGTTCGCACTTGGCCTTTTCAGCAGCTTCCTTGAGCCGTTGTAGTGCCATGCGGTCTTTGCGCAAGTCGATACCTTGGTCTTTCTTAAACTCATCGGCAAGATAATCAATGACTCTTTGATCGAAATCTTCACCGCCAAGAAAGGTATCACCGTTCGTCGCTTTGACTTCAAAAACGCCGTCGCCCAATTCTAAAATAGAAATGTCAAAGGTACCACCACCGAGATCGAAGACGGCAATCTTCTCGTCTTTCTTTTTGTCCAACCCGTAGGCCAACGACGCAGCGGTGGGCTCGTTAATAATACGCAGAACATTCAAGCCGGCGATGCGCCCAGCATCTTTGGTCGCCTGTCGCTGGCTATCGTTGAAGTAGGCTGGCACGGTGATCACCGCCTCAGTGACTTTCTCACCGAGGTAATCCTCTGCGGTCTGTTTCATTTTCTGCAAAATGAAAGCCGAAATCTCCGCCGGACTATATTGCTTGCCGCGAATTTCCACGCAGGCATCGCCGTTGTCATTGCGCACAATCTTATAAGGAAGGA
>Ga0326597_10001898_pt1 | contig 32245 bp, 28 predicted proteins | sample RVTome_12_FD_203789 | JGI IMG/M metagenome (GOLD analysis project Ga0326597, IMG submission 203789) | Soil microbial communities from uranium-contaminated site in the Upper Colorado River Basin, Wyoming, United States - RVT100D185 | ecosystem: Environmental > Terrestrial > Soil > Contaminated >...
ACCGTCGCTAAAACATCGTGCCGCCGGATCGATCGATGAACGAAGACCGAGATACGGGCAGAGAACCTCACGATGGTGAGGACGGGAAGGTCTTGCTTACTTGACAAGTGACAGCCATATCAACGTCAACGCATCACCCGCGGCGCCTACTGTTCGCCAGCGCCGTCGGCGGCCAGCGATGGAATGGACTCTTCCTGCCGTGCGGCATCATCGTGCCAACGGTAAAGCGGCCTCGTGAGGGCCAAGGCCAGGAGGAGTCCACAGGGAGCATACGACCATCGCCGTCGATCTCGCAAAGTCGGTGTTTCAGATCGCCGTGTCGCATCAGCCAGGCCGCGTCGATGAGGCGCGGCGGCTCACCCGAGACCGTTTCGTGGAGTTCTTCGCACAGCGCCCAGCGGCCACGGTGCTCTTGGAAGCCTGTGGGTCGGCGCACTACTGGGCTCGCCTGTGAGGACGGGCATCGGCCTGATCGGCGTGACACCTGGCGGCGGGAACCGTCCAGCCTCGATCGCCTGCTGGCCAAGCCGCCAGAGGTACACGCCCGCGATGACGAGCGGCACGTCGGTAAACGCCGCCGCGACGAGCAGCAGCACGACAGCCAGCGTCCGCCGGGCGGACGCTGCCAGCTCGATCGGCTCGCCACCCGGCCCGCGGGGCGACTCGAAGCGGGGATCCTGCACGTCGGGGATCTTCGCACGGCCGGCCTGAAGGCCGGCCGCTTCAGGTGCGGGCCTACCCCTGACTCCCCGGCGCGGCGCTCACCGCCCGCTCGCGAATCTGGTCCGGCGTCAGCTCCTCCTTGTGCGTCGCCACGTGCCACACATGGCCGAACGGGTCCTCGATCGTCCCGCTGCGATCGCCGTAGAACTGGTCGATGACCGGCCTGACCGGCTTGGCGCCGGCCGCCACCGCCCGCGTATAGACGGCGTCCACGTCCTCGACATAGAGATGCAGCATCACCGGTGTGCCGCCGTACGCCGCCGGCGCCCTGAACCCCCAGTCCGGATATTCGTCGGCCAGCATGATCCGCGTGCCGCCAATCTCCACTTCCGCGTGGCCGACCTTCCCGCCCGGCTCCTGCATCCGGAACACCTCGATCGCGCCGAAGGCGCGCTGGTAGAAGTCGATCGCCTCGGCCGCGCCGTTCACGCAGAGATAGGCCGTCACGCTGTGATACCCGTCAGGAATCGCCTTCACCTTCGCCATCGCCGTGCTCCTTTCCAGCCGGATGCTACCGGCACTCGTACAGTTGAACCGATCGCCGTTGCCAGATCACGCAGGCCATGGTGGCCCACGTACACTCCCACGCCCAGCGCAAACAGGACGAGAGAGGATGTTCGCCAGGACGGCCAGGACCCGGAAACCGGAAAGGGTGTCAAGGGGAAGCCGGGAGACAAGAGGCGCCGTCCTGGTCGTTCCCGCACGAACAAAAGGGGCGGCGAGTCTTCCGACTGCCGCCCCCTGACGTTCAACCAGTCTGCAATCGTCGACCTGCAGTCGGCACGCCGACGATTCCCTAGTCCGAGGCGTCCCCCGTCCTCGGCACGAGTGCCTCGTCGGGCTCCACGAAGTATTCCATGTCCCGCTCGAGCTCCAGCTCATCGTCGCTCGGCTGGGCCGGCGGTGGCGGCGGCGGCGGCTCGTCGGGCGGAATCTGCACGTGCCGGTAGAACTCGAAGCCCGTGCCCGCCGGGATGAGCCGGCCCATGGTGACGTTCTCCTTGAGGCCGCGCAGCTTGTCGACCTTGCCCGAGATGGACGCCTCGGTGAGCACGCGCGTCGTCTCCTGGAAGGAGGCCGCCGAGATGAACGAGTCGGTCGAGAGCGAGGCCTTGGTGATGCCGAGGAGCAGCGGCCGGCCCTGCGCCGGACGCCCGCCTTCGCCGAGGACCCGCTCGTTCTCCTCGAGGAAGCGGAACTTGTCGACCTGCTCGTCCACCAGGAACTCGGTGTCGCCGACGTCCTCGATCTTCACCCACCGCATCATCTGCCGGGCGATGACCTCGATGTGCTTGTCGTTGATGTTGACGCCCTGGAGCCGGTAGACCTCCTGGATCTCGTTGACGAGATACGCCTGCAGCGCCTTCTCGCCGAGGACGTTCAGGATGTCGTGCGGGTTGCTCGGGCCGTCCATCAGCGGCTCGCCCGCGCGGACGCGCTCGCCTTCCTGGACGTTGACGTGCACGCCGCGCGGCAGCGCGTACTCGCGCGGCTCGGCGCCAGGCTCGTCGGGGACGATGATGATCTTCCGCTGCCCCTTGACGATCCCGCCGTGTTTGACGACGCCGTCGATCTCCGAGATGACGGCCGTCTCGCGGGGCTTCCGCGCCTCGAAGAGCTCGACGACGCGCGGCAGGCCGCCGGTGATGTCCTTGGTCTTGGTCGTCTCGCGCGGAATCTTCGCGAGTACGTCGCCGGCCGACACGTTTTCGCCGTCCTGCACCATGAGGTGCGCGTGGACCGGCATGTGGTACTTGCGGGTGATCTTGCCGTCCTTGTTCTTGATCTCGACGGCCGGCTGCTTCTTCTCGTCCGGCGAGTCCACGATGATGAGGCGCGAGAGGCCCGTGACCTCGTCCACCTCCTCGTGCACCGTGATGCCCTCGAGGATGTCCTTGAAGCGGATCTGGCCCGCGTCTTCGGTGAGGATCGAGAACGTGTACGGATCCCACTCGACGAGGACCTGGCCCTCTTCGACCGCCTGGCCGTCCTTCACCTTGAGCCGCGCGCCGTAGACGATCGGGTACCGCTCGCGGTCGCGGCCCTTCTGATCCTGGACGACAAGCGAGCCGGCCCGGTTCATGACGACCAGATTGCCGTCCTTCGCCGTCACGACCTGCAGGCCGTGGAACCGGACGGTGCCGGAGTTCCGGGCCTCGAGCGTGGACTCGGCCGACACCCGCGACGCCGTGCCGCCGATGTGAAACGTCCGCATCGTGAGCTGCGTGCCGGGCTCGCCGATCGACTGCGCGGCGATGACCCCGACCGCCTGGCCGAGCTCCACCATCTTCCCGGTGGCGAGGTCGCGGCCGTAGCACTTCGCGCACACGCCGCGGCGGGACGCGCACGTCAGCACGGACCGGATCTTCACCTTCTCGATGCCGGCGTCCTGGATCGCCGACGACAGTGCCTCGTCCATCACCTGGTTGACGTCGACGATCGTGTCGCCGGTGAAGGGATCGGTGATCCGTTCGAGCGTCACGCGGCCCATGATACGGTCGCGCAGGGGCTCGATGATCTCGCCGCTCTCTACGATGGCGCGCGCCTCGATGCCGTCCACCGTGCCGCAGTCCTCCTCGTGGATGATGACGTCCTGGGCCACGTCCACGAGCCGCCGCGTGAGGTACCCCGAGTCGGCCGTCTTGAGCGCCGTGTCGGCGAGACCCTTCCGGGCGCCGTGCGTCGAGATGAAGTACTCCATGACGGCCAGGCCTTCGCGGAAGTTGGCCGTGATGGGCGTCTCGATGATCTCGCCCGACGGCTTGGCCATCAGACCGCGCATGCCGGCGAGCTGCCGGATCTGCTGCTTGCTTCCGCGGGCGCCCGAGTCCGCCATGATGTAGACCGGGTTGAACTGCCGGCCTTCCTTGTCGATCGACTCCATCTCGCCGAACATCGCGTTGGCGATGTCCTCGGTCGCCTCCGACCAGATGGCGATGACCTTGTTGTAGCGCTCGCCGTTCGTGATGGCGCCCTCGAGGTACTGCGACTCGACCTTGATCACCTCGTTGCGCGCGTTCGTGACGAGCTGCGCCTTCTCCTTCGGGATGATGAGGTCGTCGATGCCGATCGAGAGGCCCGACCGGGTCGCGTAGGTGAAGCCGAGGTGCTTGAGCGCGTCGAGCATCTCGACCGTCTTCTCGAGGCCGAACCGGAGGTAGCAGCTCTGGACGAGCTGCTGCAGGCCCTTCTTCTTGAGCAGGCCGTTGACGAACGGCATCTCCGCCGGGATCGTCTGGTTGAGGATCACGCGGCCGACCGTCGTGTTGATGATCCTGCTGACGACGGTCTGGACCTCCGTCCGGAGGACGTCCTGGTCGTCGTGCGACGCGGTCAGGTCCTGCAACTCGCCCGTGTACCGCAGCCGGATGGGCGAGAGCGTCTCCACCTCACCCGCCTCGAGCGCCAGCATCACATCGTCGGGATTGGCGAACGCGCGGCCTTCGCCCCGCGCGCCGCTCTTGGCCTTGGTCAGGTAATAGCAGCCGAGCACGATGTCCTGCGAGGGAATCGCGATCGGGGCCCCGTGCGCGGGCGACAGGATGTTGTTGCTCGACAGCATCAGCACCGAGGCCTCGATCTGCGCCTCGGGCGAGAGCGGGATGTGGACCGCCATCTGGTCGCCGTCGAAGTCGGCGTTGAACGCCGTGCAGACGAGCGGGTGGATCCGGATGGCCTTGCCCTCGACGAGGACGGGCTCGAACGCCTGGATGCCCAGGCGGTGTAACGTCGGCGCGCGGTTCAGCAGCACCGGGTGCTCGCGGATGACTTCCTCGAGGATGTCCCACACCTCGGGGCGCTGCATCTCGACCATCTCCTTCGCCTGCTTGATGGTGGCGACGAGCTGGCGCTCCTCGAGCTTGTTGTAAATGAACGGCTTGAACAGCTCGAGCGCCATCTTCTTCGGCAGCCCGCACTGATGGAGCTTGAGCTCGGGGCCGACGACGATGACCGAGCGGCCGGAGTAGTCGACGCGCTTGCCGAGCAGATTCTGGCGGAAGCGGCCCTGCTTGCCCTTGAGCGTGTCCGACAGCGACTTGAGCGGCCGGTTGTTGGCGCCTCGCAGCACGCGTCCCCGGCGGCCGTTGTCGAACAGCGCGTCAACGGCCTCCTGCAGCATCCGCTTCTCGTTGCGGATGATGACGTCGGGCGCCTTCAGCTCCATCAGCTTCTTCAGCCGGTTGTTCCGGTTGATGACGCGGCGATAGAGGTCGTTGAGGTCCGAGGTCGCAAACCGGCCGCCGTCGAGCGGCACGAGGGGCCGGAGTTCGGGCGGAATCACCGGAATGACGTCGAGAATCATCCACTCGGGCCGGTTGCTCGATTTCCTGAACGAGTCGACCACCTTCAGGCGCTTGGCGTGCTTCAGCTTCTTCTGCGCCGACTGCTCGGTCCGCATCTTCTCGCGCAGTTCGATCGCGAGCCGCTCGACGTTGACGCGCTTCAGCAGTTCCTTGATGGCCTCGGCGCCCATCTGCGCCTTGAAGCGGTGCTGGTGCTCCTCGCGCGCCTTCCGGTACTGCTCTTCGTTCAGGAGCTGGTTCTGCTTGAGCTCGGTCTCGCCCGGGTCGACGACGACGTACGCCTCGAAGTAGAGGACGCGTTCAAGGTCGCGGAGCGAGATGTCGAGCAGGTGCCCGATGCGGCTCGGGAGCCCCTTGAAGAACCAGACGTGGCTGACCGGGGTCGCGAGCGTGATGTGGCCGAGCCGCTCGCGGCGGACCTTCGCCTGCGTCACCTCGACACCGCACTTGTCGCAGATGACACCGCGGTGCTTCATGCGCTTGTACTTGCCGCAGAGGCACTCCCAGTCGGTGATCGGACCGAAGATCTTGGCGCAGAACAGCCCGTCTCGCTCGGGCTTGAACGTGCGGTAGTTGATCGTCTCGGGCTTCGTCACCTCGCCGTGCGACCACGACAGGATCTTGTCGGGCGACGCCAGGCTGATCCGGATCGCGTCGAAATCGCTCGTCAGCGCAGAACGTTCGTGGAAACTTGGTCTCATAGTTCCCTTTGGTGACAGGCTCTAGGCTCCGGGCTTCGGGCTCTGGCACAAGCGCTCCGTGCTCTAGCTAGAGCCTAAAGCCCAGAGCCGAATGCCTGATTACACTTCCTCCAACACCGGCTCCGCCGGCGGCAGCGTCTCCGCCGGCCGCTTCTTCGTCTTGATCAACTCGACGTCCAGACAGAGCGACTGCAGCTCCCGGATGAGGACGTTGAACGACTCGGGCAGGCCCGCCGTGAACGACGCGTCGCCCTTGACGATGGCCTCGTAGATCTTCGCGCGCCCGGTCACGTCGTCCGACTTGGCGGTGAGGAGCTCCTGGAGGATGTGCGCCGCGCCGTAGGCCTCGAGCGCCCAGACCTCCATCTCCCCGAACCGCTGACCGCCAAACTGCGCCTTGCCACCGAGCGGCTGCTGCGTGATGAGCGAATACGGCCCGATCGATCGCGCGTGGATCTTGTCGTCGACCAGGTGCGACAGCTTCAGCATGTAGATGTAGCCGACCGTCACGTTCTGCTCGAAGCTGTCGCCCGTCATGCCGTCGTAGAGCTTCGTCTTGCCGCCGTTCGGCAGGCCGGCGCGGTCGAGCCAGTTCTTGATCTCGCCCTCGTTCGCGCCGTCGAAAACCGGCGTGGCGAAGTAGAGGCCGAGCGCGTGCGCGGCCCACCCGAGGTGCGTCTCGAGAATCTGCCCGACGTTCATGCGTGACGGGACGCCGAGCGGGTTGAGGACGATCTCGACCGGCGTGCCGTCCGGCAGGTACGGCATGTCCTCCTCGGGGAGGATGCGCGCGATGACACCCTTGTTGCCGTGACGGCCGGCCATCTTGTCGCCGACCGACAGCTTGCGTTTCATCGCCACGTACACCTTGACGAGCTTGATCACGCCCGGCGGCAGCTCGTCGCCGCGCCGGACCTTCTCCTTCTTCTCCTCGAAGAGGTTCTTGATGACCTCGACTTGGCGCTCGGTGCGCTCCTCGAGGTCCCGCAAGTCGTCCTCGAGCCGCGCGTCCTCGGTCGCGATCTTCAGGCGGACCATCGTCTCGTAGGACATGTCCTTGAGGATGTCGGCCGTCAGCTCGGTGCCCTTCTTCAGGAGCCGCTCGCGGCCGTACTCGTCGTACAGGTCCGACCGGAGCTGCTGGCCGCGGAGCATCACGGCCACGCGCTTCTTCACCTCGTCATGCAGGATGCGGACCTCGTCCTGGAGGTTCTTCTCCATCATGTCGAGCTCTTCCTGCTCGATGGCCTTCGCGCGGTCGTCCTTCTCGATGCCCTTCCGCGAGAAGATCTTGACGCCGACGATGATCCCCTCGATGCCCGGCGGGCAGATGAGCGAGGCGTCCCGCACGTCGCCGGCCTTCTCGCCGAAGATCGCCCGCAGGAGCTTCTCCTCGGGCGTGAGCTGCGTCTCGCCCTTCGGCGTGACCTTGCCCACGAGGATGTCACCCGGCTTGACCGCCGCGCCGATCCGGATGATGCCGCTCTCGTCGAGATCCCGCAGGAAGGTCTCCGAGACGTTCGGGATGTCGCGGGTGATTTCCTCGGGCCCGAGCTTGGTGTCGCGGGCCTCGATCTCGAACTCCTCGATGTGGATGGAGGTGTAGTAGTCGTCCTTCACCATCCGCTCGGAGACGAGAATCGCGTCCTCGAAGTTGTAGCCGCGCCACGGCATGAACGCGACCAGCACGTTCCGGCCGAGCGCCAGCTCGCCAAGCTCGGTGCACGGGCCGTCGGCCAGCACCTGCCCCTTGTGCACCTTCTGGCCGACCCGGACGATCGGCTTCTGGGTGATGCAGGTGTTCTGGTTCGACCGCTTGAACTTGGTCATCGGGTAGATGTCGGCGCCCATCTCCTTGCCGAGGGTGTCCTCGTTCTCGCTCTCCACCCGCACGACGATGCGCTGGCTGTCCACGTAGTCGATGGCCCCGGACCGCCGGGCCACGATGACGGCGCCGGAGTCGCGCGCCGTGATGTGCTCCATGCCGGTGCCGACAAACGGCGCCCGTGCCCTGAGCAGCGGCACGGCCTGGCGCTGCATGTTCGACCCCATCAGCGCCCGGTTCGCATCGTCGTTCTCGAGGAACGGGATGAGCGAGGCGGCGACCGAGACGAGCTGCTTCGGCGAGACGTCGATGAACTGCACGTTCTCGCGCGGCGCGAGGATGAAGTTGCCGGCCTGGCGCGAGTTCACGCGCTCGCTCGTGAGCCGCCCCTCGGCGTCGACCGCCGCGTTGGCCTGGGCGATGACGTACTGGTCCTCCTCCCACGCGGAGAGGTAGAAGGAGTACGGCTCGAACTCGACGCCCTTCCGGCGCGGCCGTCCGTCCTCGGAGACGAGCTCGTCCGCTTCGACGATCTCGCCGGCCTTGTACTTCGAGCCGCCGGCGTTGGTCACGACCACGTAGTCGGTGACGCGGCCGTCCTTGACCTTGCGGTACGGCGACTCGATGAAGCCGAACTCGTTGATCCGCGCGTAGCACGACAGCGACGAGATGAGGCCGATGTTCGGGCCTTCAGGCGTCTCGATCGGGCAGATGCGGCCGTAGTGCGTCGGATGGACGTCGCGGACTTCAAACCCGGCGCGCTCGCGCGAGAGCCCGCCCGGCCCGAGGGCCGACAGGCGCCGCTTGTGCGTGATCTCGGACAGCGGGTTCGTCTGGTCCATGAACTGGCTGAGCTGCGACGACCCGAAGAACTCGCGAATCGCGGCCATGACCGGCTTCGCGTTGATCAGGTCGTGCGGCATCGCCGTCGCCATTTCCTGGTAGACCGACATCTTCTCCTTGATGGCGCGCTCCATCCGGACCAGCCCGATGCGGAACTGGTTCTCGAGGAGCTCGCCCACGGAGCGGACGCGGCGGTTGCCCAGGTGGTCGATGTCGTCCACGTTGGCCGGGTTTCTGCGCAGCTTCAGGAGGTACTTGATCACCTCGTAGAAGTCCTGCGGGTGCAGGATCTTCTCGTCGAGGGGCGTGTTCATCCCGAGCTTGGTGTTGAGCTTCAGCCGGCCGACCCGCGAGAAGTCGTACTTCTGCGGGTTGAAGAACATGTTCTCGAAGAGCGAGCGACTGCTGTCGAGCGTGGGCGGGTCGCCGGGTCGCAGTCGCCGGTAGATCTCGATGAGCGCCTCTTCGTGCGTGTGGATCGGGTCCTTCTTCAGCGTCTGGCCCATGATCGGCCCGACCTCGTCCTTCTCGGGGAAGAGGATGTCGATCCGGTCGAGGTTCTTCTCCTGCGCCATCGAGATGACGCGCGGCGTCAGCTCCTCGTTGGCCTCGAGAATCACTTCGCCGGTCGACGGGTCGACCACGTCGGCCGCGGCGAACGCGCCTTCGAGCTCAGTGTCGGAGATCTCCACCGACTCGACGCCCGCGCGTTTCAGCGCCTCGACGGCGTTCTTCGTGATCTTCTTGCCGGCCTGCACGGTGAAGTGCTCGCCGGGGACCACGATGTCCCTCGCCGCGCGCAGGCCGACCAGGCTGTCGGCGACGCCCCAGGTGATCGCGCCGTCCTTCAGAAACAGGCGGTCGACGTTGTGGAAGCTCCGGAGGATCTCGTCGGCGCCGCGCAGCCCGAGGGCGCGCAGGAAGACGGTGGCCAGGAACTTCCGCTTGCGGTCGATGCGGACGTAGAGCAGGTTCTTCGCGTCGTACTCGAACTCGACCCACGATCCGCGGTAGGGGATGATCTGGGCCGCGTAGAGCGTCTTGTCCTCGGAGTGGAAGAAGGCGCCCGGCGACCGGTGGAGCTGGGAGACGATGACCCGTTCGGTGCCGTTGATGATGAACGTGCCGTTCTCCGTCATCAGCGGGATGTCGCCGAAGTAGACCTCCTGCTCCTTGATGTCGCGGATCGTCTTGACGCCGGTCTCCGGGTCCTTGTTCCAGACGACGAGCCGGATCGTGACCTTCAGGGGCACGGCGTAGGTCATGCCGCGCTCCTGGCACTCGTCGACGTCGTACTTGAGCTTCAGCGCGACCGTGTTGCCGCAGATGTCGCACACGTCGCCGCGGGCCTGGTTGCCCTTGCCGCAGCGCGGGCAGAGGACCTCGCGGTCGCCGTAGGGATCGGCGATGAGGGTCGTGCCGCAGTTGCTGCACGGCTTGCGGAGGTGGTGCAGGCCGGAGAGCTTCCCGCACTTGCACTCCCAGTTGCCGATCGAGTACTCGATGAACTCGAGCGACGAGTTCTCGCGGAAGTCGCTGATCGGGAAGACCGACTTGAACACCGACTGGAGACCCGCGTCCTCGCGCTCGGCCGGCAGACGGTTCATCTGCAGGAAGCGCTCGTAGGATCGCTTTTGGATCTCGATCAGGTTCGGAATCGGGACGGTCGTCTTGATCTTCGAGAAATCGATGCGCTCACGGTAGACGTTCTTGGGAAGGCTGTACATGCTCTAGCGACCTCGGGAAAACGGACCGCTGACCCCAGGGCTCCGGGCTTTCGGCTCCGGGCTCCGGCACGTGTTCCTGCCAAAGCCCAAAGCCCTGAGCCCGAAGTCCGTAACACGGCGCGTACGCCGTGTTACTTGACTTCGACCTTCGCGCCGACGTCTTCGAACTTCTTCCGGATGGTCGCGGCTTCGTCCTTCGACACGCCTTCCTTGACGGCCTTGGGCGCGCTCTCGACGAGGTCCTTGGCCTCCTTGAGGCCCAGGCTGGTGACCTCGCGGACGACCTTGATCACGTTGATCTTGTTCGTGCCCACCTCGGTCAGGGTCACGGTGAACTCGGTCTGTTCCTCGGCCGGCGCCGCCGCTCCCGCGGCCGCCCCGCCGCCCGCCGGCATCGCCATCGACATCGCCGCCGCCGCGGACACGCCGAGCTCGGCTTCGAGCGTCTTCACGAGCTGCGACAGCTCGAGCACGCTGATGCCCTTGATGTAGTCAACCACCTGCTGCTGCGTTACGGACATCGCTGTTTTCTCCCCTGGCTCTGGGCTCAAAGCTTTCGGCTCGAGGCCCGTCTCCCGATTCACGCCCTGGGCATCTCCGGCCAAGCAGAGAGCCTGAAGCCCAAAGCCGCTTCCCTCTACGACCCTTCGCTCCTCTTCTTCTCCGCCTGCACCAGCACGCTCATCAGGTCCCGCGGCGCGGCGTTCAGCACGCTGACGATCTGCACCATCGGCGCCTGCAGCACGAAGAGCAGCTTCGCGAGGAGCTCCGGCCGGCCCGGCAACGACGCCAGTTCCACGACCTCCGTCGCCCTGACGGCCCGCCCCGCGACGACAGCGGCCTTGACGCTCAGGACCGGCGCGGTCTTGATGAAGGTCGTCAGTGTCTTGGCCAGCGCCACCGGGTCCGTGGCGGTGTACGCGACGGCGGTCGTCCCCGTGAAGTGCTCGGTCAGTGACTCGAACGCCGTGCCCTTCACCGCCCGCCGGGCGACGGTGTTCTTGACCACGCGGTAGGTCGCCTTCGCGCCGCGCAGCTGGCGCCGCAGCTCCGTCACCTGGGGCACGTTGATGCCCTTGAACTCCAGCAGGACTGCGCTGTCCGACCCGCGAAGGGCCGCCTCGAGGTCCTGGAGGCTTGCTTCCTTGTCCGCTCGACTGACTGCCATTCCTGAATCCTTGTCGTTCTCTAGTGCTTCGTCACCACGTCAATATGCGCCGTGTCGATGCGCACGCCCGGGCCCATGGTGGACGACAGCGTCACGCTCTTCAGGTACTTGCCCTTCGCCGCCGCCGGCTTCGCCCGCACGATGCTGCTCACCAGGGCATGCGTGTTGGCAATCAGCGACTCGCTCGCAAACGACGCCCTGCCGACCGGTGCGTGGATGATCCCGGTCTTGTCGACGCGGAATTCCACCTTGCCGGCCTTGATCTCCCTGACGGCCTTGCCGATGTCGACCGACACCGTGCCGGTCTTCGGGTTGGGCATGAGGCCGCGCGGCCCGAGCACCTTGCCGAGCCGGCCTACGGCCCGCATCATGTCGGGGGTTGCGACCACGGCATCGAAGTCCGTCCAGCCGCCGACGATCTTCTCGACGACCTCGTCGCCGCCGACGACGTCCGCGCCGGCCTCCTGCGCTTCCTTCTGCTTCTCGCCGCCGGCGATGGCCAGCACGCGCTTGGTCTTGCCGAGGCCATGCGGCAGGACGACCGTGCCGCGCACCATCTGGTCCGCGTGCTTGGGATCGACGCCGAGGCGGAGCGTCAGCTCGACGGTCTCGTCGAACTTCGCGTACTTCACCTTCTGCACGAGCGGGATGGCCTCTTCGATCGTGTAGCTTCGATCGGCCGCGACCTGCGCGCGGGCGGCCGTGTACTTCTTGCCGTGCTTACGCATTCAGCCTCTCCGTGGTGCAAACGCGGCCCCGCAGGGACGCTCCCACCGGTTCACTTCTTCACACCGGCGATGGGGCCCCACCCCGCGCCGCTCTTACGGCCTCAGGCTCTCGGCTCCTGGCTTCAGCCTGCGTGACCGTTGCTCGAAGTCCGCAGTCTGTAGCCCGTAGCCTGCCTCTATCCGATCACATCGAGTCCCATCGAGCGCGCCGTGCCGGCGACGGTCCTGATGGCCGACTCGATCGAATCGCAGTTGAGATCGGGCATCTTCAGCCGCGCGATCTCCTCCACCTGCTTCGCCGTGACGGTGCCGACCTTCGTCTTGTTCGGCTCGGCGGATCCCTTCGCGATGTTCGCGGCCCGCTTCAGCAGCACCGGCGCCGGCGGCGTCTTGGTGATGAAGCTGTAGGACCGGTCCGCGTACACGGTCACGACGACGGGGATGATGAGCCCCTCGTCCTTGGCCGTCTTCGCGTTGAAGTTCTTGCAGAAGTCCATGATGTTGACGCCCTGCGGGCCGAGCGCGGTCCCGACGGGCGGGGCCGGCGTCGCCTTGCCGGCGGCAATCTGGAGCTTCACGAGTGCTTGGATTTTCTTGGCCATTGCCAACTTCTTTTCACTGGCGCTGGGGCCCCACCCCCAGCGCGAACTGATGCCGATGCTCGGCCTCGGATCCGGTTATCCTCGGCCTCGCATGGCCGCAGGCGCTAGATCTTCTCTACCTGCAAAAAGTCCAACTCGACCGGCGTTGCGCGGCCGAAAATCGTGACCATCACCTTGAGCGTGTTCTTGTCGAGGTTCACCTCGTCCACGACGCCGTTGAAGCTCGTGAACGGACCCTCATTGATCCGAACCTGCTCGCCCTTCTCGAACATGTACTTCGGCTTCGGCTTCTCGGCGGCGTCGCGGACCTGGGTCAGAATCTGGTCCACTTCGTCCTTGCTGAGCGGCGTCGGCTTCGCGCCCGCGCCGACGAACCCGGTGACCTTCGGCGTGTTCTTCACCACGTGCCACGCATGGTCGGACATGTTCATCTCGACCAGGATGTAGCCCGGGAAGAACCGCTTCGCCGTGACGACCTTGCGTCCGCCGCGCATCTCGACCACGTCCTCGGTCGGAATGAGCACCTCGCCGATCTCGTCCTGCAGGCCGTAGGCCTGCACGCGCTGCTGGAGCGACTCGGCCACCTTCTTCTCGAACCCCGAGTACGTGTGAACGATGTACCAGCTCTTGGCCGGCCCCGACGCCCGCTCCACCTCGACGTCCATCACGCGACACCCGCCAGCTGGAAGATCCAGCGCACCAGCCGGTCGATGCTCAGGTCGAGCGTCCAGAGGTAGAGACCGAAGAAGACCGACGTCAGGATCACGACGAGCGTCGTCGCGTAGACCTCACGCCGGGACGGCCACGTGACCCGTTTCAGCTCGTTGCGAACCTCGCTCAGGTACACACGCACGCGCTCGAGGCGCCCACCTGTCGCCTCTTTCACGTTCTCGAGCGTCGTCGTCGTATTCACAGCCACGATGCCCCCACCCGCCCTACCTGACTCACCCGGCCCGCCTGCCCCGTCCCAGTGTGGCAGGCCAGGAGGGAATCGAACCCCCAACCCCCGGTTTTGGAGACCGGTGCTCTGCCAATTGAGCTACTGGCCTTTACTTTGTTTCCTTGTGAGCGGTGTGCTTCCGGCAGAACCGGCAGAACTTGCTCATCTCGATCCGCTCGGTCGTCTTCTTCTTGTTCTTCGTCGTGCCGTAGTTGCGCCGCTTGCACTCGGTGCAGGCCAGCGTGATCAGGTCTCTCATGGCGATCTCACAAGGCTCTAGGCTCTGGGCTTTGGGCTTTGGGCTCTTGCCAAAGCCAAGAGCCCAAAGCCAAAGGCCTCTTATTCAACAATCTCCGTAATCGTCCCGGCACCGACGGTGCGACCGCCCTCGCGGATGGCGAAGCGCGCGCCCTCCTCGAGAGCGACCGGCGTCATCAACTCGCCGGTGATCTCCGTGTTGTCGCCCGGCATGACCATCTCCACGCCTTCGGGCAGGTGGAGCGTGCCGGTGACGTCGGTGGTGCGGATGTAGAACTGCGGGCGGTAGCCGTTGAAGAACGGCGTGTGACGGCCGCCCTCCTCCTTGGAGAGGATGTACACCTTCCCCTTGAACTTCGTGTGCGGCTTGATCGACCCGGGCTTGGCGAGCACCTGACCCCGCTCGACGTCCGTCTTCTCGACCCCGCGGAGCAGGACGCCGATGTTGTCGCCGGCCACGCCCTCGTCGAGCAGCTTCCGGAACATCTCGACGCCGGTGACGACCTTCTTCTCGGTCGGCTTGAACCCGACGATCTCGATTTCCTCGCCCACCTTCACCTTGCCGCGCTCCACGCGCCCGGTCACCACGGTGCCCCGGCCGGAAATCGAGAACACGTCCTCGATCGGCATCATGAAGGGCTTGTCGATCTCCCGCTGCGGGAGCGGCACGTAGGTGTCGAGCGCCTCCATCAGCTTGACGACGCCCGCCATGCCTTCCGGATCGCCCTGCAGCGCCTTGAGCGCCGAGACGCGGACGACCGGGATGTCGTCGCCGGGAAAGCCGTAGCTCTTGAGCAGCTCGCGCACTTCGAGCTCGACCAGGTCGAGCAGCTCGGGATCGTCGATGGCGTCCACCTTGTTGAGAGCGACGACCATGTACGGGACGTTGACCTGCTTGGCCAGGAGCACGTGCTCGCGGGTCTGGGGCATCGGACCGTCGACCGCACTGACGACGAGAATCGCGCCGTCCATCTGGGCGGCGCCCGTGATCATGTTCTTGATGTAGTCGGCGTGGCCCGGGCAATCCACGTGGGCGTAGTGCCGGTTCGCGGTCGCGTACTCGACGTGGCTGGTCGCGATGGTCAGAATCTTCGTGTCATCGCGGCGCCCCTGCGACTCGGACGCCTTGGCCACCTCGTCGTACGGGATGAACTTCGCCCAGCCCTTGTCCGCCGCCACCTTCGTGAGGGCCGCGGTCAAGGTGGTCTTGCCGTGATCGATATGCCCGATGGTGCCGACGTTCACGTGCGGCTTGGAACGGTCGAATTTCTCTTTGGCCATGTCCTCGAACCTCGCGCTCTCGTGTGTGTCTGTCCCAACTACGACGTCCGCCCCATGTCCCGCTTCCCCGTCCGGACCGAAAGGCCTTCTGGCCCCCGACGCTGGCAGAGGCTTCTGGAGCCGATGACCAGGATTGAACTGGTGACCTCGTCCTTACCAAGGACGCGCTCTGCCAACTGAGCTACATCGGCCCGACCGCAGCTCGCTCGTACACCGGCTGGCGCGCTCGATCGCCGGTTGCGCGGCGGAGGCTGGAGCGGGAGACGGGGATCGAACCCGCGACCAACAGCTTGGAAGGCTGTGACTCTACCACTGAGTTACTCCCGCCTACGCTCGCGTCGGCGAGGCAGGCCCGCCTTCGCGTCCCGCACGACCCGTTCAACCGCTCGTCCGATCACCGCGTCATCCCCGGGCTTGTCACGGCGCGAGCCCGCCAGCCGATGCCCGCCTCCGCTCCCGGGCGCGCCGGCGTTCCGCGTCGCGCGCCTCTGGAAGCATCAGCGGGCGAAGGCTGGTGGCGAGGGAAGGACTCGAACCTTCGAAGCCGCTAGGGCGACAGATTTACAGTCTGCTGCGTTTGACCGCTTCGCTACCTCGCCAACTTGTGTGTCTCTGGAATCCGTGTTCTTCGGCACGTGCCCGCGGACCGGACGTAGTCGTCTCTGGAGCTGGCGAAGGGATTTGAACCCCCGACCGGCTGATTACAAATCAGCTGCTCTACCGGACTGAGCTACGCCAGCCGGACAAAATGGAAACTTTAGCACGTCCTGTGCCAGACGCGCAAATGTCCTGCTGTCAAGCGATCCCGCCCCCGTCGCCCTGCCCCCGGGGCCTGCGGTCCCCTCCGGGATTCCGCCCGGATTCCGCCCCGTCCCGGGCCGCCACGGCCCGCTGCCGGAGGGCCTCGAACAGCACGATTCCGGCCGCCACGGACACGTTCAGGCTCTCGACATGGCCCCGCATCGGGATCGAGGCCAGGACATCGCACCGTTCCCGGACCAGCCGCCGCAAGCCCGTCCCCTCGGCGCCGACGATGAGGGCGGTCGGCAGCGTGAGGTCGACCTGATCGTACCGGAGGGGCGCGTCGCCGGCGAGGCCGACCGTCCACACGCCGGCCTCCTTGAGATCCTCGATGGCGCGCGCGATGTTGACCACCTCGACGATCGTCACGTGAGACACCGCGCCCGCCGATGCCTTGGCGGCGGCACCCTCGAGCGGCGCGGCACGGCGCGACTGCCGCACGACCCCGCTCGCGCCGGCCGCATCGACAGAGCGCAGGATCGCGCCGACGTTGTGCGGATCCTCGACGCCGTCGAGAACGACCAGGAGCGGCACGTCCGCTCCACGCGTGACGAGATTCTCGAGGCTCGCTGCGCGCCGCGGGTGAAGGCTGGCCGCAATCCCCTGATGCACGCCGCCACGCGCGAGGCGATCGAGGTCGGCTGGCGACACGCGGCGCACAGGCAGGCCCGATTGCCCCGCTTCCCTGACCATCCGCGCCACGCGCTCGTCGATCCGCTGCGCGACGATGAGCTCGCGCGCCCGGCCCGCGCGCAGCGCCTCGGCGACGGGGTTGATGCCGTAGATCAGCACGCGAGACATGCCTTCAGAAGCAGCGCAGACGCAGGGTCGCGTCGAGGGTGTCGGCGCTCAGGGGCAGATTGAGACTACCAGTGAGTTCTCGCCCCGACCGCTGAGGGGATGCGCGTCGCCGGGTCCGCGTCGGGCACCGGCACGAACTCCTGCGAGCGGTCCCCGTGCACCTCGGTGACTTGATGCACGCCATCGAACTGTCCAGGCAGCCAGCCGGGCTCACCGATGTCGAGCATGTACCTTCCGGAGACAGGGCCGGTCACCAGGTCATCTCTTGACTGACTCCACGGTGGACTCGTGCACGAATCCCGCATCTTCGTTGTGGTACCAGCGCATCGGGATTCCCAGCTGGCGAAGCTCCGGTGACAGCCGGACCTGAATCCACTCACCACGCCGCCCGATCACGGGGAGAACCGTCCCCTTCGGCACAAGGACCAGCACTTCCGACCCCGATCCTGCGCTCATCTTGACGTCCGTGTGGGTCTGCCGCTCCGGGACGCGCACGAACTCGGGCGGACCAGGCTTCTCCTTGAGAATTTCCACGGTGGAGTCATGTACGAATCCCGAGGTTTCGTTACGGTACCAGCGCATCGGCATGCCGAGTTGACGGAGCTCCGGCGCGAGTTGCACCTGAACCCATTCCCCCTGCCGGCCGATGATGGGCATGACTGTCCCCTTCGGGACGAGCACCAGGACTTCGGACCCCGACCCCGCGCTCATCTTCACGTCCGTATGGGTCTGCCGCTCGGGAACCTGCGCAAATCCGGTGGCCGGGATGGGCTTGCCCTGCTGAGCGAACGAGTCTGCGGGCATCGCCACGATCAGCGCTAGCATTGCGCTCGTACTGCACGTCACTGCGTAACGCGACCACGCCATGGTTCGAATTCTCATTCGCCCTCTGGGAATCATAGAACTGGCTCCATGGAACACCGTGCCTACTTCCAGAACGTGCGCGATCCGACCATCGGAGCAATGCGCATCGCCGGGTCCGCGTTCTTCACGGGCACAAACTTCTGCGAGCGGTCGTTGGACACCTCGGTGACGTACAGGTTGCCCGCCTGGTCAACGTGAATCTGGTGCACCCCATCGAACCCGCCCGGAAAGGCGCCGTGACCGCCGATATCCAATACGTAGCGCCCATCCAGGGTGTACTTCACCAGCCTGTCGGTCTCCCACTCGGCCACCCAGATGTAATCGTCCTCGGTAACGATGTGCGCGAGCACGGCCGAATTGTGCCCGGTGGGCCACATATCGAGGAACCGGCCGTTTTCATCGAAGACCTGCATCCGGTTGTGCTCGCGGTCGGCGACAAAGACGCGGCGGTCGCGGCTGACCCCGATGCTGTGCACCGACCAGAACTCGTTCGGGCCCGGGTTGTCCGGGTCCAGCGGCGGCTGCCCCCAATCCATCAGGAACTTGCCGTCCTTGTCGTATTTCGCCACCCGCGTGCCCGCGTACCCGTCCGCCACAAAAAACGTGCTGTCCGGCAGCCACGTGATGTCCGTCACGCGGTTGAAGTTGTTCGGCCCGCGTCCCGGCACGCCCCGCACGCCCATCGTCTTCACCAACCGGCCCCCGTTGGTGAAGATATTGATCTCGTGCATGTCGTCGTCCACGATCCAGATGTGCTTCTCCGGATCGTACGGGTTGATCAACAGCTTGTGCGGCCCGCGCGACACCGAGCCCGGCCCCGAGGCCTGCGGCGGCGCCAGATACCGATCGTGCTGCAGCCACTCCTCGATCGTGTTGCCGGCGCTGTCGACCGCAAAGATGATGTGATGCCGCCGCAGCCGGTACCCCGGAGTGTTGCCCGAATACGGCCACCGGCCCGTGTTCGTCCGCGGCGGCGTGAGCAACCCCGCGAACGTCCACGGCTTCGCCCCCGGCGGCAGCTCGATCTCCCCCCGCTGGCACACCCACACCTTGTCCGGACTCTCCGCCCACACGCCGCATCCGGAGCCCCACGTCCAGCCCGCATGGGTCACGCCGTCCTTGCTGTCCGGCAATGGTTTCGGCCAGTCCGCAACCGTATACCCGCCCATCGTGGTCGGCAGGTTCAGGCTCCTCAGGCTCCGCCTGTAAGGTCCATCCTGCGCCGCCGCCTGGGCGAACGCACTCGTGCTTCCCACGCTGACGACGACGCCGGCCGCGACAGGCGCCGCGGCCGCCAGAAGCAGCCAGATCACACCACGTAGATGGTTCATAAGGCTCCCTGTTCGTGAAGCAGTGCCTTGAGCGACACTCGTTCGGGGGTTGTGAGACTAGCCCCTGATTTGCCGCCGGTCAAGTAGGATCGTGACAAACTGTCAAGACTCGTTAGAAATGCCCCCACCCTTAACTCGATAGAAATGTCCCCTTGTGAACGAAGAGGAGGAGGCCTGTGGTAGCTGTGGAAACCGTTCTGTGGTTTCCAAGGAGCGGTGGGCGCGTGCTCTTCGCGTCCACGGATCCGGCAGCGTCCACAGGCTCTTCATCGATCGACCAACTGCCAGTACGGCACATCACGTCCCATCTGTTTGAAGCCTTGTCGCCAGGGATGATCGGCCGGAGCGTGCGGCCGCCGCGGCACGGCCACCGACGGCGGCGTGGCGCTCGGCGCTGCGACCACAGCCCGCGGCGTGGCCGGCGCAGCGGGGATTTCGGTCCAGCGCATCACCCGAGCGCGATACTGAATCTCGATCCGGCCATTGGCGTCTTCGAATACGCGCACGAGCCCGCGCGCTGGTGGACGTCCGCTCTGCCGCTCGAGCTGCAAGAAGCGGGTGTCGTAGCGCACCACCCAGTCGTTCGAGACGGTGCGTTCCTCTTGCAGCCGAAAGACCGTGTCGAGCCGCAGACCGCGGGGGCGCGGGACGTGAAAGTCGTCCGCCGACGCGGGCCCCTGCGCGAAGCGCGCATTGTGCGCCGCCCAGTACTCGCTCTCGAGAAACGTATTCGCCGCCGCGAGATCGGCAATGCCTTTGCGGCGCAGCTTTTTTACCAGGCGATCCTGCTGCGTGCCGTGATTGCGTTCGATCCGCCCCTTCGCCTGCGGCGAGCTCGCGGGGATGATCTGGATCCCCAAGGTCGCGCACATGCGGCCGAACTGCGTCAAGGGCTCCGCGCCCGTCACCCGCTCCGCCTGATTCGGTGCCCGCACATACCCATTCTTCCAGTCGGTATAGAGGGCCTGCGGCATCCCGTCGCGCTCGATCCAGGCCCGCAGCACGTCCACCGCGGCCCAGATCGTCTCCTGCGCCCCGAACCGCCCGTGCGTGGTCCCGGTCGCATCGTCTACCAGGGTCAGCAAACAGCTTTCGGGCCCGCGCCCTTCGAACCACGCATGAAACCTGCCGTCCATCTGGACGAGCTCGCCGAAGTGCGCCTTCCGCTCGCGGCGGCGGCGATGCGGACTCCGTTTGCGCGCGCGACTCCACAAGCCCGCCGCCAACATCCACCGCCGCAGCGTCTCATGGTCGACCGTCAGCCCGTCTTCGCTCGTCAGATGCTCGGCGGCCAGCGTCGGCCCGAACCGCTCGTCAACCCCGCCGCTGTACTTCTCCCGGACCAGCGCCAGCACTCGCTTCCGGATGCGGACCGCCGTCGCCCGATTCGACGCCCGGCCGGCACTGCCATGCCGCAGCCCCGCCGCGCCCCTTTTGCGATAGCGCTGATACAGGCGCTTGGCCTGACGGTAGCTCACCGCCATCAACGCCGCCGCTGACCGCAACGTCAACGTCTCCGCCGCCACACGCGCCAACACGCCGGCGTGCTTCAACTCCCTCGTACTCATCGCTGTCCGTCCCAATCCACGACCTCCTCAGAGGTCGTAAGCTTAGGGGGACATTTCTAACGAGTCGGAATGGGGACACTATCACCGAGTCACAACAGTAGGATCGTGACAAACGCCGCCGCCCGCTCGCTCGCGGCAGCCGAGGACTGGCGGCCATCTCGCGTCTGCCGACAGCTCAGCGCCCCGTTCGATCGCGGGCACGGCAAGATCGAGTTCCGGGCCATCGGGCCGGCCGGGCAGTGCAATCCGAATCGGATGGAACAGAGCCCTGCCCTTCTGGCCGGTCGTCGCCTTGACGTCACCGGCCACCGCGCGAAACCGCTCGCGATCGAGGCGCGACGTGTCGGCGAGCGCATCCGCCAGCGCGCGCACCACGGCTCGCGGGCCGTCGAGCGCCATCTCGGCCCGGACTCCGGGTTCATCGAGCGCCCGCTCGGCCGAGTAGTCGAAGAGGAACGCGAGGCGGGCGGGCACCTGGTCCAGTCGATCGACCGACGCCGAGATCATCGGCATCGTCGAGGCCAGGAACCTGAGCCCGTCCGGGTCGGGCGCGGCGGGGACGCCGGCCTGCCGGAAGTACGGCACCGACAGTCCGGCCAGGCGCTCGGGCGCCGCGAGACGCAGGTAGTGACGGTTCGCCCAGGCGAGCTTCTCCTCGTCGAAGACACCGGCGCTCAGACCCACTGCGTCGAGGGCAAAGCGTCGCGCGAGCTCGTCGAGGTGCAGCAGCTCATCGCCGCTCCCGGGCGACCAGCCGATGAGTGCAAGGCAATTCACGAGGGCCTCCGGCAGGTAGCCTTTCGCCCTGAACTCGGCCACCGAGGTCGCGCCGTGACGCTTCGACAGCGGGCTATGGTCCGGCCCGAGCACGAGCGCCAGGTGGGCGAAACGCGGCGGCGTGAACGCGAGCGCCTCGTACAGGAGCACCTGGCGCGGTGTATTCGACAGGTGATCCTCTCCCCGGATCACATGCGTGATCGCCATCAGCGCATCGTCCACGACGACGGCGAAGTTGTAGGCGGGCGAGCCGTCGGCGCGGAGGATGACGGGATCGCCGATGACGTCCGTGTGAAACCGCACGCGGCCGCGCACGAGATCGTCGATCACGATCTCACGATCGACCGGCACGCGGAACCTGACAGCCGGGCGCTCGCCGCCGGCGATTCTGGCCGCGGCCCCTGCAGGGCTCAGGTTGCGGCACCGCCCAGAGTAGCGCGCGGGCCGGCCCTCGGCGAGCGCCGCCTGCCGCTCACGATCGAGCTGCTCGGGGGAGCAGAAGCAATAATACACATCTCCCCGGGCCAGCAGGGCCTGCGCGTGGAACTGGTACAGGTGTCCGCGCTCGGACTGGCGGTACGGACCACTCGCCCCGCCGACGTCGGGCCCCTCGTCCCAGTCGAGGCCCAGCCACCGCAGGTCGTGGACGATCGCCGCCTCGGACGCGGCCGTTGACCGCTCGGCGTCGGTGTCCTCGATGCGCAGCACGAAGGCCGCTCCCGAATGCCGCGCGAACAGCCAGTTGAAGAGCGCCGTGCGCGCGTTGCCCACGTGCAGGTGACCGGTCGGGCTCGGAGCGAAACGGAGACGCATGGCCGGCTTCAGGCTTCGGGCTTCAGGCTCCGGGCCCGGACGAGAGCGACGGCATGTGCGGCGATGGCTTCGCCGCGACCGACCGCATCCACACCCTCGTTCGTCTTGCCCTTGACGCTGACGCGCGCGGGCTCGATGTCAATCGCCTTCGCCACCGCCGTGCGCATCGCGTCGATGTGCTCGCGGATCTTCGGCCGCTCGAGGACGATCGTGACGTCCACGTTGCCGACTTCGTACCCGTGCTCGACCGCCAGAGCCGCGGCCCGCGCGAGCAGATCGAGACTCGACGCGTCCTTCCACCGCGGATCGGCATCGGGAAACATCCGGCCGATGTCGCCGAGACCCGCCGCGCCCAGGATGGCGTCCGTTATGGCGTGGCAGGCGACGTCGGCGTCCGAGTGGCCGAGCGCTCCTCTGTCCGAGGGAACGGCCACGCCGCCGAGCACGAGCAACCGGCCCTCGACGAGGCGATGCAGGTCGTAGCCGGTGCCAACGCGAACGCCCGCGCCGCCACCTCCCCGGACCATCGCCTCGGCCATCGCAAGATCGGCGGCGGTCGTGACCTTGATGTTCGACGCCTCACCCTCCACCACGCGAACCGGATGACCGGCGCGTTCGACGAGGGCCGCTTCGTCGGTCGCGTCCGCGGTCTGGCCGAGCGCCAGCGCATCGCGGAGCACGTCCCGTCGGAAGGCCTGCGGCGTCTGCGCGAGATAGATCTCGTCCCGTGGCAGAGTGTGCGCCACGAGGTGCGGCAACTCGCGCCGATCGACCCGCTTGACCGTGTCGCGGGAGGGTACCGCAGCCATGGCCGCGCCCGACTCGGCGGCCGCGTCAATCGTCCGCGTGATGAGATCGGCGCTCACGAAGGGACGCGCCGCGTCGTGTACGACCACGATGTCGCTCGCGACATCGGCCGCGAGGAACGCGCGCGCGACCGAGTCCTGGCGCCGCGCGCCGCCGGCGACCACGACCACCGGCTTTGAGCGCCCGCGCAGGTACGACGGCGGGTCGGTCGCCACGTCGGCCGGCAGGGCAACGACGACCTCCGCAATCGCCGGATGGGCGACAAACGCGGCGACGCTGCGCTCGAGGATCGCGCGCCCTCCGAGCAACAGGAGCTGCTTGGGACGAGAGCCGCCCAGCCGCTCGCCGCGTCCGCCGGCGGCAATGACCGCGGTGACTTTCATCGGGGAGAACGAGAATTATACCGTTCTCCGTGCGACGTGCGGCGGCGCCTGACCTGCAACCCAAGGCCCAGAGCCCGAAGCCTACCGTTGTCTGGATTCAACCGTCGCCGTGACGACGGACCGCACGCGCTCGGCCAGTGTCTTCGCGTCACGCGGCGTCGGCGCGTCGATGACCGGCACGGGAATCGGCTGGTGAACGACGAGAGTCACCTCGGCAGGCTCGGTGCGCAGCCGGCCTTTCGGCATGACGCGGCGCGTATTGATCACCGCCACGGGCACCACCGGCAGGCCGGCCTCGATCGCCAGCAGGAAGCTGCCGGCCTTGAAGCGCCCCACCCGGCCGTCCCAGCTCCGCGTGCCCTCGGCGAAGATGATGAGGGACACGCCTTCCGATACGAGCGCCCTCCAGCGCCGCAGGATGCCGGCCCGGTCGGGGCGGTCACGGTCGACGAACAGGTGCCCGCCCCGCCGCAGGTGCCACCCGAGGACCGGGAACCGCGCCAGCGAGGCCTTGGCGATGATGCGGAGCTGGTACGGCAGCGACGCGAAGATCACCGGGATGTCGTAGATGCTCTGGTGATTGGCCACGAACACGTACGTCGTACCCGGGATCACGCGCTCGAGCCCTTCGACCGCGACCCGCACGCCCGTCGTCGCCAGGATGAGCCGCGACCAGAGGCGGGCGCACGCGTGCGCGACGTAGCCGCGCCGATCGACGAGGCTCGACGCAATGGATGCCGCGCCGAGGACCACGGTATAGACGCTGATCGCGGGAATGAGGAAGAAGACCGTCCGCCACCAGTGGTAGGGAGGAAGCATTCAGGATTCCCAATCCTGAATGCCCAATTCGTTCACGCCTGCGCCGCGGGCGAGGTCTTGACGGGCACCGGCGCGGCCGAGCTCGTGCCGGACGTGACGGCGGCCGTCGCGGCCACAGGCTCGACATAGCGCCCGAAGATCATCTTCCCGGCGGTGGTCTGCAGGACGCTCGTGACGACAATGTCGATCGTCTTGCCGATCATCTTGCGCGCGTTGTCCACGACGACCATCGTCCCATCGTCGAGGTACGCGACGCCCTGGTTGTACTCCTTGCCTTCCTTGAGGATGAACACCTTCATCACCTCGCCCGGCAGGACGACCGGCCGGAGCGAGTTCGCGAGGTCGTTGACGTTCAGCACGTCCACGCCGCGCAGCTGCGCGATCTTGTTCAGGTTGAAGTCGTTCGTGACGACCTTGCCCTGGAGCTTGCGGCAGAGCTCGATGAGCTTGAGATCGACCTCGCGGATTTCGGGGAAGTCGGCGTCGGAGATCATCACGACCACGCCCGACATCTTCTGGATCTTCTGCAGGATGTCGAGGCCGCGGCGGCCGCGGTTGCGTTTCAGCGTGTCGCTCGAGTCGGCAACCGACTGCAGTTCCTTCAGCACGAACTGCGGGACGACCAGGGTGCCGTCGATGAAGCCGGTCTCGCAGATGTCCGCGATCCGCCCGTCGATGATCACGCTCGTGTCGAGAATCTTGTAGCGTTGCTCGGGACCCGGCGACCGGAACAGGCCGATCAGCCGCTGGGGCTCGAGCCACTGGCCGTTCTTCGCCCCGAGCACCAGCCCGAGGTACGGCAGCGCCATCAACAGGTAGGTGTGAAAGAACTCGATCCGGGGGTTGGTCCGGTTGGCGTTCCAGAACAGGCCGCCATCCACGGCGTGGGCGATCCCCAGGCCGATCGCACAGCCGATGAGGGCACCGAACACGCGCGTCGGCGCCGTCTGGTGCAGCTGGATCTCGAGGACGACGACCAGCCCGACGAGCACCAGCGCGAACGCGAGGTTGGCCGCGATCCCGAATGGCAGCGGCTGAAAGACCGCGGCGGCATACGCGATGCCGACGACGACGAGTGCTCGTCCTACCGCAAACCAAGTCATGCCCGACTCCCGTTGCCGGCAACCATACCACGGTCCCGACTAGGCCAGGAGGTGCTCGAGCGCCTCCTGGACGCTCCGCACCCCGACGAGCTCACAGGCGCCCGCCGCGGGCGCCTGATCGCTCCCATCCAGGTTGGCGTCGGGCAGGACCAGCCGGCGGAAGCCGAGCTGTGCGGCCTCCCGCACCCGGAGCGGCGCCTGCGCGGTTCCGCGCACTTCGCCGGCGAGTCCGACTTCGCCGAACATGGCGGTGGTCGCCGCGATCGGCCGGTTGCGGACACTCGACGCGATGGCCGCCAGCACGCCGAGGTCCGATGCCGGCTCGTCGACGGTCAGGCCGCCCGCCACGTTGACGAACACGTCGTCGCCGCCGAGGTGGAGGCCCGCGCGCTTTTCGAGGACGGCCAGCAGGAGCGAGAGCCGCTGCTGGTCGATGCCGCTCGCCATCCGGCGCGCGGTCCCGTAGGAACTGGTGCTGACGAGCGCCTGCACTTCGACCAGGATCGGACGCGAGCCCTCGACGGTGCAGAGCACGGCCGATCCGGGGGCGTTCACCGGACGCTCCGCGAGGAAGAGCTGCGAGGGGTTCGGCACGGGCCGGAGGCCGCCGGCCGTCATCTCGAACACGCCCAGCTCGTTGACCGCGCCGAACCGGTTCTTCACCGCGCGCACGACGCGGTGCGCATGATGCCGCTCGCCCTCGAAGTACAGCACCGCATCGACGACGTGCTCGAGGGCCTTGGGACCGGCGAGGCTGCCGTCCTTCGTAACGTGCCCGACGAGGAGCGTCGGGATGTTGCGGCCCTTGGCCATGAACAGGAGCTGGGTCGCGGCCTCCCGGACCTGGCCGATGTTGCCCGGCGCCGACTGGAACTTGAGCGAGAAGACCGTCTGGATCGAGTCCACGACCACGAGGGCCGGGCGCACGCGGTCAACCTCCTCGAGGATCCGCTCGAGGCACGTCTCGGCGAGCAGGTACAACGGCGCGTCGCCGACCGACAGGCGCTCGCCGCGCGACTTGATCTGGTGCTCGGATTCCTCGCCCGAGCTGTACAGCACGGGGCCGGCCGTGCGGGCCATGAGCGCGGCTGCCTGCAGCAGGAGCGTGGACTTGCCGATGCCCGGTTCTCCGCCGAGCAGCACGAGGGAGCCGGGGACGAGTCCGCCACCGAGCACGCGATCGAACTCGCCGATCCCCGTGGACAGTCTGGCCTGCGACTGGACGCTCACGTCGGCGTACAACCTCGCGACGCCGGCCGCGCTCGCGGTAGCGTACCGGTGCGCGCTGGCGGGAGGCGCATCGGAGACGCGCTCCTCGACGAGCGACGTCCAGGCCCCGCACTCCGGACATTGCCCGCTCCACTTGGGCGACTGTGCCCCGCACGACTGACAGACCCAGACCGTGGATTGACGTTTCGCCACTGCGTGACAGCCCCGTCCCAGCCCCGTCCCGCGGGCCTGAAGGCCCGCGGCTACATTGCCCGGCCCACCCGACCTACCTGACCCACCCGCCCTACCCGCCCTACCCGCCCTGAGAGTACACCCGCTCGATCCGCGATCCGATGCGGCACAGGATCTCCCACGGAATCGTGCCGACGGTCGCCGCCATCTCCCGCACGTCGATCCGGTCGTCTCCCTGCCTGCCGATGATCACGACCTCGTCGCCCGGCGAGACGTCCATGCCGGTCACGTCGGCCATCAGCATGTCCATGCACACCGATCCGACGATCGGCGCCCGACGGCCCCGGATCAGCACGAAGCCGCGCCCGGCCAGGCGGCAGTCGAGACCGTCGGCGTAGCCGGCCGGCACGATCGCGATCGTCGTCGGACGATCGACGGTGAATCGCGCGCCGTACCCGGTTGACTCGCCGGATCTCATGCCCTTGACGGCAACGATCCGGCTGTCGAGGGTCATCACCGGCGTCAGGGGAATGGTCGACGACAACGGCGGCGGCACGGCTCCATAGAGGAGCAGCCCCGGCCGCACGCGATCGAACCACACGCGGGTGTCGCGAAGCAGCGCGGCGCTATTGGCGGCATGCCGGTACTTCGGCCGGCCGCCGAGCGTGTCGACGTCCCTGCAGGCGCGCTCGAAGTGGCGCCGCTGCTCCTCGAAGAGCGGCGAGGCCGGGTCGTCGGCCGTGGCGAAGTGGGTGTACACGGCCTCGAGCTCGAGGTTGCCGCTCGCGAGCAGGTCGGGCAGCGTGCGCCCGAGGTTGTCGAAGCGGAAGCCGAGCCGGTTCATGCCGGTGTCGACCTTGAGGTGATACCGCAGCCGCTGCCGATAGCGCGCGGCAGCGGCCTGGAGCGCGCGGGCGGTGCCGGGCGTGGAGATGGTCGGCGTCAACCCTGCGTCGAACACCGCGTCGAGATCGCTCACGCTCAGCGCGCCGAACACCAGGATCTCGGCCGTGACGCCGGCGGTCCTGAGCGCGGCGCCTTCCTCGAGATCGGCGCACGCCAGCAGGTCCGCGCCGGCCTCCTCGAGGGCGCGGGCCACCTGCCCCGCGCCATGGCCGTAGGCGTTGGCCTTCACGACCGCGACCAGGCCCGGAGCGCGCCCCGCAGGAGGACGCGGCTCGCGCGCGAGAAACTCAACGAGGCGCTGGTAGTTGGCCTTCAGGGCTCCGAGATCGACGCGGGCGACGGTCGGACGAACCATCCTCAGCTTCTATGGCTCACCATGAGGTTCTCGAATCTCGTGAACTCGCGGATGAAGGCGAGCTTGACCACGCCTGTCGGGCCGTTCCGCTGCTTGCCGATGATGAGCTCGGCCACGCCCTGTTCGTCCGACGGGGGCGCCGACTTGTCGCCGTACTGGTCCTCCCGGTAGATGAACACGACGACGTCGGCATCCTGCTCGAGCGCGCCGGACTCGCGAAGGTCCGAGAGCTGGGGCCGATGATCGGAGCGCGCCTCCGGCGCGCGGCTGAGCTGCGAGAGCACGACAATGGGCACGCGCAGCTCCTTCGCCAGGCCCTTGAGCGACCGCGAGATCGACGCGACCTCGAGCGTGCGGTTCTCGAACCGGCCGCGACCCTGCATGAGCTGAATGTAGTCGATGACGACCAGGTGCAGGTGGTGCTCGGCCGCCAGGCGCCGGCACTTCGCACGCATCTCGAGGACCCCGATCGACGGCGTGTCGTCGATGAAGATCTTCGACTCGCTGAGCGTGCCGATCGCCTGGGACAGGCGTCCCCAGTCGCGCTCGCCGAGGAAGCCGCCCCGCAGGCGGTGCGCGTCGATCCGGGCCTCGGCCGTCAGCATCCGGAGGAACAGCTGCTCCTTCGACATCTCGAGGCTGAACACGCCGACCGTCATCCCCGTCTTGGTGCCGACGTGCTGGGCGATGTTCAGCGCGAGACTCGTCTTCCCCATCGACGGCCGCGCCGCGAGGATGATGAGGTCCGACGGCTGCAGCCCGGAGGTCATCTCGTCGAGGTCGGTGAACCCGGTCGGCACGCCGGTGACGAGCTCCTTGTGCGCGTGCAGTTTCTCGATGGTCTCGAAGCTCGATCGGGCCAGGTCGCGCAGCGACACGAAGCCGTCGCGCACCTTGTCGTCGGCGATGGCGAAGATCGCGTGCTCGGCCTGGTCGAGGATGACGTCGGCGTCCTCGGCGCCCTCGTACGCCGTGGACAGGATCCGGTTGGCCGAGAAGATGAGGTTCCGGAGGGTCGCCTTCTCCTTGATGATGCGCGCGTAGTGCTCGACGTTGGTCGAGCGGGGCACGCCGTCGACGAGCGCCGCGATGTACGCCGGGCCGCCGACCTCGTCGATCTCCCCGGCTCGCGCGAGCTCGTCCTTGAGCGTGACGAGATCGATGGCGTCGTTGCGCTCGGCGAGCTTCACCATCTTGTCGAAGATCCGGCGGTGGGCGTCGCGGAAGAAGTCATCGCTGTCGATGACCTCCGCCGCGAGGTTGAAGGCGTCGTTGTGCAGGAGGATCGCGCCGAGCACCGACCGTTCGGCCTCGAGGTTGTGAGGCAGCGTGCGTTCAGCGACGGCGTCAGGCATCGGCGCTGCTCGGGCGGTCGCGGCTACGCGGGCGTCTCCGCCACCACCTTGACCTTGAGGGTCGCCGTCACGTCGCGGTGCAGCTTCACGGGGACGTCGAAGTCCCCGACCTGCTTGATGGCCTCCCCGAGCTGCAGCTTCCGCCGATCGAGCGGGAAGCCCCTGGCCTCGAGCGCCTCGGCGATGTCGGACGCCGTCACCGATCCGTACAGCGCGCTCGTCTCGCCCACCTTCCGGGCGATCACGATCTCGAGCGCGGAGAGGCGTCCGGCCACGGCCTCGGCCGACCGGCGATCCTCGGCTTCCTTCGCGTCGAACTTCGCCCGCTCCCGCTCGATCTGCCGCCGGTTGCCCTCGGTGACCGACAGCGCGAGCTTGCGCGGCAGGAGGTAGTTGCGGGCGTAGCCGTCGGCGACCTTCACGACGTCGCCCCGGCGGCCCAGGTTGTCCAGGTGTTCTCGCAGAATGACTTCCATGTCGGTCCTTCGATGCGTCCGTGTTCGCCTAGTCGGTCACGTACGGCAGGAGCGCAATCTGCCGCGCGCGCTTGATGGCCGTCTGCAGCTTGCGCTGGTGCATCGCGCACGTCCCCGAGATCCGTCGCGGCAGGATCTTGCCGCGTTCCGGCACGAAGGGACCCAGGAGCTTGGCATCCTTGTAGTTGATGTCGTCGATCTTGTCCGCGCAGAACTTGCAGACCTTCCGGCGGCGGAACATCGGCCGGCGCTGGCCCTGCCGATCGCCCGCCTTCTTGTCCTTGTCCCGGCCGCGGCCGCCCGAACGCTTCTGTCCGAAAGCCATGATCAGATCTCCCCTCTGTCGAACCGATCGTCGTCGCCGTCGTCGTGGTCGGCGGAGCGGCCCTCGCCGGGCTGCCGCACCGGGGGCAGGCCCCGCTTGACACGCCGCCGCTCGGACTGGCTCTGACGCCTCGTCCGCGTGCGCTCGACGGTCCTCATCTCCTCGTCCACGCGCACGACCATGTGCCGCACGACCTGATCGAGAACCCGCAGCCGCCGGTCGAGCTCCTTCATGAGGCCGTCGGCCCCGTGGATCACCTCGACGACGTAGACGCCTTCCTTGTGCTTGCCGATCTCGTAGGCCAGCCGGCGGCGGCCCCAGTTGTCGGTCCGCTCGATCCGCCCGTTCATCCGGGAGACGACCGCCTCGACCTGGGTGTGGACTTCCGCGATCTGCTCTTCGGTGCTCTCGGGAGGAAGGATGTAGACGAGCTCGTACTGCCGTTCTGCCATTGACCGATGCTCCTTCTGGACACGCGCCCCGTCTTCACAGGGGCGTCGCGGCCACCGTCATGGTGGCAAGGGCTGCCCTTCTATTCTGTCACCGCCGGATCGCCGCCGTTGAACCGGTTCATCACCACCCCGATCCCGGAGGTGACGAACGTCTCCGCCGCGTCGGCCGCGCGCAAGGTCATGCGTTCGACCTCCTCGCGCTCGCCGGGCTCGAAGCCGGCCAGCACGTGATCGACCAGTTCGCGCCGGCCCTCTCCGTCCCCGACCGCCGGGCCCCGTCCCACGCCCACGCGCAACCGGGCGACCCCGGGGCCGAGGTGCGCGATGATCGACCGCAGGCCGTTGTGCCCGCCTGCCGATCCGCCGGCGCGCGCCCGCAGCTTGCCGAGCGGCAAATCCACGTCGTCTATGACGACCAGCAGGTCGGCGAGGTCGACCTTGAAGTACCTCGCCAGGGCCCCCGCGGCCTCGCCGCTCGCATTCATGAACGTCAGCGGCTTGGCCACGAGCACCGGCTCGTCGCCCGCTCCGCCCTTCCTGATCCGCGCGACCAGCGCCTCGACCGGGGACGTCTCGAAGGGGACATCCGCCCGCCGCGCCAGTTCATCGGCCACCATGAACCCGATATTGTGCCGCGTGCCGCGGTACTTCACGCCGGGATTGCCGAGGCCGACGATGAGCTTCACGAGCGTCGGGCCGGCTACTTCTTCGCGTCGGGCTTCTTCGCCTCGGCTTCGTCCTCGTCCTTCTTGCCCCGCTTGATGACCTCGGGCTCGGCCGCCACCGTGGGCGCCGCTGCCACGCCCTCGGCCGGCTCGGCCACTTCCTCCACCTTCGGCGTGATCACGTGCACGAGCATCGTGTCGAGGTCGGTCAGCGCCGTCCACTTCGGGTTCGTCGCGACATCCCGCAAGCGGACGCCCTGGTGCAGCACGAGGTCGCTGACGTCGATCTCCACGTGCTCGGGAATGTCGCCCGGCAGGCACTCGACTTCGATCTCGCGCCTGACGAACTCGAGCAGGCCACCCTGCTGCTTCACGCCTTTCGGCTCGCCCCGCAGCACAATGGGGATGGTGACCTGGATCGCCCGGTCCATGGCCACGCGGTAGAAGTCGGCATGCAGGATCTGGTGGGTGACCGGGTCGAGCAGGTAGTCCTTGACGAGCACCCGGGCTTCACCCGTCCCGTCGACCCTGAGAGCGATGAGAGTGTTCGCCCCCGACTCCGAATGCAGGATCCGCGACAGGGCCTTCGGATCGACCGAAATCGCCGTGGCCCCACGGCCGGCCGCCTCCACCGACGACGACGTGCCGTACACGACCGCCGGCACCCGGCCCTGACGGCGCGTGCGCCGCGCCTCGTTCTTCCCGAACGTTTCCCGTGTCGTGGCTTCGAGTATCGCGTCCATGATCTGTCCCTTACACAAACAAACTCGAGACCGAAGTCTCTTCGTGAATGCTCTTGATCGCCTGCCCGAGCAGGCGCGCCACCGACAGCACGACGATCTTGCTGCACGCGGCGCTTGCCGCCGACTGCGGGATCGTGTTCGTCACGATCAGCTTGTCGATCGGCGACTTCTGGATCCGGTCGATCGCCGGCCCCGACAGGACGCCGTGCACGGCGCACGCGAGCACGAGCTCCGCGCCGTTTGCCTTGAGCGCCGTGGCTGCCTTCGTAATCGTTCCCGCCGTGTCGACGATGTCGTCCTGGATGATGCAGGTGCGGCCCTGGACCGCCCCGATCACGTTCATGACCTCGGCCGTCCCATCGTCGGTCCGCCGCTTGTCGATGACCGCCAGCTCCGCGCC
>Ga0326597_10001899_pt1 | contig 32241 bp, 26 predicted proteins | sample RVTome_12_FD_203789 | JGI IMG/M metagenome (GOLD analysis project Ga0326597, IMG submission 203789) | Soil microbial communities from uranium-contaminated site in the Upper Colorado River Basin, Wyoming, United States - RVT100D185 | ecosystem: Environmental > Terrestrial > Soil > Contaminated >...
GGCGACGATCGTGCGGTCCATCTGCCGGTGCTGCTCGACCTGACGCTGGAGATGCTCCGGCCGGAGCCTGGGAGCACGCTGCTCGACTTGACCGTCGGCGCCGGAGGGCACGCCGAGGCGCTGCTCGAGGCCACCACCGACGGACGGGTCGTGGGGCTCGACCAGGACGGACAGATCCTCGAGATCGCGAGGCGGCGGCTCGCGCGGTTCGGGGATCGGGTGCAGCTCCTGCAGGGCAACTTCGAGGCGCTCTGCGAGTTGGCCGCGGAGCTTGAGCTGTCCGAACTGGACGGCGCGCTGATCGACCTGGGAGTCTCCTCGCTGCAGCTGGACGATCCCGAGCGAGGCTTCTCCTTCGACCACGACGGACCGTTGGACATGCGCATGGACCCGTCCGGGCCGCGGACCGCGGCCGACCTGATCAACGCCGGCACCCGCGAGGAACTGCTGGCGGCAATCGGCACGTTGGGTGAAGAGCGCAAGGCGCGGCGCCTCGTGGAGGCCATCCTCGAGGCGCGCCGCGAGGCGCCCCTTTTGCGCACCTCTGAACTGGCGGACCTGGTCAGGCGGCACGTGCGGGGTGGACGTCACCATCATCCGGCCACGCGGACGTTCATGGGCCTGAGGATGTTCATCAATGACGAGCTGGGCTGCCTCGAGCGAGCCCTGCCGCACGTCCTGCACCTGCTGCGGCCGGGAGCCCGACTGATGGTCATCGCCTTTCACGGCGGCGAGGACCGGGTCGTGAAACAGGCCTTTCGATCGGAGGAACGCCTGGGAACCGTGAAGATCCTGACGCCGCGGCCGATCGAGCCGGAGGTGGCCGAGATCCGGCGCAACCCGAGGGCCCGCAGTGCGCGGGCGCGCGTGGTGGAGCGAGTGCGAGGCGCTGCCGGGGGCTGTTGAGCCGCCGGCGCTTTAGAAACGACGAGGACTGGAATGAGAAAACTGGCGGGCTGGGTCGGGCTGCTCTCGCTCTCCGGGCTCGCGCTCCTGACGACGTCGATCAACGTACGCGCCACGCAGCGGAGCTACGCGCTGGGCCGCGCCCTTCTCGAGCAGCAGGACCTGACTGATCTGATCCGCTTTCGCCGCTCCTGCTGCCGGGACCTTTGCAGCACTCGCAACCTGGCCGCGGCCCTCGAACACCTCGAACTCTCCAGCGAGGAACTCTACCTCGATCCGCTGCCGTCGTCTGACGTCGCAGGCCAGCCGCTGGCCCTGGGAGTCAACTGATGGCCGAAAGCCGCCGGCGCCTGCTGTTCTTCACCGTGATGCTCTCGGTCAGCTTCCTGGCGCTCGAAATCCGCTTGTTCCACCTGCAGGTGATTCGCCACCCGAAAACCGGCGAACAGTTCCTGGCCGTGGCGCGCAAGACGCAGCTGGAACTGGCCTCGCGCGGCAGCATTCTGGCTCGCAACGGGCAAGTGCTGGCCGAATCGGTTCCCGCGCTCGACCTCTACGCCAACTCGAAGTGGACCGTGTCGGAGAGCGGGACGGAGCAGGTCCGGGACGACCTGGCCGCGATTCTGAAGAGCGTGCTGGGCGAGACAGGCGTGAACCTGCGTTCGAGACTGGACCGGCGAGGATACCGCCGCCTGCTGAAGCAGCCGGTCGAGGACGGCGACCAGATCCGGGCGCTGCTCGCCCATCAACGGGCCGGCGAGCTGCCCGGTATCGAACTCGAGCGCACCTGGACGAGGCGCTATCCGGAGGGTCCGCTGGCCGCCAACGTGGTCGGATTCTGCGACACCGAAGGGCACGGGCAGGCCGGCGTCGAACGTGGCTTCGACGAGCACCTGTCCGGCATCCCCGGCGAGCAGAGTTTCTACCGCGACGCGGGACAGCGGGCGCTGGTCGGCCTGAATGCGGGAGACGCGGGGTTCATTCCGCCCGTTCCGGGCGGGGACGTCCGCCTGACGATCGATCTTGTGATCCAGTTCTTCGCCGAGGAGGCCCTCGACCAGATCATGGCCGATCACCGGCCGAACTGGGCGGCGGCGGTGGTGCTGGATCCCAGGACCGGCGATCTGCTGGCCCTGGCCTCCAGGCCGACCTTTGATCCGAACACCTACGGCAGCTTTCCGCAGAGCCACTTCCTGAATCGGACGGTGAGTTCCTTCTACCGGCCGGGATCCTCGTTCAAACCGATCATGATGGGCGTCATCCTGGAGGCGGCCGCGGTGCGGCTCGACGAGGAGATCGACTGCCGTTCCTACAATGACGCGGGACGGGTGATCCGGGATTCCCACCCGAACGGGTTCCTGACGCCGATCGACATCATCGTGCAGTCCTCGAACATCGGCATGTCCAAGCTGGCCCAACGGCTGGTGCCCGGCGACGACGCTCCGGCCGCCACCCGGATGGCGGGATTCCGCCGCGTGCGAAACACGCTGGCGCTCCTGGGATTCGGGCAGCAGCCGGATCTCGGTTTGCCGGCCGCCACCGCGGGCATGCTTCCGCCGCTCTCCAAGTGGTCCCGCAAGTACACGCTGCCATCGGTTTCCTTCGGCCACGAGATTGCCGTCTCGCCGGTTCAGATGGCGGCGGCGCTTCAATCCCTGGCCAACGACGGAATCTGCCTGGGACCGAAGGTGGTGGCCGAACTCATCGGTCCGGCCGGCCGGCAGCCCGCGCCCCGCCCGCGTGCGGCGCGCCGGGTGTTCGATCCGGTCACGGCCCTGAGAGTGGTGGAGATGCTGGTCGCGGCGGTCGACCGGGGAACCGGAACCGAGGCGTCCCTGGACGGCTATAGTGTGGCCGGCAAGACCTCGACGGCCCGTTGGGAGTTGGACCCGACCCGCTACACCTCCTCGTTCGCTGGTTTCGCGCCGGCTCACGATCCGCGCCTGTTGGCGGTCGTGGTGGTCGACCAGCCGGGCGGCCCGATGTACTCCGGCGGCAAGGTCGCGGCGCCGGCGGTGGGTGAAATCCTGGGACGCGGCTTGCATTACTTGAAGGTGCCGACCGACCGCGCCGACCGGTCCGGGCGGTCGGCGCGATGATGAGCGAGATGACGACCACCCGGATCGCGGCCATGAGGGCTTCGCAACTGAACCGATTCACACCAGTCTTGACCGGCCAACTCGGCGACCTGCTGGCCGGGATCGACGTGCTCGCCGTCGAGGGGCCGACCAGCGTGACGATCACGTCGCTTTGCACCGACTCCCGTCAGGCGCGCCGCGGTTGCCTGTTCTTCGCGGTGCCCGGGATCGATCAGGATGGAGCCGGTTTCCTGACCGAAGCGGTGGCTCGCGGAGCGGTGGCGGTGGTCGTCGAGGGCGGAACCCCGGCTCCTGCCGGGGCCAGCGTGGTCCGGGTCGTGAATTGCCGGCTGGCCAAGGCGCTGATGGCGGCGCGCTTCTTCGGTCATCCGTCGCGGCGCCTGCCGGTGGTCGGAGTGACGGGGACCAACGGCAAGACCACCACGTCGCACCTTTTGCGCTCGATCGCGGAGTATGACGGCGGTCCGACCGTGCTGATCGGCACCATCGCCCACGAGGTGGGGCAGCGCTCGGTGCGGGCCCGGAACACGACGCCCGACCCGATCGAGCTGGAGAGCTTCTTGACCGAGGGACTCCTGGAACGCGCCCGGCTCGGCATCATGGAAGTCTCCTCCCACGCATTGGTCCAGGAGCGGGTGGCCGGCATCGACTTCCGCGCGGCGGTGTTCACCAATCTGAGCCCGGAGCATCTCGACTATCACGGGACGCTGGAGGCCTACCAGGCGGCCAAGCTGCTTCTTTTCGAGAATCTCGACGCTTCCGCGGTGGCCGTCCTGAACGCCGACGATCCGGTCGCGGATGTGATCGCCGCCGTGACGCGGGCTCGGGTCTTGCGCTACGGACTCTCCTGCTCCGCCGAGATCTCGGCTGACATCCGGCGCGTGGACGCCGACGGGACGGCCTTCATCCTGAAGACTCCCTACGGCGACGTCGACGTGAACACTCGTCTGCTGGGGCGGCACAACCTGATGAACTGCATGGCCGCGGGCGCGGCCGCGCTGGCCATGGGCTACCCGCTCGACTCGGTGCGGGGCGGGTTTCAACTGCTGAAATGCGTGCCCGGCCGGCTCGAATCGATTCACTGCGGGCAGGACTTCCGGGTGCTGGTCGACTACGCCCACACGCATGACGCACTCCAGAAGGTCCTCGAGAATCTGCGTCCCTTGACGAGGGGCCGCCTGATCACCGTGTTCGGGTGCGGGGGCGACCGCGACCGGGCCAAGCGGCCGTTGATGGGTCGCGTGGCGGCGAACCTGTCCGACGTGGCGGTGTTGACGAGTGACAATCCGCGCGGTGAGGATCCGCGGGAGATCATCGAGGAGGTTCTGGCCGGAATTCCCGAGGGCCGGCCGGTGATCGTGGAGGCTGACCGGCGGCGCGCCATCGAAACGGCGTTGAGGATGGCGCAAAGCGGTGATCTGGTGACCATCGCCGGCAAGGGGCACGAGGTCCGGCAACTGGTCGGCGGGCGGAGCATCGAGTTCGACGATCGGGCCGTGGCCCGGGAGGTCCTATGGAGTCTCTGAGCGCGGGCGATCTACTGAGCGCGACCGGCGGCTCGGCCGTTGGAAGGCTCACGGGAGCCGTGGACGGCATCTCCACCGACGGGCGCACGATCCGTCCCGGCGACCTGTTCGTGGCCTTGCGCGGCGAGCATTACGACGGGCATCATTTCCTGACCCAGGCCGCCGAGCGCGGCGCCGCGGCGGCCCTGGTCGAGGGCGATCTGGCCGGGCGCTCGCCCCTGCCCCTGATCCAGGTGAAGGACACCGGCCGGGCGTTGCTCGATCTGGCCTCGTTCCAGCGCCGCCGGTTGAAGGCCAAGGTGGTGGCCATCACCGGAAGCAACGGCAAGACCACCACCAAGGACCTGTGCGCCGCCGCGCTGAAGTCCCGCTTCAAGGTGGTCAGCTCGCCCCGTTCGTTCAACAACTTCATCGGCGTGCCGCTGACGCTGTTCATGGCCGACAACGAGACCGAAGTGATCGTGCTCGAGCTGGGGAGCAACGCTCCTGGAGAGATCGCGGTGCTGGGCAGGGTGGCCGAGCCGGACGTGGCGGTGATCACCAACGTGGCGGCGGCGCACCTGGAAGGGTTCGGCAGCCTGGAGGGCGTGCTGCGCGAGAAGGGTTCCCTGCTGGAATCGGTCCGGGAGGGCGGCGTGGCGATCTTGAACGCGGACAACGACTCCTGTCTGGAGGCGCTCCGGCTGCGGGCCCGGTGCAGGGTGGTCACCACCGGCGTGCGCCGCCGGGCCGATTACCTGGCGACCATGCCGTTCGCCGATCTGGAGCGGATCGCCTTCCATCTGAACGGCGTGGAGAAGGTGCGCGTGCCGCTGCTCGGCTGCCACAACCTCTACAACTCGCTGACCGCGCTGGCGGTGGCGATCGAGCTCGGAGTCCCGAGCGAGGCGGCCGCCCGGAGCCTGCTCGAGTTCGAAGGACCGCCCATGCGGCTCAAGAAGCACCGGCGGGGAGCCCGGCTGGTCATCGACGACGCCTACAACGCCAATCCCGGCTCGATGCGCGCGGCCTTCCAGACCTTCGCCTCGTTGAGCCTGCCGGGCCGCAAGGTGCTGGTGCTCGGAGACATGCTCGAGCTGGGCGAGCGCTCGGCGGAACTCCACGCGGAGGTCGGGGCCGAGCTGTCCTGCGGCTCGTTCGACCTCGTGGCGGCGGTCGGCGAGCAGGCCGTCCACATTCTCCAGGGCGCAAGGCAGTGCGGTCTCCGCGAGGACCAGCTCATTCACTACGGCAGCGCCGAGCAGTGCGCCGACGAGCTTCCCGACCGCTTGTTGCCGGACGACACGGTGCTGGTCAAGGGCTCCCGCGCCATGGGGCTGGAGCAGGTCGTCCAGGCGGCGCTGGCCAGGGATCGCGTGGCCGAGCCGAAGACGCGGGAGGCCAACTGAACAAATGATGCAATCGAGTGTCCGCGGTGTGGGTGATGGGTGGCTGGACGTAAAACCAGCGGATGATGTTCGCCCGGGCGTTCCGGGCGACGGTGGGAAACGAACCGGTATCGGCCGTCCAGCCGCCTCCGCACGCCCGCCCGCGGACTCTCGATTCGCTCGAACGGACCGGAACGGGTGAGACCGTGATCCAGGAGCTGCTGCGCTTCTTCGAGGGAACTCCGGTCTGGAACCTGTTCGGCTACCTGACGTTCCGCGCCGCGCTGTCCGCCGTCAGCGCCTTCCTGGTGGCCGTCCTGTTCGGGCCGCGCGTGATCCGCTTCCTGCGCCGGCGCAGGATCGGCGAGAACGTCCAGAAGACCGATTCGCCCCGCCTGGCCGAACTGCATGGCAAGAAGGGCGGGACGCCGACCATGGGCGGCGCGCTGATCCTGATCGCGGTGCTGCTCTCCACGGTGCTGTTCGGCGACCTGCGGAATCACTATGTGCAGCTCGCGATCCTGGGAACGGTGGCGTTCGGGATGGTGGGCGCGATCGACGATTGGATCAAGCTGAACTACCAGAACCGACCCGGGCTCCGGGCGGGCACCAAGATCGTGATGCAGATCGGCGTGTCGCTGGCCCTGGCCATGGCGATCGTCATGCTGGCCAGGCGCGGCGGCGACCTCGATCCGCACCAGGTCCGATTGCCGTTCTTGAAGGACCGGTTCCTGGATCTGTCCTGGGGGGCCGGCAGCTTGTACGTGGCCTTCGCCGCGCTGGTGATGATCGGCGCCTCGAACGCGGTCAACCTCACCGACGGATTGGACGGGCTGGCCACCGGTTGCGCGGTGATCGCCTCGATCACGTTCGCCGTGATCATCTACATCATCGGCCGCAGCGACTTCACCGGCTATCTGCACCTGACCTATGTGCGCGGCGCGGGGGAACTGACCATCGTCTGCACCGCGCTGGCCGGGGCCTGTCTCGGTTTCCTCTGGTTCAACGCCTATCCGGCGACCGTCTTCATGGGCGACACCGGATCGCTGCCGATCGGCGGGCTCCTGGGCTTCATGGCGGTCGTGGCCAAGCAGGAACTGGTCATGCCGATCATCTGTGGCGTGTTCGTGATCGAGGCCGGCTCGGTGATCCTGCAGGTCGGTTCCTTCAAGCTGCGCGGGAAGCGGGTCCTGCTCTGCGCGCCGGTGCATCATCATTTCCAGTTCGCCGGCTGGCACGAGGTCAAGGTCGTGGTGCGCTTCTGGATCATCGCGGTCATCTGCGCCATCATCGGGCTGGCGACGCTGAAGGTGAGGTAGAACATGGATCCCACGGATCAGGCGTTACGGCGCGAGAGTCTCGGTTCGACGGTTCAGGCCGTCCAACTGGTGGTGGCGACCCTTTTGTTGCTGGGGTTGATCATGGTGTACTCGACGAGCGCTCCCGCGGTGGCGCGCCAGAGCGGTCTGGCCGCGTCGCATGGACCGCTCCTGGCCCAGGGGTACAAGATCCTGATCGGGCTGGCGCTGTTCGTGATCGGAAGCCGCCTTCGGCCGTCATTCGTGCTCCGGAACCACCTGCTGATCCTCTTGGCCGCGGTGTTCCTGCTGCTTCTGGTCTGCGTGCCGGATTTGAGCGCACGCCTGAACGGTTCGAGGCGCTGGTTCGATCTGGGCGGGCTGCGTTTTCAGCCCATGGAGTTCGCCCGGTTGGCGCTGGTGATCTTCCTGGCGGCCCGCATCGGCCTGCTGCGGGAGGGCCTGAATCGGTTCGCGAGCGGGCTGCTCCCGCTGGCCGGCGCCCTGGCGCTCCTCGCGACGCTGCTCCTGGCTCAGCCGGACTTCGGTTCGGCGGTGTTCTTCCTCGGACTGGGGGCGCTGCTCCTGATCCTGGGCGGCGCGCGCCTGCTCCATCTCGGCGGCCTGCTGCTGGCCGGCCTGGTCGGCTGCGGGCTGTATGCCGTGGGTCAATTGGGACACGTGATCGAACGCTTTCAGGAGTTCCTGCATCCGACGGTCGGCGATCACGCCTATCGGAGCCTCCAGGCGCTGGGCAGCGGAGGCCTCGCCGGATCCGCACTGGGAGCCGGCACGGTCAAGCTGGGTTACCTGCCGATGGCCAACAGCGATTTCATCCTGGCCGCGATCGGCGAGGAGCTGGGTTTGCTGGGCACCTCCCTGGTGGTGCTCCTGTTCCTGCTATTCACGATTCTCGGTACGCGCATCGCCATGGCCCAGCGGACGCCGGCCCGATTCCTGCTGGCGGCCGGCATCGTGATCTCAATTTCGACCCAGGCCGTGATCAACATCGCGGTGGTCTCCGGTGCGGTGCCGACCAAGGGGATCGCGCTGCCGTTCGTCTCCTCCGGCGGATCGTCGCTGGCCATCTCGCTGTTCGGCGTGGGATTGCTGGTGGCGCTGGCCAGGCGCTCTGGAGAGCCGACCGACGGAGACGAAGGGCCGGATCTGCTTCGCCGGCTTCGCGCGGCGCTTCGCCGGCGGAGCGATCCCTGCCCGGGAGGAAGCCATGGGTGAACTGGAGCGTTACGGCCTGCTGTCGCTGGTCAGCGTGCTGGTGCTGTTCCTCGTGTTGACCTTCGTCGGCCGCGATCCGGAGCCCCGCGAGGAGATGGTGCGTGCCGTGGCCGCGGAGCGAGACGTCTTCTCCCGCCTGCCGCCGGAGGGCAAAGGCGTCCGGCCCGCGCGAGAGAGCTCGCCGGGCGTCCCTGCGCCCCCGCCCGCGGCTCCCGCCGCGGTTCACCAGGATGATCAACTGGCCGCTCCGGTGCTGTCTCACGTGGTGAAGCGGGGCGAGACCCTGAGCGGCATTGCACAGCGCTACCTGGGTTCGGCTCGTCGCTGGCCGGAGCTGGTGGCCGCCAACGCGCCGCTCGATCCGCGCAAGCTGCGGATCGGTCAGGTGCTCAGAATTCCGGGGCCGGATCGGAGGGCCAGACGAGCAGGCGCCGTTCACGAACCGGACCCGGTCCCGGCCGGCCGGCCGGACCGCGAGCAGCGCCCGAAGCCCAGGAGCCGCGGCTTGCCCGTCGCGACTGCAAGGCAGCACGTGGTGCAGAAAGGCGACACGTTGTCCGGGATCTCGAACCGGTACTACGGCGACTACATGCAGTGGAAGCGGATCTACCAGGCGAACCGCGACCGGATTACGAACGCCGGCCACCTTCAAGTCGGTACGATCCTCACCCTGCCCTGAAGCGACTCTCACTGGAGCGATCCTGAACTGGAGCGACGATGAGGCTGCTCATCGCGGCCGGCGGAACTGGTGGACATCTGCGGCCGGCACTGGCCGTGGCCGAGGCCCTGCTTCGACTCGATCCCTCGTCATCGATCTTGTTCCTGACGGCCGGCCGAAAGGTGGGGGAGCGGTTTTTCGAGGGCTGCCCGTTTGAACGTCAGACCCTGTTTCCGGGCCGCGAATCCGCCCCGCAGCGGCGTGATCTGATCGGTTGGTGGCGGGCCTATCGGCGAGCCCGGCGGGTGCTCGCCGAGTTCGATCCGGATCTGGTGGTCGGCTTCGGCGGCTATCCGACGGCGGTGGCGGGGGTGGCCGCCTTGTCCGGCCGGCTCGGGCTGGCCGGCGCGGTGTGCCGCTGGCTCGCGGGCGCGGGCGGGCGCCGCCTGGTGCTGCTGGAGCAGAACGCTTGTCCCGGCCTGGCGGTGAAGATCCTCTCGCGGGTGGCGGAGAGCGTGTTGCTCTCGCTTCCCTTGGCGCCTGAAGCGCTTTCGGGACGCACCTCGGCGATTCACACCGGCAACCCGTTGCCCAGCGAGTTCAACGGCGAAAACGGTTGTCCGGTCGATGCCGCCCGTTTCGGCCTCGAGCCGGGGCGGCCGACGTTGCTGGCGCTGGGCGGCAGCCAGGGAGCGCGCGGAGTCAATCAGATGGTGCTGGCGGCCCGGCCGCTGCTTCAGAAGCGTCATCCGAATCTGCAGATCCTGCTGATCACCGGGGAAGACGATCTCGCACGGGTGCAGATGGAACTCGAGCGGGAACCGTTGCCATGCACGGTGGCCGTCCCGTTCGAGACGCGCATGAGAGACGTCTACCGCCTGGCCGACGTGGTCGTGGCCCGGGCCGGAGGCACGACGCTGGCCGAACTGGCCGTGGTGGGGCGGCCGATGGTGTTGGTGCCCTACCCGCATCATCGGGACCGCCACCAGTTCAAGAACGCCGAGGCGTTCGTTCGGGTCGGCGCGGCCCGCGTGGTTCCAGAGGGCGAGCGATCGGCCGAACGGCTGGTGACCGAGCTCGATCACTGGTTCTGCGACAGGGAGGCACGGCTCCTGGGCGGCGCTCGAGCGCGCGAGCTGGGTTTGCCGGGCGCGGCGGTCCGTTGCGCCGAGCTGATCCTGAAAGCGGGTGAGGTCTCGAGGTGATGTTCGCGCGCGGCACGGTCGTCCATCTCGTGGGCGCGGGCGGCGCCGGCCTGGGAGCCCTGGGCGAGCTGCTGCTGGATCGGGGCGTCGTGGTGAGCGGCTCCGATCTGCTGCCTGGCGAAAACGTGCGCCGGTTGCGATCGCGTGGGGCGCGGATCCTCGTCGGCGAGCACTCGGCCCGACAGCTTCCGGAGGACGCCTCGCTGGTGATCCGGAGCGCGGCGGTGCCGGCGGGTAATCCCGAATGGGCGGTGGCGCGCGAGCGGGGCCTCGAGGTGTTGACGTACGCCGAGGCGCTGGGCCGGCTGATGGGCGAACGCCAGGGGGTCGCGATCGCGGGCACGCACGGCAAGACCACCACGACCGGACTGATCGTGCATGCCTTGCTCGAACTGGGTGAGGACCCGTCGTACGTGCTGGGCGCGGCCCTGCCCCGATCCGGGCGCTCGGGGGCGGCGGGCAGCGGACCCTGGTTCGTGGCCGAAGCGTGCGAGTTCGAGGAATCGTTCCTGCGCCTCTTGCCGTGTCAGGCCACGGTGGTCAGCATCGAGGCGGACCATCTGGACTACTATGGCGACGAAGCGGCGATGTGCCGGGCGTTCCAAGCCTTCGCCGGACGATTGCCGGAGGATGCTCCGCTGATCCTGACACCGGAGGCACTCGATCGCCTGGGGCCTGAGTTCGAGACGCCGGGGCGGATCGTGACGGTCAGCCTGGAGCGGCCGGCGGAGATCCGCGCCGTTGATCTGGTCGAGCGTTCGGGGTTCTGCCGGTTCCGGATCGCCGGTGCCCCCGGCGCATGGGAGACCGGGCCGATCGAGTGTCCGGTTCCCGGCCGGCACTTCGCGGAGGACGTGCTGCTCGCGGCGGCCAATCTGTACTGCCTGGGCCTGCCCGCGCCGGAGATCGTGCGCGCGCTGGCGTCGTACCGCGGGGTGGCTCGCCGGCTGGAGACGATCGTCGAGGGCGGGATCGGGCTGCTGTCCGACTACGCGCACCATCCGACGGAGATTCAGGGCGTGCTGGCGACCGTGCGGCAGTGGCATCGCGGCCGGCGTCTGCTGGCGGTGTTCCAGCCGCACCAGGCGAGCCGGACCCGCTATCTGCTCGGGTCGTTCGCGGAGGCGTTGTCGGGCTTCGATCTGGTCCTGGTCTCGGATATCTTCGTGACCCGCGATTCCCGCGAGGATCGCGATTCGGTATCGGCTTCGGATCTGGTCGGCCGGATTCGGGCCCGGGGCGGGCGGGCGCGCGCGGCCGGCCCGCTGCAGGCCACGCTGGATTGCGTGCGAAACGAGATGCTCAAAGGAGACGTGATCCTGCTCCTGGGTGCGGGCGACATCGATCAACTGCGAGGCGAACTTGAAGCTGCCCTGTCCCCATCGCACTGACGTCGAGCTGGCGCCGCTCACGACGTTCAAGATGGGCGGGCCGGTCCCGCTGGTCGCCGAACCGCGCAACCGGGAGGAATTCGTCGCGGTGGTGAATCGGTTGCGAGAGGAAGGGCGTCCGTTCCGGGTGCTGGGGGGCGGGGCCAATGTGCTGATCGACGACCGTGGTCTGGAGGAGGCGATCGTCCTGACCACCGGGATCAGCTTCCTGCAGCGCGACGCCGAGGACACTTCGCGATTGCGGCTCGGCGCCGGGTTGTCGATCCCCCGGTTCGTGACCGCGGTGCGCTCCATGGGCCGCTCCGGGGCGGAGTGCCTGGTCGGCATCCCGGGATCGATCGGCGGCGCCACGGTGATGAACGCGGGTGGACGGCACGGGCAGCTTTCGGACATCGCACGGCGCGTCCGGGTCTTGCTGCCAGACGGCGAGGAGGAGGAGCTTGCCGTGGACGCGTCGACCTTCGGTTACCGCCGTTCGATCTTCGGCCCGGACCTGATCGTGCTCGAGACCATCGTGGAACTGCAGCCGGGCGACAAGCAACGGTCGGACGCGCAGATCCGGGAATACCTGAAGGAAAAGAGCGCGGCCCAGCCGCTGACCCAGCGGAGCGCCGGGTGCGTGTTCAAGAACCCTCCCGGCGACTCGGCCGGACAGGTGCTCGATCGGGCCGGCGCCAAGGGCATGCGCGTGGGCGACGCCGCGGTTTCCTCGAAGCACGCCAACTTCATCGTCAATCAAGGCCGGGCGACCCTGGCCGACGTGTCCACCCTGATCGAACGGATGCGCCGCTCAGTCCGCGACGATTCCGGCATCTTGCTACAGACCGAAGTGCTCATCTGGAGCACCCCTCACTGACACCTCCTCCAACAACACCAGCACTTCTCGTCGCACCATTTCCTCCGCAGTTACGGCCAGCCCGAGTCCAGATCGACAGGTTCGTGATGAGCACGAATACGGCGCAACGTGCTGTAGCTGGTGGAGTTGTGGCCGGAAGAGCGACAAGCTCGTGATAAGAGCGGAGGAAATGGTGCGACGAGAAGTGCAGGTGTTGGTCAGCGGGGGCTGGTGGGGTTGGTTTCGAACCAAAGCCGGATCGCCTCCAGGGCGGCCTGGTTGGCCGGATCGTCCGGAGACCGGTCGGGGTCGAAGCCGAATTCTCTCCCGGCTCGTTCGCGAACCTGTTCGATACGCATGGCGCGGACGCTGGCGTTGTCCGACAGGAGTTTCGCCCTTGTGTTTTCCCAGGACAGCGGCTCATGCCCGCCGAGCAGCTTCAGCGCCAGGAAGCCGAGCACCAGCAGCGCCAGGAAGATCCACATCAGACGGTTGAAGTAGCGGCCGATGAACACCCGGATCGGCGGGCCGAACTTGTAGACCAGGCCCGCCACCAGGAAGAAGCGGGCCGTGCGCCCGACCATCGACGCCAGCACCAGGGCGCTGAGCGGCACCGACTCGTGGAACATCCCGGCCGCGATCGTGAAGACCTTGTAGGGGATCGGCGTGAAGGCCGCCACCGTGATGTAGAAGAACGCGTCCTCGCCGTACATCCCCGCCACCACGTCGAACTTCTCCGGTGAAGCGACGTGGGTGATGATCCAGCGCCCGAGCGGCTCGATGCCGTAGCCGATGTAGTAGCCGCCGATCCCGCCCAGCACCGAGAACAGCGAACAGACCAGCGCATACTTGAGCGACGACCTCGGCAAACCCAGGCAGAGCGCCAGCAGCAGAACATCGGGAGGAATCGGGAAGAAGGACGACTCGGCGAACGCCAGGATGGCCAAGGCCGGCAAGCCGTAGCGCGTCCCGGCCAGGCCGAGAATCCACTCGTACAGCCGCCGCATCAGCCCATGCCTCGCGTGGCCTTCCCGCGCCGCCGCCGGATCCGCCAGATCAGCCGGATCAGAGAGTTCGGGCGACTCGAATCGATCGCTCACGGGCACTGCTCGCCGAACCGGATGTCCCGGATGTCGAGGTCCACGCTGGCCTGGCCCCTGAAGAGGTTCAGCCGGGGCGTGAACGCCAGGGACAGCGCTCTCGCCTTGCGCAGCGGCTCCGCCAGGTGCCCCCGTCCAAAGGCGATCGCCTTGCGCTTCACCCCGTCCTGATCGACCATGAACGAAAGGTGGTTGCCGCTGCGGCCGACCTGCCGGGGCGCGCCGGCGATCCCCAGGTCGCAGGCGACCATCAGCGGCGGCGCCAGGCCCTCGCCGAACGGAGCCAGCTGATTGATCTCGTTCATCAGCGCCGGCGTGAGAACCCCTAACGGAACCTCGGCATCGATCTGGAGCGTTCGATCGCCGGCGATCTTTCCGCCGGCCCGGACCGCCTCCAGCAGGGCCCGGCGGAAGGCCGGGAACAATCGGGCCTCGATCTCCAGGCCGGCGGCGGCCGCGTGACCGCCGAAACTCACCAGATGCTCGGAGCAACGCGAGAGCATCCCATGGAGGTCGAAGCCCGCCATCGCCCGTCCCGAACCCCGCCCGCGCTCGCCCGACAGCGCCACCAGGACCGCCGGCTTGTGGAACTCGGTCATCAACCGGGCCGCGACGATGCCCACCACGCCGGCGTGCCAGCTCCCGTCCGCCAGCACGATGATCGGATCCTCGCTGGAAACCGTGTCGAGCACCCGCTGGCGAGCGCTCTGGACCATCGTGCCCTCGAGCTGCTGCCGCGCCAGGTTGCATTCATCCAACTCCCCGGCCAGCCGCCGAGCCTCCTGCTCGTCCCGCGTGAGCAACAGCTCGAGCGCCCGATCCGCTCCGCCCAGGCGCCCGGCCGCGTTGATGCGCGGCCCCAGCCGAAACGAGATGTCGTCCGACTGGATCTCGCCCTTGACCGAGGCGATGCGCAGCAGCGCCTTGAGACCCGGATGGTTGGTCTTCTGCAGCGCCAGCAGCCCGGCCCGGGCCAGGATCCGATTTTCTCCCACCAGCGGCACGCAGTCGCAAATCGTGGCCATCGCGGCGTAGATCACCGAATGGCGGGCCAGATCGATGATCGCGTCCTGGATCGATCCCCGCGCGGGCAGCCGGCTGGCCAGTCCGTTCAACAACTGAAAGGCGACCCCGGTCCCGCACAGGTAGCGAAACGGGTAGCCGCACTCGGACCACTTCGGGTTCAACAGGGCGAGGGCGGGCGGGAGTTCCCCGGACGGCTCGTGATGATCGGCAATGATCACGTCCACCCCGCGGGCGGTCAGTTCGCCCACGCGGCTCACGGCGCTGGTGCCGTTGTCCACCGTGATCACCACCTTCGCGCCCCGGGCCAGGATCTCGGCCACCCCCTGCTCCGTGAGCGAATACCCCTCCGCCAGGCGATTCGGAATGTAGCTCGTGACGCGCGCCCCGGCGACCCGCAGGAAGCCCGTGAGCAGGGCCGTGCCGCAAACGCCATCCACGTCCGAATCGCCGTAAACCACGATCGGTTCATTGTCCTTCAGGGCCCGGACCAGACGTTCGACCGCCGCGTCCATCTGGTTCATGAGGAACGGATCGGAGAGCGAGGCCATCGAGGAATCGAAGAACCGGCGCGCGTCCGCGGCACTTCGGATGCCCCGATTCAGCAGCAGGCGGGCGGTCAAGGAGGAGATCGAGAGGGACCTGGCGATGTCCTGCTGGAGCTGGGTCTCGTCCGGATGGAAGCGCCAGGTGAAGGACATGGGGGGTTCTACCTCGTCGCCCTGGAAGGTGATGGGTCTGATGGGTCTGGGAGAATCCTGATCCCGGACTCCGCTGAATCCGGTGGATCGATGCACCCAGACTGTAAGCTGGCTGCCGCGCGACCGGAACATATTCATGCACGATCCCTCGAGCTTCCTTCGGAACATCCCACAGATCGATCTCCTGATCGGGCGCGCGAGCGACGACGAGAGTCTGGCCGGCTTTGGACGAGCCGTGGTGGCCGAGTCGGTGCGGCAGGTCGTGGCCGAGGTGCGCGCCAACGTGGCAGAGCTCTCCGAACCGGAAGACGTGGAACGTTTCTTTGCCGGCCCGGCGTTTCAAAGACGCGTCCGCGCCGTGGTCGACCACCTGCTGAGGCGGCGCCACCTGCCGGTCGTGAACGCCACGGGAATCCTGCTCCACACCGGACTCGGGCGCGCGCCTCTCTCGGATCGGGCGATCGCGGCGGTCTCCGAGGCGGCGCGCTATTGCGTCGTCGAGGTCGATCCGACAACCGGCGAACGGGATCGGCGCGAGGTGCGCGTGGCCGAACTTCTGGTCGAATTGACCGGCGCCGAGGCGGCCACGGCGGTCAACAACAACGCCGCCGCCACCCTGCTCGCGCTGGCCGCGCTGGCCGCGGGCCGGGAGGTGCTGGTCGCCCGAGGAGAGCTGGTGGAGATCGGCGGCGGTTTCCGGATGCCGGACGTGATGCGCGCCTCCGGTTGCCGGTTGGTCGAGGTGGGCACCACCAACCGGACCTATCTGCGGGACTACGAGCAGGCTCTCTCACCGGCGACCGGGCTGATCCTGAAGGTGCACACCTCCAATTACCGGGTGGTCGGCTTCACGCACGCGCCGGCGGAGGACGAGCTGGCCGAATTGGCGTCGCGCCACGGCCTGCCGTATGTCTACGACCTGGGCTCGGGGCTCCTGCGCCCGACCGATCTGCCGCCGCTCACCGATGAACCCTCGGTCCAGGAGGCCGTCGCCGCCGGCGCGGACGTGGTCACGTTCAGCGGCGACAAGCTGCTCTGTGGGCCCCAGGCCGGATTGCTGGTGGGCCGCGCCCGTTACATCGAACAGATCCGCGCTCATCCGCTGTTTCGGGCCGTGCGCCCCGACAAGCTGCAGTTGGCGGCCTTGGAGGCGACCTTGCTGGCCTATCGGGAGGCGCCCGATTGCCGGCCGGATCTGCCGCTCTACACCGCCCTGGCCCGAAGTTCGGAGGAACTGCAGGCCGTCGCCGGCCACCTGCGGAGCGGGCTCTCCCGGCTGCCAGGGGTCCAGGTCGAAATCCGCGAAACAGCCGGCTTTCTCGGCTCCGGTTCGGCTCCAGCCCGTCCGGTCCCGGGCCTCTCGGTCCTCGTGCGTTCGAAGGAGTCGAGGCCGGATCAGCTCGCCGATCGGCTGCGGCGCGGAGAGCCGATCGTCTTCGCCCGCGTCGAAGACGACGCTCTGCTGCTGGACCTGCGGACCGTGTTTGCCGACGAACTGGAACCTCTGTTCGACGCGCTGGTGACCGCTCTCACCGCGGATCGGCCGAGTTCCTGAGCCCCACCGAGTCATGACGATGCCGGAACCGGATTCGAGCGGAATCGACTTCTGGCGCCGCCCCGGGCACCCTGGTGGTCGGACGGATGCCGAAAGCGGAAGGCCGGCTCCGGGTGCGTCTGGTTTGAAAATTCGCCCCGTTCCGATCCGTGGCGCACGGAGCCCAAATCGACTATCCTGTGCGCCAGCCCCACCGGCTCGCGCCAGCCGGTTCACCCCCAGCCGGAAGAAGCCCTGGCTTCCCATCGACACATGAGCGACCAAGAGAAGATCAACGAAGAAGCCGTCCGAGCACAGCTCGAGGCTGCCCTTTTGAACATGGCCAGCGATCCCGAGCCGAGCGACACCTCCGAGGCGGAGCCGCCCGAGGAGCGAACGCGCGAGAGCGGCGGTGAAGACCGGAAAGGCTCCGCCAGATCGCGCGGTTCCGCGCAGGACCCGCACCTTCACAAGGGCACCGTCACCGCCGTGTCGGGCCGGGACGTGTTCGTGGAGCTGGGCCCGCGCACCCAGGGCGTGATCTCGATCGATGAATTCGAGGGTCCGCCCGAGCCGGGCGGCGAATACGAGTTCAGCCTGGTCAGCATCCAGGACGGGCTCTGGACGCTCAGCCGGAGGGAAGCCCGCACGCTGGCGACCTGGCGCGAACTCGACCGGGGCAAGACCGTCAAGGCCACCGTGATCGGCGAGAATTCGGGTGGCCTCGAAATGAAGGTCGGCCCGGTCTCCGCCTTCATGCCGGCCTCCGAAATCGGCACGGGACGGGTCGAGGATTTTTCGCCCTACATCGGACAGACGCTGGTCTGCGAGGTGATGGAGGTGTCCAGGCGCCGCAAGCGAGTCGTGCTCTCCAGGCGCGTGGTCCTGATGCGCGAGCGCCGCGAGAGTCGCGAACGCACCCTCGAGTCGCTGGCCGTGGGCCAGGTGTTGCGCGGCAAGATCGAAAAGGTCGAGCCGTTCGGCGCGTTCGTCGACCTGGGCGGCGGGGTCACCGGATTGCTGCATGTGTCGAACATCTCGCACAAGCGGATCGCCGATCCCACGACGGTGCTGAGCCCGGGCCAGGACGTGGAGGTCCAGGTGATCGAAATGAAGGAAGGCGGCAAGCGCATCGGCCTCGGCATGAAGCAATTGGCCGCCGACCCGTGGGAGGATCTGGACTCCCGCTTTCGAGTGGGCTCCGTGGTTCAGGGCAAGGTCGTGCGGATCGCCGACTTCGGCGCCTTCGTGGAAGTCGCCGAGTGCGTGGAGGGGCTGCTGCACAAGTCCCAGCTCTCCTCGGAGCGCGTCAACCGGGTCGAGGACGTGGTCAAACTGGGAGATCAGGTCTCCGTACGAGTGCAATCGGTCGATCTGGAGAGCCGCCGGATTTCGCTTTCCAGGCTCAACGAGCGGGGAGCGCTGCTGGATTCCGACGAGGACCTGGGCGGCGAGGACATGAACCGCTTTCTGGACACCGGATCGGCGCCGACCTCCGGCACGAATCTGGGCGCGCTCCTGCGCGAGGCGATGGCGAAGAAGGAACCGAGAAAGTAGTCCAGGCCGGATCCAGTGCCGCCGACTTCAGTGCTGCCGGATTTAGCGCTGCCGGGTTCAGCGCTGAAAGATCGGCAGGTACTGCGCCGGGATCCGCAGCAGCAGGCAGGCCATGGCGGTGGCGAAGCTGTCTCCCGGACCGACGCTGTTGGACCAGCTCCCGTCCAGGCGTTGGCGGGAGAGCAGCTCGGCGCTCAGCCTTTTGTAGTAGCGCTCGAAGCGGCGGCCGCCCTCCAGATGCATCGCCTGCGCCGCGTAGTAGTTGCCGTACCAGAAGTAGTAGTGGTCGGGATAGTACCGCGAGATCTCCTCGTAGTGCTCCTCGAGAAACTCGATCGCCCGCCCGTAGCGGGCCGCGTCGTAGACGCCGGCACTGTGCAGCGACGTGGCCGCGGCGGCGTTGATCGTGAACGACGTCTTGGTGCGGGCGGCGCGACCCTCGATCTTGTAGTAGAAGGCCCCCTCCAGCTCGCCGGACTGGATCCGGCTGCGCTCGACGTAGTCGATCACCCGGTCGATGCACGCCTTGTTGACGTGGATGCCGGTGTTGCGCGCCGCCCGTAGCGCTTGAACCTGGCACACCGTCACCGACAGATCGGTCTCCCAGGTGAAGGGCGTGTAACGCCAGCCGCCGGACCGGTTCTGGGTGGCCTCGATGAAGCCGACCGCTTTGCGCAGCGTGGCCTCGACCTGCGGAGCGCGCGTGCTCGACATGCCATGCACCTGGGCCAGGAACAACGTGCCGAAGGCGTGCGAGTACATGCGCGTCTCGTTGTCGCACAGATAGCCCATCTGGTTGGAGTGACGGATCAGATAGTCGATGATCCGATTCAAGACCTCCGCGTAGCGGCCGCGGTCCGGGACGTGTCCGTCGGCCAGAAGCGAGAGCCCGGCCAGCGCCGTGACTCCCAGGTGGCCCTCGCCTTCCAGCCCCTGGCGGGTGGGATCGAGCACCACGTATCCGTCCCCTTGCTTGTGCCCCACCTGCCCGGACCAGCAGCCCGCCTCGAGTTGCCCGCGGACGAGATAGGCCAGTCCGCGGGAAACCGCCCGGTCGATCTCGATCAGCCGCCTCGCATCGGCACCGGCTTGTGCCTGGACGTCGGAGCTTTCGTCGGACGCCGGCAGCAACCCGACCAGGAGCAGCGGCGCGAACACGATTCCTGAGAGCATCGGCATGAGGACCCACTGTGAGCGGGGGGCCGGCGGGCGGCGCCGCCTAGAATGGGCCATCGCGAGGCCGGCAGGCAAACGAATTCCCCTGTTTTGACGGGACTCGGCCGCGGCCGTCTTATCTGCTGGACCCCGAAGCGCCGCCGCTATGATCTTCAGGCGCGTCGATTCCGTCGTCCGGACTGCTGCGGTCTGTTCCGCCGGAGACTCGCGAGACACGTGGCCGACGGAGGACGAAATGAGCTTCATGCAGGAGGTGCGCCGGACGCTGTTGGAGTTCCTGATCGTCGGCGCCGCCACCCTCGGTCTGGGACTGCTCGCCAACGGCCTGAACGAGGACGGCCTCTCGCTCGGCAAGAACTACTTCGGAGTCGTTCTGAAGCCGGCTTCAGAGACCGATTCCGCTCCGGCCGAGAACCAGGCGCAGCCGGATCAGGCGCCGGCCGAAGACGATGTGATCGCCACGGTGTCGGCGCGCTTGCGTGAAACCGGCCTGCAGCCGATCGATCACGATTCGGTCGTGGAGTTGTTCGAGCATCCGGATCGCGAGGCCGGGCTGATCGTGTTCGTCGACGCTCGCAACGACGAACATTACCGGGCGGGGCACATTCCCGGGGCCTACCAGTTCGATCATTTCCATCTGGACCGCTACGTGAACGACGTCATGCCGGTCCTGGAGACCGCGGAAAAGGTCGTGGTCTACTGCTACGGCAAGGACTGCACCGACAGCGAGATCACGGCCACGTACCTGATCAACTTCGGCGTGGATCGCAAGCTGGTGTCGATCTACGTGGGCGGCATCCAGAGCTGGTGCGAGGCCGGATTTCAGGTCGAGACCGGCGAGCGCGATTCGGGTGCGCTTCAGGAGTGTGAGCGATGAACGAGAAGCCGGCGGCAAGGGGCTTTGGCGCGCGACTGGGCCTGCTGGCCCGCCTGGCGGTGGGGGCGATGTTCATCTATCTCGGGTTCCTGAAGCTCCAGGATCCGGTGGCGTTCCTCAAGATCCTGCGGATCTACGACCTGTTCCCGCAGCGGGCCTACTGGTTGATGAACCTGACCGTGGCGGCCTTGCCCTGGATGGAGATCGCCTGCGGGCTGCTGTTGATTCTGGGCGTGGCGGTGCGCGGCACCGCGCTGCTGATGTTGCTGCTGCTGGCCGGCTTCACCTTCGCGATCTATTCGCGCGCGGGCGTACTGCAGGCCGAGCAGCAGATCTCCTTCTGTTCGATCGCGTTCGACTGCGGCTGCGGGACGGGCGTGGTCAACGCCTGCGGCAAGCTGACCGAGAACGGCGCGTTGATGCTGGCCTGCGTGCTGTCGATCGCGGTCGGCGCGCGCCGCTACTGTCTGCTCGGACGCCCGGGCGCCTAATCTTGCTCGGCGCGGAGCGCCGCGAGCGCATTGCTGGAGGCGCAGGCCAGGGCGGCCGCCCGGGACAGACCCAGCGCGGTCAGGGTCGTGACGCCCTCCTGGAGCAGCGCAATCGAGCCGGACAGCGCCCCCGAGGCATTGCGCGCCGTGCCTCCGGCCACCGTGATGGTCTCGCCCCAGATCTCGTGGACGCCGTCCCCCTGGCCGGTGGCCGGGATCGCATCGCTGATCAACACGATCTTGGCCGGGTTCTTGACCTTGAGGATCAGCTCCATCATCGGGCGGCTCAGGTGGTGCCCGTCGGCGATCAGATCGATGCTGAGCTGGTCGGAGAGCAGGCCGAAGTCGATCGGTCCGGACTGGCGATGGTGCAGCGGCCGCATGGCGTTGCAGAAATGGGTCATGTGGCGTGCGCCGGCGTCGACGGCCCGCTCGAGGTCCTCGATCCCCGCGTCGGTGTGGCCGAGCGAAACCAGGAAGCCGCGCCGCCGCATCTCCCGGATCAAATCCAGGCCGCCCTTGATCTCCGGGGCGATCGTGATCATGTTGTGCCCGACCAGCTGGTCCATCAACGACAGCCAGCGCGACACGACGCGGTCGTCGCTGCCGTCCAAGAGATGCGCCGGATCCAGAGCGCCGGCCTGGACGGGAGACAGGAACGGCCCCTCGAAGTGCAGGCCCAGCGGCATGGCGCCGCGGCCGTCGCGGGCGATGCGCGAGGCCTTCCATTCGACCAGCCGTTCGACGACCGGCTCGAGCCGGTCCAGCTCCAGGGGAATCAGGGTCGGCAGGAACGAGCCGTATCCCCGGGCCTCCAGGCCCTGCGCCAGCCGGTCGAGCTCAGCGACGTCCGCGTTCAGCGGATCGACCCCGAACGCGCCGTGGATATGCAGATCGAGGAACTTCATTCCTTCATTCCGGGAGTTCGGCCGCATCGGCGGCCTCGAGCAACTCCGCCACCGATCCTCCGACCGCTTCCAGTCGTTCACGCGCCTGTTCGGCGGTCAGGTTGAAGCGGCCGCGGATCAAGCTCACCGGGAGGTCCCAATCGGTCGCCTCGAGCAGCGTCTTGGCCTCCTCGAGTTCGACGCCGGTCAGATCGCACAGAATGCGCACCGCGCGAGCGCGGAGCTTCGTGTTGGTCGCCTGCAGCGCGACCATCTCCCCGTCGTAAACTCGTCCGCGGGCCTTCATCACCGCGGTGGAGAGCATCGTCAGGACCATCTTCTGGGCGGTGCCGGCCTTCATCCGGGTCGACCCGTGGAGCACTTCCGCTCCGGTATGCAGGGCGATCCCGATGTCGGCGCTCTCGGTCAGCGGCGTGCCCGGATTGCACACCAGAGCGACGGCCAGGGCACCCCGCTCGCGCGCGCACTTCAGGGCGCCCAGGGTGAACGGCGTGGTTCCGCTGGCGGCGATGCAGAGCAGGGCGTCCTTCTCGTTCAATCCGGCCTTCACCAGGATCGCAGCCCCCTCCTCGGCGGAATCCTCGGCATCCTCCACGCTGCTCAGGATCGCCTTCTGCCCGCCGGCGATCACGGCCACGACCCGCTCGGGACCCACGCCGAAGGTGGGCCGCAGCTCGGCCACGTCGATGATCGCCAGGCGGCCGCTGGTGCCGGCCCCCAGATAGAACCAGCGCCCGCCGCGCGCCAGGCGCGCCGCGATGGCGTCGGCGGCTTCCGCGATGGTGGGTAGCTGCTTCTCGATCTCGTCCAGCACGGTGCGGTCGGCCGCGTGGATTTCGCGAAGATACTCGAGTGAGCCGCTCATGGCGATTCGGTCCTCTCTCTCAGTGCGTGTCGGAGCACGCCCACCTCGGGTGGGTCGGCCGGCATGAAGATCCGTGCGCCGGGCGCTCCAGCGCGAATGGTGTCTGAAAGTGAGGCCTCGATCAATGGGCCGGCCCGGAAGAGTCCGCCGCCGAGCGCGAGCGGGAATGAGAGTGTTTCGAGCGAAAGGCGCAAAATCACCGCCAGGGCCATCCGGGCCAGCTCCCGGCCGGCCTCGCAGAGCAGCTCCGCCGCCACTTGATCGCCCTCGCCCGCGGCGCGGGCCACCGCGGGCACGAGCGCCGCGAGGTCGCGGGCCGGGCTTCCCGGGCCGTCCGGCGCGAAGGCCGGCAGCATCGCCGAAAGCCGGGTGGTGCAACGAGGATCGGCGCGGCCCTGCTCCGCCAGGATCAAGGCCTGACGTCCGATCCAGGCGCCCGAGCCCAGGTCGCCCCGGGGCCAGCCCTCGCCCCCGGAGCGGGCGCGCTCTCCCCGGGCGTTCTGGCCCAGGGCGACGGAACCGGTGCCGGCGATCAGCGCCACCTGTCCGGCGGGGCCGGCGGGATCGGGCTCCGCCAGCATGGAAAAAAGCAGCGCCTCGACATCACCGGTCACCTGCACCCGTGCCACATCTGGGAGCCGACGGGCGAGCGCAGCTTCCAGTCCTTCCTTCACCGATCTTCGTCCGGCTCCGGCCACGGAGCAGGCCAGCAGCGAGACCGGCCGCGGATTCCCCGGCCCCTGCGGCCGGCGGACCGCCTCGACCAGCCGCGCCAGCCGCGCCGCGGCGACTTCCACCGACAGGCAGGAGGGGTTGGCGTTCGGCCCCTCGCGGACATGGATGGGCGTGAGATGGGTGTCGGTCAACACGGCCCGGGAACGGCTTCCGCCGGCGTCCAGGCCCACGAAGCAAGCTGGCATTCCTTGAAGCGGCATCAGCGGGTCCTGCGGCGATGTCCAGGGCGGCGTCGAACGGGCCGTGCGAATTCGTCGTCGAACCGGTCGGGATCGACCGACTCGTCCGGCGCGGGAGTCTTCGGCACCGGCTTCGGCGCCGGTTTCGCCGGTGGTTTCCCGGGGTCGGACTCGCCCGGCCTCGTGCCGCCGGGTAGACTCTCGCGCTCCATCGAAAAGGGAGCGGAAGGCGGCTGGTGTCGCCCACGGTCTTCAAAGCCGTTCGCGGGGTTCCAAAAGGGCTCCGGGTGGGTTCGATTCCCATGCGCTCCCGCCATGCCTGGCTCCATTCGAATCTGCGGGTAGCCGCCCGATCTGTCGACCAATGATCCGCCGCTCAGGGTACGCCAAACCCGCGGGGTTGTGATCCGAAAGACGGATGCCCCGCCTTCCCCGAAGGGAAGGGCGAGGCATCCTCTGTCGCTCAAGCTCGATCAAAAAAAGTGCCGGCGCCAATCCCACCCAGCTGGACTGGCTCCGGCACTCCCCTGAACCCTAGCGTTCAGCAGTCCGAGTCCCGACACTCAGACCACTCTGTCAGGAGAAGTCATTCCTCTGTCTTCTTTGAAATCCTTGGTCAGCCAGACCTTAATCAATTCATGTGCCAACACGGTTCCGAAACGGCGTCCCGGTTCTAAACCATTGAGAATTGGATTGTTGAGGAATCAGCTCCAGATGGCGCGAGAGGGCGCCCGGAGCAGGCAGACGCCAAAAGTGGAACTCCGGTTCACCCCAACAACGACCAAACATACATAACGCTTGGAACGTACGTAAGTTAAGTCGATAGAACCGCAGTTCACATTCCCAAGTCGTTGTTCAAAAATGGTTTACGGATTTTCGTCGGACCCGCGTTCAGCGAGTTCCCGTCCAGCTTCCGTGTCGGCGAAGCGATCGCGAATGCGCTCGTACAACTTCACCGCCCGGGAATCCTGCCCCTTTTCTGCGAGCGCGTCAGCGGTCTCCAGCAGCTTGCGGGCGGACTCCTCCCGCCGGGCGGCGGCGAGAGCGGCCTTCACCTCCCGATTCTTCATGAGCTGCACCTTCTGCTCCTTGGCCTCCGCTTCGATGATCGATCGCCGGTAGCGCTGGATCAGATCCTCGAGCATCGCCATGGCGGGGACGTACTGCTTCTGCTTCAGATGGTCTTCGACGACCGAAAGTTCCTCGCGGCCCCGCGCCTCGACCCGCTTCATCATGGCCGCGGCCTGGCCGACGAGGCTCGAACTCGATTCCCGGGAAGCCAGTGGACTCGCGAACTGGATCACCTTCTGGATCTCGCCCTGCTCCAACCAGACGTGGGCGTCCTTCAGACCCTGGCGAACCGAGGCGACCTCCTCGTGAGAAAGGCCATTGGGAAGCTGCTTCGAGGCCTTCTTGAAAGCGTCCAGGAAGTCGGGCATCGGGTGACGGTCGATCAACGCGGCCACGATCGTCTGATCCGGCAGAATCAGCATGACTTGCGGCGTCTTGATGATGCCGTTCTGCGCGAAGTCTCGAAAGACGCCGATCTCCATCCGTACGTGATCCATGCACGTGATCGTTCCGAACTTGGCGCAGAGCCGCCGCGGCTTGCCGTCGACCTCGACCTCCTTGACGCCATGCATCTCCTGGGTGCCCCGATTCGCCAGCAGGTTGACCGTCCCCTGCGTGGCCTTGACGAACTCGGGCGCGTTGATCGTGTTGAGCCACACGTCATCGTTGGCCTCCTCGTCATCCTCGATGACGCAGATCATCAGTGGAACGCCACGTTCGTTGGCTTCCTCGAACGCCTTCTCATACGATTCGGCGAAGATGATCTGCGAATCGGCCCGCGCCACGGCGGAAGCCGGCAGCAGGAGTGAGCACAGGGCAAGTGTCGACAATGCGTTCATGGCGAACCTCCGAGCCGAAGCCAATTCAATCCAATGGTACGCGCCTTGGGGATCGGGTCAAGTCGAGCCGGGCCATGCTGTGGCCGGCCCTGCTCCTGGGCCTGGTTGCGCCGGCCTGCCGGGTTCTGCCGCCTCGTCCCCCTGCGCCCATCCCCGAGGAGGCGCTCCGGGACTTCAGCCGGGGGCAGGAGCAGATCGGGAATGGCGACCCGGAGTCGGCCCTTCAGTCGTTCCGGAGGGCAATCGACCGGGCGCCCGAATTCGTGGACGCCCACCGCGCCTATCAGAATCTGGAACTGTCGCGGTATCGCCGCGGCCAGTTGATCCGCGAGTACCGAGGTTTTCTCGATCAGGCACCGGGCTCGGCCCCAAGGCGCTATCTGCTGGCAAGGCTCTGGTCCGACCCCGGCCGGCAGCTCGAGGGGTTCGAATCAGCGCTCGCGAGCGATCCGTGGCTCTACTTCGGGCTGATCGGCAAGGGCTACGCGTCGCTGGAACTGGGGTATCTGGATCGTTCCGAAACGGCGTTTCGAGTGGCGCTGGAGCAGCGGCCGGAACGTAGCGAGGCGGCCCACGGCCTCTTGCGAGTTCTCTCCAGCCGGCGCGATCTGAACTCCCTGGACGCCCAGGTGGAGTTGGCCACGCGGCTCCTGGAGCAAGATCACGGGGATGCGCTCGCCAAGCGCGTGCTGATCACCCGCCAGGTCGCGAATGCGGAGACTTCGAAGGCCTGTCAGGACGCCGTTCGATTCGTGCTGGAGACTCCAAGCGAGGACGCGGTCCTGTTGGCCATCGACACACTGGAAGGGTACGCGTCGCTTTCGGACCTGAGACTGGCCCGGGCGCTGCTCTCCGGCTTCCGGGCGCCGGTCACCGAGACGCCGGCCTGGATTCGACTGGAAGCGCTGGTGGAAGGTGGCGCCGGAGATCCGCGGGCGGCCTTGCATGAGGTTCAGCGTGCGCTGCCGGGCGTCGCGGGCACGGAGACCATCGGCGGCCTGCGGCGGGGTCTGCTGCTCCGAACCGGCCGAGTGGCCGAGTATCTGCAGGAAGTACAGAGCCGCAGATACCGGTCCGGATTCGAACTGCCGGAAGAAGACGAATCGGAGCGGCTGCTCCAGAGCGTCTTGCGCCGGCTCGAGAGTCCGGACGGGCTGGCCGCCCCGGGAGAGGCGGAACGAGCCGTCGACGACCTGCTGCGGCTGGGCCTGTTCGAGGCCGGCATCGCGGTGGCGCGCCGGGCCCTGCGAGAGCGACCCGAGGCGGCCGGTCTGCATCGGGTTCTCGCCCGGGCGCTCAGGCACAGGCGCTTCCTGGCCGAACTGAAGCAGCATTTCACGGCGATCTATCGACAGGGGGATTCGGTGTCGCTCGAGCAGGTGTTCGAGGATCTCCGCGAGATCTCGGTGAGCTGCCTGGGAGAGAACGTGGTCGATCCGGTGGTGACGCGCGAGTACTTCCCGATCGGCGAATTCCTGGAGCCCGATCCCGCCAAGGGATCCGGTCTGGCCCGCTACTTCGACTCGTTCGGGATCTTCTTCATGCTGGGCCGCCGGACGTTGGGATTGCCCGAGGCGTATGCCCTGACGCGCATCGCGCAAGGTCACGCGCAGGTCGGTCCGAACCGGATCTACCGGGTGCTGGGGGAAGAACTGCTGATTCCCTCTGCGACGGAGTGGGGGGGCGGCGAGATCGCCGGCTTCGCGTTCGAGTCGTTCATCGTGCTGAACGTCGATCGAGTCCGGGACGCGGCCCACGCGGCGCGGCGGTTGTATGAAAACCATCGGGGCAGCTCCGACGAGTTGCTCGGAGAAGCTCAACTCGAGCCCGGCGGCCCCGGTAGCAACGGGAAAATCACCGGGATGAGCGAGCCGCTCTCGCTCGCGGCGCGGGCTTCCTACCGCGCGTATGATGAGTTCCTGAGGAGCGGAGGTCGCGAGGAGGAATATCCCGGCCTTCTGTTGAATGCCGTAGAGGTGCACGAGCGAGCCCACATTCGGGATGCGGCCCGTTTCCTGCCGGTGCTGCAGGACTTCGGCGAGAAGCTCTCGCTGCTCTGGTCGCTGCGCTTCAGTCCCACCCGCATCGAGGTCTGGCTGGAGGAGCGGGCCCAGGCCGTTGCTCTATTCGAGGCGCGGAGTTCCATGGCGGCGCTGGTCACGATCGCCAGCATGCTTCCCAACCAGTGGTCCTCGCCTCCGCATTCGGCGGCCTATCACGAACTGGCCCGCAGCATGGTGGAGGGGATCGCGTCCAACCTCGAAAGCTATCCGGAGTTGGATTCCGCTTTTTGTCTGCTGCCCCAGCTCGATCGCCTGGGCGAGGAAGGACTGAAACGGATCGCCCGGCAATTGCTCGAGGATGAGGACGTGCTGCCGGATTTTTGAAGGCGGGCAGCGGGCGCGGCCACGAGTGAACGCGTGATCTAGCGCGCCCCGAATCCCAGCACCACGACCTTGACCGTGCGGAGCAGGATCAACACGTCCAGGAAGATCGACATCTCCTTGATGTAGTAGAGGTCGTACTGGAGCTTCTCGATGGCGTCCTCCTTCGAGGCGCCGTAGCGATAGTTGATCTGCGCCCAGCCGGTAATACCCGGCTTGACCACCAGGCGTTCGGTGTAGAAGGGGATCTCCCGTTTCAGCTCCTCGACGAAGAACGGTCGCTCGGGGCGCGGGCCCACGAACGACATCTCGTTCTTCAGCACGTTGATGAACTGCGGGATTTCGTCGATGCGCAGCTTGCGAATGAGGCGGCCGACGGCCGTGATGCGGTCGTCATTCGTGGTCGCCCAGACCGGCCCGGAGTCCTTTTCGGCGTCCGAGCGCATGGAGCGGAACTTGTAGAGCGTGAAGATCCGGCCCTCGCGCCCCACGCGGGTCTGCTTGAACAACAAGGGGCCCCTGGAGGTGAGCTTGATCGCCAGGGCGGTCAACGCGCAGACGGGCAGGGACAACACCAGTCCGAGCGCGGCGGTGCCGAGATCGAACGCGCGTTTGAACAGGTAGTTGAACTTGGAGCGATTGAAGCCCTCGGAGAAGATCAGGTACGAGGGGCGCAGCTTGCCGATCGCGATCTTGCCCGTGATCCGCTCGTACAGGAGTTCTCCCTCATCCACTTTGACCCCCTGCAGCCTGCAATTCAGCAGTTCCAGGGTCGGCAATCCGCCGCGGCGCTCGGAGATGCAGACGATCGCGCGGGCGACGTTGAGGGCTTTGGTCACTTCGACGATCCGGTGATAGCCGGCAAAGACCGGATGTCCCCGGATCTCGCGGGGCGCGTTCTCGGCTTCGGGCACGACATAACCGACGATCACGTAGCCAGGCTCCGAGCGCTCGCGCAATTCCTTCTCGATCGTCGCCGCCATGGGACCGTCGCCGATCATCAGCAGGCGTTCGCCGATCGGCAACTCGGACAGCGTCCAGTCCCAGGCCCTCCGGTAGCCGTGGCTCGTCACGTTCACGAGCGCCATGATCACGACCAGATGCACGATCGAAGTCTTGTAGAGACTGACGGAGCGTTCGCCAGGATCGAGTCCCAGCACGAAACGGTCGACGCCGTCCAGCATGAAGTAGCAGAGCACGATCAGGATCAGCGAATAAAAGGTGGATTCGAGCAGCCGTATGGAGCACTGATTGCGGTTGCGGATCACCTTCCAGCTGTAGAGATCGTTGAGCGAGTAGACGGCCTGGACGGTGACGATGATCAGCGCCGTGCGGATCAGCGCTTGAGGTAGATCGAAATCCGAGAAGTCCGAGTCGGTCCGGACGAGGATGGTGATCACGGTGCGCAGGTGGGCCAGCGGCGTGACCACGAGCACCAACACCAGCGTCTCGAGCAGGACCAGGATGAACTTGCGGATCGACAAGCTCAGCGGCCCCCGGTTTCGGATTCACCGGTTTCGCGGGCTTCCCCCTGCCGCAGGCTCCGGATCCAGCGTTCCAGGTCATCGGCGGTCCTGGGGACTCCCTCGGAGAGCCGCAACGCGCGTCCCTCGCCGGTCATGATGAAGTCGTCCTCGATCCTCACACCGAGCGATTCTTCCGAAATGTAGATCCCGGGCTCGATCGTGAATACTGCGCCGGGCTCCAACGGACCGCGACCCACGTCATGGACGGCGATGCCGAGCCAGTGGGACGTGCCGTGGGGAAAGTAACGCCGGTAGGCGCCCGTGGACAGGATTTCTCCCGGGTCTCCATCGAGCAGGCCGAGTTCTGAAAGACCCCGAGCGATGACTTTCGCGGCAACCTGGTGCACTTCAGCCAGGGACATGCCGGGCCGGGCGGCGCGCGCCGCTGTTTCCTGGGCCTCGAGCACGATTGCATAGACGGCCCGCTGGCGGGGACTGAAGCGGCCCGAGACCGGCAGCGTGCGCGTGATGTCGGCGGTGTAGTGATCCACGCTGGCGCCCACGTCGATCACCACCAACTCGCCCGCCTCGAGCCGGCGCGCGTTCTGGTTGTAGTGCAGGATGCAGGAATTGGGCCCGGATCCGATGATCGATGGGAAGCCGGGCCCGAAGGCGCCGGCGGCGATGAAGCCCCCCTCGATCGCGCCTTGCAGCTCATACTCGGTGGTTCCCGGCCGGATGAGCGCGGCGCCGGCGGCCAGCCCGCGCGCCGTGGCCGCGATCGCGCGCGTGATCGCCTCGGATTCGACCTCCGACTTCAACCGCCTCTGGTCGTGAACCAGCTCCTCCAGCGGCAGGAGCTCCAGCCGCTCGCTCCCCTCGAACCCCTTGATCCCCTCGATCAGGCGGCGAACGCGTTGGATCGCCAGGCCGTCTTCCTCGAACGGCTCGTCGAGGTAGTAGATCAGATCGCCTTTGCCCAGAAGTTCGCCCGCCAGTTCCTCGAAGCGGGCGGGCGGAGCCACCTGTTCGAAACCGGTGGTCTCGGCCGCCTCGGGGGAGAACGACAGCGTGGGTCCGTTCCAGAGCTCCCGGCTGCGGCTTTTCGGGGGCAGGAACAGGATCTCCCGGTGCCGGCCGTCCGCGTCCGCCGGAGTCATCAGAGCGGAGATCGCCGGAATCGAAAGGCCGGTCAGGTAGATGAAGTTGTCGGCCTGACGAAATCGGCTGCGCTCGGAATCGTTGGCGGCGGACAGGACCAGCAGGCCCGGCTCGAGCGTGCCCTCCCGGATTTCACGAGCCCATTCGGCCGCCAGCCGCGCCCTCCGGGCCACGCATTCCCTGGCGGGAAGCGGCGTGGCGGGCGGTTCGCCCCAGGCGATGGAGACGACCGCGAGTTGCCAGACAACCGCCAAGAGGAGCAGGTGAGGGCCCGTCCGCGAATTAGTGCTCTGTTTCGGGGAGCAATCGTCGTTCCTGGCACGGCGCGACGACGACCGCGTATTCGAGATACGCCGAGGAGGAGCAACACAGCCAGGGACGGCGAGGGCCAGCGAAACAGAGCACTTATTCGCGGACGGGTCCTTAGGCTTCATCGATCCACTCCAGGCTGGCCAGGCGCCCGTCGGGCGCGAAGATCACCGAGACCACGCCGATCCGAAAGTCGGTTCGCTCCAGTTTCTGGCTGCTGATGTACTCGAGCGCGGCCTGAGAGAGCCGCTCGCGCTTGGATTCGCTCACCGCTTCGTAGGGGTAGCCGTAGCGGGCCGTGGTCCGTGACTTGACCTCGACGAAGATCAGTCCGGCCGCGTCCCTCGCGATCAGGTCGACCTCCGCGGATCGCAAGCGCACGTTCCTGTCGAGGATCTCGAAGCCGCGCCGGATCAGTTCGAGCGCCGCCTGCTCCTCACCTCTGCGTCCCAGCTCGTGCGCCGGCTCCGCGCCGTCAGGTCTTGTTGCCATTCTGGCCGGCCGGGCTGTCCGACGCCGCGGTGCCGGCGATCGCCGACCGCGAGAATCGGATGCGCACGTTTTGACTGTCATCGACCTTGAGCGTGACCTCGTCCTCGTTGATCGCGACGATGACGCCATGCATTCCACCGGTCGTGACCACCCGATCGTTCTTCTTCAGTTCCGCGAGCATCGCCCGGCGCTTCTTCTGTTCCTTCATCTGGGGGCGAATCATGAAGAAGTAGAAGATCACGAAGATGCCGATCATCCAGGGCAGCATGCTGGGTCCCTGGGAGGGGGCGGATTCGCCGCCCGGAGACTCTTGGAGCAGGAGGAACAGGACATTCATGGGGTGATCCGAACAGTCGGTTTGGGAGCCGGCACCGAAACCCGCGAGTCTAACGCCCGATTCCGGACAGGGCAATGGAATGACGGAATCCGGCCCGGGGAGGCGTTGTACAGTTTTTCCATGGCCTGCTAGGCTGCGGAGATGACATCCAAGAAGCCCAAGGAGAGAATCGCGGTGGCCATGAGCGGCGGCGTCGATTCGTCGGTTGCCGCGCTGCTGCTGGCCCGGGAGGGGCATGAGGTCGTCGGCTTCTTCCTGAAGAACGGTGTGACCCGCGAGGGGCCTGGATCGGCCCGGTCGTGCTGCTCCGCCTCCGATGCGGCGGACGCGCGCAGGGTGGCCGATCGGCTGGAGATCCCTTTCTACTCCCTGGATGTCACCGGCCCGTTCTCACGGATCATCGCCGATTTCGCATCGGAATACGCGCGCGGGCGGACCCCGAACCCGTGCGTCCAGTGCAACGTGGACGTCAAGTTCGGACATCTGCTGAAGTTGGCCCACTCGGTGGGAGCTTC
>Ga0326597_10001900_pt1 | contig 32228 bp, 27 predicted proteins | sample RVTome_12_FD_203789 | JGI IMG/M metagenome (GOLD analysis project Ga0326597, IMG submission 203789) | Soil microbial communities from uranium-contaminated site in the Upper Colorado River Basin, Wyoming, United States - RVT100D185 | ecosystem: Environmental > Terrestrial > Soil > Contaminated >...
GTCCGAACAGTATATGTTTGAAAAAGTATTCAGGGAGCATGGAGCTATTAAGACGGTATTAGATGCCGGATGTGCCTGCGGTGGACTGGGGCGCGCACTGCATCAACGCTTCGGAATCACGCATTACACGGGTGTGGATATCAACTACGGTTCAATCGAGTGGGCTCGATCGGAGCAAAACAATTATCCGATTTCATCGCAGTTTGAATGCGCAGACATCGCGGAAACACCAGATGTCCTGAAGGGAATGAGGTTTGATTTGGTTGTGTCCTTAGGCTGCGCAGACTGGAACACCGATACAAGTCAAATAATCAAGGTGTGCTGGGACTATGCTGCGGAGGGTGGTTATTTCATATTTTCCTTTCGCCTTACCAACCAACGAACGCTGAATGACATCGAAACGAGCTATCAATACGTTAAATTCAATGCAATGGAGAAAATAACCGGTGACGAGGAAAAAGCGCCCTATGTGGTGACCAATGTTAAAGATATGCTGGAACTGATCCATGAGTTGCGTCCTCGCCCTCATCGATTGCTAGGTTACGGCTATTGGGGAACCCCGTCTTCCATGGCGGTAATTCCATATAAACGGGTCGTGTTTTCAGTTCTTGCTATCCAGAAAAGGGCGCGAACGTCGGGGACAATAGCCGAGTTGCTGCTCCCATTGGATTTGTATGTCGCTAACAATGGTGTGGACTGAACCAATCGAAGCGTAAGTGTCATGCGGCTCATAGTGAAGATTCGTGCGGGCCTTCCCTCTTATTCCCTCGTTGAACATGACGAGAGGCAGAAAAGATAATGAGTGACACATTAGCAAGAGTTGCCGTCGTCGGCTGCGGTCGTGTTTCCGGGCACCATTGCCGGTCAGTCGCCGGAACGCAGGGAGTGGAGCTGGTGGCGGTCTGCGACCTCATTGAAGAGAAAGCCGCAGCGTACGGAAAACAGTACGGCGTACCCTATTTCATCAGCTACCGGGAGATGTTTAGAGCATTACAAGAGATCAACACCGTAGCGATCATAACGCCATCGGGCATGCACTTCGAGCATGCCACGGAGATAATGCGCCTGTACCGCAAGAACGTGATCGTTGAAAAGCCCACGTTCATGCGGCCGTCCCAATTGAACGAAGCTTATGCATTGGCGGATCATTTGGGGCTGCATGTTTTTCCTGTGTTCCAGAACCGATATAACCGCGCCGTCCGGAGGGTGCGGCAGGCGCTTTCCAATGGCGAGCTCGGGCGCATCAGAATCGTCTCGGTCAGGGTGCGCTGGTGCAGGCCTCAGCAATATTACGAACTGGCTCCATGGCGCGGCACATTCGCGCAAGACGGCGGGGCGTTGACGAATCAAGGGATACATCACGTTGACCTATTGAGGTATCTCGGCGGCGAGGTGCTGCGGGTAAACGCGACTATGGGGACGCTGGGCGCGGATATCGAGGTTGAGGACAGCATCGTGGCGACGATGACTTACGCCAACGGAGCGGTGGGCAATCTCGAGGTGACAACCGCTGCGCGTCCAGATGATTTTGAGGCTTCTATTTCTCTGGTCTGTGAGAAAGGCTTGGCGCAGATCGGTGGAATAGCGGTCAACGAACTGCAAGTATTTACACCCGATCCTTCTTCCTGCAAGGCGAACAGCGAGGACTTCTCAGGCAACGTATACGGACATGGACACGGCGATATGTACCGCGATATTGCCGCGTTTTTCAGGGACCGAACGCCCTATCCCGTGGACCTGAATGACAGCCTTCGGACCATCCGGTTACTTCATGCATTTTATCGTTCGGACGAATCCGGGGAATGGGTGGACGTGGAAAGCGGGGCGGAATCCGAACGGCTTGGACGACCCGATGACGCGCTCGCAAACCTTTACAGGACTCCCCCCGAGCTCAGGAAAGCGGTATGAGCGACAAGCTGCGGGTGGGTATCGCCGGCTACGGGGTCGTCGGTAAGCGCCGCCGGCACTTTATAGACCAGCATTTGCGCCTGCAGACGGTGGCGGTATGCGACCAGGCTTTCCCAGGCTCGGGCAAGCTTCCTGATGGCGTCCGCCATTATCCACATTATAAACAATTGCTTACCGATGGGCTTGACGTTCTTTTCGTGTGCCTCCCGAACTATCTCGCGTCGGAGGTCACCATCGCAGGTATTGAAAAGGGCCTGCACGTATTTTGTGAAAAGCCGCCCGGCCGGGACCTGAACGATATCGTGCGCGTTATCCAGTGCGAGCGCGCGCACCCGCGGCAGACGCTCAAGTACGGGTTCAACCACCGCTTCCATGACTCGGTGCGGGACGCGCTGGCGATCGTTCGGTCGCGGGAGCTGGGCCGGGTCATCAATCTTCGCGGGGTGTACGGCAAGTCGAAGATCATCAGCTTCGATTCGGACTGGCGCACCAGAAGGGTCGAGGCCGGGGGCGGCATACTGCTCGACCAGGGGATACACATGGTGGACATGATGCGGCTTTTCGCCGGCGATTTCGCCGAGGTCCACAGCTATGTCTCGAACAGCCATTGGAAGCACGACGTGGAAGACAACGCTTATGCGCTGATGCGCACGGGCGACGGGGTGGTGGCGTTTCTGCACTCGTCGGCAACCCAGTGGCGACACCGTTTCCATCTCGAAATCGCGCTGGAACGCGGTCTGCTGATCCTTTCCGGAATTCTCTCCGGCACGAAGAGTTACGGTGCCGAGACGCTGACCGTGGGGTACGCCAGCGAGGACGATGCGGGAGACCCGCGCGAGCAGACCACGCGCTACAATCAGGACAATTCCTGGGCCGACGAGATCGCGGAATTTGTCGATTTGGTTCTCGGAAACAAGGCCGCTGCGGAAAGCTCGTCCATCGAAGCGCTCAAGACGATGCATCTGGTGTATCGCATCTATTGTGCCGATTCCGAGTGGCGCAGGACGTACGATCTCGACGACTCGATACCGCCGGACATCCTGAAATTGCTCTAGCAGATGAATGACCCCAGGTTTGCCGCGGGGCCGATTTTCCAGGGGGATTGTCGATGAAGGTTATTGGCGTGGTTCCGGCCCGCATGGCGTCCAGCCGGTTCCCTGGCAAGCCGTTGCATCCGATTTGCGGCATGCCGATGGTGGAGCACGTTTATCGCCGGGCAATGATTTTCGCGCGGTGGGATGGACTGTATCTCGCGACTTGCGACCGCGAGATCGCCGCGCTGGGCAAAGTGAAGGGTTGGCCCACGATCATGACCTCGGACCGCCATATCCGGTGTCTCGACCGCGTCGCCGAGGCTGCCGAAAAATGCGGCCAGGCCTTGGGTGTCGACGACGTCGTCGTGTGCGTGCAGGGAGACGAACCCATGCTGCACCCGGACATGATCGCCGCTTCCATCAAGCCGCTCGAGGAAGATTCCTCGGTGTCCTGCACCGTGCTTGCCATGCAGATCGTGGATGAGGCCCAGTTCCGGAACCCGGACACCGTGAAGATCATCCACGACATGAAGGGAGATGTGCTTTACACGTCGAGGGCGCCGGTGCCGTACTGCAAGGTACTGACGCCCGCAATAGAGGCGCGCAGAATCTACGGAATCTTTGCCTTTCGCTGGGGCTTCCTGAAGACTTTCACTGCCATGCCGGAGTCGCCGCTGGAGCTGGTAGAGTCCTGCGACAGCAACCGGATCATGGACAACGGCTATCGCCAGAGAATTGCACCCTATCCGTTCCAGCCCTCGTTCTCGGTGGACTCGCCCCAGGACATCCAGCAGGTGGAGGCACATATGAGAAAGGATTCGTTGTGGGGCCAGTACTGATTCCGTAGAATATGGGGGTGAAGGGCATGGCGATCATGAGCAACGTTGACAAGATATTCCTTCGGAGTAAAGGGCCCGTCGAGTTCGCAGGCGAATACGCCGAGTATTTCGGCAGTTCGCTGAAGACGCTCGATTTCAAGGCCATCGGGCAAGTGATAGAGGTGTTCTTCCGGGCACGCGAAGGCGGGCACCGGATTTTTTTCATTGGCAACGGTGGCAGCGCCGCCACAGCTTCTCATTTCGCAAACGATGTCGCGATCGGCACGCGGTCAACCAGCAAGCCGTTCAAGGCGATCAGCCTGACGGACAACAATGCCATCATTACCGCTATTGCAAACGACGATGGTTACGATCAGATATTCGTCAAGCAGCTTGAAGTTCTCATGGAGCGCGGAGACGTGGTGGTCGCTATTTCCGCGTCCGGAAACTCCCCGAACGTGGTAAAGGCGGTGGAGCTGGCCAACTTCGTAGGAAACACGACGGTCGGATTTACCGGCTTCGACGGCGGCAAGCTGCGGCAGCTCTGCACTCATGTCGTGCATATCGGTACCGACCGCGGCGAATACGGCCCGGTCGAGGCGATGCACGTCGTTCTCGTCCACCTGATCGGGAACTATCTTCTCAAGGCAGTGGAGAAAGAGAAGGCCAGCGCAGCGAATCCAGGTGCCCGTGCCGTCGGTTGAGATCAGCCGCTTGCACCAGCAATAACCTGCATCATTTCCTGGCATGAAGTGAAATGGTCATCGATTTCGCGGGGCAACGCGCTCTGGTAACCGGCGGCACCCGCGGTATCGGTGCCGCCATCGTCAAGGAGCTCGCCGGATCGGGCGCCTCGGTTGTCGCGACCGGCAGGGATCGGACCAGGATCGATGCCCTCCAAGCGGAGGCAAAACGGGCATCCATTGCGGTGCGTTACGAAGCCGTCGATTTTGCGGATTCCAAGGCAACGGAGGCGTTCGCGGCCAGGATGGCAGGCGAGCCGTTCAGCGTGCTGGTCAACAACGCGGGTATCAACAAGATCGCGCCCACCGGGGAAGTCGATATGGCCGACTGGGATCGAATCCAGCAGGTCAATGTCCGTGCCCCGATGGTGCTGTGCCGGGCGCTCGCGCCGCGCATGGCGGAACGTCGCTACGGCCGGATCGTCAACATCACTTCGATCTGGAGCCATGTTTCGAGATCCCAGCGGGTCTCGTATTCCACCAGCAAAACCGCCCTGGTCGGGCTGACCCGGGCGCTGGCTCTCGATTACGCGGCGTCCAATGTTCTCGCCAACGGGGTGGCCCCCGGGGTCATCGATACGGAATTGACACGTAAGGTATTGAGTGAAAAGGAGCATCGGGATCTGGTATCGGCGATTCCCGTCGGCAGGCTCGGGTCCGAAGCCGAAATTGCGCGCGTTGTCGCGTTTCTCGCTAGCAATAGCAATACCTTCATCACGGGGCAGAACATCATTGCCGATGGAGGCTATACCTGTGGCTGAACGGGAGCCTGCTTCGACGTTGACCATCCAGTCCCACCGCGGGCCATACGTGGTGGAGTTCGACCGGCAACCCTTTGCGCAGCTCGCGCGCGAGCCGGCCTCCTCCTGTCATTTCATTATTGACGCGAAACTGGCGGCGCTGTATCGGACCGAACTCGAACCGACGCTGTCCTCGCCGTCGGTGCTCCTGCTGGACGCGGACGAGCGCAGCAAGACGCTGAACCGGTTCACGACGTATGTCGAACACTTCATCGCGCGCGGCGTTCGCCGCAACCACAAGCTGGTCGCGATCGGGGGCGGGATCATCCAGGACGTCACCGCATTCATTGCCTCCACGCTCCTGCGCGGTCTGAACTGGGAGTTTTACCCGACCACCCTGCTGGCGCAGGCCGATTCCTGCATCGGGTCCAAGAGCTCGATCAACGTCGGCAACGCCAAGAACATGATGGGGACGTTCCGGCCGCCGGCGAAGGTTTTCATCTCAATGGCGGTGCTGTCGACGCTCGAGGAACACGATATCCGGTCCGGGGTGGGCGAAATGCTCAAGGTGCATGCCATTTCCGGGCCCGGGGATTTCGACCGGATTGCGCAGGACTACTCGCGCATCCTCGAGGACAGCGGGTGCATGGAGCGCTACATACACCGCTCCCTGGAACTCAAGAAGGTGCTCATCGAGCAGGACGAATTCGATACCGGTGTCCGAAACGTGATGAACTACGGCCACAGCTTCGGGCATGCCATCGAGGCGGCCACCCATTTCGGCGTGCCGCATGGAATCGCCGTGACGATAGGGATGGACATGGCGAACTACGTGGCCACCCGGCTGGAGCGCATGAGCGACGATCATTTCCGGCGCATGCACGGCGTGCTGAAGGCCAACGCACGCGGGTACACGGATACCCATATTCCGATGCCGGAATTCCATGCAGCCATCGGCAAGGACAAGAAGAACGTGGGAAGCCAGTTGACTCTGATTCTTCCGAACGGCGCGGCGAAGATAGAAAAGGCGGTGGTTGATGGCGACGAGCGCTTCCGCAGCGCATGCCAGGACTACGTGGATTACGTGAGGCGGTCGTGACCGGTGGAACGGACAGCAAAGCGCGGGTCGCCGTCACCTCCCGGTCTTTCTCGAAGAATCCGGTCCTCCGAAAGGAGCTGCTCGATCGCTATTCAAACGTGACGTTCAACGACCAAGGCGTGTCGCTGTCGAACGAGGCCCTCGTTGATTTCCTGCGGGGGCATGACAAGGCGATCATCGCGCTGGAAAAGATCACGGACGACTTGCTTGCCAAGCTTCCGGAACTCAAGGTAGTCAGCAAGTATGGCGTCGGAATTGACAACGTCGATGTCGGCGCCCTGAAACGGCGCGGCGTGCAGCTGGGTTGGACTGGGGGAGTAAACAAGAGATCGGTCTCCGAGCTCGTCATTGCTACCGCCATCGGCATGTTGAGGCACCTCTACGTGTCGAACCTCGAAGTCCGCCAGGGAATCTGGAAGCAGCATACCGGGGCGCTTCTCACCGGGAAAACGGTGGGAATCGTGGGATTGGGGCACGTGGGAAAGGACCTGGTGGAAATGCTGGCGCCGTTTCAATGCCGGGTGCTCGCGCACGATATCGTCGAATTCCGGGATTTCTGCGTGGGACACGGCGTGGTGCAGACCAACCTGGAGGAAGTCCTGCGGAGCTCGGACATTGTGACGATACATCTCCCGCTCGACGATTCCACTCGTGGAATGTTTTCCGCTCAAACGCTCGACAGGATGAAAAAGGGGGCGTTCCTCATCAATATCGCGAGAGGCGGTATCGTCGACGAGTCCGCGCTCAAGCAGCGGCTGAAATCCGGCGCCCTGGCCGGCGCGGCCTTTGACGTGTTTGCGGACGAGCCGCCGCAAGACCAGGAGCTTCTCAACTTGCCCAATTTCTTTGCCACTCCCCACATCGGCGGCTCGTCCATCGAGGCCATACTCGCCATGGGGCGCGCCGCGATAGCCGGCCTCCAGATCGCCTGATCCCGCCCGGATCGTACTTAGTTCCATCGCTGGTATCGTACGCGGCGGTATGGCGGTACGCGCAATAGCCGCGCGTACCGTCGCATGCCATGCCGTGCAGGCGCCTTAGATAAAAATACAATATAATCAAATAATTACTGTGAAATACGGTAGTCCTGCGCAAGCGCGGGAGACGATAACAATGTCTGTGGTCATCTTGGCAATGACGAATCAGCCCGCGGTCGGATATCGCGGCAGGTGGATCTATTGCGGCCAGAATTACCTGGACCTGCTGCGCTGGGAACAACGGCTCGGCGCTGCCGATAGATTGTCGTTCTTGTCCTTGATACCGGTGGTGTTTCTGAAGTTGCGCAGCCAGTTCGTGGATTGGACGTCGAAGCTGGGGGAAACATACGGCAACTCGCTGGACTGGTGGATCACGCCCCTTGCAGCCCGGAACACCATGCAGACACCGATCTTCCTCCATCTCTGCTATCTCCACATTCTCCTTGAAAGCCTGCGCGAGGAATTGCAGAAGGGCTGCCTGATCGTATGCGAGGACTGGTTTTTGCTGAAGACCCTCGAATTCAACCTCGAAGCTGAAGGCTTCCGCGTGAAACGGATGCCGTTGTGGTGGCTGGCATTGGGCCGGGACTTCGCAGTCCGTTCCCTGAAAATAGGCGCGCGCTGGTTGCGGGCGTTGGCCTTGCAGACAAGATCGCTGATAGCGGCGCGATTGACGGCGCGCTCAAGCCGGCCACCCAGTGGAGACATCGGCGATAGACAGGTTCTGATACATACGTGCGTCGATGAAGACTGTCTCGGGAGCGACGGCAAGTTCCGGGACCGCTACTTTTCCAGCTTGTCGAATTGGCTAGTCCGCAGGGGTTATCGCGTTACCACGATCCCGTGGTTGTACAACATCAACCGGCCGGTATCCTCCGCTTATCGATGGTTCCGGGAGAATCAGGAAGGGTTTCTCATCATTGATGACTACGTCCGGTTTCGTGACTTTCCCGGCTGCATCCTGTGCATCCTGCGTTCCGGACTCATCAGCCACAACAATGCGTATTTCGGCAAGTATCGGGTTGCTCCGCTCCTGACACACGAGCGGATGCACAATATTTCTTCAGCCGATCTGATAAAATTCTTGCTTTATGAACAAGCACTTACTAGGTGGTTTCGAGAGGGAAACCGTTGCGACATTTTCATAGACATGTTTGAAAACATGGCCAGCGAGCGAGCGCAACTCAAGACTGTCAGGCAACGCCAACCGGCAGCGCTTTCGGTGGGCTACCAGCACGCCCCCGTCCCGAATGAGTTGATCGGCTACAGTGTCACCTCAAGAGAGTGGGCAACTGGGATATTTCCTTCCCGCATCGTCAGCCATGGAAGAAGCAGCGCGGAATTCCTGGCCAGAGAAGGATTCCCGGCGGCAAGCGTAGTCGAAGGCCCCGCATTGCGATATACCTACCTTGTCGACGAGGAAATGCAGGTCGGACAGGCGTCCACCGCTGCAGTGACGGACAATAGGATATTGGTCCTGCTCCCGGCTGAATTGATGTCCGCGATGGAATTGCTGGCACGGATCCTGGGTGCACGAGATACGCTGGCTTCCGAGTCCGTCGACGTCGTATTGAAAGTGCATCCAATGATGCCGATGAGCCAGCTTGTCGGGAGGATGCGAATCGCGCGTTTACCCGATGGCTGGCGATGGGGCGGGCTGCAATTGACGGATTGGATGTCAATTACATCAGTTGACATCGCACTTCCCTCGATTGGATTTTGCGTTCCAATGTCCTCGCAGTAATCCGCCGTCTATTGCGTCAAGCTAAAGTTGGATGCCATTCTGGCGGAGTGATTGAACCGCGCAAATGGCGGAGGGACACTTCTCGTGTCATCGATCGAGCCTTCGACTAACGGCCGTACCCTGTTGCTGATTGACGGCGACGAGCCATGCTCGCGGCCCGATGCGCTCGTGGTGCGCTGGTCTAGTCCGGAAGCCATGGTCGGCGAGCATGCGCTTCCGGCGTTAGTGGAGCGTATCGCATTGGAATTGCGGTCTGAGTATTTATCGTGGGCTGCGAATCTTGCCGAGGCTCCGACCGGGCGCGGACCGCTGGCGCAGGCATTGCGTATTAGGGCCTTGGGTGGCGTTCCCTTCTGGCCCTTGACCCTGATCGCGGAGAAGGCGCCCTTTAAAGACGCACCGGTCTATCCGGTATTCAAGCTGCGTGCGCTGGAACGTCTTTACCAGAGCAGCGCGTGCCGCGGTATTGAGTACGCTGGCAATGACCGCCGTCTGCATACCATCCTGCAAGCCTGGTGTGATACGTTAGGCCACTCCTATCGTCGCGCCGCGACCAGGCAGAAGAGAGCGGAAAACAGGCCATGGCATCGGCGACTGCCCGCCTGGTTGCAAGCGCTTCTGTTCCTGGGGCGTCTGTGGTGGACGCGCTGCCGGCCCTTGGCACGCAAACGTCCTCGCCCCCTGCCGACGGGGGACATCATCATCATTACCTATTTTCCCAACGTCGATACCAACCTCGCGGCGCGCGGCGAGTTTCGGTCCCGCTATTGGGAGGGGTTCCACGATGTGCTAAAGGAACAGGGACTGCGCACTGACTGGGTGTGGATCTACGTATCCTCCGAGAAGTTCGATTATGGCGCCTCCCTGCGGTTGCGCGATGAGTTCGACCGGGCGGCGGGAGGAAAACAACATCACTACTTGCTTCACGAACTTCTGACGCCGCGGGCGTTGCTTCGCGTGATGCTCGGCTTCGCCGAGCTCTATCTGAAGGGATTGACGATTTCGCGCGCGGCCCGGCGTGCATTTCGCTTTCCCGGATCCGCAATGAATCTGTTCCCCCTTTTTGCGGAGGAATGGCGCGATGGCATTTTTGGCAAGCGTGCAATCGAGGGATTGCTCTACTTTGCCATGTTTCGGGAGCTCGCGAGCCGTAATGGCGCAGCCTGCGTGTTCTACGTTTGGGAAAATCAGGGATGGGAAAAAGCACTGATTGCCGCCTGCCGGCAAGTTTCTGCCGCGCGACTAGTCGGGTGCCAGCATGCCACGCTACCACCATTAGACTTGCGCGCATTTCCCACCGACGGAGATGAATTCGTGCCAGATCTTCTTGCCGTCAATGGCGCCGCTGCGCAAGATGAGATGCTGCAGGCAGGTTTTCCGGAACATCGGCTGCGCACGGTGACTGCCCTGCGATATTCGCATCTCACGGGCATTCGCGGCTCCCAGGCGCGCGTGCTGCCTCAGCAAGAACGTACTTTGCTGGTCATAGGCGGATACTTACACACTGAAACCCGCCATCAACTTGATCTGTTGCGGGCCACTGCGCCGGAACTGGCGCGTTACTATGGCCGTTGCATCGTAAAGCCCCACCCCTTTTATACGGGGGCACTTGCTGAAGAACTGGCGCCGTTACCCATTGCGGTTGAGATCGCACAGCGACCTTTGGCTGAATTGTGGCCCGAAGCAGACGTGGTTTACTGCGCCAACTCCACTTCGGCCGCGGTTGAGGCTGCCTGGATCTGCCTTCCTCTCATTATTTCCAGCGCTGGCGATGGCATGAACCTGTCCCCGCTTTTCGGTTGGCCCGGGTTGGAATTCGTGACAGATGCAGCTACTCTCGCGAAACAACTGGAAAATCCGGATCGCATTGAGCTTCCTGACAACTATTTTCGTTTGGATGATAATTTGAACTCCTGGCGTAAAATATTTCGAGAGTGCAGGCGATCTCGGTAATCGCGTTATTGGAGCACCTTTAATCGCCTTCATTTATCCTTTGCGATGCGTGCTTTAAAATATTGCGTGATTAACGAAGACATTGCAGGAGCATAGCTGCTTGAAAGTCGTTATTCTTTGCGGGGGGTACGGCACGCGGATTCGCGACGTGTCTGATAACATTCCCAAGCCGATGATCCCCATCGGTCGTTATCCGATCTTGTGGCACATCATGAAGTATTACGCGAGCTACGGGCACAAGGACTTCGTGCTGTGCTTAGGCTACAAGGGCCAGGTGATCAAGGACTTCTTTTTGAATTATGAGGCCCACACCAAGGATTTCACCATAGTGCTGGGCCATGAAGAGAAAATTCAGTTTCATACTGATCACCATGAATCTGATTGGCGGGTGACGCTGGCCGACACTGGTTTGGAGACTATGACCGGCGCGCGTGTGGCGCGAATCAGGAAGTACCTCGGCGGCGACGATTGCATGCTGACTTATGGTGACGGCGTTGGCGATGTCGACCTGGTCCGGTTGCTGGCATTTCATCGCGCTCACGGCAAGGCGCTTACCGTAACGGGAGTTCGGCCGCCGGGGCGTTTCGGCGAGCTCGTGGGTCCGGAGGGTAGGGTCGTCGAGTTCAATGAGAAGCCGCAGGCTACCGGGGGACGTATTTCCGGAGGGTTTTTCGTGGCCAGCCCGAAGCTGTTTGACTATCTGGATGATCGGGATGATCTGGTCTTCGAGCGCGAGCCGATGAGCAAAATGGTGATTGACGGTGAGTTGATGATGTTCGAACACGATGGCTTTTGGCAGCCAATGGATACCAGCCGTGAATATCAGTTGCTCAATGCGCTTTATGAGCACGGAAAGGCTCCATGGGTGAGGTGGTAGGCACGAAGTTCCTGACCACGTTTTCCGGAACCCGGGTTTTTGTTACCGGGCACACAGGCTTTAAAGGATCGTGGCTGGCGTTCTTGCTCAAAGAGATCGGAGCGGAAGTATTGGGCTATGCATTGCCCCCCGATCAACCTAGCAGCCATTTCGAACTTTTGGGGTTGGCTCGGTCTATTCATCACGTCGAAGGCGATGTACGCGATGGTGCGAAACTCGCCAAGACCCTGTTTGCCTTCCGGCCCGAGTATGTGTTTCATCTGGCGGCCCAGGCCTTGGTGAGGCTGTCCTATGCCGAGCCGAGGGCGACATTCGAGACCAATGTCATGGGTTCCGTAAACCTGCTCGAGGCGGTCAGGCAGTGTGAGTCGGTCCGTTCCCTGATCTACATTACGTCCGACAAGTGCTATGAGAATTTGGAATGGGTTTGGGGTTATCGGGAGAGTGACCGTCTTGGTGGACACGATCCCTATAGTGCCTCGAAAGCGGCAGCGGAGATCGCATTCGCGGCGTACACACGGTCGTTCTTCACGCACTGCCCGAAACTCGGCGCAGCAACGGCGCGCGCAGGCAACGTGATAGGCGGCGGTGACTGGGCGGCGGATCGCATTGTGCCGGACTGTATCCGGTCAATCCGGGAGGGCCAACCCATCCGGCTACGCAATCCGGATTCGACGCGTCCCTGGCAGCATGTGCTGGAACCTCTATCGGGCTACTTAATGCTGGCAGCGCAGCTTCGTCGATCGCCAGCAGAGTACTCCGGCGCCTGGAATTTCGGTCCTCCAGTCGGGGAGAACCGGACGGTGCGGCAATTGGCGGAGCGTATTGTCGCCCGTCTTGGCCGTGGTAGTGTTGCTATCGAATCTGGCGATCCCAAGCAGCATGAGTCGAGACTGCTGCAACTAAACTGCGACAAGGCACAACAACTTCTGGGTTGGCGACCGCGTTGGACAATGGAGGAAACGCTTGACACTACGGCCGATTGGTACAAAGCAATAATGGATGGCGCCGAAGCGAGCGCGGTTACGCGAAGACAGCTACACGCATATTTTCCGGAGTTGCCATGATTGACGGTGTCATCGTTACCCCACTCCGTCAAATTTCAGATGAACGCGGCAAGGTAATGCACATGCTGCGCGCGGATTCACCTGTCTTTCGGCAGTTCGGCGAGATTTACTTCTCATGCATATATCCTGGCGCGATCAAGGCATGGCATATTCACAGAGGAATGACACTCAATTACGCCGTGCCTTGCGGAAAAATCAAGTTTGTACTGTATGATGACCGCCCTGCAAGCTCTACGCGCGGTCAGGTGCAGGAATTGTTTCTCAGCCCGGACAATTACATCTTAGTGACCGTGCCACCGATGGTGTGGAATGGTTTTAAGGGCCTGGGAAACGATATGGCCATCGTCGCCAACTGCGCCAGTATTCCCCACGACCCCGGGGAAATTTCCCGGCGGGATCCATTTGACCCCTCCATACCCTACGATTGGGCGCTCAAGCACGGGTGATGCGGCGTATTCTCATTACCGGCGGATTCGGCTATGTGGGCGGGCGGCTGTCGCAGTTTCTCTCGTCGCGCACGGACTATGAGATCGTCCTGGGATCACGACAGCAATTCGAGCCGCCCAATTGGCTGAGACAGGCGGGAGTGGTCCGCACGGAATGGGATTCGCCGTCTGGCCTCCAGAAAATATGTGAGGGGGTCAATGCAGTCGTGCACGTTGCCGGGATGAACGCCCAAGATAGCGCCGCGGACCCCGTCGCGGCGCTTGAGTTCAACGGCGCCGCTACCGGCCGTCTGTTGCAAGCGGCGATTCGCCAGGGCGTGAAGCGATTCATCTATTTGTCCACGGCCCATGTTTATGGCAGCCCTCTGTTGGGAGTGATCACAGAAGAAGCGTGCCCAATCTCGCTTCATCCGTATGCTACCAGCCATCGTGCCGGCGAAGATATCGTTCGGGCCGCCCACCAACGGTGCGAGATCGAAGGCATCGTGATTCGTCTGTCCAACGCATTCGGGACTCCGGCACATAAGGATGCCAATTGCTGGACGTTACTCGTCAATGATCTCTGTCGGCAAGCGGTAATGACCCAGTGCATGGTGTTACGTTCCTCGGGGTCGCAGAGGAGGGACTTCATCACATTGACCGATACATGCAGGGCCATTCGTCATTTACTGGAACTAGCCAATGATAAGTTGGGGGATGGGCTGTTTAATGTAGGCGGTGCGTGGAGTCCGACAATATGGGAACTTTCACTTGCTCTTCGGGAATTCGCCATCCAAAAACTACATAAAGCTGTACAAATTTCACGCTTGCCCGGTGAACAAGAGGACGCGCCATCGGCAGATTTTTGCATTAACAAACTCTTGCAGACTGGTTTTTCGTTAAGCGCTAACCACAAAGCGGAAGTCGATCTTCTTCTAGACTTTTGTATTGCCTTTTATCAACATAGAAACCCTGAAGATCGTTGTAGAGCATGAGATTACGATTCTCTCATCTACCATACGTGCTTACGCTAATCGCGATGCCACTTCCTTGGCTTGTGCCCTTTTCTACGTTAGACGCTATTACGTGGACTCCCGAAATTCTGGCTTTGACGGCGTTTGTTTACCTCGTTTCCGTTGAGAAAGTCGCTCCAACATTCAAGACATCGCATATCCTCATTGTTTTGATATTTTCTGCCCATTTGGTGGGGCAATTACTTAGTGGTATTGGAATTGGGGGAAGCGCCATTATTAGCGTGATGGTAATGTCGTTACTATTTTATTTGTTTTTTAGATCTGCACCCGAAGATTGGGTTGCTGAAAGGTTAATTGGTCAAGTCAGTATCATCTATGTGATCCATGTCTGCTTCATACTAATTGAAGCGATACTACTCAGTACGGGCAACACAAGTATCTTAGTGACACTGTCCGGTGGGCAGTACAAGCCAGCTCAAGAACTCTTCTATGGTGAAGTGCCCCAAAGCCTATCGAATCAAAGTCAAGCCGCCTCTCAACTATGCGTATTTTCGGCGACTTGGTTCGCAATGCTATATGTATCCCGGAAACCGCTGAGGATTAGATTTGGACTGATTTATGCGGCCGTGCTCACCGCGTCTCTTGCGGTGTTCGCTGTTTATCCAACTACGATGATTCTAATCGTGGCAATAATTTTAGTGTTTTGCATCGTGTATTTGATCCCAATTGCGAAAAGCATGTTTTTGCGAGTGCTTGTGCTGATAGTAGCAGGGGTTTCTTTTGAGCCCGTCTACGAAATGATCATCTATAAATTTAGTCAAGACTTGTATAGTCGTGCGTTTGAATATCAGGAAGCCTTTTTGAGCCCTATCAATGCTTTTTTTGAGCTGCCGTTGTCTGCCAAGCTATTGGGCGTCGGGAGTATTGGGTCAATTGCGAAAAGTGGAGTTCAATCTGCCGATTTAGGTATTGGCATTGTAATTTTGCAAATCGGCCTTGTTTTGGGAGTATTTGCAATCGTTGCTCTGTTATTTCTGGTGTTGCGGGCGCTGCGACTTGGTTACCATAAACATTTGAATGATCCCCATGTGTATCGTTGGGTATGGTTGGGGTCCGTGAGTTCTTTGATTGTTATAGGGAACCTGCTTTCGTTATTTCACTATACGGTGGCGCTTCAGACAGGCGGGCGAACCTTGTTTTCCCTTCATATAGCGATCCTCATGCTTTCGTTGCAGCATTTGGTGCGCTATCGACGGTCAACAATAATGGCTGAGGCTACGCGATGAATCATCGTGTTTCGGTGGTGATCCCGACCTTTAATCGCGCCCTTGACCTTGCTAAGGCTCTGGACTCGGTTCTGCAACAGACCTATTCTGAATGGGAAATACTTGTTATCGACAATCGATCGGCCGATTGCACCTACGATGTTGTTCAGCGACTCAATGATAAGCGAATCCGGTACTTTGAAATCGAGAACAAAGGGGTGATTGCGGCATCACGTAACCTCGGAATCTCTCAATCAAATGGTGAGTTCATAGCGTTCCTGGACTCAGATGACCGCTGGCGAAGGGAAAAACTGAAGGAATCGGTATTCTGGTTAGGCCGCGGGTACGATATTGTTTACCATGACATGGATTGCGTAACGAATAAGCGATGCTATCTGGGGCCTCGAAAATTTAGTACCCGTCAGGTTGAGCCGCCCGTTTACATCGACCTTCTGGTTAATGGTAATACTCTGCCTACTTCGAGTGTAGTCGCGAGAAAGGATGTTCTGGTTAAAGCCGGTTGCTTCAACGAGGCTATGGAAATGATTGCTGGTGAGGACTATGAGTTATGGCTTCGGCTAGGGACTTTGACTGAGCGATTCAAACGGATAGATGGCACCCTCGGATATTTGACTAGAGGCAGCGATAATGAGTTTACTTCGCGCCGTGTAATGTCCTTTCTCGCCGAAATAGAAAAGAAACACATAGCCCTGCTACTTCCCACTGAGCGGGATCTGGCCTTTGCCAACTGGATCGATTATGCGTATGGTCGATCACGATATACGCAGAAAGACTACGTTGGTGCCACAGGTCATTTAATAAGAGCATTGACAAGTTCAAATAACTTGTCCTCTCGCATCAAGGCCATGTATATGTTGATTGCTATTGTGATTCGCAAAGCTATAGGCTACCAAACACAAGAGTCAGGTGAGGGGGGCACTAGGTACTGACTGGTGCACTAACTTACCGATGTAATTTCGATCTTGCGTTTCGATTTCGACTTGGATCTCCAAATTCCCGATGACCGTTCCCAGCCGCTAGTATCGCTGGAGCCAACGTCAGCTTATTTGCTTGCTCTGAAGGTGCATCCAAATTTCGGGCGAACGTGTCCAAGTGCTGGATGGTGTTGACGTGAAGAAGCTAAGGGCTCTGCCAAGTGAACAGAGAAAAATTTGCTATTACCGGGATCGGCGGCTTTATCGGCAGGCAGCTCGCGTCCGCATTACGTGCTTCATTTCCCGATGCGTGCATCGTTGCGCTTGGGCGTGGCCGGAGCTCCCATGCAAGTGCCATTTTTGATATCGATTTGCTAGATACTGGGCGCGTCCGGGAATCGATCGATCAGATCCATCCGGACTATATATTTCACCTAGCGGGAGTTGTGTATTCAAGGGATTGGCGAGAACTTCATTCTGGAAATGTTCAAATCACCATTAACATCTTGGAGGCAGTACGGGAAGTCGGTGTTGTATCGAAGATCATCGTTCCGGGCTCCGCTGCGGAATATGGTGGAGTTCGCGCCGCCGACCTCCCGTTGGTGGAAACCTTGGCTCCTAATCCTGTTACGCCATATGGGGTAGCGAAAGTCTGGCAAACGTCAGTGGCCAGATACTACGCGACGACCGGTCTCGATGTCGTTGTTGGCCGCATATTTAATGTGATCGGACCCGGGGCTCCGGAGTCGCTTTCCATTGGCACGTTCGCATCGCAACTTGGCAGGATCAAAAATGGTGAGGCCCCACCGAAGATCATGGTGGGCAACCTTAAACCTAAGAGGGATTTCGTCGATATCAGGGATGTCTGTCAAGCCCTGATTACGCTGGCGAAGAGAGGTAAAAGCGGAGAGATCTATAACATTTGCTCCGGAGCCTCGGCTTCAATGGAACATCTCCTGGGAGAATTAATTACCCGATTGGGACTTGATGTGGAAGTGAGCGTCGAGCCTGCTCGTGTAAAGATGGGGGAAATAGCTGATATATTTGGTTCCTATCAGAAAATTCGGGAATCAACGGGCTGGGAACCCGCATTTTCGTTATCTGATAGCGTAGCGTCCGTAATCTCCGATCTAGCGTAAGGCCTTGGATCATGAATGCGCACGGAAATGAGCGAAGTAAAGTTTCGGAACACGTGGCGAGCAAACAGCAATCTTTCGCGATATGGTAGGCCGTGATTTTTCCCCAGGTTACTGCGTTACTCGTGCAACGCAGAAAAGTGTGTTGCAGATCTTCGGAGATATAGCTGAGAGCGGCGGCGCTACCCACGCTAGTTCTGAGGGCGGTTCGATTTGGTTTCTGTCCAGACGAAATCCATAGTTATCCCCTGCGCGCGCATTAGACATTACTCTCGCCGGCGAGCGGCGGGGAAGGACGCGACGTGAACTACCCGAGGCAAGCGAAGAAATCCAGTGGGAATGACGTCATCCGTTTAGTGCATATCATCACGGGCCTTGGGATGGGAGGGGCGGAGATGCTGCTGTACAGACTCCTCTCTTCCATGGACCGGACCCGTTTTGAGTTCACTGTTATATCGCTCACCGATATCGGAGAGATCGGACCGCAAATTTCCGGCCTCGGTATACCGGTTCATGCGCTCAATATCAATGGGTTCGCTGCCGGCGCGCGCGGTTTGCACAAGGCCGTCGCATTGATCCGTGCCGGTCGACCCCATGTGATTCAAACATGGCTGCATCATGCAGATCTCTTCGGCACAGTCGCGGCAAGGCTATCGGGCAATCCTCATCTTGTTTGGAGCCTGCAGTGCGCTAAGCTCTTGCCCGATGATGTTCCCCGCAGAAATCTGCAATTGGTAAGGGCGCTGGGCTGGCTTTCCAACCTGCCTCAGGTGGTGATTTCCGTTTCCGAGGCAGGTCGCCTGGCCCATAGCGAGGCGGGGTACCATCCCCGGCGCTGGGAAATTTTGCCCAATTGCTTTGATACCCGTGTCTTTTCCCCGGATATCCGAGTCCGCACAAGCCTTCGGGCGAGGTTGGGCGTTAACGATAACGATGCACTTATCGGGCTTGTGGGGCGCTATCACCCCATGAAGGGCCATGCCTTGTTTCTGCAGGCGGCACGAAAGCTCTGCAATAAGCGTTCTGGGGTGGTATTCGTCATGGCGGGTCATCATGTTGATGAGCGAAATCAGGAACTCGCAAATCAAATAAATGAGCTTGGTTTGGGTGGAACTGTTCGTGCTCTTGGAATGTGGCCGGATATTCCTGGGCTATTGAACGCGCTCGACATTTTGACTATTTCGTCCACAAGCGAGGGGTTTCCTACGGTGCTGGGTGAGGCGATGGCCTGTGGTATTCCCTGTGTTGCAACCGATGTTGGCGATTGCCGAGCTATCATCGGCGAAACGGGGCGCGTGGTATCGCCGGGCAACGCTGAGGCGCTTGCAGAAGCATGGAATGAATTGCTTATCCTGCCCGCTCAGGAGCGACGGGACCTCGGGCGCGCGGCAAGGGAGCGCATATGCTCGTCTTACGGCATCGATGGTGTTGTCGAGCGCTACCAGAATCTTTACGAAGAACTTGCTGGTGCGGTCTAGTGTTCTGAGTCGCAAGATCATGCGCGTTTCGTGATTACCCGATTACCCTTATTGCTACGTTATGTCTTGCGCGAGCCTATAGCGAGCGTGATCAATTGTTTTCATGCTCGCGAGGCGATGGCTGGGAGGAATTTGGCGGATTCCGGCGAATTGGCTGCCAGCTCATCACAGAATACTCAGTTGCGGTCAAGAGGTGGAATGATATGTGTGGTATAGCGGGCTGTTTACATATTAGCTCCGCCAATATTTCCGCGTTGGAAAGCGTTATTAGAGCAATGACAATTCGCCTACATCACCGGGGACCCGATAACGAAGGGATATGGCTGGACCATAATGCCGGAGTTGCATTAGGCCACAGGCGGCTATCCATTTTGGATCTCTCCCCGACTGGGGTTCAACCCATGTTTTCGGCCGGTGGCCGATATGTCATGGTTTTTAATGGGGAAATATACAATCACCTTGAGTTACGAAAACAACTTGAGCTTTCTGAGCAACAAATAGCCAGCGCAGGGAGTAGCGAGCGAAATACATGGAGGGGGCGTTCGGACACGGAAACCTTGCTTGCGGGTTTCGAAACGTGGGGAATCGACGAAACCATAAAGCGCGGTGTTGGCATGTTCGCTTTTGCGGTCTGGGACAAGAAAACCCGAATCCTGACTCTTGCTCGCGATCGGCTTGGCGAAAAGCCACTCTATTACGGCTGGCTGGGTAATGTTTTTCTCTTCGGGTCGGAACTGAAGGCACTGCGCGGGCACCCGGATTTTCGGGGCGAGATTAACCGGGATGTAATAACACTCTTCCTGCGTCGTAACTACATTCCAGCTCCGTTTTCAATCTACCGTGGCATATACAAGCTTCCTCCGGGTACCTATTTGCAGGTCCGGGCTGACCGGCGCGATACGGTGCCGGTTGCTTACTGGTCTGCGCGTGCGCATGTTGAAAATGGCCAGCGAAACCCTTACCGTGGCAGCGAGGTGGAGGCGATATCGACGCTCCAGGAACTTATCAAGCAGTCCCTCTCGGGTCAGATGATAGCGGACGTGCCTCTGGGAGCCTTTCTCTCGGGGGGGGTTGATTCTTCCACGGTAGTCGCCCTCATGCAGCAGTTGTCTCGTCGGCCCGTAAAGACTTTTACCATCGGGTTTTACGAGAATGGTTACGACGAAGCCACGCACGCGTTGACTGTCGCCCGGCATTTAGGGACCGATCACACCGAGTTGTATGTAACCCCGGAGGAAACCCGGGCGGTCATCCCGAAATTGCCGGAGCTTTACGACGAGCCTTTCGCGGATTCCTCGCAGCTGCCCACGTATTTAGTGAGTCAGCTTGCCCGACGCCATGTAACTGTTTCACTCTCCGGCGATGGCGGAGATGAACTGTTCGGTGGATACAACCGCTATGTCTGGGCTACGGAGATCTGGCGTAAGGTGGGATGGATGCCAAAGCCATTACGCGCAGCATTCGCCGACCTGCTTGTAATGCTTCCGCCTACGACATGGAATAATGTATTCGAGAGGCTCGGACGGTTTTTGCCTGCACGTTTCCGCTATACCGAGCCCGGAAGTAAGCTGCATAAGCTAGCTGAGATACTCGCAGTACGAACACCTGAAGAGATTTATTGGGGGCTTGTGTCTCACTGGAACCAACCCGCTGACATTGTGCGAGGCGCCAAGGAGCCCGAGACGGTGCTGACCGATACCAACTCCTGGGCAGATGTTAGAGAATTCGAACACCGCATGATGTACCTGGACCTGGTTTCCTATTTGCCCGACGATCTTCTCGTTAAGGTTGATCGGGCGGCCATGGGGGTATCCTTGGAAACACGGGTTCCCTTTTTAGATCACAGATTAGTGGAATTTGCCTGGCGGCTCCCGCTTCATTTCAAGTTGCGCGGAGGGATGACCAAATGGTTGCTTCGTCAAGTACTGTATCGTCACGTACCCAAGGAATTGATCGAGCGACCCAAGATGGGCTTCGGCGTACCGATTGATTCCTGGCTGCGCGGCCCGCTGCGGAATTGGGCGGAGAGTCTGCTCGATCCGGCCCGATTATCGAGAGAAGGTTACTTCAGCCCGGCGCCGATCCAGGAAAAATGGAAAGAACATCTTTCCGGTAGAAGAAACTGGCAGTATCATCTGTGGGGTATTCTGATGTTTCAGGCATGGCTTGCACACACGGAATCATCCATCCAATCGGACTGAGCAAGAATATTTTCAACGATGACCCCGATCCTCCTACTCGAAATTAACGAGGTCCCATGGCGCCTGATCGATCGGTACATTGATTGCCCCGAATATTTACACATTCGGGCGTTCTTCGCAGGCTCGCACCATTTCACCTCACGAGCCACTGATACCGGCGAGCTTTCGCCGTGGGTCACTTGGCCGACATTGCATCGCGGCATGAATAACGAGCAGCACGGCATCCGGAATCTGGGCCAAGACCCTTCGACCTTCAAGGGCAAGCCGATCTGGCAGGACGTGCGTGATGCAAGAGGCAGCATCGGCATTTGCGGTTCCATGCAAAGCTGGCCGCCAATTGAGCCCGGCCCGGGCGGCTTCTATATACCAGATACGTTTGCCCATGATGAGGCTTGTATTCCAGCCTACCTGAATCCGTTGCAGGCATTTAACCTTGATCAGGTTCGTAACAACGCGCGAGTGGTCAACGATGCGCTTCCACCAGCCCGAAACAAATTGGCATTGGTGTTCGCTTTGATGCGCTCCGGTATCCGCGCCAGGACAATTGCCCGAATCATGGCTCAACTACTCGGAGAGCGGTTCGACAGCAATCTCCGGGTGCGCCGCCCGATCTACCAAACGGTGCTGTTTTGGGATGTGTTCCGCAAGCAATTCAACGCTGCCAGTCCTCCAGCCCTTTCGACATTCTTCACCAACCACATCGCCGGTGTGATGCACCGTTACTGGTGCGATGTGTTTCCAGAGGATTTCCCTGACCGCAAACCGAGTATCGGGGAATCACAGGAACCCCTGATGCGTTTCGCCCTGCGTGTACTGGATCAGATTCTCGCCGACGTGATGGCTTGGGCCAGAGCCAATCCTGACCTCGTGGTGATATTCGCATCGAGCATGGGTCAGGATGCCGTACACCGCGACTATCACGAGGGAGTGGAAATACTGGTCAATGAACTTCCCGTGTTGATGCAGCATGCAGGGCTAGGCGCGAATGACTACCACCCATTGTTGGCTATGGTGCCGCAGATTGCGGTTGAGGTCAGTAACTCCGTAAAACGCAAAACTGCGAAATCATTGCTCCAATCGGCGGTCGCCGGAAATGGCGAACGGTTCATCAACGTGCAGGAGGACGGCATTGGCCTCAGCATCACTGTAGCAACACCGTCACTAGCCGCCATCAAGACCGATTGCGTGCGCATCGGCTCGCAAGTACTGACTTGGAATGCAGCGGGGTTCCGGCAGGAAGTGATCGATCCTGGTACGGGCTACCACATCCCCGAAGGGACACTGCTGGTTTACACTTCCGCAAACGGTGCGACACCACTTTTGCAGGATCGGCTTGCAGTTCGGGCGGACAAGCTCAAGGCGTGGATGCTCGACATCATTCACCGAGGACCATCCCAGATCGTTGAGCTTAGCCGCCTCACCCAAGGCGGCCGGTAACTCAATCGGGCGCTCGTCACAAGTAAATGGCAAGAACATCTTACCGGCAAGCGTGGCTGGCAGTATGAGCTGCGGGGCGTTTTGATGTTCCGGTTGTGGCTTGAGCATCATCACGGCAGCGGTGCGTGATGGTTCCGGGTACCTCGGTCTGGATCGTGGCGAACACGACGTGGTACGTGTTCAACTTCCGGAGCCGGCTGATCCGGGAACTGATTCAAGGTGGATATGCGGTTACCGTGCTCTCGCCGGCGGATGAGTATGTTGCGCGTGTGCGGGCGCTTGGGGTGCGCCACGTGCATCTCGAAATGGACAATTCCGGGACCAATCCCGTCCGCGACGCCGCATTGCTCGCCCGGCTTGTCGCCCTCCTCAGGAAAGAGCGGCCGGGCATGTTGCTTACTTGCACGCCGAAGGTGAATATCTACTGCTCGATCGCAGCGAAATGGACAAATGTTCCGGTTGTGGCTAACGTTTCGGGCCTCGGGACCGGATTCATCCGGGGTGGGTGGTTGACGGCGTTGGTGAAGCTGCTTTACCGCGCCGCGCTGCGTCACCCCCGGAGGGTCTTTTTCCAGAACGAGGACGACCGCTCGCAGTTCGTGCGCGGTGGCCTTGTCGCGCGCGAACGCACGCAGCGCCTGCCAGGGTCAGGGGTGGACGTGCAGCGGTTCGTGCCGGTGGCGAGGGCCGGCGGCGGGAAATTCGTGTTCCTGTTTATCGGGCGGCTGCTCTCCGACAAAGGCATCCGGGAGTACATTGCGGCCGCGCGGGTGGTGCGCTCTGGGTCGCCCGACGTGGAATGCCGGGTGCTCGGATTCATTGACCGCGGCAATCCCACGGCGGTCTCGCCGGGCGAGGTCCGGATATGGGAAGAAGAACGGACGATTCGCTATCTGGGGTCGGCGGACGATGTCATGCCACACCTGGCGGAGGCGGATTGCGTGGTGCTCCCCTCGTACCGCGAGGGTTGTCCGCGCAGCCTGCTGGAAGCCGCAAGCATGGGCATTCCTCTCATAACAACGGATGTACCCGGCTGTCGTCAAGTGGTGGACGATGGGATCAACGGATTCTTATGCCGGCCATATGACCCGGTCGACCTGGCGGAAAAAATGAAGAAGATGTTTTGTTTATCTGTTTTCGAACGAAGTCAAATGGGTGCTGCGGGTCGCATCAAGATGTTGAATGAATTCGACGAGAAAATTGTACTCGACCAGTACATGAAAGCAGTCAGGGAGTTTTCCGGAAAATGAGAATTCTAGTCACCGGCGCCGCCGGCTTCATAGGTTCCGCACTCGCAACACGGTTGCTCGCACGTGGAGATACTGTCGTTGGAATCGACAATCTCAGCGATTATTACGACGTGGCTCTCAAGAAAGCCCGTCTCGAAAGGCTATCCACGCGCGAGAAGTTCAGCTTCGAACAGATCGACATTGCGGACCGTGCCGGAATGGAGTCTTTATTCAACGGGGAGAAGTTCGACGCCGTGATGAATCTCGCGGCGCAGGCAGGTGTCCGCTACTCGATTGAGAATCCGCATCCCTACATCCAGAGCAATATCGCCGGGTTTTGCAACATTCTTGAAGGCTGTCGGCGCTCTAAGGTGGGGCACCTGGTGTATGCGTCATCCAGTTCTGTCTATGGTGCCAATACCAAGCTGCCGTTTTCAGAGAAGGACAACATTGATCATCCGGTCTCACTGTATGCCGCGACCAAGAAGGCGAACGAGTTGATGGCGCACAGTTACGCTCACCTCTATGGGTTGTCGTGCACAGGCTTGAGGTTTTTTACCGTTTATGGGCCATGGGGGCGTCCCGACATGGCGCTGTTCAAGTTCACCAAGGCTATCCTGGAAGACACGCCCATCCAGGTGTTCAACAATGGCAATATGATTCGCGATTTCACCTACGTTGATGACATTGTCGAAGGCGTGATCCGCGTCATCGACCGTCCCGCGCAACCGGATACATCCTGGGACGGCGCGGCGCCCAATCCAGCCAGCAGCAAAGCGCCGTATCGCGTGTACAACATCGGAAATAATAAGCCGGTACAGTTGATGCACTATATCGAGGTGCTAGAACAGTCTCTCGGAAAAAAAGCGCAGATCGAGATGCTGCCGATGCAGGCGGGCGACGTGCAGGCCACGATGGCGGACGTTTCTTCGCTGGGAGCCGATTTCGGGTATCGGCCCAAAACGACGGTGGAAGAGGGCGTTCCCCGATTCGTGGATTGGTATAAGTCTTACTACGGTGTGACGTGATGAATCGTGACGTGATACAGCGTAATGTGGTGCAGCGTGACGCAGCGTGACGTGGTGAGGCGTGGCGATCGTTATGGAAGCTAAAACAACCGTCGCGGTGATCGGGCTGGGGTACGTGGGACTGCCGCTGGCGGTCGCCTTTGGCCGGAAATTCCCCACGATCGGCTTCGACCTGTCCATTGAGAAAGTCGCGAAACACAGGAAAGGGGTTGATCCTGCAGGAGAGGTTGGGGTTGAAGAGCTGCGCAGTGCGCAGTACCTGGAGTTCACGACCGATCCCGCCGCTCTGAGCAGGGCTGATTACATCGTTGTCGCGGTTCCGACGCCTATAGACCAGGTTCATAACCCTGACTTTGGTCCTTTGGTGGCCGCCAGTGAATCGGCAGGCCGTCATCTGAAGGGCGGCGCTATCGTCGTGTATGAGTCCACCGTGTACCCCGGCGCTACCGAAGAAATCTGCGTTCCCGTCCTGGAAAAACATTCCGGGAAGGCCTGGAAGCGGGATTTCAATGTGGGCTATTCCCCCGAGCGCATCAATCCGGGCGACAGGAACCACACGCTGACGAAGATCGTCAAGGTGGTCTCGGGCGATACGCCGGAAACCCTGGAAAAAGTCGCCTGGCTGTACGGATCGATCGTGGAGGCGGGCGTCTACCGGGCGTCCAGTATTCGTGTCGCGGAAGCCGCCAAGGTCATCGAGAATACGCAGCGGGACATCAACATCGCTTAGATGAACGAGCTGGCGATTCTGTTCGACAGGATCGGCCTTGATACCGTGGAAGTGCTCAAGGCTGCGGAAACCAAATGGAATTTCGTTTCATTCCGCCCGGGGCTGGTTGGGGGGCACTGTATAGGCGTGGACCCGTATTACCTGACTCACAAGGCCGAGATGGTGGGATACCACCCCCAGGTGATACTGGCGGGGCGCCGGATCAACGATGGCATGGGGAAGTACGTCGCCGAGCAGACGGTAAAACAGATGATCCAGAATGGTGGCTCCATTAAAGGGGCCACCGTGAATGTGCTCGGGCTGACGTTCAAGGAGAACTGCCCCGATCTGCGCAATTCCCGCGTGATGGACCTGATAGAAGAGCTGCGCAGTTACGGCATACAGGTATTCGTTCACGATCCCGTAGCGGGTAAAGCCGAGGCGAAAAGCGAGTACGGGATAGGACTGACGGATTGGGACGCCTTGCCGAGCGCCGGAGCCACGGTCCTGGCAGTACCGCACCAGGAGTTGATAAATCGCCCCCTCTCGGATTACGTTGCCAAGACGGTGCGCGGCGGTTGTCTCGTGGACGTTAAATCGCGGCTTGATCCCGATGCCGTGCGTGCCCACGGCCTGAGAATCTGGCGGCTCTAGAGCAGTTCGTAGTTTGCAGAGGGCAGTTTGCAGATGCTGCCAATTGGCGGCTGACTACTGCCAACTTGGAGTTCCATCACCACTCACGATTCACGAGTTTTAGGTGAGTAGATCATCCAGGCCGGGGCGCGCCAGCGCGTGATGCGGAAGTACAGGGACAGGTAGCCGAAGCAGAAGACGAGGGAGAGCGCGACCAGCGCGGGCGTGTTGTTCCAGAAAAAAAGCGCAGGCAAGATGAAGAGCGCCATCCCGATCCAGACGTACCACGCGACCGTGCTGTTGCGACGGGTGATCTCTTTCGGGTCCTTCGAACCGACGCCGAATCGGGCGAGCCGCATGTAGATCAACTGGTGGAGGTGCAGCGCGTCGGCGTAGCCGGATGAATGCCCGTGCAGGAAGCAGCGCCGGTAGATCGAAAACAGGGTCTCGAACACCGGGTAAATCAACAACAAAAGCGGGAACCATGGGGACACGTCGGGGTTTCTCGCTACCAGCAAGACGGCGAGCTCGGCGAGCCAGAAACCAAGCAAATACGCTCCGCCGTCACCCAGGAAAATCCTGCCCCCCGGATAGTTCCACGCCATGAACCCGAGCAGGGCGCCCAGCATGATCAGGCTGGCGGACAGGACTACCGGGTCCCCGACCTGGGATGCAACGTAGGCGATCGCCGCCAATACGAGTATGGAGTAGCCGGCGACCAGGCCGTGATAGCCGTCAATGATGTTGATAGCGTTGGCAACTCCTCCGACAGCGAAAGCCGTGAAAGCGATTGCGAACAGCGGCCACTGCAGCAGGGTATCGAAGCCCGGTATGTCCAACCGGTCCAGGGTGGCTCCCACGAGCAGGGAAGCGATGACGCCGGCGGCGATAGTGAGCATCAGGCGCGCGAGCACACCCACGCGCTTGGTGACGTCTTCCCCGAGGCCGCTGGCAAAAGCCGGAATGGCGGCCAGGGATAGCATGTAAAGTCCGTCCACCGCGGTGGGCCTTAGCCAATCCATCGCACTCATCACCAGAAGACTGACTGCCAGCGCACCTGCGATCGCGACGCCTCCGATCCTGGCAACAGGCGTTGCGTGAAATTTCTGCGGTCCACCCCCGGTATCGTGACTGAACCACGCGTGCAGCTTGTCGGAGCGGATGATGATGAAACAGATCAGAAATGCGATGATGGCTGCGATTGATACGACGCCGATCCGTGCCGCAAATAGGGGCAATTGGCCGGCTCCGGGCGCGCTGGCCGCGCTCGAGACTGACAACTGCAGAGTCTCGAATCCGGCGGGCGAGCAGTCTCGACGGCCCGGCACGACGCGGGCAGTCTGGGCCGCGCTCTCCAGGCAGCTCTGTAAGGCCAGTTCCGCGGATGGTGCAATGAACGCGATCGCGCCTTCCGGCATGCGCATGGTCGGCACGTCTATGGGCTGCCCGTAGAGAATCTTGCGCAGGCGCGGGCTCAGTTTTTCCAGGCAGCGGGCTTCCACAATCCTGCATTCGGGGCACTTGCCCAGCGCCGCATCGACCACACGTTTGACCCGGGTCTCGCACCGTTTGCCGTCGGCAACGCCGTAACGGAGGAAGCGGATCTGGAGGGCATCGCCTGCTTGCAGCGCTACATAGGGATAGAACTGCGGGCGCCGCTCGTAGAGGGTACCGGCGACGATCACCCCGACGATCAGAACGCAGGTGAGGATCAGGGCGGTTTTTCGTACTGATAACTTCATGGCCAATAGCCGCTGAGCCGTGATTCGTGGGTGATGATGATCCGTCTATCCCGGAGGTGACGGGCCACGATCATCAATGGCCTGCGGGACGGGGGTGCGATATTAGCATGACGTTTCTAGGCCACCCATGACTTCGCTTCACGATTTGAAATATGTTGGGTAGGTGCCCCAGCGAAACGTGGTCTATCCTATCAATAAAATACTTATTTAAATCAAGTGTTTAAATTATCGGAATAACTTGGCAGGAGCTGGTGTTCTAACCAGCGAATACGCACCAAATAAGGGTGTTGTATGGGGACATACGATGTCTTGTGTCATGCCAAAGGCAGGCATATACTTGCCCTTGGGAGTTTAGGGAGTTCTCTTTCAATAAACCGCAGTAGCTAATACGATACGGAGACGGAACATGAAGAAAGTTATTGCTATTGTTTTGTCGTTGGCCTTGGCGTTCCCGGCAGCCAGCCTGCTGGCTCAGCAAGCGCCGGCGCCGGCCAAGCAGCCGATGCAGGTCGCTCAAGGGGGTCCTCCGCCTGCCGGATTGTTTGGCCTCGGGATGGCTGCTACGGTCGGGCTTATTGTTGTGGCAGTCGTTGTTGTTGCTAATGTAGCCGACGATGACGATGATGCTCTCCCGGTAACGGCGCCGGCTACGGCTACTACGGGCACAAGATAGTTCGTCAAGATCAAGAAAAAAGCCCCGACTTTGGTCGGGGCTTTTTTTGCCCCTCTTTTGTTTGATGAGGCGTGACACGGTAAACCGTGACGCGGTGAGTCGTGACGCGGTAGGGCGTGACGCGGTAAGCGCGATGAGGCGTGACGCGGTGAACCACCCCGGCACGTCGTGCCACCCCTCCTAGACTAGGAGGGGAACCACCCCGGCACGTCGTGCCACCCCTCCTAGACTAGGAGGGGAACCACCCCGGCACGTCGTGCCACCCCTCCTAGACTAGGAGGGGAACCACCCCGGCTCTGCGAACCACCCCTCCTCAAGGAAGGAGGGGAGTTATTTTCGATTTGATTTTATTAATCCTGTCAATTCGTTGTTTTTAATCCAGTTCTAGTCTTCCGGCGCTTAATTCGGTAATCTTGCGGCAATTCCACCCGCCTTGGGCCGTGGTCAGGGCCCGGGCTCCCCGGACGTGAAAACTCGGATTCTATTCATCGTCGTGCTGGCAGGGTTGCTGTCCGCCTGCGCTGCCGGCATGAGCGCGGTCGTGCAGACCGCCCGGTCGGTAGCGCAGCGCGGCCTGGTTGCTGACACGAGCCTCCTCGATCCGAAGATCAGTTACCTCAGGATCACGGTAGGTAAGCAGGTTGCATTTCTTGCCCTGGGTTTTTTCGATAGCGACCGCCATGGCCAGGTCGAGGTGTGGTACAGCGGACAGAAGGAAGCGGTCCGTCTCCAGAACGGGCGCGTCATCGGGGCGGTTGGCCTGGCCACGGAATGGCGGGGCGTCATGCTGCCCGACATGCCCTCATGGTCCGCGATCGCGCAGTCGAAGGAGCCCCTGAGCTGGGTGCGCGTGCGTGACGTCATGCCCGGCTACCGGTTCGGTGTGCGGGATGGGCTCGTGCTGCGGCAGATTTCTCCACCCGAGAGAACCGCCTTGTTGAATGTTGATCCGCGGGAGCTGACCTGGTTCGAGGAGCGGTTTCAGACCGAGCCCCATGCCGGGAGTGCCACGATCTTTCCGGCCTTGTTTTCCGACGACCGGATTCTCCCGCCCGCGCGTTACGCCGTGGACTTGCGTGACGGCGTCGAATTCGTTGTTTACGGCGAGCAATGCCTGTCGGCGGATTTTTGTTTTACCTGGCAGCGCTGGCACTTTCATAAACCGAAACCGTGAGTCGTTAGTCGTGAGTCGTTAATCGTTAATCGTTAATCGTTAGTCGTGAGTCTATCAAGTTGGCAGTAGGCAGTAGGCAGCGACAGCAAACCGACTACTGCAAACTGCAAACTAGATTCGTGAATCGTAGGGGTCGAGCTTGAAACCAGTGAGTAGAAGCCATCTCAAAAACTCCCTCACCCTAACCCTCTCCCAAGTGGAGAGGGGATTTTCTCCCTTCTCCCCTCGGGAGAAGGGTGGGGATGAGGGACCAGCAGACAGCGAAATCGTTTTTGAGATAGCTTCTAGTGAGTCGAGCTTGAAACCGGTGGATGGTGGATGGTGGATTGTGGATCGAGCTTGAAACCTGTGACTCGCAAATCACGATTCACTCTGCGTCCAGCGGCGTTTTTTGTAGCCTTCGCGCTGGCCTCGCCGCTGGCGCACGGCCAGGCGCCGAAGCGGTTGAGCGATTGGCTGCTGGAGCAGCCGCCATCGGCTGCTCCTTACCCGCTCGGGCTCAGTTGGCGGGTCCCCGAAGAAGCGCCAGCGCAGAATGCACTTCGTCTCGAGCTTTTGAACAGCCTCGCGGGATCCGATCGCGGCGTCACGGCAGAACCCGCATACGCGAAGCGGCTGCACGAATGGTTGAGCACGCTGCCGGCCACGGGCCGCGTGCCGGTGGCGCTTGCCGACGCTCGCTGGCTGCAGGCGAACCCGACACGGGACCCCATACTCTTTCCCGGCCACACGGCAGTCCTGCCCCAACGCCCGCGTACCGTGACAGTGGTTACGGACATGGGTATACGCTGCGCCGTTCCTCACATGGAACGCCGGGAGGCGAAGGCCTATCTGGAGGCGTGCGACCCAGCCGGCGCCGCGCGCGCGGACTGGGCGTGGATTGCCCAGCCCGACGGGCGCGTGCAGCGTTTCGGAATCGCAATCTGGAACCAGGAGGCGCAGGACGAGCCGGCGCCGGGGGCCTGGATCTGGGGTCCGGCGCGTAGCAGCGGTTGGCCGGAGCGGTTCTCCGAGAAGCTCATCTCCTTCCTTGCTACGCAAGGACCTGCGCCGGATCCTTCTCTGAAGGCGGGAGGCGGGAGGCGGGAGGCGGGAGGCGGAACGCGGGCGGGGAGCGGGCCGGGGGGTGCGGCGGAAGGGATTCGACTTCCGGATCTAACCGGGACCGATCGGGCTGTTCTCCCTCACCCTAACCCTCTCCCAAGAGGAGAGGGGATTGTCGAGAAGGGGCCGCCATCCGGCCCGGCGGCAAGATCGCGCGGCCTGGAGCTGACCACCAACGATTGGGGGAACGTCGGCCTGCTGCAAACCCCGACTGCGCGCATGCGGGAAGCGGGTCATTTCTCCTTAACCTATAGCCGCACCTACCCGTACTCGCACGCCAACTTTTTTGTGCAGCCATTTGACTGGCTGGAAGCCGGTTTTCGCTATTCAGCAATAAGCAACCGTCTATTCGGCCCGCTTGAACTCAGCGGCACCCAAAGCCGTAAGGACAAAGGCTTCGACGCGAAGATCCAGCTCTGGCCGGAGTCGGCCTACGTCCCGCAAATCGCGACTGGCATCCGCGACGTCGCCGGCACGGGACTCTTTTCCGGGGAGTACCTGGTGGCGAGCAAGCGCACGGGTTCGCTCGACTGGAGCCTGGGCCTGGGCTGGGGTTACCTGGCTGGCAAATCGCGTCTGTTTGACGTCGGGCAGGGAGGAAATTTCAGATTCAGCAATTATTTCAGCGGCCGGCCTGCTCCATTTGGCGGCGTGCAGTGGCAAACACCTTGGGAAAAGTTGATCCTCAAACTCGAATACGATGCAAACGACTACCAGAACGAGCCGCTGGCTAACAACTTCCCGCGCAGCTCACCGCTGAACTTCGGATTGGTTTACCGGTGGGGGCGCTCGACCGATATCACGCTCGCCTACGAGCGCGGGGAGCGGGTCACGTTCGGCATTGCCTTGCATACCCAACTGGACGGTCTTTCGACACCCAAGTTGAGCGATCCGCCCCGGGTACCGGTCGTTGCCGTGCGGCCGCAGCAGCCGCCGGACTGGTCGGTGACGGCACGCGAACTCGCGCGCCAGACGGACTGGCGCGTCGAGAGCATCAAGCAGGATCGAAGGGAACTGCGCGTAACGCTGGACGAAGCCGAGGGCGTGTACTGGCGCGACCGCGTGGACCGCGCGGTCGCGGTGCTGCATCGCGACGCTCCGGCGCAGATAGACCGTTTCGTATTC
>Ga0326597_10001901_pt1 | contig 32226 bp, 39 predicted proteins | sample RVTome_12_FD_203789 | JGI IMG/M metagenome (GOLD analysis project Ga0326597, IMG submission 203789) | Soil microbial communities from uranium-contaminated site in the Upper Colorado River Basin, Wyoming, United States - RVT100D185 | ecosystem: Environmental > Terrestrial > Soil > Contaminated >...
TCGTCTACACCGATCTCGCCATGATGGCCAGTGTCGCCACCATTTGTGAGGTGTGCGAGGGCAAGCGGTTCCAGGCCGAGGTGCTCGATTACAAGCTCGGCGGAAGGGATATCAGCGAGGTCCTCGCCATGTCGGTGAGTGAAGCCGGAGCCTTCTTCGCAGAAGGTGAGGCCAAGGTGCCAGCCGCGCACTCCATCCTTCACCGGATGGAAGATGTGGGCCTCGGATACGTGAGCCTCGGCCAGCCGCTGACAACACTGTCCGGCGGGGAACGTCAGAGGCTCAAACTGGCGATCCACATGGCGGAGAAAGGTCGGATCTACGTGCTCGACGAGCCAACCGGTGGGCTACATCTCGCCGATGTCGACCACCTGCTCGGTCTCCTCGATGAGCTCGTGGATTCGGGAAAGTCGGTCATCGTGATCGAGCACCACCAGGCCGTGATGGCCCACGCCGACTGGATCATCGATCTCGGACCTGGCGCCGGGCACGACGGAGGGAAGGTCGTGTTCGAGGGCACTCCTGCCGATCTAGTTGCCGCAAGTTCGACCCTCACCGGCCAGCATCTCGCCGAGTACGTGGGGTCGACGTAAAGCCCTCACCGGACCGGTCGGCTGGGCAAGGCTGTCGAGATTGATAGGTAGGCTGGGCGTATGAGCGCCGACTTAGATGAGCTGCGCCTATTGCGCCAGGCCCGGGACCGGATGGACCGCGAGTACGCGCAGCCGCTCGACGTCCCGGCGCTTGCCCGCACGGCGCTGATGTCGCCGGCGCACTTCAGCCGCCGCTTCCGTGCGGCGTACTCCGAGACGCCGTACTCCTACCTCATGACCCGGCGCATCGAGCGGGCGAAAGCGCTGCTGCGCCTCGGCGACCTGAGCGTGACGGACGTCTGCTTCGCGGTCGGCTGCACGAGCCTCGGCTCCTTCTCAGCCCGGTTCACCGAGCTCGTCGGCGAGACGCCGAGTGCGTACCGCGCCCGCAACCACGACGAGCTGCGTATGGTGCCTGGCTGTCAGGCGATGGTGCTGACCCGGCCGCGCCGGGGCAGGCGCCGGGGGCGGGCGGAAGAGAGCAGTTTTGGAGAAGCATCCGTCGCCGCACCCTCTTAGGGTTGGTGCCATGACTGTTTCACTCAGCACAGTGCACATCTATGTCGACGATCCCGATGCCGCTCTCGGCTTCTACCGCGACACCCTCGGCCTCACGGTGACCAACGAAGTCGAAAACGACGGCTTCCGCTGGATCACCCTCGTCACCGACAGCCAGCCCGAAATCTCGATCGTGTTGTCGCAGCCGCAGGCGGGCCGCTCCCAGCAGGACGGGGACGCCCTCGCTGCCTTGCTTGCGAAGGGAGAACTGCCGGGTCCGTTCTTCCGCTCGGACGATCTCGACGCGACCTTCGAGACGGTGGCCGCCGCGCCCGGGGTCGAGGTGCTGTCGGAGCCCGCCGATCAATTCTGGGGAGCCCGCGACGCCGCCGTGCGCGATCCGGCGGGCAACATGGTCCGCATCGAGCAGGGGTAGAACCGGATCATTGCCAGGCGGGCGGGGCGTGTCTGACACAGGATCGCCTCTGACGATGAGCTGGGGTGAGTTCGCCAAACGTGAGCCGGAATTGGCACGGTTCGGGGCAGGCAGATTGACCGCGGCACCTGCATATCTGGTGACGGTACGGCGTTCGGGGGCACCGATGAGCCGATACTCTGCATTCGAGGAATCGGGTGTTGATCGCACATACTTTGTGAGCTGGTAGAGGTGCGACCTGCCACTATCCGAATGGAAGGTAGCCCCGGTGTGAACCGAAACGAGATGCTCCGCGTTGATGTAAACGGTCTTTCGGTGGGTTACCTGCGGACTGGTGAGGGTCCGGCGTTGGTTCTGTTGCACGGATTTACCCACGACTCACGTGTGTGGAAGCCACAACTCGACAGCCTTTCGGACCAGTTCACAGTTATTGCGTGGGACGCACCAGGTGCGGGTCAGTCATCCGATCCCCAGGACACGTTCGGGATAGGCGACTGGGCGGATTGTCTTGCGGTTTTCCTAGACGCCGTCGGGGTTGAGCGGGCACACGTCCTTGGTCTTTCGTGGGGAGGGCTTCTGGCTCAAGAGTTCTATCGGCGCCACCCAGCCCGTGTGTGGTCGCTTGTCCTGGCCGATACCTACGCCGGCTGGAAAGGTTCGCTCCCCGAACCGATCCCAGAGGAGCGTCTGGCGGCCTGCCTGCGGGATGCCTCCTTGCCACCCAGCGAGTTCGTGCCGATGTACCTACCGGGGATGTTCAGTGAATCGGCGTCACCGACGGTCCGAGAAGAGTTGGCAAGCATCATGTCCGACTTTCACCCGGATGGTTTCCGGCTGATGGCTACGGCTTTGGCGCACGCCGACACACGCGATCTGCTTTCGAACATCAGGGTCCCCACTCTGCTGGTCTGGGGTGACGCCGACACCCGGTCCCCGATGACTGTCGCCCACCAGATGCATGATGCGATACCCGGCGCAAGACGCGTGGTCATCCCCGGGGCCGGGCACGTCAGCAACCTCGAACAACCGGCCCGGTTCGATGCGGAGGTACGCAACTTCTGCCTGACTGTTTCGATCACGTAATCTTCGACGATCCCTCACCCGACGGATAGAGAAAGGAAGTTGAGGACACGCCGACTGTCGAGATGTACCGTGCGCGAACCAACATGCCGCGGTGGGGGAGGGCTTACCCGTTGCCGGGACGGCTCACCGGAGAGCTGACAAAGAGGCTAGGCGTGGAACCGAGAGTTCTGACTTACCAGGTCGCCGGGGAGGGCGATCCTCTCATCCTGGTTCCGGGAGGGCTGACGGGTTGGTTGTCGTGGATCCCTCACCAAGAAAGTCTTAGTGCCCATCACCGGGTGATCAGGGTGCAGCCGATCCACAACGAACTCGGTTCGATGGGGAAGCTCGGTGATCCCGGCTACACATCCGAGGTCGAGCGGGAGAGCCTCCGCCTCACCCTCGACGAGCTGGCCTTTGAGCGAGCTGACTTTGCCGGGTGGTCAGGTGGGGGACGAGCCCTAATCGAATTCACATTGGCCTATCCCAACCGGGTGCGATCCCTGGCCTTGGTGGAGCCGGCCGCCTATTGGATCCTCGAACAGCTGGGCGAGGAAGACGCTGTCATCGACGAGTTGAACCAGTTCATCCATGGGCTGGCTGGAAAAGAGGTCACCGAGGACCACCTGGCAACGTTCCTCGGGTATGCAGGATTCGTCGAAGACCCGGCAGAAGCGCGCCACCATCCCAACTGGGAACGCTGGGTGCCCCACCGCATGGCACTTTCCTGGCAGTCGGAGAAGGTCGACCGTTCGGGAAGATCAGTGGAGGAGCTCTCCTCCATCACGTGTCCGGTCCTGCTGGTGAAGGGAACCATGACCGAGCCCTGGCTGAAACGGGTGGTGGACGTCCTTGGCGAGCGAATCCCTCAAGCAACGGTTGTCGAGCTCTCTGGTGACCATGCATCCCACATCCAGAGCATCGACCGGTTCCTGGAGGAGCTCGAAGCGCATCTGCACTGAGTGCGCCGGGCCAACCCGTCCACAGTTTCAGGCGGAGAGGCAGCGATCGGGGGTGGGTCAGTTTAGAAACCGCCGCGTCCCTTGATCTGAACCCCGCCCTTGCCGTACGTAGGTGCAGGCCGAAGCCGTCATGCAAGCCTCCGGAATCATGCGACGGCACGTCGCTGATGATCTCGTCGATGTGTAGGGTAGGAGGCAGACCAGCGTCACTCCCGGTCAAGCTGACTGACGAGGCCGAGCGCCGGAAGGAGTAAGCGATGTCGCTTCCGCGAACAACCGGTGGCTACGGACTTGGGCCAAGCGAGGGCGAGGCGGTGTGGTTCAACGGCGGATTGGGCCTGCTCAAGGCGACCGGGGACCAAACAGACGGGCGCTTCGCAGCGATGGAGTTGTTGGCGCCCATGGGGTTCGCCTCTCCGCTCCATATCCATAGAGAGGAGGACGAGTTCTTTGTGGTCCTCTCCGGTGAGGTTCGTGTCCAGCATGGTGATGCTGTGATCGAAGCGGTTGCTGGCTCGCTGGTCTATGGCCCACGCAACATCCCGCACGGGTTCCGCGTCGATTCGGCGGAAGCCCGTCTGCTCTTGTTCTTCGGGCCGTCCGGTGTTGAAGGTTTCTTCCGCGAGGCTGGGAAGCCGGCCCGGTCTCTTGGGCTTCCGCCCGCCGATGAGCAGTTCCTCGACAAGGAATCGCTAATGGAGATCGGCCGCCGCTACGCACAAGAGTTTGTTGGTCCACCGCTCCCGCCGAAACCCTGACGCCTTGAGAACCGATTGCTACAAGGTGGCCGGGAACAGAGGCCAGGAGTCCACGAGGACCCAGACGGTCGAGGAGACCCTTCGGGTGTGATCGCCAACCTGCCGCGGATTCGGCACCTCGTCCGAAGTACCTCGCGAACCGGGAGCAGGGCGAACAACGAGAACTCGGCTAGGGCCGGGTTCAGACTGACCCACTATGCGGTTGCCGAGTCCGAGTCGGTCGTCCTGCTTGCCGAAGCGGAGTGGAAACCTGCCCGTCATGCGGCCGCTCGTGTTGAGGGAGACTGAGGTCAGTTCGAAGATCGCAGGCTTCGTCTCGTGTCAAACTTGTCTCTAACGAACCCAGTAGGACGGGCCCGATCCACACTGTCGATCACAGCGACGAGGGGTCTCGATACCCATATCAAACTGAAGATCTCGAACAGGTCGAGACCGCCGCGGACCACCGCTCCTAGCTCAACCCGAAGGTCGTGGGTTCAAATCCTATCCCCGCTACGACCAGAAAATCCAGGTGTTGCCTGGGTTTTCGGATTTGCCTCGAATTCGGGCTGCTGGTCGCCTCGTGGAGATGGTCACCTTTCCAAACAGACGGCCACGCGTGGGAAAGTAGGTGACCGGTGTCACCCACTTCCCGATCTCCTTCGTCTGTCAGCTAGGAGGAACGTCAAATGACGATGAGTGTCAGGAGTGCGCTGGCCCGTCTTCACCCTCCTGTGAAGGGGGCCCTGCTCGGTCTTTCCTGGGGAATTGCCATGAGGATCTGGATGCGGTTCATTTCGACTGACCCGGAGTTCACCTGGTCCGGAACCGGCTACATCCTGGGCGCCACCACCTTGGCAGGATTGCTGCTTAGCTTGGGCTGGGCTCGTCGAGTCAAAGTCAAAGGCAATGTGTGGCGGCTTACAGGGCTTTCGATGCTGCCGCTGGGCGTGGCGGCCGGAGGGGTCATGATCCCTTCAGTCGCTCTGGGCGCACTCGCTCTTGGCCGTAAGAACTGGCACACTGCGGTCCGAGGCCTGCTGCTTGCGATCGCGGCCGGGTTTCAGGTTCTTGCGTTCACCGCCGGTCCCGGCGATGGCCTGCCATCGAAGAAAGTCGTTCCGGCAATGGTCATCTATGCAGTTCTGATCTCCCTTGAGGCTCTGGCGTTCTCTATTCCGTTCCTGCCCTCCCGAATCGCCGCTTCCGTCGCTGGAACTCGAGAACCGCTTCCAGCGAGTGGCGCCGATTGAAGCCTGGCAGTTCTGGGTAGCTCGTCGGCTCATAAAGCGGGGTTCAAATCCCGCCCCCGCTACGAAGGAGCCTGGTCAGACGTTTGTCTGACCAGGGCTTCTACCGTGTTCAGGCGGTCGGGGGATCTCGTGCCATGGTGCCTTGAGGTCAGGCATGACGTTCTCCTCCTTCGCTGCCATCCCCGGCCCTTTGGGCGGGGCGGGCGACTATCTCGCCGGTCAGCTCGCAGGCGGCGCCGAGCGTGTTGGTGATGGTCCCGTATTTGCGGATGTTTCTGTGGAGTAGTTCGACCCGCGATTGGGGCTCGTCGGTGATGATCTCGATCCGGTAGTGCATGTGGGTCATCTTGGGGGGCGTGTCTTGACGTTCTGCCTCTACTTCCACGGCTGCGGCTTGGTATTCGAAGGGGAGAAGCTCTGAGTAGCGCTCGATGTTCTTGAGGAGACACGCTGCCAGCGAGGCGCACAGGAGTTCGGCCGGACCGGGCCGGAAGCCGTCGGATATCGACCCGGTGTCGACCTTGACGTCGGTGGTGTTACAGCGGATCTTGCCGTGGCCACCGGGTCGGCTGACCCCGTGTACCCGGTAGGTGGCCGACGCTGATGCGTCGATTGCCTGATTGGTCACGAGCGCTGGTCGGCCAGTAGACGGCGAAGCTCCTCGACGGAGGGGACCCGGCCCGCCAGGACCACTTTTTCGTCGATCACCAGCGCCGGGGTCGACATCACGTCGTAGGCGACGATCTGGGGGAAGTCGGTCACCTTGTGGATGGGTGCTTCCATACCAAGCGCGTCGAGTGCCTCGATGGCCCGAGCCTCCAGTGCCTTGCAGTTGGCGCACCCGGATCCGAGCACTTTGATCTCCATAGTGTTTTTCCTTTCTCTCACAGGATCAGGTTGAACAGAAAACCAACGGTCATGACGCCGGTCCCGACCACCGCCACGAAGACTGCGAGCAGCCTTGGTTTGAGCACCCGCCGCAGCAGGATCAGCTCGGGCACAGACAGGGCGACCACCGACATCATGAAGGCGAGGACAGTGCCCATGGCCAGCCCCTTGGCGTGGAGGGCCTCGACCAGGGGAAGCACTGCGGCGGCGTTCGAGTAGAGGGGGATCCCGACCAGGGTGGCGACAGGGACGGCTAGAGGGTTGTCGGGTCCGGCGACATCGACGAAGAAGTCTTCGGGGACCCAACCGTGGATCGCGGCTCCGACGCCGATGCCGACGAGGAGGTACGGCCATATCTTGGCGATGATGTTTTGCACCTCTTGGCGTCCCATGACAAACCGGTCGGACCAGCTGAGACCCACCGACAGGTCGAGGGGCCGGCCACGCAGGGTGGTCTCGAAGACGAACGGTTCGACCAGAGACTCGAGGCGGAGTCGTCCGATCACCCAGCCGGCGACGATGGCTATCGAGAGCCCGGCCACGACATAGAGGGCGGCGATCTGCCAACCGAACAGGCCATAGAGCATGACGATGGCCACCTCGTTGACCATGGGGCTGGCGATCAGGAAGCTCATCGTCACTCCCAGAGGCACCCCGGCGGCGACAAATCCGATGAACCCAGGAACCGCGCTACAGGAACAGAATGGGGTAACAACACCCAAGCCGGCCGCCGCAACATTCCCTGCCCCCTCTCGTCTTCCACCCAATAAGGCCCTGGTTCGCTCAACGCTCATGAAGCTGCGCAGCACGGTCACCACGAAGATGATCCCGGTGAGCAGGAGGAGGATCTTGGTGGTGTCATAGGCGAAGAACTCCACCGCAGACCCGAGACGTGTCCCGGAGTCGAGACCGGCAACTTCGAACACCACCCACTCCCAGAACGTTCGGTTGAGTGCGTAGAAGGCGATCCAGAGGGCGACAGCAACTAACACCTTCCCCCACGACCGCAGTATCGGTCGCCGGGAGACATGAGCTTCGGCCAGGAGAGTCACGCTCCCACCCTCGACACCGGCTTAGGCAGGATGTCGGCCAGACCGTCGATCACCCCCGGAGCCAGGTCGTAGTCGATCCAACGACCCCGTCGGGAAGTCTCCACCAGACCCGCTTCTCTCAACACCCGCAAGTGATACGACAGCAGATTGGGGGCTACTCCCACCGTCTCCTGAAGGTCACAGACGCAGCTCGAACCAAGTGAGAGATGGTCGAGGATCCTCAGGCGAATCGGATCGCTGAGAGCGGCAAAAGCTCGGGCCCTCGTCTCAAGCGATCTTGTTTCAAGATCCGTTGAAGTCATGAGCCAAGTCTCGGACCCAGACAGAGCGAGGGATAGGGGAGAAGGACCCGATGATGAGGTGTCCTCCGGCTCGGAGGCGCCACAGCGAGTCCCGCGGGATTATCCGCCACGACATCGCCTCAGTGAGGATGTCCAGACCCAGAGCAGGACCACAGAGTGTGGGACTTATGGCCCTGTCCGATCAGCCTATGCCTGGTGACGATGGCGAGCATGCAGCGCAGCATCGGCGCGTCTCCCACCGCTATCGATGGCGGTGGGGATTCCCGGAGGTGGTCGCGCCGCGAGCTGATCGATCACCTGGGCTTGGTAGGCGCCGGTGCGCTCGCCGCGTCGATGGGTGGCGGTCTGGTCGGAGTGCTCGGGCACGCGGCCCCCGCCGCGGCATCCACTGGTGCCACATCGTCAGGGGTGAACCGGAAGTTCCGTTATGGGATGGTCATCGACACCCGCCGCTGTGTCGGGTGCAAGGCATGCGTAGTGGCCTGTAAGGCGGAGAACAAGACCCCGCCAGGGGTGAACTACACCGTCGTCGTCGAGGACACCCGGGACAACCCCGACGACAAGCCTCTCTTCCTCACCAAACCGTGTTTCCACTGCGAGAACCCGCCGTGCACCGACGTGTGCCCGGTCTCGGCGACGTTCAAACGGGAGCAAGACGGGATCGTCGTCATCGACTACGACCGCTGCATCGGCTGTCGTTACTGCATCACCGCCTGCCCGTACGGCGCTCGCACCTTCGATTTCGGCGAGTCATACCCGGCGATCGAGGAGGAAACGGCGTGGGCCCGGGTGCCCTCTCCCGAGTACCGCCAGTACCGGGCCCGCCAGCACGAGACCTCACCGATCGGCAACGTCCGGAAATGCACCTTCTGTCTGCATCTTCAGGATGAGGAGGGCCGCTACAACAAGGCGGCGGGCCGCTGGCCGGCCTGCGCCAAGACCTGCACCGGACATGCCATCTTCTTCGGCGATTTCCAGGATCCAAACAGTGAAGTGTCCCTACTGCTCCGGGAACGCCAGGCGATCCGGCTCAAGGAAGAACTAGGCACCGAACCCAACGTCTACTACCTGCTGTAGGTGCGAGCCATGCATGACCGACATCTCAAGCAAATGTTCTGGGGGGCGGGGATCGTCTTCGTTCTGGTGGGGGTGTGGGGCTGGTACGTGCGTCTCACCCAGGGCCACCTGGACACCGATTACGGCAGTCTCATCCCCTGGGGACTGTGGGTCGCCTCCTACATCTACTTCATCGGTCTCTCTGCCGGATCCTTCTTGATCTCCGCCCTCGTCTATGTATTCGGTGTCAAACGATTCGAGGCGATCGGCCGCACCGCCCTGTTCGCCGCCCTGGTCACCCTCATGCTCGCGCTGCTGGCGATCTGGGCCGACCTCGGTCACATGGGCCGGTCTTGGCATGTCCTCGCCTATCCGAACTTCAAGTCGCCGATGGCGTGGATGATCTGGCTCTACGGGGCCTACTTTCTGCTTCTGGCCGTGGAGTTGTGGTTCCTCATCCGCCGTGACCTCGTGAACGGTGGCAGAGGGTCGGGTTGGAAAGCCCGGGTATACCGGGTGCTGGCCCTTGGATCTCAAGAAGACTCCGATGTATCAGTTGCCCATGACCGCCGCGTCGTGCGGGTCTTGGCCACCATCGGGGTCCCGGTCGCCATCATGTTCCACGGTGGGGTCGGCGCCCTCTTCGGGGTGGTCGCCGCCCGCCCGGCGTGGAACAGCGGTCTGTTCCCGATCTTGTTCCTGCTCTCGGCCCTGGCCTCGGGTGGCGCCTTGCTGGTGCTGGTGACCGCGGTTTTCCAGGACGGCTGGCGACGCAACCGGGACACGGTCGTCGCCCTGGGACGTCTGGTGCTCGGGCTGCTCCTCCTCGACGTCCTGTTCCAGGTTTCGGAGTATCTGATCGCTGGTTACGGGAACGTGCCCGGACATGTCGCCGGCCTCAAACTCATCTTCACCGGCCCCTACTGGTGGGTGTTCTGGGGCTGGCAGCTGGCGTTGGGCACCGCGATCCCCATTGCGCTGCTCGCCGCCCGCCGGACTCGCAACGACCCGCGGTTCGTGTCGCTCGCCGGTCTGCTCATCGCGGTCGGGTTCATCGGGCTGCGGCTCAACATCGTCATTCCCGCCCTGGCCAGCGAGGAGGTCACCGGTCTGGCCGAGGCCGTTGCTTCGCCCCGACTCTCCACCGAGTACTTCCCCAGCCTCTCGGAGTGGGCGCTGACCGTTGGAATCGTCGGATTGGGACTGCTTCTATTCGGTCTCGGGGAGAAGCTCCTCCCCCAACAAAAGGAGGATCCCGTCGATGTACGTCCTTGACGAGAAGATCGGTCGCCGAAAGTTCCTCAAGATCACCGGGGGCGCCGCAGCGGCCGGGGCGGTTGGAGTCACGATCGCTTCCCGCGGCACGTTTGGGGCAGAAGAGCACCCGCTTCCCGTCGACCCGGCCGGAGCCGCTCAATGGGGCCGGGAGGCGGGGGAGTGGGTGCCATCGTGCTGCAACATGTGCGGCGGCCAATCCGGGATCCTGGTTCATGTGGTCGACGGCGTGGTCGATAAGATCGAACCGAACCACTGGAACCCGAACAACTACTCGAACATCTCCAGCGACTTCTTCGACAGTTACACCGAGGAATACGGGTGCGCCGAGGGAGGCGCCATCTGCCCCAAGGGCAACGCCGGGATCATGACCCTCTACGACCCCGACCGGGTTACCTCCCCGCTGAAACGGACCAACCCCGACAAGTCCCCCGACGCCGATCCCCGGTGGCAGGAGATCGGTTGGGACCAGGCCCTGGGCGAGATCAGCGACAAGCTGAGGTCCCTCCGCGACGACGGCGAGGCGCACAAGCTGCTGTGGATCAGCGAGGACCACAGCTTCACCCACATCCAAGACGACTTCTGCGAGTTGTTCGGATCACCCAACTACTCGAATCACTCCAACTTGTGCGACGTCTCCCGTAAGGCGTCGTTCAAGGTGGTCATGGGCGACGAGCGTCCCCTGGTCGACTTCATCGAATCCCGCTACATCATGCTGTTCGGCTGGAATCCCACCTCGGCCATCAAATGGGTGTACCTGCCCCGGATCCTCACCCGTGCTGTAGAGCGGGGCGCCCGGCTGGTCGTTGTCGACCCCTATCTGTCCGACACTGCCGCCAAGGCCCAGGAATGGGTCTCCATCCGTCCCGGCACCGATGGGGCCCTGGCTCTCGCGATGGCCCACGTCATCGTCCGCGACGGCCTGTATGACAACGAGTTCGTCGCCGCCTGGACATCGGGTTTCGACGACTACGCCGCCTACCTGGAAGACAAGACCCCGCATTGGGCCGAAGAGATCACCACCATCGCGGCCGGGACCATCGAGCGGCTCGCCACCGAGCTCGCCACCACAAAGCCGGCACTGGTCGACACCTGGAGCGGCCCCGGCCAGCACTCCAACGCAGTGCAGGGCGGCCGGGCCATCGCCTTGCTCAACGCCCTCATCGGCTCCTGGGACATCCCTGGCGGGATGATGATCCCCGACAAGCGTGGCGAGAAGCACGCTGCGGCCAAACCCGACACCACCGCCGAAGACACTCTCTCCCGGCCCCGCTTCGACCAGCTCGACACCTACCCCCTGGGCCACAAATCCGGGGTGTACGCCCGCACGTTCACCAACCTCCTCGACGGCAGCGGGCCCTACCAGCCCAAGATGCTCATGTGCGTTTTCCAGAACCCGGTCATGGCCGTCCCCGGTGGCGGAAACGTCGCCGAAGCCCTCGCCAAACTGGAAACGCTAGTCGTGATCGACACCATGCTCTCCGAGACGGCCATGCTCGCCGACTACGTCCTGCCGGGGACCACCTACCTCGAGCGCTATGACCTCAACTCACACTGGGTCACCTGGCCGGCTCTCGGCCTACGCCAACCCGTGGTCAAACCCCTGTTCGGCCAACCCGCCGAATACGAGATCGTCGCCGATCTCGGGCGGCGTCTCGGACTTCGCGACGCCGACGGCAAGGACTTCTTCCGGATCGGCCCCCTCACCGGCGAGCCCATCGACGATCTGACCGCCTGGTACGAGGACTTCCTGTCCAACGAGTTGGTTAACGGTGCCCCCGGGATCACCCTCGATGAGCTCAAGGCGCTGCCCGGGGCGGTGTGGGTCGACCCGGCCGGCACTCGGTACCGCAAGTACACCGAGCCGGTGCCGGAGGACAAACTGGCCGCGGCCTGGTTCTCCGGTGACCCTGCCGCCGAGGGCACCCAGATCTACGACAAGCCCAAAGAGGAGGGCGGGGCTCGCATCGGGACCATTGTCGGAGGGCTTCCCGTGCGCGGCTTCTACACCAAATCCGGCAAGGTCGAGTTCGTCTCGCCGGGTCTGGCCGACAAGCCCGACGCCGAGGGGCGATCGGTCGACCCGCTGCCCGTGTATACGCCGCGCGACTGGCAGCCCGACCACGACTACCCGCTGTACCTCATCAACTGGAAGGAAGCCAGCCACACCCACACCCGCACCCAAAACAACCCCTGGCTGCTCGAGATCAAACCCGACAACCCGCTGATCGTGCATCCATCGACTGCCGAGCGTTTCGGATTCTCCGATGGCGACGAGATTTGGGTCGAATCCCCCTACGGGAAGGTGAAGGCCCGAGCCGAAGTCACCCGGCGGATCCACCCCGAAGTGGTCGGGCTGCAACACGGTTTCGGGCATACCGCCCTTGGCCGCAATGCCAAAGACCGCGGCACCCGAGACGGGCTTCTCCGTCCCACCAAGGCCGACGCGCTCTCCGGGATGAGCCTGCACAAGGAGGCTTGCGTCACGCTCCGCCCTGCGTAGGGTCGCGTACATGAGTGACTATCTCCCCCACGTCTACCTCGACTTCCGCGACCGGTTCCCAACCGTGGCCACCGCGCTCGACCAACTCGGGCAGGCCACCGAAGCCGCCGGTCCGCTCGACTCGCGAACCCAGCGACTCGTCAAGCTCGGCATCGCCATCGGCGCCCTCGCCGAAGGGGCCGTGCGCTCCAATGTCCGTAAGGCACTCGACGAAGGTGCCGGCAGCGACGACATCAGACACGTCGCCATGCTGGCGATCACCACGGTTGGCTTCCCCGCGGCCGTTGCCGGCCTCGGCTGGGTCGACGAAGCTCTGGACTCGACGTCGGGTACATGACGTCCCTGGACACATCCTGCCCGTGCTCCGCGCACCGAGCCCATCGCGCGTCCATCGCGCGAGGGGATGTGATGAGAGGGAAGAGAACGCGAAGTGACGAGAAGTGAAAACCGCCTCTGAGCAGGCATTGCTCGCAGTCTCCCAGGTGAGCGACTTGGCTCTTCTTCATAACCCGAAGGTCGCGGGTTCAAATCCCGCCCCCACTACGAACAGAAGACCCAGGCATCGCCTGGGTTTTCGACTTTCTGGGGCTGTTGCGCGGGTGCCCGGCTGATGACTGTCGGAAGCCAAACTGAAGCCCGGCGACCGCCAGATCGCTAGCGCCGAGCATACCCAGGGGCCGGAGCGCGGAGGCGCAGGCCGAGCCGCAGCGGGCCGCCGTCCACAACTGCAACGTGTTCGAGGCCATGAACACCGCCGCAACATGTGAATCAACCGGGCGGTCTCGAGCCCGAAAGCGCCACCGCCGCCGCCTCGGTGCGGCTTCTCACTCCGAGTTTCATCAGGACATTGCTGACGTGGTTGGCGGCGGTCTTCTGGCTGATGAAGAGCCGACCGGCGATCTCGGCGTTGGTCATACCCATGGCGATCAGGCCGAGAACCTCCGCCTCCCTTCCGGTGAGGAGGGCTTTGCCTTTCGCTCCGGTCTGACCACGCACGCCCAGGCTCCGAAGCAGGGCTGCGGCCCGATCGGCCAGGTGGGTGGCACCCAACCGGTCGAGGGCTTCGTGAGCAGCCCTGGCCTCGGCCACCGCCAGGTCGTGGTCGGCGTCGGTCTGAAGCCGGGCCAGTTCCAATCGGGCGGTCGCGGCCTCTAAAGCCAGCCCTGAGGTATCGAGTAAATCGATGGCCTGCTCGTATGCCCCCCGGGCCTTTTCTGGATCAGGAAACGATCGGGCCCGGGCCAGAGCCGACAAACCGCCAACCCGTTCGAGTCCGCTGCTCTCGGCGATGGCGGCCAGGTGGCTGGCCGCATTAGCGGCGCCGTCTGTGTCGCCCAGGGCTGCCATCGCCTGGGCCAGAAGCGTCTGCAACGGGACCGAACGCAGATTGTCGTCGCCTGTCTGAGCCAACTGACGCTTGAGCAACCTCACCGCGGGGGAATGGCGGCCCTGGGCGATGAGCAACGACGCCATTGGCTCTGTGGCTTCTGGCAACGTCGAATAGGGGGCGAGGATGGCCTCGGCCTCCTCTAGACGGCCCTGTCGGATTCGGAGCGAGGCCAGTGCGGCGGCAGGATGCGAGCACCGGGACCGATGGCCACTCTGCTCCAGGGCGGCGATAGTGCGCAGCAGTTCTCGTTCGGCGCTGGCCCAGTCCCCATTGGCAGCGAAAACCTCCCCGCAGCACGTGCCACAGGAGGCGACGAGAGCGCTGTGGCCATGCTGGGACATGTAGCGCTCAATAACCGGTGCCCAACTCATGAGCGGGGAGAGGTCACCTAGTAACTCCGCCGCCTGCATGAGCGAGCATGCGGTGTCACCGGCGACCACCAGGTTGTCCTGCGACGTGGCCACAGCCATCGCCTCGTCGAGATCCGTCACGCCCTCCTTCACACGACCTTGGGCGACCCGGGCCAGACCGAGTTGTGCCAACCCGTAGGCCTCGAGCTCGGCGTCAGACCACCGCTCGGCATCGGCCAGGACTTGGAGGGCAAGCAGCTCTGCGGAGGCCGGATCACGAGCCCGGTTGGCTCGAGCCAGTGCCAGCCAGCCGTCAGCAGGAGAGCCTGTCGAATCGTTGAGCAACCGCTGAGCCCTGCCCAACCACCCGTTCGCCGCTGCCTGGTCGCGGTACACCTTGCGGTACTCGTCGGAGACCCACAGTGCGCAGCGCACCGCCCGGACCCGATCTCCTCGGCGACGGAAGGCGGTATGAGCCCGTTGGCGGAGGGTCAAAGCAGAATCTTCGTCACCCGCCCACCAGTACGCCTGCGAGAGCCCCTCCAATGCCTCGGGGGTTTCCCGGTCGGTGAGAGCGATCTCGAACGCGGTTCGGGCTTCCTGCCAGTTGCCCGCGTGGAGGGCGGCGTAGCCCAGAGCCACCTCAACCGGATCTGCCTGCATAAACGCTGACTCTATCGGTCGGGGCAGACCGCCGATGGGCGTCAGTCTGGACGGTCGAATCGGCCCTTGGCTTGTTCGAGGCTGGCGGCGGTGAGGGTGGCCAAACGTGATGCGATCTCCTCCCAGGAAGGGGCGTGGCGACGCCGACGTCCCCGGTACCAGCGGATCGTGGCCACTGTGCCGGGATCTGCGGGCTCCAGGGCCAGCTCGTGGAGCAGGTTGGCTTCGGGGGCCTCCACTTCTACCACGAGCCGTTCGAACGGCTTCCACTCGATAATCTCGTTGACAAGAGAGAGGCGGTCGGTGACACAGGAGTCGCCCCGACCGGGAGCGAGAACGTTCCAAACGTCGGCGGCAGGAGCCGGCAGGAGGCTGCTGGCCTCGTGGATGAACGCGGTCGGGCTCTGCCAACTCGGCTGCACCTCGAGGCGGTGCTGAAGGCTCCCCACCCAAGCCCGGATCTCGCCAAGGTACGGGTAGTGCTCGACGTGGGCATGCAATCCCTGAGACGCGGTGTCGATGCCCAGTCGTTGGACGCAAGCGTTTGTGAGGAGCAGGTAGCCGGAGGCAGGCCCTGCGAAGCCAAGAGTGTTCTTGAGCAGACGGTGAGCCACGATTACGTCCCTGCCGACCAGTTCGTTCTGGCCGGCGATTCGTTGACGGCTGTAGTGGCCCGAATGCGCAATCAACTTGAGGTCCAGCCTGGGAATTAGCCCGCAAGCGGCGCACCCACAGGTGGTGGCCTGGCCGACGCTGAGTAGCCGCCGGCGGAAGGCGGCGTAGGTCCCGTCGATCAGATCGAGCAGTTCGGCCCCGGTGAGTCCGGGATCACCGGAGTAGGAGAGGATGGCGTCGCCTTCCACCTTGTTGACTTCGAACGTCGGCCGGATCACTTCCACCACCCGGCTCAGTAGGTCGGTGGCAATGACGGGCCCGTGCTCTAGATCCGAGCCTGCCAGGTATTCGGTGTAGCCGGAGATATCAGCAATCAGGAAGGTACCGGCTTCGGCCATGGCCACAGCTTGCGCTGCTTTCGACCGACGAGCATCGGAAGAATTACCCATTCTGCTCCCCTGGGAGACGTTCGGGAAGAGAAACGGGTAATCCTCCCCATGCTCCGACGTCAATCTTGCGTCACACTCAGGGGTCAATGCCTGCTACCCAAAGGAGAGCGTCATGATCACGTATCAGGCCGAGATCGTCATCAATCGTCCGGTGACAGACGTGTTCGACTACGCGACGACCTTCGAGAACTTTCCCAATTGGAGTGATACCAACGCGGTATCGCGCTTATCTAATGGCTCAGACGGAGTGGGGACGAGACTCCGGATAGATATGGGCAAGGGGCCGATGAGGTCCAAGATCGAATTCGAGACCACCGAGTGGGAGAAGGACCGGAACTGGACCTTCAAGACGGTGTCGGACACCTCGATCGTCTGGGACGGATCGTTCGGCTTCGACGCGTTGGGGCCTTCGGCCACCAGGATGAGAGCAGCCGGCCAGGTCACCTTGAAGGGATGGCGGAGGCTGTTAGAACCGCTGGTCCGGGTCGAGCTGCGAAAGAGAGAGCAGGCCGAGCTCGAGACGTTGAAGGGCCTGCTCGAGGATCGGGACCTGTCGTAGCCAGCCCGACTGACCTCAGAGGAACAGGTGGGCCCGGGCAAGCTCAAGCTCCGTTCTACCGGACGACTGGGCTTCGGTGGTAGTCGGTTGACTGCCTACTGGCGTGCCATCGCGATCTGCCAGCGTTCTTCAGGAGTGATCAGGTGGTCGAAGTCTTCGGCGGTCTTGAGGTTCAGTCATCGGACGAACCTCCTCGCAAACAGGGAGACGAGCAGGACGGTGAGCGCGACGACTTTCGTCATCCCCATGTAGTCATGAAGGGAAACCCGAGCGCCCCTGCTCTCTACAGAATGGGGTCGTCGGTAAGCGACAGCCGCGCCTCCGGCGGGCAGGGCGATCATGACCCACCAACCGTCGAGCCCTCAAACGGACAGGGATCCCCGATGGGGTCGAGTGCTCGATAACGACTGAAGATCGTCCGCTCCATACCATCAGTCCAACCTAACGCAATGTCGCAGTTGTCGGTCGGGGCGTTGCGTCGGTGCCCAGGGTGGCTCAGTGGCCGTGCGCATCGACGGTGGTCGTCACCGAGGCGGGGTCGGTGGGTCCTGGAGTTTCGCCGGTTAGGAGCGGGCCCAGGTAGAGCGAAGACACCGTGTAGGTCAGGGCGAATACGGCGACGGCGATAGCCGGGGCCGCCCAGGTTCGATACCTCACATAGAGGCGGATCAGCATGGGTGTCGCAACGGCGAGGCCGATGATGAAGAAGAGGATCCGCCCGGCGGTCCCGGCGAGGACGGCGGCCCCGGCCAGCGGCCCGACGTGGTGGAGGACATGGGGTGCCACACCGCTCACCGTTCCCCACACCGCGGTGACGGCATGACGGAGACGACCGGCGGTGCGAGGCCGGTCGACTGGCGCGGTGGTGGTCATGACTCGAGGGCCGCGTCGAGCTCGCCAAGCAGCGTCCCGGCGGATACGAACATCTCGGCGTAGTGGCGAACCCAGGCGATTTCGCCGTTCTGTCGGACCAGGGCGAAGCTGTGGCTGGGTCGGTCGCCATGGCCGTAGATGCCGACCATGCCGTACGCCTGCGAAACCCGGGCCTCCGGGTCGATGAGGATAGGACGTTCGATTCCGAACCGGGCCGCCTCCGCTGCGACCATCGGTGCCGGGTCGACCATGATCGGGAGGAAAGTCACTCCGCGCTCTTCCACCGCAGCTTCGAGTTCGGGGATCTGGGCAAAACAGCCGTCGCAGCCCACCCCCATGGAGAAGTAGAGAAGCGCATCGCCGTTGGCGAGCGACTCGTCGAGCGAAACCGTCCGCCCGTCCGCGGCGCTCAACTCAAAAGGAATCGCCTGTTCGACCGTGGAATCGCCGGTCTCCGAGAGAGTGGAGACGGCCACGAGGATTGCCAGAGCCACAGGGGCGATGGCGAAGCCGGCCCACCTCCAAGGCGACTTCTGCTTGGGTTTGCGGCTAGTGCCCGGTGGCGGCTGGATGATCTTGGTCATGACATCTCCATTCATCTGATTCTTCGTTGCTTTCGACGTGCCCGTGTCGCTGCCGGGTCGACAGTGCGATAGCGGCGACGGCGACTGCGATCAGCAGCACTCCCATGACCGGATCTGGGATCCAGGCGAGAGTGTCGAGCAGCGGGGTCAGTGCGTCTTCAATCCCGGTGCCCAGGCCTGCGGTAAAGCCGGGGGCCAGCGACGAACCGGTGACCGCCACCACGGCCAGCACGACGGCCATCACCAGGAACATCGCCGCCGCAGCCGCCCCAGCCGTTGTCGTTGCCACCCTGACCAGGCCCACATGGAACGACACCGGCCTGGATCCGAACTTGACTCGATCTGGCCCCAGCCGGTCCCAGAGCAGGGTGAGGATCATCAACGGAAACACCATCCCGAATACGTACGCCAACCCGATCCCTACTCCGCTTGCGATGCCGGGAGACACCGCCGACAAGGTGAGGACACCGGCGAGCACCGGAGCGCAGCAGGCGCTGGCGGCACCCGAGAACACTCCGAGGGTGAATACCCCGGCCGAGTCGGTGCGTGAGATGTCAGGTGACCCCCTGAGGAACGGCAAGGACCAGGTGCCACCGCTGAGAGAGACGACTGCGAGTGCGAGCAGCAGCACGGCACCGAGTCCGTACACCGCGGTGTGATAGCGGAGAAGGCTCTCGGTGAGGAGGCTGAGCCCGAGGGTTACAGGGACCAGCACGATGGCCACCCCGACCGCGAACACGAATGCAAGCGGAACCAGACGCCACCGGTGGTTACGCACCGACGCTGCCAGAAAGGCGGGGAACATCACGACGATGCAACAGGGCGCGAACAGCGCCACCGTCCCGGCCACGAAGGCCGCGAGGAGCGATCCACCAAGGAAGAGCCCTTCCATCTCAATCTGCTACGTCGTTGGTGAGCCCGGCGATATGGTTCTCCAGGTTGCGTCGGGATATGCGGCCGTACCCGAACAAGACACCATCGACCAGCAGGATCGGGGGGAAAGGGACCCGATGGCGCACCAGCAAACCCCGGCCCTCGTCCGAGGACAGTGGCACTGTCCTCACCGCGAGGGGCGTCACCTCACCCAGCTTGTCGAGTAGCCGACCGGCTTCGTCGCAGAAATGACAGCCCGGAGCGGTGACCAACACGACGTCAACAGGCTTTGTCACCTCAAGTGCCGCCCTCGGCCATGGTCTCGACGGCGGCGAGGCAATGTGCAGCTTCCCCGTGAGGATGGGGGGCGGAGCCGAAGGTGGCCGTCATCAACTCGTCGACGATGTTGTCGATCCGCCCCTCGGCGACCGCCTCTGGCACACAGCTGCGCAAGTGGGCCTCGAGCACTTCACGGCGGACCCGTTCGAGGGCGCCCTGCACGGCTGAGAGCTGGTGGAGCACGTCGATGCAGTAACGATCCTCTTCGACCATGCGGATCACCCCATCGAGATGGCCCCGGACGGTACGGAGCCGAAATCCGACTGCCGCCGTCGCCGCCCTCAACTTCCGGTCCTTCGTGACTCGTCGAGTACTCGCTTCCGTTCCTCGAATTCGTTGCGGTCGATCTCTCCGGCGGCGTAGCGGCGCTCGAGGAGGGCGAGAGCATCCGATGTGGTCCCGGTGCGGGTCGTCGTCGTTGAACGGATGGCCCACACGATTAGGGTCACAATCGCGCCCCAGAAGACGATCATCATCGTCCAACCGAAGAAACCCATCGCGTTCCAGTCATACCACATCATCTGACATCACCTCCGATGAGATCCTCCCCCACCCCGGGTGGGGGAGGGCAGGGGCGAAAGTCCCTAGATGAGCGGTCCTTCGGCGGTTCGGGCGCCGCCGGAGGTGGCCCGATGTCTCCGACTGGTCACGGTAGGTCTCTTCCTGGGGCCTAGTGACTGGCCTGATCCTGATCGGTCACCTGCTTTTGGTACTCCCGTTCTTCCGATCCCCAATTGTTCTTGAAGAAATCGAGGATGGCCTCGATGTCGTCGTCGGTGAGCCTGTCGCCGAAGGTGGGCATCCGTGATTGCGGAAAGGCGGAGCCGTCTCTGATGATCTCGATTAGGACTCGATCCGGGTGGTGCCAGGTGTGGCCGGACGAATCGTGGGGTGGGGGAGGATACGAGCCGTCGTCGTTGGGTTTCTTCCAGTCAGGGTCACCAGAGAGATCCTCGCGGTGGCAGCTGGCGCAGTAATGCTGGTAGAGCTCGCTTCCCTGCGCGACCCGGTCCTCGTCCAACGTCGGAGCTCCGTCGCTCTCTTGGTTACAGGCGTAACTCAGGGCAACGGTCAAAACGGCCGTCGCCATGAGTGTGACCGGATGATGTCTCATGATTGGACCGTTATCTGGCCCTTCATCCCCGCGGCATAGTGGCCGGGTTGGTGGCAGCCGATGAGAACCGTGCCGGCCTCGGCGAAGACCCAGGTCAATTCTTTGGTTCCCGACGCCGGGATGGTCACCACGTTGGGCTGGTCGTCGGCTATATCGTGGCCGACCGCCGGGAGAGACCGGTTGTGGCGATGCCGAGCCCAGCGATTGCCGCCACGAACACACAGAGACCGAGCGTCTCGTGTTCGCTGCTGTCTCCGGTTGAGCCATGGCCGGCTTGGGTCGGTTCTCGCAGCGAAACAACCACACCATCCAGACCGTGCATCGAAAGCAGGCCAACTACCGCCACTGTGACCACGAGCAGGCCGCCGGCGATGGGTCGCCAATGGGTTGACATCGCGGTCAACGATATCCGACCCCGGTGGTATTGCCACCTCAGAGGGTTGACAGTCATCTCTGTTGTGTGTAACTATACCCCCCTAGGGTATAGGAGTTCATAGATGCGCGGATACGAGATCAACAAGGACGACTACCTGAAGCGCCTGGCCCGGATCGAAGGACAGGTACGCGGACTTCAGAGGATGATCGCCGAGGACAAATATTGCATCGATGTCCTGACCCAGGTCAACGCGGTATCGGCTGCTTTGAAGGGGGTGGCAGTTGGCCTGTTGGATGAGCACGTCCGTCATTGCGTGCGGGAAGCCACTGACGCCGGCGACGCGACCACAGCCGACCGGATGGTGACCGAGGCCACCAAAGCCATCGAGCGGCTAGTCCGCTCCTGATCTTCTTGTTCTGGAGAGAACCTGAATGACAAGTCACAATCATCACGACCACGATCACCATGAGCCTCACGAGCCGGGCGCTGTGGTGAGCGCCCAACCATCACTGTCTCATCCCGACACCGACGCAGGGCATCGCCCCGATGACCATGACGGCCATGGGGGCGGACATGACAAACATGCCGGGCACAGCGTGGCCATGTTCCGAGACCGGTTCTGGCTCTCGCTTCTGTTGACCCTGCCGGTCGTCTTCTACAGCGAGCTGATCCAGGAGTGGTTCGGCTACACCGCTCCCACCTTCCCCGGTTCGGACTGGGTCGCGCCGGTGTTGGGGACCGTAATCTTCTTCTACGGCGGCTCACCGTTCCTCAAGGGTGCGGTTGGAGAGGTACGGGACCGCCAGCCGGGGATGATGCTGCTGATCGGGATGGCGATCACCGTGGCCTTTGCCGCCTCACTTGCCACGACATTGGGTTGGTTCGACCTCGAGTTCTGGTGGGAGCTGGCCGCTCTGATCACGATCATGCTTCTCGGGCATTGGATGGAGATGCGGGCCATTGGCCAGGCCCAAGGAGCCCTGGCCGCTTTGGCAGAACTGCTGCCCGACGAGGCCGATCGGATCACCGGCGACGGGACTGAGACCGTGCCGGTGGGGGAGCTGCGGGTCGGTGATCTGGTTCTGGTCCGACCGGGGGGCCGGGTTCCTGCCGACGGAGTCATCGCCGAGGGCGAGGTCGAGGTCGACGAGTCGATGGTCACCGGCGAATCCAAGCCGGTGACCAAAGGCCCTGGCGACAAGGTGATAGCAGGCACCGTGGCTACCGATTCGTCGATCCGGGTCAAAGTCGAGGCGGTCGGCGATGACACTGCCCTGGCCGGAATCCAACGCTTGGTCGCCCAGGCCCAACAGTCCCGCTCCCGGGCCCAGGTCCTCGCCGACCGGGCGGCCGCGCTCCTCTTCTATGTGGCGATAGCCGCGGCCGCCATCACCGCGGTGGCATGGTTGGTCGCCGGGATGCCGGATCAGGCGGTGGTACGAACGGTGGCGGTGCTCGTCATCGCCTGTCCCCACGCCCTTGGTCTGGCCATACCACTGGTGATCGCCATCTCCACCGGTCTGGCTGCCCGCAACGGAATACTGGTCAAGGACCGGCTCGCCCTGGAACGGATGCGCAATGTCGACGTGGTCCTGTTCGACAAGACCGGCACCCTCACCAAGGGGAGTCATCGTCTCACTGCCATCACCGCCGTCGACGGGGACAAAGCCGGTCTGCTTGCCGGCGCCGCTGCTGTCGAGGTCGACTCGGAGCATCCATTGGCCCGAGCCATAGTCACCGCGGCCCGAGAAGGTGGCGAGGTTCCAGTTGCATCTGGCTTCAAATCGATGAGCGGCCGCGGGGTCGAAGCGATGGTCGGCCAATCGAGGATCGCCGTCGGGGGACCGGCCCTGCTCCGAGAGCGAAACCTCGACGTGCCGGCTTCGATAACGGATTCAACCGACAGCTGGAGGGAGCGAGGCGCCGCCGTCCTCTACGTGATCAGGGACGGAACCGTAGCCGGTGCTCTGTCCCTCGAAGACGAGATCCGCCCCGAATCCCGCCAGGCGGTCAGCGAACTCCACCAGCTCGGGGTCCGAGTGGCGATGATCACCGGGGACGCACGCCAGGTTGCCCAAGCGGTGGGAGCCGAGCTCGATATCGACGAGGTGCTGGCCGAAGTCCTACCCGAAGACAAACATTCCAAGGTGGCCGAGCTCCAGGAACGGGGTCTGCGAGTGGCGATGGTCGGGGACGGAGTCAACGACGCTCCCGCCCTTGCCCAGGCCGACGTCGGTATTGCAATTGGAGCCGGGACCGACGTGGCCATCGAATCGGCCGGGATTGTCCTCGCCTCCGACGATCCGCGTGGAGTGGTCGGGATCCGCCGGCTCTCCCAGGCCGGGTACCGCAAGATGATCCAGAATCTGGTGTGGGCCACCGGTTACAACGTGGCTGCCATCCCCCTAGCCGCTGGAGCCTTGGCCTGGGCCGGGATCGTCCTCGCCCCCGCCGCGGCAGCGGTGCTGATGAGTGCCTCCACAGTGATCGTCGCCATCAACGCCCAGCTCCTGCGCCGGCTCGATCTCAGACCGACATAATCCCGGTCGGTCTTCGGAATCGCAGCCTCAGTCATGGCGAGCCCCTCCGCTCCCTCTCCGCGAGGTCGACACTCAGGGGTAGCTATTGCGCTCCAGACACGGTCGCCGAGCGGCCGTTCGATCCGGCCGACTACCCAGGCGCCCCGGCGGAGCTCTGGTTGCCGACGCCGGCGAGACCATGTTGTGTGCGTGGCTTTCCGTCATTCTCCTCGCCGGCCTCGGGTTGAACGCCCTGTTCGGTTGGTGGTGGGCGACCCGATCGCCGCTTTGGGCATTGTCTATTTCGCGTTCAGAGAGGGCGTGGAGAACTGGCAGGGCGACGAGCACGAGGATTGACGAACGTCGAGGGTCCCGGTCCCTCGACCATTCCCGCAAAAGACGACCGAAAGCTTGCGGGTGATCAGCCGAAGAAGGCCTCGACTTCGACGGCTCCCGTGTTTCCTCCGCTTGATGTCTCAACCCGGTAGGTCAAGACACGGCCCCGGAACGACACCTCAGACGGGATGATCCCGGCCGGGAATGGCCCGTACACGGCGCCGTCGACCTCGACCGTGAACGTCTCGGTAGTCGCTGAGCCATCGCTCATCGACCGGGTCCGAAATCCGACCGCCGTGACATCCAGCAGCTCTCCAAGATCGATGGTGATGAAGGCGTCATCGCCGTCGCCCTTGGAGGACCACTGGGTGGAGAGATCGCCGTCCACAGCGTTTTCCGCAGAGAAATCGTTGGAGAACTCCGAGCTCACATCAGCGACGAGGGCGCCCACTGCCAAGTTCGATCCGAAGTCTCCGGCCGTATCTGCTGACGGCGTGGTGAAGGTGAACACCGCGCTCTGATAGATCAGGCCGTCTTCGGCCACACCTTGAAGTCGGTACTGATACTCGGTGCCCGGTTGAAGACCGGTCATCATCGGTCGGTGGTCGCGGTGGCCACTCCCAGCGCCCATGTCCGAATCGGTGGCGATGAATCCGAACGGCCCATCGATCCCGTAGGTCACCGCACACACCGCATTCAAGGTAGTGCTCACGATCAGGGTGGCCGTGGTGCCGCTCGGATCAAACTCGAGCACCGGATCCGTAACCACGATGTCACCAAAGTCTGCAACGGTGCCCGCTGCTTCATCGGTGGAACATGCGGCCAGGCCCACCCCGAGGACAAGGATCGCGATCGAGAAGCGATGGTTCATAGATCCCACGCGATGCGGGCTGTTATCGAAGCTTCCTGTTCGGAGGTGAGCTGTTGCTGCTCGTCGCGAATCGAAGTCAGCTCGACGGTGACGGCTTCTAGGTCTATGCCCAACCGGTCCACTTCGGTTGAGTCGGCGGTCAGCTCGTTGATCGTTTGCTGATTCTGGTCGTTGCTCGATTTTGAGGAACTCGAACGCGGTCAACACCTGGAACGGAGAGGAGAGGCTCGTCATCCTCATGGCAGGGCTGGCAGCGGCCTGCATGTAGAGCTCAACGGCCTGAGACTCGACCTCGGTGCGGAGCTCGACTTGTTCTGACGGTCCTGATAGACGTCGCGAATTCGTTCCTCCTGGTACTCGGCGTCGGCGAGCTCGAGGTTGGCTGTCTCGAGGGCAGTGGCAGCCACTTTCGAAATCCGACCGGGCAGCACGATAGGCGTCGTACGCCTCCTGGGACTCGACGCAAGCCACATCCAACTCCGCCCTGCTCGTCGCCTCCGCAGGAATGCCAGAGACACCTGATGCGAGAATGGCCAGGACGGCAATCACACCGAGACGGGCGGGGATGAACCCGGCCTGGGATTCCCATCCTCATCGGTTGTCAACCCGGTGGGTACAGGGTGTGTGGTCTGGACTAAGGGGTCGGACGCTGCTACCACCAGTTCCAATGGAGATCGGCTCGATCGTGTTTCTGGTCTCAGTCGTGGCCGCCTTGCTGGCTGTCGCGTTGCCGGTGGGTGTGGCGGCTTGGCGAGGGCGCAGAGGCCGAAACGCCTAAATCGACGGGAGCTGACCGACGGTCGCAGTTGGCATCACCATGCCAGCTCGGCGCATCCTGCGTGGGATTCTGGTTCGACCTGGAGGGTGGCATGGGCGATTCCATACTGGTCACGGAGCAGATCCCTGGCCCGGTCGAGGACCAAATGGGGGTCGCCGTTCGGGGTTGTCATCAAATGCACCGAAGCGACGTCCATGTCCGAGGTCAATGTCCACACGTGGAGGTCGTGGACGTCCTTGACCCCTTCGATGGCCGCGAGCTTGCTGCGAAGCTCGGACAGCACGAGGTTCTCGGGTGCGGCCTGAACCAGGATACGGACTGCATTCCGACCCAGCCGGTAGGCCCGGGGGAGAATGAACAAGCCAATGGCGGCGCCGAACAGGGGATCGGCGTAGGGCCAGTCAATGAAGCGGATGATCAATGCCGCCGCGATCACCCCGACCGATCCGATGAGGTCGGCGATCACTTCCAGGTAGGCACCTTCAACGTTGATCGATGCATCGGCACCGGCGCGGAGCAGCCACCAGCCGACCAGGTTCACCCCCAGTCCCAACAGGGCTACCACCAGCATCACCCCAGACAGGACCTCGGGAGGGTCGTGGAATCGTTGCACCGCCTCGTAAATCACGTATCCGGCGACCACGAATAACAGAATCGCGTTAGCCAGGGCGGCGAGTATCTCCAGACGATAGAGACCGAAGGTTTGGTGCCCGTCTTTGCCTGTCTTGTCGGCGGCGAGGATGGCAGCAAGGGCCATCCCCAAACCGACGGCGTCGGTGGCCATGTGCCCGGCGTCGGAGAGCAGTGCCAGCGAGTTGGTCAGGATTCCGGCGACCACCTCGGCCAACATGAACACCAGCACCAGGCCGAACACCCACACCAAACGAGACTTGTACCGGCTTCCGGCGCGGACCGCCGACCCGTGAGCGTGGTCCCCGCTCACCCACGGTCCTCGTGTCCGTGGAGGTAGTGCTCGACCGCCACGTCGAGCAGAAGCCGAACGTGGGTGTCGTCCACCCGGTAGTAGACGGTGCGACCGCGCTTCGCCGACCGCACCAACCCGGCGAGACGCAGCTGGCGCAGCTGATGACTGGTCGCCGACTCCGAAGCTCCCACCGTGGCGGCCAGATCACAGACACACAGCTCACCCGCCTCCAACAGGGCGTAGATCATGCGAAGCCGGCCGGCATCGGCAAGCAGCTTGAAACGCTCCGCCAGCTCGGACGCTTCTTCACCGGTCAGCAAGTCGGCGCGAGTGGCTTCCACCCGCTCCGGATGCACCATCCGCACCTCACCGGGTTCGTCGGGCATCGGGATCACATTCGCCATGTGGCAATAGGATAACGACGTATGAACAACAACTCATATCTTCATAGGACGCGAGGGGTGGTCAATGAGAGCCTAAGAACCATCAGGATGAGGAGACGACCGGTTGACGGGCCGCTCTCGCAGCGGGTGCGGCGTGGTTCTGCTCGGCTAGGGGTTGGCCGTGATGGTCCTCGCTGTCGTCAGCGAACTGTTCCGGGATGCCTAGAACCCTGCCGGCCAAGGTCGTGGCCGTGGTCGGATGAGGGGCCACCTCGACTGACGTTGGCAGGAGCCGCCTTCTCGTTTCCGATTGTAGGCCCGGAGGAGAGGACCTTTGACCCTGTTTTGGGCTCTCCCCACTTCGGTACGGTGCTCTGAGTACGGGTGTGGGCACGTGGTCGTTCACGCGGCGGCAGACATCGTGGTCGGACCTGATGGCAGCGTTTGGGCGGGTCTTTCAACACTGCGCAGAAAGGAGGCAAGGAGATGATGTGGTACGGAGGGGGAGGCTGGTGGATGCTCCTTTGGATGCTTCTCTTTTGGGGCGGTGTGATTTTGATGATCCTCTGGGCTGTCAGAGTTCTCCCCGGGGGAGGCAGACCCGACGACCGATCGGGTCGCAACCGGGCCCTGGAGATTCTCGAAGAGCGCTTCGCACGCAGTGAGATCGACCGGGAGGAGTTCGAGCAGCGTCGGTCGGTGATAGAGAGGCAGTAGCAGTGAGAGACCGAGGCCTCCTCATCACGGCCCTGGTGTTGGTTGCGACCGGCTTGATCGGAATGACGCTGCAGGAGTCCGCTGGCGGCCGGGGCATGCAGGGTCCCATGATGGGCCCGATGATGGGCTGGTGGGGATCGGGCTATGCCAATGATCTCGGTCGGCCTCCTGTCGCTGGAGCCGTCACATTGGAGGTCGTGGCGACCGAGTTCGCGTTCGAGCCGGACGAGCTGGCGATCGCCGCCGACGAGTCATTCAATCTATCCCTGACCAACACCGGCACGGTGCTCCACGACCTGACCATTCCGGAGCTTGGCGTACGTCTGGTCGCACGTTCAGGTGAAGCCGCGACGGTAGGCCTAAGGGCAGCCCGGGCGGGGCGATATCGATTCTCTTGCACCGTTGCCGGACATGCCGAGGCGGGGATGGTGGGTGTGCTCGTCGCAGACGGATGACTGACGTGGTCTGACGACGTTTGGCAGGCGCCATCAAGTCGTTGGCTTGGTGACGGAGCTGGCTGCTCCCCGAGCGTTCGGTCTAGCTGTCGCCTTTCCGGTCAGTGGCCCGCGAGAAGTGATGTTCCGTGATCTCGTGATGATGGCCTTCGCCGTCGGGGTCAACATGTATCGTCACCTCATCCAAGGCGGGCAGAGCGTGAAAGAGCTCATGTCTGACATTCTCGGCCACAGCATGTCCGTCGGCGACGGTGATGCCTTCGTCCACAGTGATGTGAAGGCTCGCATCGAGACGGTGGCCAACCCAGCGAACCCTGACTCGGTCGATGGCCCGGACTCCCCCAACCGAGGCGGCTGTCGACTCGACCATCTCGATCGTCTCCGGCTCGATGGCGTCCATGAGTCGTCGAAACACCTGTCGGGAAGCGTCACGCAACACGAAAAGGATGGCGATGGTGATCAAGAGCCCGATGACCGGATCAGCAGCAGGAAAGCCAAGGGCGACACCGACCGCTCCCAGAACCACCGCGAGGGAGGTGAGTCCATCGGTGCGAGCGTGCTGGCCATCGGCGATCAGCGCTGCTGACCCTATCTCCCGCCCGATTCTGATTCGATAGATCGCCACCGCCTCGTTGCCTAGAAACCCGATCACACCGGCCGCCGCCACCAAACCCAGGTTCTGAACCTCCACCGGCGAGATCAATCGGTGGATCGACTCCCAGCCCGCGAGAATTGCCGACAGAGCAATCATCGCCACGATGAACAACCCGGACAGGTCTTCAGCTCGGCGGTAGCCGTATGTGTATGAGCGTGTCGTGACTCTGCGACCAAGAACGAAGGCGATCCAAAGGGGTATCGAGGTCAGGGCATCGGAGAAATTGTGGATGGTGTCGGCCAGGAGGGCCACCGACCCGGTGGCGAAGACAATCACTACCTGGAACAGAGCGGTCGCCATCAGGACAACGAGTGAGATCTTGACCGCGCGGATGCCCTTGGCCGACGACACGAGAGCCGAGTCGATCGAGTCGGCGGCATCGTGACCGTGCGGCTCGTACAAGTTCCTCACACGATTCCAGAGCGACTCGCCATGGTCATGATCTTGAGGCTCGTGGCTGTGATCGCCGTGGGAATGGGTGTGGGATCGAGACCCGGGTGGATCCGTCTGATTGTCAGGGGCCAAAATCGGTATTCTCGGTGTTCATGAACGCTTGGGATCTCTCTGATAATACACCAGATATATCACGAGGTCGGATGTGATATGTCGTCATTCAATAGGATCGTTCATGAGTCGTCCGATCAGGTGGGGAGTGCCACGGGTCGTGTTTACGGGGTGCTCAAGCAAGAAATCCTGACCTGTCAGTTGGCCCCCGGGATCCGGATCTACGAGGGGGACATCGCCAAGCGTCTAGATGTCAGCAAGACTCCGGTGCGAGAGGCTCTGGGGATGCTGGTTCACGAAGGGCTCGTAGAGGTGAAACCTCGCCAGGGTTATCGAGTGACCGACGTGACCCTTGCCGATGTGCAGGAAGTATTTCACATGCGACTGCTTCTCGAGCCGGCCGCAGCGGAGCTCGCTGCGGAGCGCGCCACGGCAGAACAACTTCAGGAACTGCGCTCTTTGGTCGAGGCCGATGAGAACACTGCGCTATCGGATCAGGTGTGGCAGCCCAGCCGTTTCCATGCCACCCTCGCCGAGGCTTCAGGCAACTCCCGGCTGGCGGCCACGCTGCGCAACCTCGTTGAAGAGATGCAACGTCTGCATTTCATGGGGCTGGACGTCGAGGACAGCGTCGCGGTCTATGCAGTCGAACACCGCGAGCTCGTCGATGCCCTGCTCAAGGGAAACCACCATCTCGCTGGTGAGATTGCGCGTCGTCAGGTGGAGACCAGTCGCATGCGAGTGTTCGAGGCGATTCTTGCTTCCCTGTCGGGGACCGGCGATCGCGGAGCCGCCGACCAGGTGAAGCTGAGACCGGTGAACAAATAGCGCAGACTTTCGAGTTGCTATTGCGGCCTCATCGACCATGCAGGCCTGGACCCGCCTCCGTGGGGTGATGCCGGGAGCGGGAGATCGGATCAGGATTCACCACCGGTGGCTGAGACGGTGTCTCAGCCCGCGGTCCTAGGCGCGTACATGATGACCGAGACGCCGATGATGCAGATGGCCGCGCCGATCAGGTCATAGCGGTCGGGTCGGAATCCGTCGAAGACGATGCCCCAGGCGAGGGAGCCGGCAACGAACACACCGCCGTAAGCGGCGAGGCTGGACGGCGAGGAACACGGTCTAGACCATCGTCTTCTGCACCAGCCGAAGCGGCCAGAAAGGAACAAGCGGGGGCCTACCGCAGACATCAAACCTTGTTCAGTCAGCGGGCGGCGGCCAAACCGGTATATCGACCGGCGACGAGTTGGACGTTCGCATTACCCGCGTCGTTGGAGTATCTGATGTAAAGCGTTTGTGTCGAGGGCCGGTACACGGCCACCGTGTCCTTGCCCGCCCCGATCCAGTCGCCGGCGATGATCTGGTCGCCGGGATCGCCAAAGATGAACTGGGAGTCCGCGATCCCGGTCGTGTTCGAATTCCGGAAATAGACCAGACCGCTGGATTCACGATGCAACCCGATGGTGTCGACCCCGTCACCATCGAAATCCCCCACGAAGGGCTTGTCCCCGGGGTTGCCGAAGGCGAACGAGTAATCGGCGGCTCCCAGCCCGAGATCGTTGGTTCCGAGATCGTTGATTACGTAGACCCGCTGCTCCGACGGGCGGTATATAGACACAGTGTCGCAGCCGTCTCCGTCGAAATCGCCCGCCAGGGGGATGTCCCCGGGGTTCCCGAAATAGAACCGAATGTCGGCGATGCCCTGAGTGTTGGAGTTGCGCAGGTAGGCGAAGCCGTCGGATTGCCGGTAGAGGCCTGGGGTCTCGACCTGATCGCAGTTCCAGTCCCCGGCGAACGAGGTGTCTCCAGGATTGCCGAAGTAGAAAGAGGTTGTCACCCGTGGGGCTGAGATCGTCTCCCACCGATGCCAGCGGCCGCCGGAGTCCTGGAAGATCACACGATCACATTCCAGGTTCGGCTGACAGATGTTGGGAACGTTTTGCTCATTGGATATAACTGAGTTGATCACCTGGGGTGTTCCGGCTCCCTGGACGAAGATGCCGGAGTAACCGCTGGTTTCGAACCCGTCGCTCGGGTTGTGGCGAAGCACCGATTCTTCGATGACGAGGGTCCCGGTGTTGTTGTTGCTCACGAAGAAGATGGCGCCGCCACCTTCGTTGGCGTGGTTGTTCTCGATCGTGCTTCCCAGGAGTCGCAACGTGAATGTGTTGCCGTCGAGGTATATGGCGCCACCGCTCCCACCTCCGGGAGTGCCACCTTGTTGCGGGTTGGCGCCCCAGCCGATGGCCTGGTTGTTACGAAAGAAACTGTTGATGATGGTCCACGAGACGCCGATGCTGCTGATACCGCCGCCGTTGGAGCAGAAGCCTCCCTCGAACGTGGTGTTGACGACGTAGACCGGAAGATTCGCGTACTGGCTGAACACCCGCAAGGCAGCGCCGCCGACGTCGGGGCCAGTCGGGTCACATCGGTTTCCGATGAACTGACTGTTCACAACCTTGAATCGGCCGCCCCGCACGAAGATGGCGCCCCCTCCTCCGCCTCCTTCGAGACCTTCGGTGGACCCGGTCGAGTTGCCGTCCACGAATGTGAGGTTCTGGACCGTGAGCCGGGGATGGTCCTGATCCTGACATTGCGGGGTTGTCCAAATCTGCGCCTGGTCACAGGTATTCATATAGAGGATGCGGCGGGCTCCGCCACCGCTCAGCGTGACCAGCCCACCACCGTCGATGACCATCTCTGGACCGGTGTTGTTCACGATCTTGGCGGTCTGGGTCATCACGATGGTCACCGGGCTCGGCCCGCAGTCGAAAGTGATGATCCCGCCCAGTGCCACCGCGGCCACGACGGCAGACGAGGTGCAACTCTGGGGTGTGCCATTGCCGATGACTTGGCTGGGATTGGAAGTGTCGACCGCGCCGGCTTCAGGGGGTACTGAATAGGCACCGGCGGACTGGGCCGCAGCGAGGCTGAGAGTGAGTAGGAGCGCGGCTGTCATGGCGGCGAGAATGAGCAAACGTCGACTCCACACCGCGAACACAACACCTACATCGACCAATCTCCCTGGTTCTTTAGATGCCATGGCGAGCACACCCGAACGAGTCGTTGTGGCTACTCGAACAGAGCGCGCAGATGAGGATTGAGGAACGTCGCATTCGGGTCGAAGCGTCGCCGCATAACCAGGAAGTCTTCGTAGCGGGGGAACAGTCGGGCGACACGGTCGGGGGTCATGAAATGGATCTTGCCCCAGTGTGGGCGGCCGCCGTACTCGGCGAAGAGGCTGTCACAGGCACGAAGGTATGGCCAATAGTCGGTTC
>Ga0326597_10001902_pt1 | contig 32222 bp, 30 predicted proteins | sample RVTome_12_FD_203789 | JGI IMG/M metagenome (GOLD analysis project Ga0326597, IMG submission 203789) | Soil microbial communities from uranium-contaminated site in the Upper Colorado River Basin, Wyoming, United States - RVT100D185 | ecosystem: Environmental > Terrestrial > Soil > Contaminated >...
ATGGCCTCTGATTCGATCTGCATCGGCCCCGGATTGTAGTGCAGCGGCGCGCGACCTCTCCAGCGCTCCCCGCCGGCCTGGCCGGGCTTGCAGACGCGGCCTACTTGTGCTCCCCTGACGCAACGCGGTCGCGGCCGCCATCGATATGGAGTCCACCTCCTCCCCGTCCCTGCCGGACGTCGTCGAGACCCTGCGCTCCCTGCGCTGGGTCGACCACGTCGGCTTCGGGATCGCCTTCCTGTTCCTGATCCTGGGTGCCGTGCGCGGCCTGTGGTGGCAGGTCGTGCGCCTGGTCGGTCTGGCGGCTGCGGTCGCCCTGGCGCGCCTGCTCGCGCCCGCCTGGGGCCCTGCCTTCCAGGAGGTGAGCGGCCTCTCGCCGGTCATGGCGCAGGGGCTGGTGTGGATCGGCCTGTTCGTCGTCGGCCTGGTGATCGCGAGCCTCCTGGGCCTGGTCGGCAAGAAGAGCCTGGACGCGATGCAGCTCGGTCTGGTCGACCGCTTCGGCGGCGCCCTGGCGGGGGTCGTCACGGGGCTCCTGCTGCACTCCGCGCTGCTCCTGTGCCTGTGCTACGTCGGGCCGCAGCCGTGGACGCGCAACGAGCTGGCGGGCACCTGGAGCGAGAGGCTGGTGCGCGTGGTCGCCACGCGCTCGGCTGTGCTGCTCGACTCGGACTCGAGCGCCGCGCGCAGCATCCGCGAGTGGCTCGGCGGCTCGTTCTCCCCCACCGAGGAGAGCGAGGCGCCGCAGAGCACGGGAGAGGTGCGTTGACCGCGCGCCGCGGAGCGAGTATCATCGCGGCCTGACAACGAAACGCGACCTCCGCTCGGGGAAGCAGGTGCGAATCCTGCACGGTCCCGCCACTGTGAGTCGTGTGCCGGCGCGTCCCAGCGCCGCGTGGGTCGAGGCGACGTCCTCGGCCGCGCGGCAGGTCACTGGGGCTCCGCCCCGGGAAGGCCCGGGCGCGCCGGTTGGAGCGACGAGTCAGGAAACCCGCGTTGGTCGTCTCGGGAAACCGGCCCCGCGGATCGGGTCGTGTCCCGCGGATCTCCTCCGCGTCGACCCTCCGGCCGCGACGTCGCGGCGGCCGGCCTTCGACGCGTGACATCGAACGGAGATCCAGACATGCCGACCCCCCTCGCCTCGCCTAGAGGCCTTCGTGCCCGCGCCTGCGCGGGCTTCCTCGCCCACGCCGCCGTCCTGGGGATGGCCGCCCCGCTGGCGGCCCAGGACGCGCTCGCGCCCGGCTTCGAAGAGACGCAGAGCCAGCCGCTGCCGGCGGCCTTCGCCTCCTACCACACCCTCTCGAACGGGGACCGCGTCACCTTCGACGGGCTCTCGATCGACCTGTACGACGGCGACAACAACTTCATCCGCCACCTCGGCAGCGTGCCGAGCTTCGTGTTCTCGAGCTTCGTCGAGGCCGACCCGAGCGAGACCTTCGCGCTGGTCGGCGAGTCGTCCTACGGCGATGTCTTCAAGGTGCAGCTCGACGGCAGCGGCATGACGACGCTGTGCAACCTGCCGTTCAACTACGACGCGGTGTTCGCGTCGGCGAACCGCGCGCTGATCAGCGCCGCGACCTGCGGCTTCTGCGGCTTCAACGACATCGTGCGCGTGAACACGAGCACGGGCGCGCAAGTCCTCGAGGCCACCGTGCCGGGGGCCTCGGGGCCGGTCGCGATCACGCCCGAGGGCGACATCTACTACGCGACGGTGAGCGACCAGTTCCCGGCGCCGCCGGGCAGCACGGACATCGTCTACTGGACCCGCGCTCAGCTCTCCGGGGCCGGCGTGCTCGGCCTCGGCGACGCGACCGTGTTCCACGCCGGGCTGGACGGCGCGGCCTCGCTCGCGCGCGACCCGGAGTTCGGGAGCTTCTTCCTGGCCGAGTCGGTCTTCAACGTGTCGAACCGCGTGCTCGAGCTCGACCCGGCCGGCAACCTGGTCGAGGCGGTCGTCACGAGCCCCGACTTCCTCAGCAACCTCGAGCTGCGCCGCGGCGCCGGCCCCGGCCACTTCCATCATTTCCAGCCCGCGGACGGCGTCTTCCTGCACTACAACAACGGCCAGATCGTGACCGTGCGGCCGCGCCGCCCGCTGGGCGAGATCCAGGCCAACGGCCCGGTCGTGACGTTCCGCGTCAGCGACGCCCTGCCGAACAGCGCCATGCTCGTGCTGTGGGGCTCGCAGGCGAGCTGGGACCCGAACGAGTCGAGCTACGGCCTGTTCGGCGGCTTCCTCTTCCACACCGGCCTGCCGTTGAGCGAGATCCGGCGCATGCCCTTCCTGACGCCGATCGACGCAGACGGCGTGGGCGAGTTCAGCTACTACGACCCCGGACACCTGGGCGGCACGCTCGTCTTCCAGGGGCTGATGCTGGATGGCGGCGGGACCGTCCCGATCGCCAGCTCGAGCGCCGCACCGAACTGACGGGCGGCGGCTCCAGGTCGGACGCGATCCGGCCCCGGGCCGCACGCCCGGGAGCACCGCAGGTGTCGTCCTGATTCCGGAAGGGCGGCCATTCTCGGCCGGCCTTCCGGGGCTCCCCCACTACTCCTCGCGGATGCCCTCGACCCAGTCGAAGCGGCGGCGCAGCTCGGGCTCGAGGGCCCCGCGCAGGGTGACGGTGCTGAAGGAACAGTGCTCGCAGGCGCCGCGCAGGCTGACGACGACCCAGCCGTTCTCGACCGCGCGCAGGCGCACGTCGCCGCCGTCGGCCAGGAAGCTCGGGCGCATCTCCGCCAGCAGCGCCTCGACCTCGGCCACCCGGTCGGGGTCCCCGCGCGGCGTGTCCTCGGGCGCGTCGCGACCGCCCATGATCCTGTCCAGCCAGCTCACGCCTTCTCCTCCGTGTCGTGCAACCAAGGGCCCGGCAGCGAGAGCCGCCAGGCCTCTTCCTCCAGCTCGAGCCGCGCGTCCGGGAGCCGCCGCTGCAGGAGCGGCGCGAGCGCGCGCAGCCCGAGCGGCGCCGGGCGGCGCACCTCGAGCACCCATCCCCCGCCGCGTCTGGCCAGTGACCAGGCCAACGCTTCGCCCGGCGCCAGCGCGCGGCCGGCGGCCCACAGCGTCGCCCCGACGGCCCAGGCCAGCTCCCAGCCGCGCCCGGTCGCGGGCGCGAGCGCCGGCAGCGGGTCCGCGGGCGGATCGAGATCGCGCCCCGCCCGGCGCAGGGCGTCGCGCACGGCGCCAACGAGCGGCTCGAGCCCGCGCGCTTCCCGGCGCTCGAGCAGGAGGTCCGCACCCGAGGCCGAGGCGATCACCGCCAGCACGTAGCCGAGCTCGCGGATCGAGCGCGACGCGCGCGCCAGGTCGGGCGAGCGCTCCTCGATCGAGCGCGCGCCGCCCTCCTCCCCCGCCACGGCGTTCAGGGCCGTGAGGAGCTGCGTCGAGTTCCCCAAGCGGTGCAGGAGCACCGGCAAGAGCGCCGCGGCCAGCGGATCGCCGGCCCGCTCCTCGCTCAGCTCCGCCACGGCGGTGGTACCAAGGAGGGGAATCGAACCCCTACTCCCTCGCGGGAAATGGATTTTGAATCCATCGCGTCTACCAGTTCCGCCACCTTGGCGCGCTGCATGACCTGAGAGCATCGGCTGCGCGGCCGCGCGCCGCAACCCCCGGCGCGAATCCGCTGGGCAATCCCCCCGGCAGACCATTCAACGGATTCGCGCCGGTCGCGGGGGGGCGCGCGACTACTCCCCCGCCGCCTCGAAGGCCAGGCCGATGCCGCGGCCGACGCCGGTGGCGCCGCGGGCGTAGCGCAGGGCGGCCAGGATGCCGGGGGAGAAGCAGGCGGGCGAGTAGGTCTCGTGGCGCAAGCGCAGGAGCTCGCCCGGGCCGCCGAGCATGACCTCCTGGTTCGAGTAGAGGCCCGGCAGGCGCACCGAGTGGATCGGGATCGCGGCCGGCTGCGTACCGCGCGCGGCGGCCATGCGCTCGGCGGTGTAGAGCGCCGTGCCGGACGGCGCGTCCAGCTTGTCGGCGTGGTGCATCTCGACGATCTCGGCCCGCGCGTAGAAGCGCGCCGCGCGCTCGGCCGCCTCGACCAGGAGCCACACGCCCAGACTGAAGTTCGGCACGACCAGCCCGCCGAGCCCTTTCGCGCGCGCGGCGCGGTCGAGGGCGTCGTTCTGCTCCAGGCTGACGCCGCTCGTGCCGATCACGGGCCGCACGGCGCAGGCGATCATCGCGAAGCCGTGCTCGGCGCCCAGCCCGGCGACGGTGAAGTCGAGCCCGAGCTCGGCGCCGCTGGCCCGCAGCGCGGCCGAGAGGTCGTCCCCGCGCTCGATCGCCGCCGCCAGCTCGAAGTCGGCGCTCTGCTCGAGCAGCCCGCGCGCCAGCCGGCCCATCCTGCCGCCGGCGCCGACCAGCGCCACCCGTGCGCGCGCGCTCACACCGCCCCCCCAGGCGCGCACGAGAGGGCGCGGTGCACGATCTCCAGGCACAGGTGCGGGAAGTCGAGCCCCTCGACCGCCGCGGCCCGGGGAGAGAGCGAGCGCCGCGTCAGGCCGGGCAGCGTGTTGACCTCCAGGAACACCGGCTCGCCTTGCCCCTCGCCGCCCTCGGCAGCGGGCACGATGAAGTCCGCGCGCGAGTAGCCGTCGCAGCCGGCCGCGGCGTGGGCGCGCACGGCCAGAACGCGCAGGCGCTCGCACGTCCGGGCCGAAAGGCTGCGCGGCGGGCACAGCTCGAGCGCGCCGCGCTCGTCGTCGTACTTCTCGACGTAATCGAAGAAGGCGCGAGTGCGCGGCACGATCTCGACCGGCGTCAATGCGCGCAGCTCGTCGTCGCGATTCCCGAGCACGGCGCAGGTCGCCTCGGTGCCCGGCACGCGCGCCTCGACCAGCGCGTCGTCGCCGGCCAGCACGTCCTCGAGCGCGGCCGGCAGGTCGGCGGCCGCGAGCACGAGGTGCATCCCGAGCGAAGAACCGCCGCGGCGCGGCTTGACGAACCAGCCCTCGCCCCCGAGCGGCGCGAGCGCGTCGAGGACGCCCGCGCGCCCGCCCGCCCACTCGCGCGCCGTCACGAGCCGCCCGGGCGCGATCGCCAGGCCGGCCGCTGCCAGCACGAGGCGCGCGGCGTGCTTGTCCATGCACAGCGCAGATGCGGCCACGCCCGAGCCCGTGTGCGCCCGGCCGCACTGCGCCAGCAGCGCCTGCACCGTGCCGTCCTCGCCCTCGCCGCCGTGCAGCGCCAGGAAGTAGATCGCCTCGGGCGGCAAGGCGCCGAGCGCCGCGAGCGTCGGGCTCGGCAGCCCGCCGACGCTCCAGCGGCCGTCGCGCCCGATCTCGACCGGGATCACCGCCGCCGGCCCCTCCCCCGCCGCGCGCGCGCTCTCGAGCGCCTCGAGCACCGCGCGGCCCGAGGCCAGCGACACCTCGCGCTCGGGCGAGCGCCCGCCCATCAGCACGACGACCGGGACCTCGACCGCGGTGCTCATTCGTACAAGTGCCCCTCCGGCCGCACGACGGGCGCCGCGGGCGCGCGCGCGAGGAAATCGGCTTCGTCCTCGGCCACGAGCGGATCGACCTCGACCGGGTGCACGCCGTCGGCGTCGGCGTCGGGCAGCTCGCGGCCGGCGCGGCGCGCCCAGCCGGCGAAGAGGGCGCACAGGTCGCGGCGCGCGCTGGCCGGCGAATCGACGCCGGAGGCGTTCTTGACCGGGCTGAACTCGTGGGCGCGCTCCACCTCGAGCGTGACGCTGGTCGGCGACAGGCCCAGCGCGTCGAACACGAAGGCCTCGAACTTGATGCCCTCGCGCTCGGTCGGGCGGCCGTCGTCGTCGAGCGCCGCCACCTTCTTTCGCGCCAGGTGCCACGGCAGGCGCAGGCCGTCGCGCGTGATCGCCTGCACGAAGTCGACCTGCAGCGCGTGCACGGCGATGTTGCCGGCCCGGAAGGTGAGCTCGCCCGTCGGCTCGCGCGCCTCGCGCAGCTCAGCCGGCAGGTCGCTGTACTCGATGCAGCCCAGACGCCCGTCGGCGCGGCCGATCACGCCCACCTTCTCGGCCGGGTCGCGCTTCTCGACCACCTTGGACGACATGCGCGCGCCGGCGGCCGCGTGCAGGCCGAGGAAGAGCGGGTCGGCCGGCCGCACGAGCGGGTTGTCTACCTGGAAGTAGGAGATCGTCTCGACGCCTCGCGCGCGCGCGGCGGCCAGGCAGCCCGAGTCGGCCAGGGCCGCCAGCACGCCGCCGTGGCCGTCCGGCGCCAGGAAGAGCGAGTCGGGCGCGGCCATCAGGATGCGCCCCTGCGGGTCGAGGGCCGGCAGCATGGCCTGCGCGAAGAAGCGCACGTCGCGCGGGTCGAGGCCGAAGTGCTCGTTCTGCCCGAAGAAGGCCCGCGTGGCGGCGTCGTTGGCCGGCGAGGTCATCACGTAGAACGGCGTCGGCGCGCCGTGGCGCGCGGCCGCCGCGCGCAGCCGGCGGGCGTGGATCGCGAACAGCGAGCGCCCGCTGACAGGCCCGACCGGGAAGCAGCCCTTCGGACCGTCGTAGCCCAGCCGCGAGGCCTGGCCGCCCGCGACGAGCAGGTAGCCGACCGCGCCGCGCGCCAGCAGCTCGGCGCCGCGCTCGCGCGCCGCGCGCGCGCGCGCCTCGTCGTCGGCGTCGCGCCGCAGCGGGAACAGCTCGGGCGGCTCGAAGGCGCCGGTCGGCACGGGCGGCCCGGCCTCGAGCAGCGCCGCCAGCTCCCCCACCAGAGCCAGGTCGAGCGCCGTGAGCTGGGCCGAGAGCCGCGCGCGCCCGGCCGCGTCGAGCCGCCTCCAGAACGCGAACACGTGCCCCTGCCCGGCGGCCTCGTACCGCTCGCGCAGGTCGGTCGCCGCCGGCCGCTCCGTCCTTTCGCCGCTCTCCATCCGTGTTCAGGCGCCCCGTTCCCCGGCATCGACGTCGAGCAGGACCTTCGACACGCCGGGCTCGGCCGCACGTTCGCGCGCCGCGCGCGCCCTGCTCCAGCGGGAAGCGCGTCTCGACCTCGCGCTCGACCGGGATCCTAGCATCGGCCAGGGCCCGAAGCGCGGGCGCGAACGGGCCGCAGCGCGAGCCGATCGGGGTCACCTCGTCGATCACCAGCGCCGCCTCGCAGGTCGTCTCGAGCACCGGCCTGCCGCGCCGGCGCACGCGCGCCAGAGCGGCCTGCAGCGTCTCGGGCCGGAGGCTCGCTTCGATCGCCAGGTCGGAGCCGGCCGGGCCGCCGCAGCGGCCCACCCCCCGCCCCTGCGACGGGCGGCCTGCGCGGCGATCTCGAAGGCCGCCGCAAGGGGCTCGACGAAGACCGCCGCGTCGTCGCGGACGGAGTCCGGGACAGGGTGAGGGTCCTGCGCCGGCAGCGCGGGCCCGACGACGCGGCGGCGCCGCCCGCGAGGCCGCAGTAGGGCCTTTGGCGAAGCCGACCCCCGGAACGGTCTCCGACAGGCTCGTCAGCTCGCGACGGCCTCGCCCTTGGCGTCGCTCGAGATGACCTCGAACAGCTGCTCGACCAGGTGCACGATCGCTTCGAGGCGCTTCTCGATGACGATCTGACGGCGCACCAAGCGCTCCACCACCGGCGGCATGATCGCCTCGCGCGTGTAGTTGTTGATCATGTTGATGATCTCCGCGCGGTTCGCGTCGGGAAGCTTGTGGAAGTGGTAGCTGTAGTTCTGCTTCAGGACGTCTTCGGTCAGGTGCAGGCACTCGGCGGTGATCTCGTCGATGCTCTGCTTGTCGTGCTCGGCGTGGAAGACTTCCTTCTTGTAGTCGTGCAGGAGCGCCTTGAACTTTCTGTGCACGCGTCGTTTTCGGAGGGACGTCAGGAACGCCGGGGCAGGCTTCCCGCGCCCGCCCCGTTCTCGATCAGGGGCAGGCCGCGCCCTCACTCGCGACAACCATGCATGCATTAGACCACTCTCCGCTCCCGCGCGCCACGCCGACCGGCGGATCCCGTCCCCCCCCCGCCCGCCGGCGCTGGCCTGCCCCAGCGGATCGGCGCCACGGGTGTGCCGGCGGTCAGGTCGGCTGGGGGGGGCAGAGCGTGACCCCCGCACAGCTCGGCTGACCGAGACAGATGGAGACGCCCGGTCAGCTCGGCTGACCGAGACAGATGGAGACCCCCGGTCAGCTCGGCTGACCGAGACAGATGGAGACCACCGGTCAGCTCGGCTGACCGAGACAGATGGAGACATTGTGCCCGCCGAACCCCAGGGAGTTCGACAGGGCGTTGCGCACCTGGACGTCGCGCGCCTCGCCGGGCACGTAGTCGAGGTCGCACTCGGGGTCCGGGGTCGTGTAGTTGCGCGTCGGGTGGACCTGGCCGTGGTGAACGGAGAGGGCCGTCGCGACCAGCTCGACGGCCGAGGAGGCCCCCAGCAGGTGACCGATCATCGACTTGGTGGACGAGACGGAAAGGCGCGCGGCGTGGTGGCCGAACACGCGCCGGATGGCGAGCGTCTCGATCGCGTCGTTGTAGCGCGTGCTCGTGCCGTGGGCGTTGATGTAGTCGATCCGGTCGGGCTCCACGCCGCCCGTGCGCAGGGCCAGCGCCATCGCGCGCGCCGGGCCGTCCCCGTCCTCCCTCGGGGCCGTGATGTGAAAGGCGTCGTCGGTCGATCCGAAGCCCTTGACCTCGGCGTAGAGGCGCGCACCGCGCGCGCGGGCCAGCTCGAGCTCCTCGAACACCAGGATGCCGCAGCCCTCCCCCATCACGAAGCCGTCGCGATCGCGGTCGAAGGGCCGCGAGGCGCCCTCGGGGTCGTCGTTGCGGGTCGAGAGCGCCTTGGCCGAGCAGAAGCCCGCCAGGCCCAGGGGCGTCGTGGCCGACTCCGCGCCGCCCGTGATCACCAGGTCGCTCTCGCCGCTGCGGATCGACTGCCAGGCCATGCCCATCGCGTGGCCCGACGAGGCGCAGGCGCTCGAGGTCGCAAAGGAGGTGCCCAGCAGTCCGTGGGCGATCGACACCTGGCCGCTGACCGCGTTGGCCATGATGCGCGGGATGAAGTGCGGGCTGACGCGCCGCGGCCCCTTCTCGAGCATCGTCAGGTGCTGCTCCTCGATGCCCGTGATGCCGCCGATGCCGGTGCCGATCACGGCGGCGTAGCGTTCGCGCTGCTCGGCGGCGTGCTGGTCCAGGTCCTCCAGCCCCGCATCGGCCAGCGCCTCGCGCGCCGCCATCAGGGCCCACATCGTGAACGGGTCGAGCTTGCGCAGCTCGGGTCCCGCGAAGTGCTGCGCGGGGTCCCACGCGACGCAGGCCGCGATGCGCACGGCGTGCTGGCTGGTGTCGAAGCGCGTGATCGGGGCCACCCCGCTCTCGCCGGCGAGCATGCGCCGCCAGGAGCTCTCGACGTCCAGACCCAGCGGGTTGACGGTCCCCAGGCCGGTGATCGCGACGCGACGCATGGCGGTCTCCTCGCTCCCGGACGCGCCCGCAGCGGGCCTGGCGGCCCGCGGGCGCGCGCCGGGGCTCAGGCCTTGCTCTGGATGTAGGTGACCGCGGCGCCCACGGTCTGGATCTTCTCCGCGTCCTCGTCCGGGATCGAGATCTCGAACTCGTCCTCGAACTCCATCACCAGCTCGACGGTGTCGAGCGAGTCGGCGCCGAGGTCGTTGATGAAGGAGGTCTCGGGGGTGACCTTGTCGGCCGTGGCGCCCATCTGGTCGCAGACGATGCGGATCACACGTTCTTCAATCGAAGGATCGCTCACCTTTGTCATCCTCGGGTTGCTGTGGGGTCGTGCGCCCGGCGTAGGGCGCGTGCTCTCGATCACCTTCCGGCCCGTTCGCCAGGGCCGTGCTCCTCAGGGCATCACCGGCTCGATCTGATGGGCCTCACAAGCACAGCCCGCCGTCCACGACGAGCACCTGGCCCGTGACGTAGTCTCCTCCGGGGCCTACCAGGAAATCAACCGCCGCGGCGACGTCGGCGGCCGAGCCGATGCGGCCCAGGGGAATGGCTGCCCGCAGGGCCTCGGCGGCCTTGGGGTCCAGACCGGCGGTCATGTCGGTCTCGATGTAACCGGGCGCGACAGCGTTGACGCACACCCCCCGGCTGGCGAGCTCCTTGGCCAGGGAGCGCGTCAGGCCGATCAGGCCGGCCTTGCTGGCGGCGTAGTTGACCTGGCCGGCGTTGCCCGTCAGGCCGACGACCGAGGCGATGTTGACCATCCGCCCGCCCACCTTCATCAGGTGGCGCGCCGCCGCCCGGGCGAAGTTCCAGGCGCCCTTGAGGTTCACTTCGATCACGCGGTCGAAGTCGGCCTCGCTCATGCGCAGGATGAGCTGGTCGCGCGTGATCCCGGCGTTGTTGACCAGCACGTCCAGCCCGCCCAGCTCCTTGCGTACCTGGTCCACCAGCTCGGCGACCGCCTCGCAGGAGCCGACGTCGACGCCGTAGGCCGCCGCTCCCTCGGCCTGGCCGGCGCACTCGCGCACGGTCTCGCAGCAGTTCTCCGCCCGGGTCGCCACGCAGGCCACGCGCGCCCCGCGCCGCGCCAGGCGCACCGCGATCGCCCGGCCGATCCCGCGCGAGGCTCCGCTGACGAGCGCGACGCGGCCCGCCAGGAAGCTCGGGCAGGGCTGGGACTCGGCGGGCATGGAGGGGTGAGGAGGAGCGGGAGAGGTCGGGGCCGGGAAGCGCAGGGCGGACTATAAGCGCGGCCCTGGAGCGCTGCAACGACGGGCCGCGGCAGCGGGAGGGCCGCCTCTCAGCGCGGGCTGAACGCCCGCAACCCAAGGGAAGGACTCGGCCCGCGCTGATCCTGTTGGCGGGGGAGGCGGACCCTCCCCCGCATCAGCCGCGACACGCGGCCTCCCCCTCCTCGCCGCCTGATGGGCGGCGCGGCGCCATTGGCGCCGGATCTACTACTTCGGAATCTGCGCGCTGCGCGCGCAAATCCCGGAGTAGTAGATCAGGCGTCCAGATCGGCCGGGCGGGCGGCGGCGCGCACCTCGGCCGAGGGCTCGATGCGGCGCAGCAGGCCCGCCAGGACCTGGCCCGGGCCGGGCTCGACGAAGCGCGCGACGCCGGCGGCCAGAGCGCGGCGCACGCACGCCTCCCAGCGCACCGGGGCGATCACCTGCTGCGCGAGCTGGCGCCGCACGGCCTCGGGCTCGCTCGTGAAGTCGGCCGTGACGTTGCTGATGAACGGCACGCGTGGCGCGCGGATCTCGACCTGGCGCAGCGCCGCCTCCAGCTGCCTCGCCGCCGGGCGCATGCACTCCGAGTGGAAGCCGCCGGCGACGACCAGCCGCCTCGTGCGGCGCAGGCCGTGCTCGGGCGCGGCCGCCTCGAGCGCGTCGAGCGCCGCGATCTCGCCCGAGACGATGATCTGGCCGGGTGCGTTGAAGTTGGCCACCGAGCAGATCCCGTGCTCGGCGCCGAGCGCGGCCAGGGTGCGGGCCTGCTCCGGGTCGGCTCCGGTCAGGCTGACCATGCCGCTCGGAGTCGCTTCGCTGGCGGCCTGCATGGCCTCGCCGCGCAGGCGCACCAGCCGCAGGCCGTCGGCGAAGTCGAGCGCGTCCGCGCACCACAGGGCGGTGTACTCGCCCAGGCTCAGGCCGGCCGTCAGCGCCGCGCTCGACCGGTCGAGGCCGCGCTGCTCCAGGACGCGCACGATGGCGACGCTGGTGACGAAGATCCCGGGCTGGGCCACGTCGGTGCGGTCGACCGCGGGGCCGCCGCTCCAGCACGCTCGCGACAGGGCGAAGCCGAGCACCTCGTCGGCCTGCTCGAACGTCTCGCGCGCCGGCGCGAAGGCTTCGCACCAGTCGCGCCCCATGCCCTCGAACTGGGCGCCCTGACCCGGGAACAGGATACCCTGGCCCGGAGACAGGACGCCCGTGGCCTCGCGCGCTTCGCCCATCGCATCCTCCCGGCCGGCGCCGCGGCCAGCCCTACCAGCGCAACAGCGCCCCGCCCCAGGTCAGGCCTGCGCCGAAGGCGGCCATGACGACCAGCTTGTCCTGCTCGAGCCGGCCCTCGCGCCAGGCCTCGTCGAGGGCCAGCGGGATGCTGGCCGCCGACGTGTTGCCGTAGCGCTCGATGTTGACGACGATCTTCTCCGGCGGCACGTCGAGCTTGCCGAGCGCGGCGTCGATGATGCGCTTGTTGACCTGGTGCGGGACGATCAGGCCGAGCTGGGCAAGGTCGTGGCCGGCGAGCATCTCGCGCACGATCGCCCCCATGCGCTCGACCGCGAAGCGGAACACCTCGCGCCCGCGCACGCGCAGCGCGTGGTCGTGGGCCGCGACCGTGGCCGTGCTGGCCGGCTCGCGCGAGCCCCCGGCGGGCATCTGGATGAACTCGTAGCCGGTCCCGTCGCAGCCCTGGACGAGCTTCAGGATCTCACCCTGGCCGCAATCGGCGTGCGGCATGACGACCGCCGCGCCGGCCGCGTCGCCGAACAGGATGCACGAGGCGCGGTCGTCCATGTCGATGAAGCGCGACAAGGTCTCCGCGCCCAGGACCAGCGCGCGCTTGACGCGACCGCTGGCGATGAAGGCCGAGGCCGTGTCGAGGGCGGTCAGGAAGCCGGTGCAGGCGGAGTTCACGTCCCAGGCGACGGCGTTCGAGGCGCCGATCGCGCGCTGCACCAGCGGCGCGCAGGCCGGCACGTACTGATCGGGCGAGACGGTGCCGATCACGATCATGTCCAGCTCGCGGGCGTCGATGGAGGCCGCCTCGAGCGCGCGGCGCGCGGCGGCGACGCACATGTGCGAGGTGTTCTCGCCCTCGGCCACCCAGCGCCGCTCGCGGATGCCCGTACGCTGCACGATCCACTCGTCGCTGGTGTCGACCCTGTCCTCGAAGTAGGAGTTCGGCACGACCCGCTCCGGGGCGTACGACCCCAGACCGGCGATGCCGACGGGGATGGCCGCGCTCACGGCCCCTCCTCCTCGCGGCTCCCCCGCCCCGCGGCGCGCCGCTCGATCCTGGCTCGCATGGAACTACGGGAACGGCCCAGGGGCGCCGGGTCAAGGCCGGGAACCCGCTGAAAATGCCCCGTTGCGAGGCACGGCGCGCCTCGCCTGGGCAAGGGGCGCGCCGGAAAGACGGCCGAGATGGCCTCTTCGGCCGTCGAGCTTAGGGCCCGTCCGCGAATAAGTGCTCCGTTTCGCCGGCCCTCGCCGCCCCTGGCTGCGTTGCTCCTCCTCGGCGTATCCCCTGGATACGCGGTCGTCGTCGCGCCTTGCCAGGGACGACGATTGCTCGCCGAAACCGAGCACTTATTCGCGGACGGACCCTTAGCCTTCCTGGAGCGCCAGAGCGGCGGCGATGCGCACGCGGCCGCGGCGGGGAGCTCCTCGGCGCGCTCCCGGATCCGAGGCTCTCGCGCTGCGGTGCCTGCGCCCGCTCGTCGCGCGTCAACTGGCGGCCTCTTCCCGGGCCTGCTCGAGGCCGCGCACGATGTGCTGGTTCACCCCGGCGTCCAGGGCGCGCGCCGCCAACCCCAGGGCGTTGGCGACGGCGTTGGCGTCCGAGCGGCCGTGCCCGATGACGACCGCCCCCGCCACTCCCAGCAGCAGCGCCCCGCCGTACTCCGCGTAATCGATCTTGCGCTCGAGGCTGCGCAGCACGTCCGGGGCCCAGTCGACCCCGTGCCGCTTCAGCTCCGAGAGCACGAGCCCGAGCATGAAGCCGGAGAAGCCCTCGAGCAGCTTCAGCACGACGTTGCCGGTGAGGCCGTCGGTCACGACGACGTCGACCTTCTCGAGGAACAGGTCGCCGCCCTCCACGTTGCCCGCGAAGGACAGTCTCGAGCTGGACAGCAGCCGGTGCGTCTCCTTGAGCAGATCGGTGCCCTTGGAGGCCTCCTCGCCCACGTTCAGGAGCCCGACGCGCGGATCCCGCACGCCGATGCAGGCGCGCATGTAGGCCGCGCCCATCATCCCGTACTGGAGCAGGTGCTCCGGCTTGGGCGCGATGTTGGCGCCCATGTCGATGATCGTCAGGTGCTGGCCGGTGAGCGCCAGGGTCACGGCGATGCCGGGACGCCGCACCCCCGCCAGGGTGCGCAAGCCGAGCGTGGCCGCGGCCACGACGGCCCCGGTGTTGCCCATGCTGACCAGCGCCCCGGCCCGGCCCGCGCGCACGGTCTCGACGCAGCGCGCGATCGAGGAGTCGGGCTTCGCGCGCAGCGCCACCGCCGGCGACTCGTCCATCGCGATCACCTGCGCGGCGTGCACGAGCTCGAATCCGGGGTCCGGGGCTCCTTCTCCGCGCAGCTCGGAGAGCCCTGCGCGGATGGCCGGCTCGTCGCCGACCAGCACGATGCGCTCGGGCGCCAGCGGTCGCTCGCGCGCGGAATCGCAGGCCAGCAGGGCGCCCTTCAAGGTCGCCCGCGGGGCGTCGTCGCCCCCCATCACGTCGAGGGCGATGCGCGTGGCTTCCATCGCACGCGGGAGCCTCGGCCTAGAACTCGTCCTTCTCGAGCACCTCTTGGCCCTTCTGGCCGCCCTTCCCGAAGCCGTAGTGGCCGCAGTTGTCGCAGACGCAGTGGGGCCGGGCCGGCGAGCCGCAGCGCGGGCAGTGGTTGGGCACGCTCACGACCAGGGCCAGGTGGGAGCGCCGGATGCGCTTGCGGTGCTTGGACGTGCGGTGCTTGGGGTGTGCCATGGTCTGGACTGGGCGCGCCCGCGGTCGGCTCGGCCCGGGAGGGGCAGGACTCCCGCTGGTGAACGCGCTCGCTCGGCTTGCTGGGGGCGGCTGGAAAAGCGCAGAGCCTAGCTGCGGCCCGCGGGGGTGTCAACGCGAGGAACGCCTACCCCTCGCACTCGAGCGCGCGGGCCAGCTCCGCGCGCGCCCACGCGAGGGCCGCGGCCACGGCGTCGGGATCGCTGCCCTGGCCCTGGGCGCGGTCGGGGCGCCCGCCGCCGCCGCCCTTCAGGCGCGCGCCGAGCGCGCGCGCGAGGTCGCCGGCCTTCAGCCCGCGCCGCCGCGCCGCGCCGCCGCAGACGACCTGGAAGGGCACGCGCCCCTCCCCGCGGCCGAACAGCACGAGTCCCAGGTCGGGAGCGACCGAGACCAGCCGGTCGCCCAGGTCGGCCAGGGCGCGCCCGTCCAGCTCGGGCCGGTCGTACGCTCCGTGGGGGTGCCCCGGCGTCGCATCCAGCTCGCCCTTCAGCTCCTCGAAGGCCCTGGCGACCTCGTCGCCGGCCGACGCCTGCTCGCGCCTCTTCTGCTCCTTGAGCTTCTCCTGCACGGCCCGCAAGCGCTCGGGCAGCTCCTCCGGCGCGGCCTTCAGGAGCCGGGCCGACTCGCGCAGCAGCCGGCGCTGGCGCTGGATCTCCGCCACCGCCGCCGGCCCGGTGATGGCCTCGATGCGCCGCACGCCGGCCTGGATGGCGCGCTCGGACAGGATCAGGAAGGGGCCGATGTCGCCCGCCGCGCGCACGTGGGTGCCGCCGCACAGCTCGATCGAGCGGCCGCCGACGTCGACCACGCGCACCCGCTCGCCGTACTTCTCGCCGAACAGCGCCACGACCCCGCGCGCCTTCGCCGCCGCGAGCTCCTCGACCGTGGTCTCGACCGGCGCGTTGGCCGCCACCTCGTCGTTGACGATGGCCTCGATGCGCTCGAGCTCCTCGGGCTCGACGCCGCGCGGGTGCGAGAAGTCGAAGCGCAGGCGGTCCGGGCCGACGTAGGAGCCCTGCTGGTTGACGTGCGCGCCGAGCACGCGCTTCAGCGCCGCGTGCATCAGGTGCGTGGCGGTGTGGTTCTTGCGCGTGAGCGCGCGCCGCGCGCGGTCGACCTCGGCCGTCACGTCGGCGCCGGCCGCAGGCGTGCCCTCGGCGCGGCCGAGGTGCACGACGACGCCGCCGACCTTCTGGGTGTCGCGCACCTCGAAGCGGAACGAGCCGTCGGCGGCCGCGATCGCGCCCGCGTCGCCGACCTGACCCCCGGCCTCGGGGTAGAAGGGCGTCGCGGCCAGCACGAGCCGCTCGAGCGCCGCCTCGTCCCCTGCCGCGCCGGCGGCCGGCAGGAACAGCACGACGCGCGAGGTCGCGCGCCAGCGTTCCTCCCCGGCGGAGTGGAAGGTCGTGACGGTCTCGTCGAGCCGCTCGAGCTGCTCGGCGCTCAGGAGCTGGCGAAAGGAGCCCTCCCCGACCGAGGCCTCCTGGTGCGCCGCGTGCGCCGCGCGCCAGCCGTCGGCGTCGAGCGTCAGCCCGCGCTCGCGCGCCATCAGCTCGATCAGGTCCTGCGGGAAGCCGTAGGTCGCGTACAGCTCGTAGGCCTCCGCGCCGGGGAGCGCGCGCGCGCCGGCGCCCTCGACCTTGCGCGCCAGGTCCTCGAAGCGCAGCAGGCCGCGACCGAGCGTGCGGCCGAAGGAGTGCTCCTCCTCGCGCACGACCAGGCGCAGGTGGTCGACCTGCTCGCGGATCTCCGGGAAGGCGTCGCCGAGCACTTCGGCCACGGTGCCGGCCAGCTCGAACAGGAACGGCTCCTCCATCCCGAGCGCCTGGCGCCCGAAGCGCGCCGCGCGCCGGATCAGGCGCCGCAGGACGTAGCCGCGGCCCGTGTTGCTCGGCAGGGCGCCGTCGGCCAGGGCGGACGAGACCGCGCGCGCGTGGTCGGCGATCACGCGGAAGGCGACGTCGGCCTCGCTCGTCCCGCCGCCGTAGCGCAGGCCGCAGAGCGCCTCGATCTTGCGGAAGAGCGGCGCGAACAGGTCGGTGTCGTAGTTCGAGCGCACACCCTGCAGCACCGCCAGGACGCGCTCGAAGCCCATGCCCGTGTCGACGTGGCGCGCCGGCAGGGGCTTGAGCGAGCCGTCGTCGAGGCGGTTGAACTGGATGAAGACCAGGTTCCACAGCTCGATGAAGCGCTCGTTGCCGGCGTTGACGCCGCGCGCCGGGTCGGCCCCGTCGGCCGGGTCGCTCTCGGGCCCGCCGCGGTCGATGTGGATCTCGCTGCACGGCCCGCAGGGCCCGGTGTCGCCCATCTCCCAGAAGTTGTCGGCCTTGCCGCAGCGCAGGACGCGTGCCGGATCGATCCCGGCCGTCTCGACCCACAGCCGCTCGGCCTCCTCGTCGGCCGGCAGGCCGAGCGCCTCGTCGCCGCCGAAGACGGTCACCCACAGGCGCTCGGGCGGGAGGCCCCAGCGCCGGGTGAGGAGCTCCCAGGCCCACTCGATCGCCTCGGCCTTGAAGTAGTCGCCGAAGGACCAGTTGCCGAGCATCTCGAAGAAGGTGTGGTGGTACGTGTCGCGCCCCACCTGCTCGAGGTCGTTGTGCTTGCCGGAGACGCGGATGCACTTCTGCGTGTCCGCGGCGCGCGCGTAGCCGCGCGAGCCGGTGCCCAGGAAGACGTCCTTGAACTGGTTCATCCCGGCGTTCGTGAACAGGAGCGTCGGGTCGTCGCGCGGGAATACCGGCGCCGACGGCACGAGCGCGTGGTCGCGCTCGGCGAAGAAGTCGAGGAAGTCGCGCCGCACGCGCGCGGCACAGAAGCGCTCCGTCCCGACGGCGGACTCGGAATCGCTGCCCATCGCGCCGGGCTCAGGTCTTCGTCGCCGGCGCGGCCGCGGGCTCGGCCGCCTGCGCCACCGGTGCCCTCGGCGCCGCCGCCGGCTCGGGCTCGGGCTCCTGGGGCGCGATCCGCTCGCGCAGCTCTGCCTCCAGCTCGTCGGCCAGGTCGGGGTTGTCGATCAGGAAGCGCCGCGCGCGTTCCTGGCCCTGGCCGAGCCGGATCTCGCCCTCGCTGGCGTGCTTGAGCGAGAGCCACGTGCCGGACTTCTGCACCAGGCCGTGGGCCAGGCCCATGTCGATGAGCTCGCCCTCGCGGCTGATGCCGCGGTTGAAGAGGATGTCGAACTCGACCTTGCGGAAGGGCGGCGCGATCTTGTTCTTGACGACGGTGACCTTGGTGCGGTTGCCGACCACCTGCTCGCCGTCCTTGAGCTGGCCGATGCGCCGGATGTCGAGCCGCACCGAGGCGTAGAACTTGAGCGCGCGCCCGCCGGTGGTCGTCTCGGGGCTGCCGAACATGACGCCGATCTTCTCGCGGATCTGGTTGATGAAGATCACGCAGCAGGCGGACTTGGCGATCGCCGCCGTCAGCTTGCGCAGCGCCTGGCTCATCAGGCGCGCGTGCAGGCCGACGAAGCTGTCGCCCATCTCGCCCTCGATCTCGGCCCGCGGCACGAGCGCCGCGACCGAGTCGATCACGACCACGTCGACCGCGTTCGAGCGCACCAGGGTCTCGACGATCTCGAGCGCCTGCTCGCCGGTGTCGGGCTGGCTGACGAGCAGGTCGTCGAGCTTGACCCCCAGCTTGCGCGCGTAGGCCGGGTCCATGGCGTGCTCGGCGTCGACGAAGGCGCAGATGCCGCCCTCCTTCTGCGCGTTGGCGACCACGTGCAGCGCCAGGGTGGTCTTGCCCGAGCTCTCGGGCCCGTAGACCTCGACCACCCGGCCGCGCGGCAGGCCCTTCCCGCCCAGCCCGGCGTCCAGCGCGATCGAGCCGGTCGAGATGCAGCGGATCTCGGGCGCCAGGTAGCCCGTGCCCCCCAGGCGCATGATCGCGCCCTTGCCGTAGGAGCGCTCGATCTCGGCCACGGCGGCGTCGAGCGAGCGCTCGCGCCCGGCGGCGTCACGCGCCGCGCCGGTTTCCTGCGGGGGGGCGGCCTTGGCGATCTTGCGGGTGCTCTTCATGGTCGTTTCCGGGCTTCCTTGCTGGGTCTCCCTGTGTCGTGCGGCCGGCCGCGGCGCCACCGACGGGCGATGATAGCCCCCGGCTTCGGGCGTAGGAAGCGCGCTCCGCCGCCGGCGCACCCTCCGGACGGCGTCGCCCGCACGCGGTTGCGCCCGGCCCGCCGAAAGATCGCGCCGGCCTGAGCGTGTGTCGCGGCCGCGCGCCTCAGCGCGGGCTGAACGCCCGCAACCCAAGGGAAGGACTCGGCCCGCGCTGATCCTGTTGGCGGGGGAGGCGGACCCTCCCCCGCACCGGCCGCGACACGCGGCCTCCCCCTCCTCGCCGCCCGACCGGCGGCGCGGCGCCATTGGCGCCGGATCTACTACTTCGGAATCTGCGCGCTGCGCGCGCAAATCCCGGAGTAGTAGATCAGCCCTCCGCGCCGCACGGGTCGGGAGCGAGGGGCAGCTCGCGCAGGGTGCGGTAGCGCGCCTCGGGGCGGTCGAGGCGCGACTCGACCAGGGCCGCCGAGCGCGGGCGCCACCCGCCCGCCGGGCGCAGGGCGCGGAAGGCGCTCTCGACTTCCGGCGGCGCGCCGCGCCCGCGCGTGCGGGCGACGGTCAGGTGCGCCCGGAAGGGCTCGCGCGCGCCGCGCTCCCGCCCGACGGCGCCCGCCACGCGGGCGGCGAGAGCGGCCAGTCGCCCCTCGGTTCCGGCGCGCTCGGCGAGTCCGATCCACCACACCCGCGGCCGGCCGCGCTCGGGGAAGGTGCCGCCCCGAACGAGCTCGAGCGCGGGGGCCGGGCTGGCGGCGAGCGCGCGCTCCAGCGCCTGCCCGAGCTGCTCCACGCGCTCGCGCTCCACGTCGCCCAGGAAGGCCAGGGAGAGGTGCAGCTCGCTCGCGCGCACCCGGCGCAGGCCGCGCCCGGCCGGGGCGAGCACGCCCGCGACCGCTTGCTCGAGCGCGGCCGCCAGCCCGTCGGGGAGCATCAGCCCGACGAACAGGCGCGCCGTGCCCGTTTCCGCTCCCACGCCCGCCCTCAGACGGTGACGATCGCGAGCAGCTCGTCGTAGCGCCCGTCCAGCGCCCCGCGGTCCGGCCGGCAGAGCGGCTCGATCCCGAAGCCCTGCACGCAGAACGAGGCCGTGACCGTGCCGTAGACCATCGCCTTGCGCAGGCTCGCCGGCCCGTGCCCGCCGGCCTGCGCCAGGTAGCCCATGAAGCCCCCGGCGAAGGAGTCGCCGGCGCCGGTCGGGTCGACGACCTCCTCGACCGGGTAGGCCGGCAGGGCGAAGTGCACGTCCGAGCCCATCAGGAAGGCGCCGTGCTCGCCCTTCTTGAGGATCACGTAGCGCGGGCCCATGCCGAGAACTCCCGCTGCGGCGCGGATGAGGTTGCGCTCGCCGGTCAGCATGCGCGCCTCCTCGTCGTTGAGGACGATCGCGTCCACGCGCCGCAGGAGCTCCTCGAGCGGCTCGCGCGCGATCTCGATCCACAGGTTCATCGTGTCGGCCACGCTGAAGGCCGGGCCGTCGACCTGCTCGAGGGCGCGCAGCTGCACCTGGGGCGCGGCGTTGGCCAGGAACACGTAGTCCGAATCGCGGTAGCTCTCCGGCAGCTTGGGGTCGAAGTGCTCGAACACGTTGAGCTCCGTGTGGAGCGTGTGGCGCGTGTTCCAGTCGGCCTCGTAACGTCCCGACCAGCGGAAGGTGCGCCCGTCGGCGACCTCGAGGCCCTCGGTGTCGACGCCGCGCGCGCGCAGGGCCGCGACGTGCTCGTCGTCGAAGTCGCGGCCGACCACCGCCACCAGCCGCGGGCCGGCACGGCCGCCCGCGGTGAAATGGCTGGCGGCCACGGCGAAGTGCGTGGCCGAGCCGCCGAGCACGTTCTCGCGCCGCTCGTGGACGGTCTCGATCGTGTCGTAGGCCAGCGTGCCGATGACGAGCAGGCTCATGGGGATCGGGGCTCGGGGGCGGCGGGCATTCGAGCGCGCGCGCGCTCGCGGGTCAATCGTCGCGCTCGCCGTGCTGCTCGGGCTCGAGCCTGGGCTCGAGGTCCCGGTCCGGGTCGTGCCCCAGATCGGCCTGGATCTCGCTGCGCACCCGGCGGCCGCCGGGCAGGAGCAGCCCGACCCCGCCCGCCAGGCCCAGGGCGACCGTGCACAGGCGGTAGGTGATGCTGACCGCCACGCCCAGGGCCGCCTCGGCGCCCAGCAGGGCGAAGAGATAGCCGTAGGCCGCCTCTCCGACTCCCCAGCCGCCGGGCGAGAGCGGGACCGCGGTCAGCGTGTTCGCGACCGCGACGATGCCGATGTAGGTCGTGAAGCCCTGGAGGTCGCCGAAGGCGCGCCCGATGGCGAACAGGCCCGCGATGACGCAGGCGTGGTTCGCGAGCGAGAGGGCGATGCTGAGCGGCAGCTCGAGCGGCCGGCCGGCGTAGACCGCGGCCGCGTCGTCCAGCTTCTGCAGGCGCCGGGCCTGGGGCAGGCGCGCGATCAGGCGCTCGATCCCGAGCGCGCGGCGCGGGGCCGACAGCAGCGCGAGCAGCACGACGGCGGAGCCGGCCGCCAGCGCGATCCCCACCGGCCAGCGCAGCGGCGCGAAGTCTCCGCCCGAGCTCCAGATCACTGCCGCCGCCAGGGCGATCAGGGTCCACAGCCCGACCATGCGGTCGATCACGACGGTCAGCAGGGCGTCGACGCGCCGCTCCGGGTGCTCGTGCACCACCAGCACGGCCTTGAACAGGTCGCCGCCGGTCAGGCCGGGCACGACCAGGTTGAAGAACAGGCCCAGCCAGGTCAGGCGGAAGGTGTTCCACCACGAGCTCGGGCAACGCGCCAGCGCCAGCAGTCGCCACCAGCGCGTGACGCCGAAGAACGTGCCCGCGACCAGGGCCAGCAAGGCGGCCGCGAGCCCGCCCGGACGCATCTCGCGGAATACGCGCGGCATGCCGGGGCGCCAGTCCCAGCCGGCCACGGGCCGCGAGCCGTCCTGCGGCAGCGCGCGGCGCTCGAGCGCCAGGAGGGCGCCGGCGGCCTGGGCCCGGGAGAGCTCGGCCGGCCAGCCCGCCGCGAGCTGCTCGCGGGGGTCGGCCAGGAAGCCGATCGAGGCTCCGCGCCAGTCGCCGACGATTTCGCCCCGAACGTGCAGCGCGCGCGCGCTCTCGCTCCCGTCGAACCACAGCAGCGTGTCGCGCCACGGCAGGCGCGTCGCGACCCAGCCCAGGAGCGCCAGCGCCAGCGCCAGCTTGAGGACGGTGATGACGCGCCGGCGTCGTGCCCTGTCCGCGCGCCGCGCCGGGTCGCTCAAAGGCCGTTCCCAGGGTCCGAGGGCGGCCCCGCCGGCGAGCGCGCCCGCCACCAGCGCTCCCACTCGAGCTCGCTCAGGCCGCCGACCGGCGCCTCGCCGACCGCGGCCAGGGCCAGCATGGCCTGCGCGCGCACGCGCCCGTCGGCGTCCTCCAGCGCCAGGCGCGCCACGGTCCAAAGCTGGCGCTCGCGCAGGTCGCGCGCCGTCTCGGGCGGCAGCTCGGGCCCGGGCTCGGGCAGGCCGTGCTCGCCCACCAGACGCAGCGCCTCGACCACGACCAGCTGCGAGGGCTCGCGCTCGAGCTGGGCCAGCACGAGGCCCAGGATGTCCTTGCCGGCCGAGCGCACGCTGGCGCGCAGCGCGGCCGCGCGCACGCGCGGCGCCGGGTCGCGCAGGGCGGCCGCCAGGGTCTGGCTCACGCACGCGACCTGGACCTCCTCGTTCAGGGCCGCGAGCGGCGCGCGCGCACCGTCGCCGCGGGCGAGCGCTCCGAGCAGCCCGTGCAGGGTGCTCAGCACGCGCCGGCCGCCGGCGACGTCGAGGCTCGCGGCGCGCAGGCGCTCGCAGGCCTCCCCGACCGCACCCGCGGCGGGCTCTCCTCCGGAGAGGGCCGGCCGCACGGCGGCGATCAGGCCGCCGACGAGCTGCGCCAGCTCGTCCGGCCCGACCGGCGTCCGGTCGGGATCGAGGGGGAGCGGCGTGCCGACGCCCAGGCGCCGCGCGTGCTCTCCGAGCTCGAGCACCGCGCGCTCGCGGGAGAGCGACCAGGGGCACTCCGTGGCGCAGCGGCAGCACCACATCACCTGCAGCCGGGCGACGTTCTCCCGGCGCGGGCCGAAGCGCGCGAGCGCCACGAGGTTCTTCAGGCAGGCGCGCTCGGGGTCGCGGATGCCTTCGCGCTTCGAGCCCCGCGGGCTGTCGCCGCCGTCGCCCGGCGACAGGGCGCGTCTGCCGCGGCGCAGCAGGTACTCGACGTCGCCGGTCAGGTCGACCGAGTAGGCGTGGCCGTCCGCGTCGTGCAGCTCCTCGAGGTTCCAGGCCTTGGCGTCGGGGACCTCGATCAGGTCCAGCGCGCCGAAGGCGCGGCAGGAGGCGAGAGCCGCGCAGAGCAGCGCGGCGAGGAGCGGGCGGAAGCTGGGCGGCACGCGCGGAGTCTAGGAAGCCCCCCCCCGGGAGGGCAGCCCCGAGGGCGGAACTCGTCTCCCTGTCCCATCTATCGCATCTAGAGCGGCCGGCCGACGCCCGCCGCCCGCAGCTCGCCCTCGTCCAACCCGCGGCCGGCGCAGCAGTCGAGCAGCCGGCCGTCGACCGCGACGGCCGGGACGCCGCGCACGCCGAGGGCGCGCGCCCGTGCGGCGACCTTCCGGTCCTGCATGTCGAGCACCTCGACCGCGCAGGACGGGCAGGCGAGCGATTCGACCCGCGCCACTGCCTCGTCGCACACGGCGCAGCCCGCGCTGAACACCTCGATCCTCCTCTTCGCGCTCATTCCAAAACCTCGCTTTCTCCTGGTCGGTCTTCAGAAGCTGGTGGAGAGCCCGAGGACGAAGCCCGCGGGCTCGGTCAACTGGACGTCGCGGCGCTCGGCGTCCTCGTGGATGCGCGTGTACAGGGGGATGCGCGCCTGGACGCTCAGCGTCAGATCGCGCCCGAATCCCCAGGTCAGGCCGGGGGTCAGGGCCAGCTCGAGGCGCCCGGTGTTGGGCACGCCGAAGCGCCCCGACAGGCTGCCGCCCGGGCCGAGCAGGTCGTCCCCCGCGAAGCGGTCGCGCCCCGAGACGAAGAGCTCGCCGAACAGCCAGGCCAGGCGCCCCGGCCCGCCGACGTGGCGCGCGGGACCGAGGCGCAGGGTCGCCGAGGGAGCCGTCCGGTAGCCGTCGCCGTTTCCGACCAGCGGGAGGTCGGCGTCCACGGCGCCGTAGAGCAGCCAGTGCCGGTCGAGGACGCGCAGGGCCTCGAGGCCGACGAAGGGGTCGAGCGTGCCCGTGCCGAGCTGGAGGTGGCTGTGGACGGGCACCGCGATCCCGAGCTCATCGGCTTGCTCGTGGCCGAGGAAGGACGCCGCCGTGATCTCGTTGCGGCGGCCCGTGGGGAAGCTCAGGCCCAAGGATGCCGCGAGCTGGCCGGTCTGGCCGGCGCGCAGGAAGTGCTTGAGGCCGAGGCGCACGTCGCCGGGCCCAGCGAGGGTCTCGTTGCGGTGGTGCTCGTCCTCGTGCTCGACCCACGTCCGGCGCCGCTCGTAGGAGAGGTCGAGCGAGAGCTCGGTGCGTTCCGTGAGGCCGTGGCGCAGGAGCAGGTCGGCGCGGCTGGCGAAGAGCCGCGCCGCGCCGTGCTCGGCCGCCTCCGGGCTGCGCTCTGCGAGCTCCTCGAACGAGACGTAGTCGTCGCCGTACACCAGTCGCGTCAATGGGTGGTACTGGAGCAGCAGGTCGAGGCGCGTGCGCCCGGCCTCGATCGGCCGGTCGAAGGGCGAGCGCCCGCCTGTCGCCGCTCCCCCGGAGAGGCTGGCATTCGCTCAGCCCGCTCATTGCGCGTGCGCCCGGCGCGCGAGCCCGAGCAGCGCGCAGAGCGAGAGCGCGACGAGTGCGGGGCGCCGGCTCATCGCGCGCGCTCCCGTTCTTGTTCCTGTTCCTGCCCCGGCTCGAGCGCCGCAAGGATCGGGCACTCCTCCAGCGGGCCGTCCCGATCGCAGGCGCGGATCAGCTCGAAGAGGGCCGCGTCCATGGCCCGCAAGGTTCCGATGCGCCGCGAGATGTCGGCGCGCCGGGACTCGGCCCGGGCGCGCACGTCGCCGCAGCGCGCGCCTCCTCCGGCCTTGAGAGCGAGCAGCTCGCGGATCTCCGCCAGGGTGAAGCCGAGCTCCTGCGCGCGCTTGATGAAGCGCAGGCGCCGCACGGTCCGGGCGTCGTAGAGGCGGTAGTTGGACGCGCTGCGGGTCGGCTCCGAGAGCAGCCCGCGGCGCTCGTAGTAGCGCAGCGTCTCGACGTTGACCCGCGCGCGCCGCGCGAGCTCGCCTCGCATCAGGAACTCCATGTCGCTCGACCTCCGCCCCGAGTCTACGCCCTGTACCCAGGTACGAGGTCAAGGACCGAAGCCGCGAAAGCGCCACCGTCGGATCGCCCTCATCGGTCGCGATGTGCGCGCTCGAGGCTCCTCGACCGCGCTCTCCGCGCCGGCCAGGCCGTCGCCGTCGGGGGCGGCCGGGCTGGCCCTGGAGGGGCCCGAGGAGCTGGAGGCGCTCGCCCCCGAGCTCCTTGCGGCCGAGGTGCTGGCCGAGCTCGAAGCTGGGCGCCGAGGGCCGGCCCCTGCGGGCATCGGGGCCGTCCAGGGGCGGGAGGGCGCTTCGCGAGCGCCCGCACCCGTGCCGGCTCCACGCCGCCGCACCCCGCAGGAGGCAACGTGGGGAATCCGAGTAGACTGCGGAGCCAACCGAGGCTAGTCTGTCGGTCGGTGGCGCGAGTCTCCCTCTCCCCATCGGCCGCGCGCGAGGTGGAGGCGCTGCCCCTCTCGATCCACGGGCGAGTGCTCGCGATCTTCGAGCGGCTCGCGGGGCTCGCCGGAGGTGAGCGGGGCAAAGCCGCTGCGGGGAGAGCTCGCGGGGCTCCGCCGGATCCGCACCGGGGACTACCGCGTGCTCTTCCGCGTGCAGGGCGAGCGCGTGCTCGTCGAGCGCATCGGCCACCGGGATCGATTCTACGAGGACTGAACCATGAACGGCGCGAAGCACATCGAGCTCGAAGGGAGGCGCTACGTGATCGTCGCGCGCGCCGAGTACGACCGGCTGCTCGGCCTGGCGAAGGTCGCCGAGATGCCGCCGCTGCCGGAACCGGACGCGGAAGGCAACTACCCCGCCGTGGAGTACGCCCGCGCCTCGATCGCGCGTAGCGTCGTGCGCGATCGGGTGGAGCTCGGCCTCACCCAGCGCGGCCTCGCCCGGATCGCGGGCATCCGCTTCGAGACCCTCTGCCGCATCGAGACGGGCAAGGTGTCGCCGAACAGCGCCACGCTCGCCAAGATCGACCGCGCGCTGGCGGCCGCGAGGAGCCAAGCGGCCAAGGCGGAGAGCGCCAAGCGCACGCGCTCCCCGAAGCGCGGGAGGAAGGCGTCGTGAGGGTCCTCCGAGCGACCTACGCCGGCCGCCGTGGGGGCGGGCGCGAGGCTCGCAAGCGGTACGCGGAGCTGCGCGACCGGCGCGAGATCGCCCGGCGGCGGCCGGCCTTCCCGGACGAGGGGCCTGCGATGAGCTCGGGCGGGTGAGGATACCGGTGCATCATTGCATCGATCACCGCGACGTGTCTTCTTCGTCTCCATCATGCCCGAGGATCCGCCAGGCGCCGCCGGCTCCGTAGCCCCGCCGCAGCCGCGACGGACGGCCCCTTCGTGGTCGACGCGCAACGTCGTCGTGCTCGGCCTGGTGAGCTTCCTCACCGACACGGCCAGCGAGATGATCGTGCCGCTCCTGCCGTTGTTCCTGACCGCCTCGCTCGGCGCGGGAGCGATGGCGCTGGGCTGGATCGAGGGGCTCGCGGACGCGACGGCGAGCGTCCTCAAGCTCCTCTCGGGCCGGTGGGCGGATCGGCTGGGTCGCAACCGGCCGCTGGTGGTCGCCGGCTACGTCATCTCGTCCTGCGCGCGGCCGCTGGTCGCCGCGGCGACGGTCTCGTGGCACGTGCTGGCCGTGCGGATGGCCGACCGCACGGGGAAGGGCATCCGGACGAGCCCTCGCGACGCCTTGCTCGCGGCATCCGTGCCGGAGGGGGAGCGCGGGGCCGCCTTCGGTCTCCACCGGGCGATGGATCATTCCGGCGCGGTGCTCGGTCCCCTCCTGGCCGCGGGCTTCCTCGCCTTCGTCTCGCAGGATCTGCGCCTGCTGTTCTGGCTGGCGGCGATCCCTGGCGCCGCGGCGATCCTGGTCGTGTGGGTCGGCGTTCGGGAGTCGGCGCCCGACGACGGCGGAGCCGCAGCCGAAGAGACCGAAGCGACCATCCGCGGGGCGAGCCCCGCAAGCCGCCCGCTCCTGCGTTTCCTCGTGCCGCTCGGGTTGTTCACGCTGGGCAACGCGAGCGACGTCTTCCTGCTGCTCAAGGCGGGCGGAACCCGCGCCCCGCTGGCGACGCTTCCGCTCCTCTGGATGGGCCTGCACGTCGTGAAGGCGGCCGCCTCCGTGCCGGGGGGCCGGCTCTCCGACCGCTTCGGCAGGCGCCGGGTCATCGCCGCCGGGTGGATCTTCTACGCCGCGGTGTACGCCGCGTTCGCCTTCGCCGAGAGCCCGGCGGCGATCTGGGGTCTGTTCCTCGTCTACGGCCTGTACCATGGACTGACGGAGGGGGCCGAGAAGGCGCTGATCGCGGAGATCGCCCCGCGCGGGAAGCGGGGCGCGACTTTCGGCTGGTACCACTTCACGCTCGGCATGCTGACCCTGGCAGCCAGCGTGCTCTTCGGCACGCTCTGGGAGCTGGCGGGGAGCCGGGTCGCCTTCCTCACGAGCGCCGCGCTGGCCGTGCTCGCGGTCGTCGCGCTCGCGCTGCTGCGCCCGCCGGGGTTGCGAGGGGCGCGCAGATGAGCAAGCCATCGCCTACCGGTTCGATCGGCACCGCCGCCCGCCCCTCGCGGGAGTCGGACCCTGGCGGAAGCGACCGCCGCAAGGCCTTGCCGTTCGTCGCCTCTCATCCAGGGAACGAGGCGGCAGCAGTCCCGAGGAAACAGAGACAGAGAGGCCGGAAACGACCGCGGCCCGCCGGCTGCGCCGATCGGGAGCCCCAGCGGGGCTCCCTCCCGCGCCGGAGGCGCGGAGGCGCAGCTCCCCAGCGGGCCGTTGTCGATCGGAGCGGGCTCGCTCCGAGGTAGATGGTGGAGGCGGCGGGAGTCGAACCCGCGTCCCGGAGTCCCCGCGCGCCAGGCGTCTACGTGCGTAGTCCACGGTTTGATCTCGCCTTCGCTCCGCCCGTGGACGGGCTGCGCGTCGGCCAGCCTCCCCTGGTTTCTCGCCGGTCCGCCGGGTGGCGTTGCTCGCCGGCCAGCCCGCTGTTTGCGCCTCCCCGCGGCCGCGGGCACTCCGCCGGGAGGCGGCTGCCTGTTTTCTAGGCAGCGAGAGAGTAGTTGTTGGCAAGTAATGCCGTCCCGAGAAGTGTTGCGGGGTCACTCGGGGTCCCCGACACGCGACCTGGAGGCGGTCGAAACCGGTCGAAACCGGTGCGCCCCCATCCGAGGCCCAATCTAGCACGCCGGCTGCGCGGCCGCGAGACCCGACGCGCCCACGACGGCCCGCCCGCCCGCGCTCACCCCCGCCGGCCGGTGGCGCGGTCCATGTCGCGCCGGTCGGAGCGGTCGCGCTCGGCGCGGCGCTTGTCGTAGAGCTTCTTGCCCTTGCCCAGGCCCAGGCGCACCTTGACCCGGCTGCCGCTGAAGTAGAGCTCGAGCGGCACCAGGGTCATGCCGCGCTCCTTCACGCGCTTCTCCCACTTCCCGAGCTCGCGCCGGTGCAAGAGGAGCTTGCGCTCGCGGTCGGGCGGGTGGTTGAAGACGTTGCCGCAGCGGTACTCGGGGATGTTGGCGCCGATCAGCCACAGCTCGCCGCCCTTGACGCGCGCGTAGGCCTCGGCGATCGAGCACTGGCCCGCGCGCAGGCTCTTGACCTCGGTCCCGCGCAGGACTACGCCGCACTCGAGCTCGTCCTGGATCTCGTACTCGTATCGCGCGCGCCGGTTCGTGGCCACGACGCGCTTGCCCTCGGACTTCGCGCTCACGACGGAAGTGTATAGGCCGCGGCCGGCCCGGGTCCTATTCTTGGCGCCATGGACGCGAGCGATCCCATCGAAGGCCACGACCCGACCGACCTGCTGGCAGAGGTGCTCGCCGCGGCCGGCGACGGCTTCGTCGAGCTGCGCTACCACAAGAAGCGCACGCGCGGCGTCGCGGTCGAGAAGGGACGGGTCGACTCGGCCTCGATCAGCGAGCACACCGGGGTCGGGGTGCGCGTGCTCGAGGCGGGCACCTGGGGCTTCGCCAGCACCGACCGGGTCGAGGCCGGGGCGATCGCGCGCGCCATCGACCTGGCGCGGCGCGCGGCGCGCTCGTCGGCGCCCGGGCGCAACGAGCGCGTCGGGGCCCTGCCGCCGGTCGGGCTCGCGCGCGGGCGCTTCGAGGCCCCGGGGGTCGGCGAGACGCTGGCCCGCTCGATCGAGGAGGCGCTCGAGCTGGTGCTGACCCTGGAGCGCCGCGCGCGGTCGGCGTCGAGCGAGGTCGCCAGCTCGACCTGCGGCTACCGCGAGATCTTCGAGGAGAAGGGCATCGTCACCAGCGACGGCGCCAAGGCCTGGACGCGGCTCGTGCGGCCCGAGTTCCACGTCGGCGCGGTCGCGGCGCGCGACGGCGAGATCCAGCGCGGGCGCGAGGCGGTCGGCTCGACCGGCGGATGGGAGTGCTTGTTCCGCAACGCCTCGCCCGAGGAGCTGGCCGAGAAGGCGGTCAAGCGCGCGGTCGACCTGCTGGCCGCGGGCTACCCCACCGGCGGCCGGCGGCGCGTGCTGCTGTCGCCCTCGCTGGTGGGCCTCTTGACCCACGAGGCCGTCGGGCACACGGTCGAGGCCGACTTCGTGCGCGCCGGCTCGTGCGCCGCCGGCAAGCTCGGGCAGCGCGTGGCCTCGGAGCTCGTGACCCTGTGCGACTCGGGCGCCTCCGAGTTCTACGAGGGCGCCGGCGGCCGGCTGGACGTCGACGACGAGGGCGTGCCGGCCGGCCGCACGGTCATCGTGCGCGACGGGATCCTGGAGAGCTACCTGCACGACCGCGAGTCGGCGGCGCGCTCCGGCGTCGCGCCGACCGGCAACGCGCGCGCCTGGGAGTACGACGACGAGCCGCTGATCCGCATGCGCAACACCTGGATCGAACCGGGCGGGACGAGCCTGGAGGAGATGATCGCCGGCGTGGCCGACGGCCTGCTGCTCGACGGCGCGGCCAACGGGCAGGCCGACTCCAACGGCGAGTTCATGTTCGGCACGCGCGAGGCCTACCCGATCGTGGACGGCAAGCTCGGCCCGCTGCAGCGCGGGGTCAACATCTCCGGCACGGCCTTCGACGTGCTGGCGACGGTCGACAAGGTCGGCTCGGTCTTCCGCTGGGACCTCGGATCGGGCCACTGCGGCAAGGGCCAGCCGGCCAAGGTCGACGCGGGCGGGCCGTGGCTCTCGTGCGAGGTCCTGGTCGGAGGGGAGCAGTCGTGAGCGGCGCGGGCACCGGCACCGGCATCAGCACCGGCCCGCGTACGGAGCGCGCGCTCTTCGATGCCGCAGCCGAGTGTGCGGCGCTCTCCGCGCGCTGCCGCGCGCTGTGCGAGCGGGCGGCGGCGGCGGGGGCGGACGAGGCCGAGGTCTTCGGCCTGCGCTCGGAGTCGATCGCGGTCGGCTTCGAGAAGGACGACATGAAGCTGGCCCAGGTCGACGACGGCTCGACCCTGGGGCTGCGCGTGTTCCGCGACGGGCGGCTCGGCTTCGCCTCGACCAACCAGGCCGGCGAGGCCGCCCTGGCGGCGGCCGCGCGCGACGCGCTGGCGCTGGCGGCGATCAACCCGCCCGACCCGGCCAACCGCCTGCCGGCGGCGTCGCCCGTGCCGGCCGGGCCGGCGCTGGTGCGGCCCGACACGGCCGCCGTGACGGTCGAGCGCGCGGTGGAGATCGGGCGCGAGCTGGTCGGGCGGGCGAAGCGCGCCGACGCGCGGCTGGCGATCGACAAGGGGACGGTGCGCGTCGGGCGCTCCACGCGGGCGCTCGCCAACACCGCCGGCGCGGACTGCGCCGAGAGCGACGCGGCCGTGTCGCTCTCGCTCTTCGGCATGGCGGTCGACGGCGGTGACGTGGGCGGCTTCCACTACTGCGGCGACGTCGTGCGGGACCTCGGGCGGCTCGAGCCGGCCCTGGCGCAGGTGGTCCATGAGTTCGTCGAGGTGTCCCTCGGCAATCTCGCGGCGCGCGCGGCGGAGTCGTACCGCGGTCCGGTGTTGTTCGCGCCGGACGCCTTCGTGGAGGCCCTCGTGTCGCCGCTGATCGCGGCCGCGAGCGCGATCGCCGTGCAGCGCGGGCGCAGCGCCCTGGCCGGGCGCGTCGGCGAAGCGGTGGCCGACCCGGCGCTCTCGATCGTCGACGACCCGGGCGACCCGACCCTGGCCGGGGCGACCGGCTTCGACCGGGAGGGCCAGCCCGCGCGGCGTTTCGAGCTCGTCGCGCAGGGCGTGCTGGCCGGCTACCTGTACAACTCCTACGCCGCCCACGTGGACGGGGTGGCCTCGAGCGGCCACGCCGCGGGCGGCGCCCGCTCCGTGCCCGGCCTGGGGCCGCACGCGCTGTGCGTCGGCGTGGGAACGGGCGGCGACCTGGAGCGCATGCTGGCGGCGCTGGGTCGCGGGCTCTACGTGCAGCGCTTCTCGGGCACGGTCGACCCGGCCTCGGGCGACTTCTCGGGCGTGGCGAAGTCCGCGCGCTGGGTCGAGGGGGGGGCGATCGTCGGATCGGTGCGCGAGACGCTGCTCTCGGGCAACGCCTTCGAGCTCCTGAGGCGCCTCGTGGTGCTGTCGAGCGCCGCGCAGCGGCGCGGCGGCTCGCTGCGGGCGCCGCACGCGCTGATCGACGGGGTCTCGGTGACCGCGGGTTGACGGGGGCGTGGGCGGTGCGTATCGTCCCCGGCCGCAACCACCGGCCCGGGTGGCGGAACTGGCAGACGCGCATGGTTCAGGTCCATGTTCCCGCAAGGGAATGGGGGTTCGACTCCCCCCTCGGGCACCAGATTCACCGAGAAGGGGATCGGCCCGCCTCCGGCGGGCCGATCCCCTTCTCGGTGAATCTGGTGCCCGAGGGGGGAGGGACTCCCCCGTATCTTCCGGAGGGACTCGGCGGGCACGAAGAAGCCGACGCCTTCTATTTCATGGCGGCGCAAGAGGCACGCTCGACAGAGGGCCGACCGCCCCCGCGCACCGGACGATCGCCCACGCAAGCCGCGCTCCCCCCACCCCCGCGACCGCTCCCACTCCGTTCCCGCTCCCGGATCGCCCCGCTACCCGGCCGTTCCCGCAGCCCGGGTCGCCCCGCAGCCCGGGTCGCCCCGCTGCCCGGGTCGCCCCGCTGCCCGGGTTTCCCCGGTCCCGTTGCCCGTGCACGTGCCCTCGCCCGTAGCCGGTGTATCCCGCTCCCGCTCCCGCTCCCGCTCCGGCTCCCGCTCCCGGACCGGCCCGCTCCCGCTCCCTCAGAGCCCTTGTCCGCCAGGTGCGCGGTAGATCAGTATCGCGCGATGCCCCATCTCCTCCGGCAGGTCGTGCTCCC
>Ga0326597_10001903_pt1 | contig 32219 bp, 26 predicted proteins | sample RVTome_12_FD_203789 | JGI IMG/M metagenome (GOLD analysis project Ga0326597, IMG submission 203789) | Soil microbial communities from uranium-contaminated site in the Upper Colorado River Basin, Wyoming, United States - RVT100D185 | ecosystem: Environmental > Terrestrial > Soil > Contaminated >...
GCTTGTCGTTTCTTCAAGACGGCTGGGTGGGCGAACCCAAACGAGTCCATCTTGGAACTGGGCACCAGGAAACGCGTATCGGGGATGAAGCAAAAAAGGACGAGCCCACCGCCAAAGTTTTTCGCCATCTGCTCAATCGCTGCCGCGTCTTCCACTTCCATGACACGTCATCCACGGCGCGTGTGCGGCAATATTGCTACGTGGGGGACCATCGCTGGCTTATGCCGGATGCAGGCAATCTGGCCGCCATGCTATACCGCTGGCGGCAGGGGAACGAAACTATTTACGATCGGATCGTGCGGACCATAGGCCAGCTTGCGCCGTTCTTCGCCGACTTCGATTTGCGGCCGGAGGGGCCGAACGACCGAGACATTCTGCTCAACTGGAGGCACCGCGAGTCAGATTCAATCTTCGGACCGCACCAGCTATCCGATGGAACCTTGCGGGCGATTTGCCTGATCGCGCTGTTGTTGCAGCCGGAGGAGGAACTCCCAGACGTGATAGTTGTTGACGAACCGGAACTCGGTCTCCATCCCTACGCGCTTAACGTGGTCGCGTCTCTTTTCCAGGCTGCCGCACAGCATTCACAGGTCCTCGTCAGCACGCAGTCCAGCACGTTTCTCGACAGCTTCGAGCCGGAAGACGTTGTCGTTGCAGAGCGGGACGGCGAAGCATCCAGGTTCTCCCGCCCGAGTGCCGACTCGCTGAAGGACTGGCTGGAAGATTACAGTCTCGGCGAGGTTTGGGAGAAGAATGTGATGGGCGGAGGGCCGCACTGATGCCGCGCTTATATCTCTTCGCCGAGGGGCAAACCGAGCAGACCTTCGCAGACGCGCTGCTGAAACCGCATTTGGCGAACTTCGGCGTCTACTTGCACAGGCCCGTGCTGATTGCCCATGCCAGAAAGAAGGGACGGGTGCATCGCGGCGGTGGCAGGAAGTACGAGCCATTGAAGAACGATATCGTGCGGTTCCTCAAACAGGAAAAGAGCGGCGACGTGTATTTCACGACTATGATAGACCTCTACCGTCTTCACGCCGGATTCCCAGGCAAGGATGAAGCGGACAAACTGCGACACTTTCCGCAGCGGCGGGTCAGAGAGTTGGAGGAGTCATGGGCCGAGGACATTGGAGACAAGCGGTTCATTCCGTTTATTCAGTTGCACGAGTACGAAGCGTATCTGTTCGTGGACGTGACAAGGTTAGGTCTGTTCTATTTGAATGCTGATGCCCGCATTGGCAGGCTCAGCGAAATCTCCGCCGCGTTCAAAACCCCCGAGTTGATCGACGACGGGGACGATACAGCCCCATCGAAACGGATTATCGGTGAGTTCCCTGAATACGAGGGAGGAAAGACAACGGTTGGACCGCAAGTCGCGGAGGCCGTAGGGCTGCCTGAGATTCGGAAGAAATGTCCGCACTTCGCGGAATGGCTGACTCAACTGGAAGGGCTCGGCGGGGACAGCAATGTGGCGTCCCCCGAATCCCGCCGCGCCGGGTAGTATCACGGCGTATCGGTGAGGCAATGAACGTCTATAGACCGTCGCGGCGCGAATACTGCCAGAGCCGTACCTGAAGCGATGCGCACGCTCGCCCTGGCGGGGCGCGCGTTAGCGAGGTATGCTCCTTATTTGCGTCTCGCTGTTGATGAATCTCTAACCAGATCAAACGGAGACATACCTATGAATCTTATGCGACGTGCTGCTTTGGTGTTGGCGTTGGCAGGTGCGGTCGAACTGGCGGGCGGCTGCGCGGCGTCAAATTTCGACTTCTCTACGCTCGAGCGGCCGCAGCGGGCAGCCGAAATGGACGCATACCAGGCGTTCGTCGGCAAGTGGACCTGGGAGGCGAAGATGGTCTATCCCGAATCCGCGCAAAACGACTGGACCGGCACGGCCGAGTGGGACTGGACGCTCGACAAGCGCTGCCTCACCGGCCGCATGTCCGCCAAAAGCCCCCACGCGGAGTTCGAGACCCAGGGAGTCTGGAGCCGCCACCCCAAGTCCGGCAAGTACATCTGGTGGATGTTCAACAACTGGGGATATCCCCAGCAGGGAACCGCCAAGTACGATGAAGAGGAAAACGACTGGAGCATGAAATACAAAAGCGTCGGCCTCGACGGCAGCACCAGCTACGGAGAGTATGAACTCGACATGATCGACGGCGACACCATCGCCTGGACCATGATCGAGTGGGCGGACGGACTCCACCTTTTCAAAAAGATCGAGCTCGACGGCACATACAAACGCGTCAAGTAGCGTTTATCGCCCGACGGCAATCCACCGGCCGCCGAAGTGAATCTTGCCGAGCACGAGAAGCAGCAACGTAATCGTGAGCACGCCCCACTCGCTTAACGCCGGGATGAGTTTGCACGGTTCCGCGCAGGTTATAATCGGCGGCGGCAGGTTGGTCGGGCAATCGGCGGCATTGTAGATTCCGGTGGACTTGCCGTTTTCATCGATCAGAATTGTCAAAAACGGATTCAGACCCTCGACAAGACAGAAGTCTTCTCCGCCCGGTCCGTGCTGCGCGAAAGTCAGGCAGGCCAGGGTTGCGTCGCCGGAAGTGCCCTGCCCTCCGAACGGATCGACGGTGACCGCATAGAAGACGGAGCCGCCGGCCTCGTCGACGGACCTGATGAGCTCCACGGCGAAAGGAGAATTCGGGTCGCACGTGCTGCCCGGTGCGATGTCCAGCAACTGCAAATTGGCTGGGTCATACTGCAGGACGAACTGCCCGGCGAGAATGACACGGTCGCCTTCGCCGAGGCGCACGCGTACCTTCATCGGATCACCGAGAAACGCGCAACTGTCACTGGTGTCGATGCACAGACTGGGATTCGTGCACCCGAAGCCCACGCAGTCGCCGAAAATGCAGACGTCGTTCGTCGTGCAGTCGTCTCCGTCGTCGCACGCGCCCTGATTGTTGATGATCGTCGTGCCGCAGCGCCCGCTCACGGAGTCGCATACGCCCGTTCGGCAATCCGTGTCCAACGCGCTGCAATCGTCCGTTCGGGAACGCAAACGCATTGGTCATCACCGACGACGGAATCGCAGGCGATAAGCGGCGCCGGAAGCTGAGCCGATTGCGGAACCGCCAGCGGGTTCCCGATGCCATTAACCAGAATCGTAGACTGCGGGTATTCGCCGTTGAACAGGCATACGTCGCTGGACGTGCCGCCCGCCGTTGCAAAGTTGACGCACGCGAGCGTCGCCTGACCGCCCAGTCCGCCCGAACCCCACTTGAGCGGGTCGACGACCACAACGTAAAAAACCTCGCCCTCGCTCTCGTTCACGTTCCTGAAACCCTCAAGCGTGAACGGCGACTCCGCGTCACACAAGTTCCCCGGACGAATGTTCACAAAATCCAACGAGCCCGGGTCATACTTTATCGAGAATTGAGCAGCGATAACGGATTCCGTTCCGGAATCAAGACCGATCCGGACCGACTTGCCGCCGAAGACCAGGCAGCCCTCTTGCGCTTCCACGGTAAGACTTGGGGTCTGTGCTGCCGCTGAAGCGGTGAAAACCAACAGCGCGCAGCTCCAGGTGCAATACGACCCGTGTAATCCGCCGGCCTTGCTGAACACGCGCCCCTCCCGAAAGCCCCGACGATCTTTCCGAACCTGGCTCGCATCATAGCAGATTTCACAGCGGACGTGCAACCCTCCGGTGCGGGATTACGGCTCCTTGCCGCGGCCGATTTTTCGCCCCCCCTTACTAAGGCATGATTGAGGCGGCGTACACCGCCCGTGACCGAAGCCGACGGCGGTTCCACCGATACATAACATCCCCTTCCGAGCCTACAGCGAAGAACATTACGTTGCGTAAAGATCAAGCCTCGCTTCAATACAACCTGGGCGAGTCGGCGAGAATCACACCCGCCGCTAATAATTCATTCTGCTGCCGCCGTACCGCCCGAGAAGCCGCCGACGTTCGGGCCATTCCGGGCTTCGAGTCGCCCGGAATATCTTCTATTGCTCTTCGGGTGGTAACGCGGTGCGCCACGGGCTGACGCCCCATATGGCACGACCTACCCGATCAAGTTCACCAGGAGCGCGTTTTGGGCGTGCATGCGGTTTTCGGCCTGATCGAAGATCGCGGAGTTGGGCAGCCGCGACGTCGCATAGTCGATCTCGTCGCCGTAGTGGGCCGGAAGGCAGTGGAGAATCACGGCGTCGCGCTTGGCGATCTTCATGGTCGCAGCATCTATGCGGTACTTCGTAAAGACCTGCTTGCGGTCGGCCGCCTCGTCCTCCTGCCCCATGGACGCCCAGACATCCGTGTAAACGACGTCGGCTCCCGCGGCCGCCCCGAGATCGTTAGTCACTTCGACCGAGGCCCCGCCTGCCGACGCGATCTCCGCAGCCTGCTTCGTTACGTGCCCTTTCGGCTCATAGCCGGGTGGAGTCACCACGGTAATGTTCATCCCCACTCGGGCGGCACCGTACATGAGGGAGTGGGCGACGTTGTTCCCGTCCCCGATGTAACATGCCCTCAGCCCGGCCAGCTTGCCTTTGCGTTCGAGGATCGTCAGCAGGTCCGCTAGAGCCTGGCAGGGATGCTCGAAATCGCTGAGCCCGTTAATCACCGGAACCGTCGCGTGCCGGGCCAGCTCCTCCACCACGTCGTGACCGAAGACGCGGGCCATGATCGCGTCCACGTAGCGCGAAAGCACCAGGGCAATGTCCTCGGTCGTCTCGCGCTTGCCGAGGCTGATGTCCGTCGGGGCCAGGTATAGCGCATGCCCGCCGAGCAGCGTCATTCCCGTCTCGAACGAAACCCGCGTGCGCAGCGACGGCTTTTGGAAGATCATCGCCAGCGTCTTTCCGGCGAGCGGACCGGGAAACGGATGCTCGCCGTCAAACTGCGCCTTCATCCGCCGGGCGTCCTCGAGCAACGCAGCCAGCTCTTCGCCCGACAAGTCCAGCATCGAGAGAAAATGACGACCTTTAAGTCTCACTCCCACCGGCGTGTTCTCCGTAGCCAAGGCATGCAGTGGCATCATCCTGAAATCCAGCCCGCAACTCACTGGCGTAAACCGCATGCGCGCTTACGCGCCGGCCCCGTCAGCTTATACGTGCCGAACGTCGGTCACGCTCCGGGATCTGGACTATCTATCCCGCGCTACCGCAGGTCACCCCGGCGGTCGCTGCCCACCGGGCGATCAGCGGAGCGCACTTCCACACTTAGTCAACCGATTGTGGCACGAACGGTTCTCTTACTGCGCCCCATCTACAGTAAGCGGTGTCCTGCGAGCTGCAGGACTCCGCACTGTCACAATCGTCATCACTACACGAACCCGTGCCGCCTGAACCTGAGCATTTGCAGTTCGCGGCGCGGAGTACGAGTTCATAACGCGCATCTGGTGTCATGGCTGGGCCGTTGGAGATAAAGCGCACAGATTCATTGCGTGTCCCGACTTTCAGGCAATATCCATCTGCCTCCCGGCCGCCGGCTGGGGTTTGCCTCCATGCATCGACCACAACACCGGACAGCGGCGTGTTATCTTCCGCGGTCCAGTAGATGGCGGTGGAGGACATTTCGGAAAATAGAGGCATTGAAACTCCGTTTAGCTGCACTTCGAGAACACTATCCGCTAGAATAATGCTAACGACATCGTCCGAGGAAAGCAGCATCTCATTACCGTCCATGACATCGCTCAGCCCCATCGCCCCAACGGTGCCCCGGTACAACAGCACCTTCGTCGGGATTTCCTCTATGACTTGGCCACGCTCCCTGGCAACGAGCTGACTGGCCATTGTCACAAGAGCGCACAATGCTACGGAATGTGATTTCACGGTCGTCCTCCTGGTAAGTGGGATGGTCGTTCATGCCGGCGCCGCGCCGTCACTACCGACCGTTATCCGGCGCAACTTTCTGTGAGCGGGGACTGAACGCAGACTGGTCAGTAAGCTCATACGTTCGGGTAATGACCGTGTCTGGCATCCCCGAGGGCAGGTCTTCCTGCCTTGTAGTCCACATGCAGACCCAAGGAGGTTCCTTGGCAATATACCAAGTGTCAATTCGCGCGAACCCCGTTCTGTCGTCCTCCCATATGTCCTTCCGTAATTCTACAACGTCGCATTCATTACCTTGAATCATAGTGGTTCCACGGTGTCTTCCTTGACTTATGCGCGAGAAGGGATGCGTTCCGTTAGGACCGATCCATCGATCGCGAAGCGTTGCGAAATTGCATACTTCGGGGTCGCCTCGTAAATTAAAGGTGTAGATCGGGCTACCTTCGGCTTCGGCAAACGTTGCCTCGGGATAATCCCGCTGTGTATCTTCGACAGGATACACGGCTCCCGCGTGGTGTTGGACGGTTGAGTGGGCAATTCCCTGGTACACTCGTCTGCCTTTTTGCGGGACCCACCATTCCCGATCAAAGGTCGCCTTAAGGTGTAGCTCCGTACAATTTTCAAGAGCTTGGTCCACCATCCGTGAGAGTTCTGCGGCCTTGGCATCCGTAGCGGGGCAGCGAACTCGTGCATCGCTTGTGGCACATCCAGCCAACAAAGAGCACAATGGCACGACTAATAGCGTCTTATTGAGAATTCTCATAAAACCCGGGGCCGGTCACGCCAGCACCCTCTCCAGCCGCTCGAGCGCCCAGTCGAGCTCTTCCTTGTTGATGCACAGCGGCGGGGCCAGGCGCATGGTCTGGGCGTGGGTGTCCTTGCAGAGCATCCCTTCGTGCATGAGCTTTTCACAGAAGGTTCTTGCGACGCCGGCCTCCTTGCGAAACTCGATCCCAACCCAGAGCCCCCGCCCGCGGATTTCCTTCACCTTGTCAGTCTTGATCGCCGCAAGCCGCGACATGAGATACGTGCCCAGCTCCCTGGCGTTCTCCTGATACCTGCCGCTCCGCAGAATCTCGATCACCTTGCGGGCCACGGCGCAGGCCAGCGGGTTGCCTCCGAACGTGCTCCCGTGGTCGCCGGGAGTGAACACGCTGAGAATCTGGCGCGAGGAGACAACGGCCGACACCGGCATGATCCCTCCGCCGAGGGCCTTGCCCAGTATGAATACGTCGGGCACGACGCCCTCGGTTTCGCAGCAGAAGGTCGTCCCGCAGCGGCCCAGGCCCGACTGAATCTCGTCCGCGATGAAGAGCACGTTCTTTTCCGCACACAGGTCGCGGGCCTTCTGTAAGTACCCGGCCGGGGGCACGATGATCCCCGCCTCGCCCTGGATCGGCTCGACCAGAAACGCCACGGTGTTGTCATCGATCGCGCTGCGCAGCGCGTCGTTGTTGCCGTACTCGATTACCTCGAATCCCGGCGTGAACGGCCCGAAGCCCTTGCGGCACTGCGGGTCGGTGCTGAAGCTCACGATCGTCGTCGTCCGCCCGTGGAAGTTGTTGGCACAACAGATGATCCTGGCCTTGCCCTCGGGCACGCCCTTCTTCGTGTAGCCCCACTTGCGCGCGGTCTTGATGGCAGTCTCGACGCCCTCCGCCCCGGTGTTCATGGGCAACACGGCCTCCATGCCGCAAAGCTCGGCCAGCTCCTTGCACATCGGGCCTAGCTCGTCGTTGTGAAACGCCCGCGACGTGAGCGTAACGCGGTCGAGCTGCTCCTTGGCCGCCGCGATTAGCTCCGCATTGCAATGGCCGAAGTTCACCGCCGAGTAGGCCGCGAGCATGTCCATGTAGCGCTTGCCGTCTGCGTCCTCGACCCAAACTCCCTCGGCCCGCGCCACAACGACCGGGAGCGGGTGATAGTTGTGGGCCGCAAATCGCTCGACCATTTCAATGTGCTGCGCGCCGGTCATGCCGTCCATTTCAACCATAGCCGAAACGCTCATCGATAAACCTCCTTCTCGTGCCGCGCTTGATGTAAGCGGAATTCGCGGTGCTTCTTGGGTCTTTACGTGACGAACCGCCGCGACCGGCCCCCAACTCCTCCGATCGCTTTGCGAGTATACGACAGCCGTATCGGACGAATCAAGCCCGCGCCTTGCCCGCGCCGGCCGCCGCGCGTCGCGCTCGCACGGAACCATTGTTTAACGCATCTAAACGCAGGTCCGCCGCCACCAACACCGGAAAACGCCCCGTTTTGTGACTGCCGCAGACCGCGTCGCCGAGTGACGAACACCTCCCAAGTCACAACTTGTAGCGACGAAACCGCCGCCCATTCACGCCGCCCGCTGTTACACACCCGAAAGAAACCGTTTCCGCCTTCGCGCGTCTGAAACTCCATGACGCGAATTCCGTCAGCCTTTTGAAATTTACGCCGGAACCGATCGCCGAACGAGGCGTCAAAGGTGCCGGAGAGATTGGAAGCAACGCCTAACCGTTAAGAAAGGGGAGATAATCATGACCACCAAGACATTCGCCGCCGCAACCGTCGTAATGCTCACCACCGCAACCTGGCTCTACGCCAAGGGGGGAGGTGCCCCGGCCGGACGCTGCACCGTCGAGGTCACCGCCACCGTCACGCCCAACCCGGCGCCCGATCCTTATAGGACGACGACGCGCCGGCGCCCGGTCGACCTGGTCATATGTCTCGACACCTCGGGCAGCATGACCGCGCTCATAGATTCCGCCCGGGCCAAGCTCTGGGAGATCGTCAACGAGGTCACTAAAGAAGAGCCCACGCCGCGCCTCCGCGTCGGCCTCTTGACCTACGGCTCGCCCAGCAACTCGACGCACTCGCGCGGCTGGATCGTCCGCCACACCGACCTCACCAGCGACCTCGACACCGCCTACGCGCGCATGATGTCGATGAACACCAACGGCGGCGACGAGTTCGTCGGCTGGGTGCTGCACGACGCCCTGCGCACGATGAGCTGGTCTACCGATCCCGACGCGGTGCGGCTCATCTTCGTGGCCGGCAACGAGTCGGCCGACCAGGCCGCGCACATCTACAACTTCCGCCACGTCGCCGAGTCGGCGAGGGCCCGCGGAATCTTCATCAACTCGATTTATGCCGGTGACCGCGGCCAGGGCATTCGCGAGCGCTGGGACCAGGTAGCCGTGCACGGCGGCGGACGGTACTTCGCGATCGATGCCCAGTACGGCACGGACCAGATATCCACGCCGCTCGACAAGATACTCATCGAGCTCAACGCCAAGCTAAACGCCACCTACATCCCGTTCGGCGAGCGCGGTGCGGCCGGGGCCGCCAACCAGCGCGAGCAGGACCGCAACGCCGCCAAGCTCGGCCAGCAGTCCGCCACCAGCCGCGTCACCGCCAAGAGCTCCGAAGTCTACGACAACTCCGACTGGGACTTGGTCGATGCCGCCGAGAAGGAAGGCGTCGCAGTCGAGGAATTGCCCGCGACCGTCCTGCCGCCGGTCATGCAGGCCATGGCCCCGGAAGAGCGCGGAGCATACGTGGCCGAAAAGAAAGAGGAACGCGCGCGAATCCAACGCCAGATCCAGGACTTGAGCCAGCAGCGCAGTGACCTTCTGGAAGCCGCCACGGCGCGGGGGCGCGACGGACGTACCAGCCTCGACGACGCCGTCCGCTCCGTCGTCCGCGAACAGCTCGACTCCAACCAGCCGTAACCGGTAACCCGTGACCCGGTGACAACAACCAGGATGCAGGACGCAGCCCCGCCCCGGCTGCGGACAACGAAAACCCCACACGCGCCATCCACGACGGGTGGCGCGTGTGGGACCGACTTTCCAGTCCGTCATTTCTGTGGGAAGCTACTGCCACGCTGCAGCTTATTGTTCGGGCGCCGGACGCCGTTTTTCCGAGCCGCGACCGTGAGGGAGCGAACCCGCCACCCCCGAAAGTTGAGTTGCGTCGGAGCACTAGCCGTCTCGGCCAACTGAGAATTCATTCGCGCAGAATTGTACGCCACACCGTCAACTCTCCGACTTTGATCCCGAGTCGTCATCCGTCGAGGACGGCGTTTCGTCTGTCGAGTCGGAATCCCCGGCGTCCGCGCCGTTTCCACCCGTAGACTTCGCCTCGGACTCCTCGACCTCTTTGACGCTTTTCTCAGCCGAAGGCGCCGGCACCGCAGCAGCACCGGCGGCCGGCTGCGTTACCACCGGAAGCGACACTCCGCCGCCGGATTCGCCGCCCGCCGCCGAAGCGCTAGCACCGCCGGACTCCGGCTCGTCACCGTCGTCGAGCTTGACCTCCTCTATATCGGTCCCGTCCACGTCGCGGCGCAGGAGGAAGTAGACCACCGTGCTGCCCGAAAAATAGAACGCCGCCAGGAATCCCCACATGAGCGCGATCGTGAGCAGTACGAAGATCCCGATCACGAAGCTGGAATAATGCTCGTACCACGCAAGCTGCCCCCACTGCGGCCACGCAAACATTCCGTCGGCGCCGGAGAAGCTCCACAGCAGGTCCATTTTGCTGACGGGGGCGTCCTCGCTCCCGCGCGGCCACCAGCCGAACGGCGACGTGCCAAACGCCACGACGCTCCGCGTGATCGCGAGCGCGAAATAAACGAACAGGTTGACCAGAATCCAGCAGATGCCCGCGTAGACTAGCGTTATGACGCCGTAAAGAACCGTCTTCCACGGCCGCGAAAACGCGTAGCTCAGCCCGCGCGAAAAGGCATCGTAGGCATCCTGCCCCTCGACCGCGATCGAGGGCCAGAAGAGGCTGCCGCCCACGAGCGTCCCCACTATCAGCGTGGCGATGATGAATCCGCCCATGAGCGCAAGCGGAAACGCCGTGCCCGCCAGAATGTCACCCGCTATCGGGATACGCAGAAACGCCCCGCCCAAAATCATGAACAAGGCCACGATCGCGGCGGCAATGATCGGAATCAGCGGCGCAGGCAAAAAGCCGCCTAACAGGTGCCTGCAAGAAAACGCGTGGGCCTGGCCCATGGTCGGCTTCTCGTCGCCCGCAAACTGCAACGCCGCAATCCGGCACACCGCCCCTCCCGCCCACGACCAGATGAGCAGGCAGCCGACTCCGAACGCCAGGAAGTAGAAAAAGTGCTCCGATATGAGCCACCAAATACCGTAGCCCATCCCCACCAGGTTCTGGATGGGCCCCATCCGCGCGTGGGACTGCGCCAGCGCGCCCACGCCCGCCCCGGCCACAAGTGACGACGAACCCGGCACCGATGTGCCCAGCAGGCCGTACACACAACTCCGCTGGTGCTGCCACCATACGTGGGAGATGCCCAAGTCGCCTTTCGGCTCTTCGTATGGCTTGCCGGACCGGCACGCGATCGTGAACCGGCCGACCGCCGCCTCGTCCACGCCGCCCGCCCCTTTCCACAGCAGATCCAGCGCCCCGCCGAAAAGAAACGTCAACACGATTGCCGCCGCCGCGATTCCCAGCTTGCCAGGATCTACGGCGAATCCCAGCACGCGCACGATGTGTCGCAGCCCGCTCGCTTCGAGCCAGTTCGACCCCTCCGCCGAGCGCGTTTCATCTTGCATCAGTAACTCCTTCTTTAGCTTGCCAGCGTTCGCCGCATTATAATTTCGGCGAACCCGTCGACAATTGGGATACAATCTCCCTTCGACTGACCTACCGCGAATCGGCCGGCTTGGCAACTTCGCTCGACGCCGGCAGCTTCATCGACAAGCCCCGCGGCGGGTTGCAGCCCGCCCGAATTCTCACGATCGTTGGGCCTTGCTGGGTGCCGTGCTCACGCTTGCGTGCGTTTTGCGTGGGCCATCCAGCCCCCCTCCTTACCAAGGAGGGGTTGGGGGAGGTTTGGACCGGCCATGAGAACCATCCTTCAGACTCCGCACAGCCTTGTTCGCTCTTGCTCACGACGGCTGGTTCACGCTCCCTCATCGGTCGCCTTCACCGGTCGCCTTCAGCCCCCCTTCCAAGGGGGGAAGCTGGCCGACGCTAAACACGTACCACGCTTGCGTGAGCATGTACGCGACGCCCAACATGGCCACGCAGGCGTGCCCGCCGTGCCACCCCCCCAGCCCCGCTCCGACTTGTTAAATCCTCTCCCCGGCCGCCCGGATACGACCCGCCGATCGATTCAGCTCGATCGAGAAACCGCATAGACCGGTCGTCCTCGCGCCCACCTAAAATCCTGATGCGCAGGTGCTTACATTCATCGTGAAAACCCGGGAAAAATCCGACGTCTTGGCAGAGACGCAAACCGGATTTTTCTTTCCCTGCCCATCCCAGACTGGTATAATACAACGGTCTGGTCGGTGCGGCTTTCATGCCCGACAGGGAGTTGCATTGGCTGAACCGATATAGGAACCTTGGGAGACTCGGAATCGACACCAAACGACGTACCAGCCCCAATCGAGGTTGGCGGTCCGGGAGTCGACGTGCTTCCCACCTTATTGAAGGGTTCCGTCATATGCTTCCATCGGCATTACGACGGTCGCCCCGTTCGGACCAGACATGAGGGCCCGGGTTAACTCGCCGGGCCCTTTTGCTAACTGGTCCTTCCCGGTCAAATTCCGCACGCAAACAATATGGTGGCCCCCAGGCAAGACCGCCGGCCCGGCTTTCCGATCGCCGCACTGTTCCCGGCCGCCGCCGCTTTGGCCTGCGCAAATGTCGCGGTCCGAGCGCCTTGGTAGCAATTGACTTTTGGCCATCGTCGTGGTCTCGCCTGCAAATGGCAGAACATTAGCATGCCATTGACAAGAGCTACGGACCACCAATGATTGCATGGGTTTGGAAGGTATACAAGGGTGTTTCCGTGTCGAGGTTACGCTGTGCCGACGCCAGATGACCCTGAATTTTGACTGGAACTCAAGAGAATAGAGGAGTCCGCAAAGACTTCGCGATGGCGCTGGTTGTCCGGTTGTGCGACAGTTTCCGTGATCGCAATTGTAATCGGTGTAGTGGAAATCGTAGATCAGCCGCCTTGGGTTCCACTGGCCTTTCTGCTTATCGTTTCACTCGTCGGCCCATCTGGGGTCTTGCGGATATCGCTCTTAACCCGACGGCGGTACATAGAGAAGAATCACAAACGCCGCGTCGATCTTGAAAAGCGGCTTGATCCAAGTCGGGAATCTAGTGCGGATGATGTTTGAGGGAGACGGCGCTATGATTTGGCTAACATTCGGTGTGTTGCTAATCTCGTTCGTTACGACGCATGCATGGTGGTCGATTGTCCGCGTTGTACGCTTGCGACAAGACGTGTTTGACATCCGCGACCATCTTTTTGACGTCGCTCACGAGACAAACACGTTTAGCGATCCAGCATACCGGGACGCCCGACACCATTTGAATTCGATAGCGCGTATCGCGGAGTCAATAAACCTTTACATGCTTGGCTACCTTTTACACGCCAACGTGGAGCACCGAGAACGTCCGCAGAGTGACAACCTTGTGCTCCGGAAAGCAATTGATGCCAGCCTTGAGGCATGTACCGAGAGAATAAAAAATTATTTGCTGCGCGAAACGTTCACTGGTTTGATTGCAATGCCGTTTACGCGGACGATTCGCATGACAGGTTTGGTAGAAGAACAACTTCAAAAGTGGGTTCGCCGCTGGCTGACCTCGTCAGCCCCAGAATCGTTAGACCGTGCCCGCCATCGTAGTATTATGCCGCGAGTCTAGGTTCTTGCCAAATCCCCCTGAAAACGATCCGCCGCCTAGAGGGGGAAGAAGTCAAGTGCTGCCGCTGGCCGCGCACCGGCATCAGGGCGTTTCAACAATGTGTTTTTAGTTGTAGGCGATGACTCCGGCGACGTTTGCGGCCTCGTGCGGACGGGCGAGTTGCGCGCCGTTACCTGGGGACTGCGCTCCGCTCGCCCGTCCGAGGAAGATCCGACCACATCAAAGTGAATCACCGTGAACGCATACTGTCGCGTTGACGCGACGTAACGGGCGGCGTAGACTCTGGGTGTCGCGGGAGCGCTCTTGTGTGCTATTTCGTGGGTTGGTGCGTACGCCGCGTATTCGCTCCCGCGCAAGCAGCGGAACAACACGGGGACAACTCTACGGTGCGCTCGGGCACGAAAAATTCTCATGGCATGGAGTCGCCCGCGAAGGGCCATCAGCATTCCCGGCCTATGTACCTGTCCGGAATGAGCATCCTCGCCGCGTGGCTTGCCTCACTGGGGCTCCATGCCCTGGGCCTCGTCGTTATGTTCTTCCTGGTCTTTCCCTTCGCGCCCAAAAAGCAGTTGGATGCGCCCGCGGTCCGGGCCGATGTCATTGGCGACTTCAGCCCCACGGCGTTCGCGGCCCTCCGCCCGCCCGTCGAGCCCCAAACGCATCAAGAAGTGGAAATGGAAAACATCCGCTTCGTTCCCAAAAGGGTCGCAGAGCTTTCCACGCTCACCGCGCCGCAAAAACCCAAACTCGCCATCATCGGCATAGGCACCGGCGGAGGGGACTTCGCCCGGTACGGCCTGACCGTCAGCGCCGACCGCGGACCCGTTTTCTTCGGGCTGGGCGGCTCAGAGCGCGAAGCCCGGCACATTGTCTATGTCGTGGACCGCAGCGGATCGATGCTGGATACGTTTACATACGTGTGCCAGGAACTGAAACGGTCAGTTTCCGGATTGAAACGAAGCCAGAAGTTCCACGTGATCTTCTTCAACTCCGGGGCGCCGCTCGAAAACCCCCCGGGCCGACTCGTAAGCGCCATAAGGGCCCAAAAGGAAGAACTCTTCGATTTTCTCGACCAGGTATTCCCGGAGGGCGCCACGAATCCGGAACCCGCCATGCGCCGCGCCCTCGCCCTCGAGCCCGATCTGATATACTTCCTGACCGACGGCGAGTTCGACGCCGGGCTGGTCGACGCGCTCGACCGGCTCAACCACGACCGCAGGGCCAAAATATACACCATCGCCTATTTCGACCGCCGCGGTGCGGAGCTCCTGGAGAAGATCGCACGCGCGCACGGCGGAAAGTTCAGGTTCTTCTCCGAACTCGACCTGCCTTGATTGAGCCCCTGACCATGCCTGCGTCTCAATGCGCGACGAAAAAACCGGCCCCCGCGCGGGCGCCCCGCGGCTTGTGCGGCCTCGGGGTTGCGCGGTTTCCGCGATGCGCCGCGCTCGCCCTGGCTGTCATCTTGGCTGACCCGCGCAGCGCCCGGGCCGACCAGGTCTCCGTGGCCGGCGAAAACTTTCCCGGGGCCGAGATTGCCGACCTTCGCCACGGCAAGCTCATCTTCCGTGCGGCCGACCACACCAACCACGAGGCGTGGATCAGTGACGTTGACCTCATCGTCGTCGACCGCGCCGGCGTCTTCGACGACTTCAACCGCGCCGAACGCTTCCTCGCCGAGGGTGACCCGGAAGCGGCCATCGTCAGGTACAGGCGCACCCTGAGGCTCAGTGAGGCTTTCTGGTCCGACCTCATCGCCGTAAGGCTCTTGAAAGCGTGCGATCGCGCCGGACGGCTCGATCAGGCGACCATGAGCTTTGTCCGCGCCGTCCGCAGCAAGCGCGTGGGCTCGGCCGCGGTGCGCCTGCTGCCGCGCAGTATTCCCGATCGCCCTACTCCCGCCGCGATGCGCGCCGTCCAAAACCTTGAAGGCGCCTTGGAGACGGCCGTTTCCAACGAACAACGCCTGCCCCTGGAGCTGTTCAGGTTCGTGATTCTCGCGCGCACCGGCGACGCGCGCGTCGAGTCCGCCGCACACACCGTCGCGAGCCTGGAAATCCCTGCCGCCCAACACTGCCCGGACGTATGCTCCGTGCTGATCGAGGCGTTCGAAATCCTCGGGAATTCCGAGCTCGACCCGGAAGATCTCGCCGGCCTGGACCGGGCCATTCGCGGTTTCCCCGAAGCCCTGTTGCCGAGGCTCTTGTTGATAAAGGGCCAGGCGCTGCTCGCGGCGGCTTCCACGCGCGACGAGATCATACGCGCGACCTGGCCTCTCATGCGCATCGTCGCCCACGTGCCGGATGATGCCCTGGCCGCGGCCGCGTTATACGAAACCGCCCTCGCTTTGGAACGAATCGGCCGGGCGGAAAAGGGCGTTGATTTGCTGAAGGAGTGCCTGGCGCATGCGCACGTGCAGGCGGAGACCGCGCAATCGGCCCGGGCGGCCCTCGAGCGCTTGAACGCCCAGCCGCAGTCGCCCTAAGACCTGGTGCGCCCTTGGCAGCCTGTTGAAGAAGTATGTGGGACGGACTTTCCGGTCCGTCAAGCGGCTCTGGTGCCGGCAGAATGACCGACCGGAAAGTCGGTCCCACATGAGTGAAGCGTTCTTCAACACGCTGTTAGACGCGCTTCTTCGGGCGACGGCGATAGTAACCGAGCCGCCTGTCCGCCCTGCCTGCCGGCAGGCAGGCGACGGGCAGGCCACCGCCTGCCGTTGACGTCGCGCAGAAGTGTCAACGGTGTCATGCTTTAGGGAGCTCGTACTTGTGCCGTCGCGCTCCGCGAACTTGCGGCGCTTCACGAACGCGAATGAATTGACGGGAGGAAATCGTGTTGCTCAGAATTGTCGGCCTTGCCATGTTCTTTACCTTGGTCCTGGTCACGTTGCGCGCCGCGCCGGTCCTGGGGCAGACGCCTGCCGATGAAGGAACGGCCGCTGTTTCGGACGTAAAATACTTCGATTTCTTCGTCGTGAAGGGGGGATTCATCGCCTTCGGCTTGATAGGGCTCTCCATCGTGACCCTGGCGCTCACCGTCGAGCACTGTCTTTCTATCCGCCGCGCCACCATCGTGCCCGCCGAGGCCGCCGCGCACACCAAAACCCTCATATCCGAGAAGAAGTACCTTGAAGCCATCAAGTTCACCGCCGAAGACCCCAGCATGATCGGATACGTGCTCAACGCCTGCCTGACCGAAGCCTCCAACGGCTTCGCCGCCATGGAAAGGGCCTTGCAGGAATCCATCGAAGAGCGCGCCGCACGCATGTTCCGCAAGATCGAGTACGTCAACATCATCGGAAACGTCGCGCCCATGATCGGCCTCCTCGGCACCGTGACCGGAATGATCCTCCTCTTCGCCGAAATCCATGCCGCCGACACCTTTCCCGGCGCGCGCATCGTCGCGGACCGCATCGCCATCGCCCTCATCACCACGTTCTGGGGCCTCGGCGTGGCGATTCCGGCACTGAGCATCTATGCCATCTTCCGTAACCGGATCGACGTGTTGACGGCCGAGTGCACCTTGGCCGCCGAGCACATCATGGCCGTCTTCAAGCCCGCCGCCTCCGCCGCGGAATCGTCGGCCCAGCACCACGAAAGCAAGGCTCCGCAAGGTTGACAACGTGACCACGAGACTCCATTCACCGCGCGGGCATCGCACCTTCGGTATCAACCTTACGCCCATGGTGGACGTGATCTTCATGCTCACGATTTTCTTCATGCTCGTCAGCCGCTTCTCCTCGGCCGAGCAGATTCCCATGCAGCTACCCAAGCCGCAGCAGAGCCGGGCGGCCGTCAAAAAGCTCCCCGAGCGCATAGTCATCAACTGCCGACCCGCCGACCCCGCCGCGCCCGACCTCGGAGCCGTCCTATACAGCATCGGCCCCAACCCGCCCGAACCGCTCGAAGTCATCGCCGACAGGCTCGCCGCCATGAAACGCCAATACGCCGCGCCGCAGGTCGTGCTCCGCGCCGACCGCCGACTTCGCTACGGCCGCGTCCGCGAAGTCATGCGCGTCATCGCCGCCAACGAGGTCGATATGCTCAACGTCGTCGCCCACGTTTCCGAAGAAGGGGTCCGTTAGCATGTCATACGACTCGGGATTACACGCTAAGCCACACGCGCCGGACGGCCCCGCGTTCGCCCGGCGCAGGCAGCGCCGCCGCCGCGAGCCCCGCGGCGTCGCCATCGCCGTCAACTTCGCCCCCATGATCGACGTGACTTTCCTTTTGCTCATTTTCTTTCTCGTGACCACCTCCTTCGAGCGCGCCGAAGGGCTCTTGACCGGAAGAATGCCGGCCGACGCAACCACCCCCGCGGTCCCCCTGCCCCTAAGCCCCATCGTCGTTCGGCTCACGCAGGACGGGCCGGCTCACGAAAACCTCGCGATTACCATCGACGGCTTCGACCGGTCCCCCCACGGATTCGACGAACTCGCGGAATCGATCCTCGGCATTCACGACCTGCCGGGTTTCGACGTCGATACTCCGGTCATCATCGTCGGCGCCAACGACGTCCGCTGGGACCACGTCGTCGGGGCATGGAACGCCGCCCTCCGCGCCGGGTGCAAACGCGTCGCGTTCGGGGAAGCCCAGTGAGCCGCGCTTCCGCGATCGCGGCCGCCGCGGCGCTGGCGGTCTGTTTCAAAGCGCTCGCCCAGGACGAGCAGCCGCGCCGCCCCACGCATAAGCCGCCCGAGGAATCCCGCCTCGACGACGAAGTCTTCCGCGAGGCCCTCAAACGCCGCGGACTCACCGAATTACTCGACCTCCACCTCAGAGATTTCCCCCCTCCGGGCCGCACCGCGCGGCGCCTCATGGAGCGCGACGTGAAGCTCGCGGTCGTTGCCGACCTGAGCCTCTCCCACGACGCGCGGCTCGCCGCCGCCGCGGACGCAAATGACATTCTTCAAGGAATTATCATCAATGAGCCCGGCGACCCGCGCCGCTTTGAGTGGCGGTTCGCCTTGGCCCACTCCCTGATCTACGACCAGGCCGAACCGATACTCACGAAAATCCTCTACCGCGGCACCGGCCGGCCCGACCGCGATGCAATTCGCGATCTAACCACCCGAGCCGTCGACGTGCTCCTGACTCTCAAAGAGGAGCTCGCCGCCGAGTACGAGCGCATCGAAGACCTGGACGTAAAGGAGTTCGAGAGGCTCGAACGGACCCGATTTGTCGAGCAGATCGACCTGCTCGGCCCCAAAACGGAGTACCTCCTGGCGTGGGCACGCTTCTTCGATTCGCTCGCGCGCGACGCCGGCGACCCGGCGCGGGCCGCCGCTTTGTACAACGCCGGCGAATACTTCTCGAAAAACCACGCCATACTGGAGACTCCGCACCAGGTCAGCCGCACCCAGATCCAAGCGCTGTTGCTCGCCGGAATGACCGCCCGGCGACTCAACGACCACCTGACGGCGCGCAGCCGTTTTCAACGCGCCCTTCGCGTTGTAGACGGCCTCTCCGACGATTCCGAGCGCATTCGTCTCGAGTGGGCCGTGACGCTACTGAGAATAGAGCACACCCGAAACGAAATCGACGCGGAACGATTCGACGAGGCCGCCCAGGCCCTCGCCGCGTTTCGCCGCGCAAGCACCGCCGAAGATCGCGGTAAGTTCGGCCTCGAACTCGTGGCCGCCCTGCTGGAACGCGCCCTCCTCCGGGCCCGAGCGGCCGCAGCCGAAAAAAAGGGCCGCCCCGCGGAAAAGGAACGCCTCGCCGCCGACGCCTGGCGAGCCCTGGAACGCTTCGCCGAAAATTATCCGCAACGCCGTGCCGAGGTATACGCAACCGTCTATGAAACTCTCGACCCTGACGCGGACGCCGCGCGCCTCGATCCCTTCGAACAATGCGCCCTCGTCGCGGGCCTGCTCTACGACGCCTCACAAGCCGGCAACGGCGCCGAAGTGATGCTCGACCGCGCGGTGAGCGTCGCCGAACACTTCATATCCGTCGCCGCCGATGACGCCCCCACCCTGCTGCCCCAGGTGCTCTACAACATGGGAGTCGCCCACTATCGCCGCGGCCGGACCGCCGACGCGGCGCGGCTGTTTATCGAGGTATCACGACGGCACGCCGACTTCCTCGGCGCGCCGCAGGCGGCTGCCTACGCCGTCCAGCTTGCAGCCGACGTGTATGCCGACTCCCAACGGGCCGGCCGTGCCGAAGCCCAAACGCTCTACCTCGATGCCCTGGAGACACTCGTCAACGGCTTTCCTGACGCCGAAGCAGCCTCCTACTGGCGCTTCTTCTACGCCCAGCTCCTCGACGAACTGGAAAGACATGACGACGCGGCTCAACAGTATGCCCGCGTCCATCCCGGCCACGACCACCACCTGGAAAGCACGTTCCTACGTGTCAGATGTCTGGCACTAGCGCTGCACGCTGGCGCAGCCGACAAGCCCGAAGACGTCCTGAGCATCCGCCGCCGGGCGGACGAGTTCCTCCAGCTCCAGCGCGATTTCGTCACCAAGGCCGGCGCGCAGATCGCCGCAGACCCCGATTCGCCCAAGGCGCCGCTCCTTAGGGAATGGTCCGCCCGGGCCCGGCTCATGGCGGCCGAGGTTCTCGTCCTGCCCCAGATAGACAGATGTGCCCAGGCGCTGGAGGGCCTTGCGGAATTCGACGCGACGCTCCGCAGCGAGTTGCACGCCTTGGCCGGCGGTGTCTGGCGCGTCCGCCTGCTAGCTTACGAGCGGCTCGGACGCCTCGACGATCTCCGCCAGGCGGTCCCCGCGTTTCTTGCGGCCGATGCGCCCGGGGCAAGCGCCACGCTCCAGTCAATATACGCACGCCTGGCGGCCCAGGCCCGAGACTTACAATCCGCCGGCGACGCGGCCGGGGCCCGGCGGAAGTCCCAACTCGCCCTGGTCCTCGCCGAACAGCTCTCCACCGCCGCCGAACTTCAAAGCCAAAGTGCCGCCGCCCCGAAGGAGCGCGAGCTTGCCGTTCAGCTCGGTGAGGCCCACCTCGCGGCCGGCAATTACGAACACGCCCGCGCCCTGTTAGAACCGTCGGTCGCGGCGTATTCGAGCCCCACGCTTCCTGACGATCCCGTGGCCCTGCGGGCACTCTACGCCTACGCCGAGTCGCTGTTTCAACTGGAGAAATGGTCTTCCGCCCTGCAGCGGTTCAACAGGCTCGCGACGGGCCTCAAGCCGGCCGAGCCCGTCCGCTGGAAGTCCCTCCTGCGCGATCTTCAATGCCGCACCCGCCTCGGCCACGACCCCCACGACATCATCCGCGTCATCGAGCAGCAGCGGTTTCTTTATCCCAAGCTCGGCGGTGACCCCCTCGCCGCCGAGTTCGACAAAATCCACCGCGAAAACAAACGCCGCGCCGACGCGCCCGTGCCGCGACCGTAGCGCTTTTTCCGAGCCGCGCCTGCTTTTCCGAGCCGCGACCGTCAGGGAGCGAAACATACTCATTTTGCGGTTGCGACTCGCTTTTTCCGAGCCGCGCCTGCTTTTCCGAGCCGCGCCCGCCTGCCTGTGCGTGCCCGCACGCAGACAGGTGAGGGAGCGGGCCGATCCAATCTAATTACTCAAACTGACCGATTTCGCACTTTGCGAGCCGAGGACTTTAGTCCGCGCGGTGGTGGGAATCGCCTTTTCGCGTCCGCGCGAGCTAGAACTCGCGGCTCGCTGGGCTTACGCTTCGATCATTCCAAGAATCGGTCAGTTTGAGTTGATTACATTGACCGCCCAAGGCGGAAACTCTAGACTCGCCGCGTAAAAGAGGCCCATCACATGCTACGTGCAGATCAACTGGATGCCGACCGGGCGTTCGTTCTGGTCATCGACTTGCAAGCCAAGCTCCTCCCGCTTGTCCGCCACAACGAGCGAATCATCGCCGCAACGCGCAAGCTGCTCGACGGTGTCCGCATCTTCCGCCTGCCCGTCATCGCCACCGAGCAGTATCCCCAGGGTATCGGCCCGACCCACCCCGCGGTCCGCGACGCCCTCTCCGCGTGCGACGCCGTCGTCCTCGAAAAGCCCACGTTCAGCGCCTGCGGCCACCCCCCCGTGCGCGCCGCGCTCGCCAAGGTCGACCGCCCGCAGGTGATAATCACCGGCATCGAGGCCCACGTTTGCGTCCAGCAGACGGCGCTCGACCTTCTCACCATGGACTACGACGTCTTCGTCTGCGCCGACGGCGTCGGATCGCGCGGACGGCTCGACCTCGAAACGTCGCTCGCCCTCCTGCGCCACAAAGGCGCGTCCGTCACCACCGTGGAGGCGGCGCTCTTTGAGCTCTGTGGCCGGTGCGACACCGCCGAGTTCAAGCGCATGCTCGAAGTCATCAAGGCCACGCCCGCCGCCGACGATTAGCACACCGGTTTGATGATTAGGACACCGGTTCAATTCTGCATACCCGTCGACCTCTTGCCTCCCCCCCTTAACAAGGGGAGACACAGGGGGGTCGTTGAAAGCCGTCGACCTTATGCCTCCCCCCTTAACAAGGGGGGACACAGGGGGGTCGTCCGACGACGCCTCGGCGAGTCTGGCGACGCTGAGTGACTCCGGCTTGCGCGCATCCCGCGCCGCCCCCTGGATCAGCCGCGCCGCCGCGACTATCAGCAGCACAAAGAACGCCGCCTTCAGTATGCGCACGGGAAGACGATGCGCACGATCGCAAGTGTCACGGGCCTGGCAATCGAGCCTTTGTCGACGAAATACGCGTAGTTCTTCGCCGTCGCCCCCACCACGCACGTCGCGATGATTATCGCGGACGAGTTGGCTATCGCCGTCCGCATGGGCATCTTCAAGAACCGCCGTTGCAAAGGCACGGCCAGTAATCCCCCGCCCACCCCCAGCAGGCCCGCGACCAGTCCCGTCGGTATCGCGATGAGCGGCGCTTGCAGCCACACTGCGCCCGCTCGGTCAGCCCCGGACGCGCCGCGCACCGCAAGCGGGCTCACGGGCTCCCGGCGCCGCAGCATCCGGTAGATCTCGTACCCGCCCGCCAAGAGAAGAAATGCACCGAACACGCCGCGAAGGTATGCCTCGCCCGCACCGGCAAAGACGGGTAGCTCGCTTACGCCCACGCCCACCAAGACCGCAGGGACCGCCACCATGACGATGCGTGCGACGCTCGGCCGGTCGATGACTCCCTCCCGGGCGTGACGAAGCACCGCCGGCACGACCACGAATAACGTCACGATCATCGCCGCAGCCTGGTAGAGGTGCTGATCCGGCCCCAACAGCTCCGTCATGGCCGGTATCATGATGATCCCCCCGCCAACGCCGAGCATCCCCCCGATCACGCCCGTGAAGAGCCCGATCAACGAAAGTAGAAATATTTCCATTACTTAACCAAACGCCCCGTCCCTTGGTCCCTCCGTCCCTCGCTTCCCCCTTTCTCCCGCACGCGAAGTGAGCGACCCGCTCAAAGTACCAGCATCGCGTCCCCATAACTGTAGAAGCGATACCTGCTTCTTATCGCGTGCGTGTACGCCCGCCGCGTGTTTGCGACCCCCGCAAACGCCATCACCAAGGCTAGAAGCGTGGTCCGTGGCAAATGAAAATTCGTCAAAAGTCCGTCGACCACGCGGAAAGCATAGGGCGGCCGGATGAACAGCTTCGTTGTGCCCTTGCCCGACCTTGTGCACCCGCGTCGCACGCCATCACAAGCGGCGCTCTCCAAAGCACGCACGCTCGTCGTACCAACGCCGATCACCCGACCGCCCCGCACACGGCACGCGGCCACCGCCTCGGCCGCCTCATCGCCGATCTCGTACCGCTCCTCGTGCATCGCGTGTTCGTCGATGTTCTCGACGCCGATCGGCTTGAACGTGCCGATCCCCACGTGCAGTGTCACCCGCGCGATCTCCACGCCGCGTCCGCGCACCGAGTCCAATAGCCCCTCGGTCAGATGAAGCCCGGCCGTCGGTGCCGCAATCGCCCCGGGCACCTTCGCGTAAACCGTCTGATAGCGCGAACGGTCCGCGGACTCGTGAGCGTCGCCCTCGCGGCGGATGTATGGCGGCAGCGGTGTATGCCCGATTCTTTCCAGCACGCGCGCCGCCGGCTCCGCAGTGTTGACTCGAACGGTCCACTGGCCGTCGATGCCGGCTTCCATCAGTTCCAGCGTGACGTCCCCCACCCCCCGGCCGACGACGCCGAGCACCTCCCCCGCGCGCAGCCGCCCCGAACTCCGCAACAGCACGGTCCACCTTCCCGGCGCCCCCTCGGCCACGTACAGGCCATGTACAGCCCCGCCGGTCTCGCGGCGGGCCGCGAACCCCGCCGGCAGCACCTTGGTGTCGTTGACCACCACCAGGTCCCCGCGCCGAAGCAGCGCCGGCAGATCTGTAATTCGCGCGTCGCGCAGATCGCCACCCGCCCGGCCGACGACGAGCATCCGCGCGTCGTCACGCCGCGCCGGCGGATGCTGGGCGATCCGCTGCCGCGGCAGGTCGTACTCCAAATCCGCCGCGGTGATTGATTCGCCGCCCACACATCCACGCTCAGTTACGCTCATACGCCACGGATATGGCGACTTTCCGCACCACCGTCAAGCCGGCTGTCCGCCGCCCATCACTTCACTGCGGAGACGCCCCACGGACTCTACCGCACGATGTGCTGCCGCCGCCTCACCGCCTGTCTTGCGAATGCGCGGCGCGAATCTGTGGCACGGTCTCGCGAGTACGTGTCTGGCTTGTCGGTCCCTCCCCCGTTACAAGGGCGGATCAACTGCGAATCGTCGCCGGCCGGCGGGTGTGGAGTCGCCCCGCCGATCTCATGATACACTCCGCGGCGGCGATTCCGGAGGACGCCCGCAATGCATAAGGGAGAGCTGTGAGGGCTGTCGTGGCGAAGAATCGAATACCGCCGTTTGAACCGGCAACGCTGGAGGCTGAGTGGCCCGTCCTTCGCGCAGCGAAGGGTGGGGTCACGCCTGGACGGCGGAGCCGCCGCTGACGCCAATGACGGCGACGCGACGCCCATCGAGCGATCAACGTGCGGCACGTGGCCGGGGCCGGGCCGCGGCCCTATGATCCTCACGTTGCTGGCTGCCGGAACTGATATGCTGTTCCGGCTAAGCGCGTCCACAACCAACTGTCGACCGGAGATGGAGTCAATACCCTTGAGCGATGCCAAACCGAGAGTCCTAAACGTCGGGCAATGCGATTTTGACCACGGCAACATCGGCCGGTTGCTGTCTGAGGAGTTCGGGGCGCGGGTCGACCGGGCGGCCACGAGCGACGAAGCAATCCGCTCCATTCAAGGCGGCGGCTACAGCCTGGTCCTCGTCAACCGCGTTTTCGACGTCGACGGCGCGCAAGGGCTGGATCTCATTAAACGCATGCGCGCTGACGAGAAGCTGGCCGACGTGCCCGTTATGCTGGTGAGCAATTTCGCCGATGCGCAGGAGGCCGCCGTCGCTCTTGGTGCCCGCCCGGGGTTCGGAAAGGACGCATTGACGAACAGGCAGACGCGCGCGCGGCTGGGGTCGATATTGGGATGCCGGTAGTTGGCGGCCGAGTCGAATGAACCGTCGCACGGCTGCGACCACCGGGCCACCAGTTATCGCTCCGGCAGAGCCGGTGTGAGCCTCTCCACGACGACGGTTCGCGCAAAGATGTCGCCCGGGCGAAGCCGGCCGGGTGTCAGCACGATCAGCAGCACCAATGGCGCAAACGGAAACTCCACAACGCGCGCGGCGTTCCGCACCAGGATCTGACCGAAATTTGCCCGGTCTCCTCCGTGGCTCACCACGCGCAGCCCGGCGAGCCGCTTCCCGGGCGTCGCTCCGGACACGCTCTCGAATATGGCCATGTACGCGCCGATGATCGCTCCGCCCGCGCCGAGCAGCAGCGGATTGTCCGGAGACAGCGGCTGCAAACCCTCGAGCAGTTGATAGTGCAAGGGCGGGCCCCCCGCCGGACGCGGCCAAAAAAAATACAGACCACCGCCGGCCACGATCGAAACCGTAAGCACGTCGACGCAGAGAGCCGCGGCACGGCGGGTGTAGCGGGCGGGGGTTTGGTCCTCGTGCAACGGAACCGGCGCAAGCACCGCGTTTCGCCGCCATGTGAATATCGACAAGAGCACGGCGCCGAGGATGACATATTGCGCAACGACGGACCCCGGGCGCCTGGTGGTCAACGGCACGGGCACCGCGGTGAACGGTTCAGTCTGCTCTCCAGTCGCGAGCGACCATACGCCGACTTGCGGCGTCCCTGCCGCATCGAACGTCGCGACCGCGGCCTGCGATTCGAAGATGGACACCGAGAGCCCCTGCGCCGGCGTGGGAAACTCCGCCACGGCCCGGTTCTCGTCGAGCAGGTCCGGCCCCGCGGTCCATGCGCCGTCCCTCCAACGCAGGGAGCTTATGGACACGGAGTCCGCCGCGCGACTCGCCGCGAGCATTACCGGATCGTCGCCGTCCCACCCCGCAGCCGCGCACCGCGGCGTGAACGCAAGGGGCAGCGTCGCGGCTTCGCTCCACGGAGCGTCCTTGCCGGGAGAATGCCTGTGTACGTACGACTCGCCGTCGTTGCCGACACTATAAATAAGGTGAACCGTTTCGTCACTGACCAGCATCGCCAGAACTTCGGCACCGAGAGCCATGTCCGCGGGCGCGTCGCGCTCGGGCTGCCAGACGCCGTTCGCGTAACGCACTATGACGTGATCTGGATAGGCGCGGGGGATGGGCTCGTCGCCGGGCTCGGCCGAAACGTCGGACGGCGCCGCCCCGGACTGCTCCGCCGCGGCGTTCATCGCGTCTATCTTGACCGCCAAACGCCCCGTCACTACCGCGCAGAGGGTCTCGCCGGCCGCGTCCGCGGACAGCGCCTGGGGCACCGCGGAGTCGGGAAGTGTGACTTCGCTGAGCCGCACCAGCGGCGGCGATGCCGCGTCGAGCCGCCCTTGCGGCGGCATGAAGCGCATGTGGGTGCCGTCCGAGAAAAACACGTGAAGAAACGGGCCGCGCGCCGCGGCGCACCCCACGTCGCCGATCACGCCTTCCATTTGCAGCGGACGGAAGCGGCCATACGTTCGGTTGTCGGCGCCGCGATACGCGAAACGCAGCAGTCTAGAGCCGTCGCGCTCGGCGCGCCGGTCATACTCCCACAGAATTACTTCGTTGCCGACAACCGCAACGTCGGACTTGCAGTCGGCGCGCGCCGCAGCCGACATGAGCGAGACAATCGCAAGCCCGCCGGCCGGAACGAGACCACCCATCAGGCCCGTCGGGCGGCGCCGCGTTGAAGGCGCCCTAACGTACATCGCATTCCGGTGGCACGGCAAACTGGAGCCCGTCCGGCGCGACTTCCTCCTGAAACGTCCAGCGCGAAACTTTGAAACGCAACGAAGCCGTGGACTTGGGCCAATGAACACGCATCACCCCGGGCAGCCAGGGACCGACGGCGCCGAGCCGCTCGTAGCCCGTCAGCTCAGACTGCATCTCGATCGCGCCGTCGGCGTCTCGAAACACGACTTTGCCGATGAGCCTCGGTGCGTGTCTGTCAAGCCAGATCTCACGCTCAATGATGCGCGGCCCGCCCGCGCCCTCCGTGAAATAGAGCAATTGCTGGTATTCATCGACGACACGCTGCACGGGTCCGATGGCGAAGTCCGCGCGTGGAATACCCGTGAGCCCCAGGGCCTCGATAATCTGCCGCGGCGTTATGGGGAGGTCTTCGGCCGGGTCGATTTGAATCCCGTGCCGGCCGCATGTGTACGAATCATCCTCACGCGAATAGAACCAATAGCGCTCTTCGTTCGACCCGATCAGCATCTGCCGCTCGCCCAGCTTCTTCAGGTCAAAGCGCAGGTAGCGCGGCGTCAGGAAAAACATCGTGGCGTCAACGTGAAAGCTGCGCCTGCGGCCCTTCGCAGTCGTAAAATAACCGTCGGCCGACCCGGACGCCTTCAGCGTGTGCCCGATCCGCGCGACGTTGGCGTCAACCAACGCGACGGCGTCGTGCATCGGCAGCCTGCTAAGCAGCACCGGCGCCGGGCGCTGCACACAGCCGCCGACTTCAACGAGAATCAGCAGCCCCAGCGTCCCCGCCGCGAGTCTCTGCGGGTTGTTCATGCGCTCACGTTTCGTTCCGCGGATCGGGCTCGACCCCCATTTCCGACCCCGCCCATTCGCCCATGTCTTCGTGGAGCACCGCCGACAGTTGCTTGCTCACTCCCTCTATCTCGCCATCCGTGAGTCGGGGATTGACGACGCGATGCTCGGAATGGTCCCCTACATGAACCATGTCCCAAACTTCGACGCCGCCTTCGACCTTCGACCCTTCATACCGTAAGCGCCGCTTGCGCATCAGGATCAGTGCGAGTACAAACCTGAACTGCACCCGAATCGGCTCCTCTTCATCCGCGAGACGCTCGAAGAAATTGAATAGGATTTCATCGTTGACGAGCAGCTTACGCCGCTTCTCCTTGACCGGCATCCGCGTCTTGAAGTGGCAAAACGCATTCTCAGGAGGCTGCGTCCATGCATCCAGGCTGAAATCGGCCCGGCGGAACGACTCGCCCTCCTCGAAAAGCACCGTGTAAAACTCCTCGCCCTCCTGGATGGGGCGCCCCGTCACGGCGCAACACCCGCTTCTCGGTTCGACGGCCCATTGCTCGCGTGTCATTTTATGGCCATTACTTGCAATCCGCCCGCGGTGCGGCCGCACCGTGCGGCCGCGAAGAACCCATTGGAGATGCGCTCGGACCAACCGTCAAGTGCAAACTTCAGCCGCGACATCGTTGCATTCTCGCGTCAATCGTGTATCCTGCGCGGTGTTCACACGCAGTGGACTTGCCGGGCGCCGGCGCACCCGGCGGACAATCGGTCACTATAGCGCAGGGAGGCAACATCGTGGCAAGACGCCGCCGAAGACAACAACGTCGTGATTTGCTTGTAGTTTTCTCGTGCATCGGCGCGTCGGCGCTTGTTTGGTGGCTGCTTCGAACACCCGCCCCCAAAGTATTGGAAACTACTCCAAGACTCGCCCAAGCCTCCCGGCCCGTCTTAGTCACCGATCGACCAGAGGTCGCCCCGCCAAGTGTGCCCCGCCCCGGAGTGACCGAGAAGGGAAGCGAATCCCCGGCACCTGTTGAGGCGGGCCCGGCCGTGCCGCCCGCGCAGCGCGCGAAGTCGTTGCTTACCGCGGGAAAGGAGGCGCTGGCGCGCGACGACGTGCTGGCCGCTCGCGCCCATTTCAGCGAGGCCATGTCCCTCGGCGTCACCGGCGAGCAAGCCCTGTATCTCCAGACGGAACTCACCAGACTCGGAAATGCAACCGTTTTCTCGCCGAGAATGTTCGAAAACGATCCGCACGTCACGCGCTACGTTGTAAAGTCCGGCGATACGCTCGGAAAAATCGCTACGGCGCACTTGGTCTCGGCGGAACTGCTCGCAGAAACCAACGGGATCCGAGACCAGCACCTCATCAGGGTAGGCCAGGTGATGAAGGTCGTCCGCGGGCCGTTCCGCGCCGTCGTGGACCGCAAGACCTATTCCCTTGACGTTCATCTCGGAAACACGTTCGTTCGGCACTACAAGGTCGGACTGGGCGTGGACGGCAGCACGCCCGCCGGCGAATGGCGCGTCTCCACCAAGCTCAAAAACCCGACCTATTACCCCCCGCGCGGAGGGAAGATCATGGCCTCCGACGACCCCGAAAACCCACTCGGTGAACGCTGGATCGGCCTGGAGGGAATCAGCGGCGAGGCCCTCGGCCAGCTCCGCTATGGCATCCACGGGACGATCGACCCGGACTCGATCGGCCGGAACGCCTCGCTCGGCTGCATCCGCATGTACAACGAGGACGTCGAGGCGCTGTATACTTTCCTCGTGGAGAAACACTCGACGGTCACTGTGAACTGACTTGTCCACAGTCAGCTTTCGCGCGCGGAAGGCAAGAGATGGCCTGGATAGAGACGATCGCCGAAAACGAGGCGAAGGGGCTTCTCGCCGCTGTTTACGGCGCGGCCATAAAGCGCGCCGGGCGGGTCTTTAACATCCTCAGAGTCCAAAGTCAGAGCCCCGCCGCATTAAAGTCGTGCATGGAGCTTTACGTCGCGACTATGAAGGGCGAGTCGCCACTCACCCGGGCCCAGCGCGAAATGCTCGCCGTGGTCGTCTCGAAGGCAAACAACTGCCACTACTGAATACAGGCCCATGCCTACGACCTCCGGGCTGAGGTCGACGATGCCGCCTGGGTCAACCAAATCAAGACGGACTATACGAGCGCCGCCCTCAGCGAAGTCGACCGGGCCCTGTGCGATCACGCAACAAAGCTCACCCGCGACCCTTCATCCGTAACCGGCGCCGACGTCGACGCCCTGCGCCGGCTCGGCCTGAGCGACCGAGCCATCAGCGACGCAACGCAGGTGATCTCGTATTTCAACTACATAAACCGCATCGCCGACGGTCTGGGCGTCGACCTGGAACGCGGAATGTGACGAAGTTCCGTGGACCGTTGCGTTGCTTCCCGCGCACAAGTGCCGGCAAGGTAGGGCGCTCAAGAGTGCGTTGCCCGGGGGGCGAAAGTCTCCGCTCGATGGCGCTCCCGGCTCGGTTTATTGCAGCACGTTGATTGATTTGGGGGCCCCGCAGCGTTAGGTTGAGCACAGCCAGTGCCACGATTCAGGTGTTTCCGCGGATCGGCGCTTGGCTTTTCCGAGCCGCGACCGCCTGCGCTTTACGTCGTCCCGCCCTTGACGTTGCGCAGCAATGTCAATGGGCTGCGATGTCAAGGGTGAGAGAGCGGGCTTGGCCGACCGGAAAGCTAAAGAGCGACGCGCTAATAACTCAAGGAACCGACAACGGCCTGAACAAACCGAGGTGATGCCATGACCGTCGCAACCCGCGCCAGATTCGAGGCCATCGCGGCCGCCGACCCCGAGATTCTACCCGCCATGCACGCGGAGGTCGAGCGCCAGCAGAACACCATCGAACTGATCGCTTCCGAAAACCACGTCTCGCAGGCCGTGCTCGAAGCCTTGGGCTCGGTCTTCACCAACAAATACGCCGAGGGCTACCCCGGCCGGCGCTATTACGGCGGGTGCGACAACATGGACGCGGTCGAGGCCCTCGCCCAGCAGCGCGTCAAGAAGCTCTTCGGCTGCGACCACGCCAACGTGCAGCCGCACTCGGGGGCGTCGGCCAACGCCGCCGTCTACCTGTACGCCCTCAAGCCGGGTGACACGATCCTGTCGCTGAGCCTCGCCCACGGCGGGCACCTTTCCCACGGCCTCAAGGTGAACATGACCGGCCTGCTCTACAACATCGTCTCCTACGAGGTCGACGCGAAAACCGAGCAGTTCGACTTCGCCGCCATCCGCCGCCTCGCCAAAGAACACAAACCGCAGTTGATAATCTCCGGCGCGTCGGCCTATCCGCGGACGATCGACTTCGACACCTTCTCGGAGATCGCCGACGAAGTCGGCGCGCTGCACATGGCGGACATCGCCCACATAGCGGGCATGGTCGCGACCGGGCTCCACCCCAGCCCGATCCCGACCGCCGGCGTCGTCACTTCCACGACGCACAAAACGCTTAGAGGTCCGCGCGGCGGCCTCATCATGTGCAAGGAAGAGCACGCAAAAAAAATCGACTCACGCGTGTTCCCCGGAAGCCAGGGCGGGCCCCTCATGCACTGCATCGCCGCGAAGGCCGTGGCCTTCGGCGAGGCCCTGCGCCCGGAGTTCAAAACCTATCAGCAGCAGATTCTCGACAACGCCAAGGCCCTGGCCGAGGGGCTGGTCTCGAAAGGAAATCGTCTGGTCTCCGGCGGCACGGACAACCACCTCATGCTGCTGGACCTGCGGCCGGCCTATCCCGACGTCACCGGCCGCCAGGCCGAAGACTGGCTCGGCGAGGCCGGAATCGTCGTCAACAAGAACATGATCCCCTTCGACGAGCGCAAACCCACCCAGACCAGCGGCCTGCGCATCGGCACTCCGGCCGTCACCACCCGCGGAATGAAAGAGCCGGAGATGACCGCGATCGCCCGGCTCATAGACGGCATCCTGCGCGAAAATGGCGCACCCCAATCCATCGCCGCGGCCAAAGGCGAAGTCCGCGCCCTTTGCGAACAGTTCCCGATATATCAATAAAGCGTGGCAATAATACCACTACGTTAGCTCCGCCTGTGTCAGTGACTCTCCGCAATGCAGCCTGAAAGGCTGGCAGACAGTAGCCGTGGGCAAGATCGCCGCAGGCGATCGCCGCCCACGGGGGGCGACGCCAATGCACCTTCGACCCTGTAGGGGTCGAACAAGCGCCTCCCGACAAGTGCGACCCTTTCAGGGTCGATATAGGGGCGAACCCGATCCGGGGGCGGGGCTACGCTTGCCCCCGGCTACTATCTGGCAGACCTTCGGCCTGCGCTCAGAGCCGCCGATTCTGTCACGGACGCTGCTGCCGGAGTCTGAATCAATGCAGAATCGTGCACAGTCATTCAGAAACAAACCGTAGTAGCTCTGTAGCGATAGTCGGCCAAGGCCCCCGCTGGCAAACTACGCCCCACATCTGAAAGCCAACGCGAACTGCTGCCGGCCGATTCGTTCTTGGAAAGTGCGGCCCCGCCGGATACCATGCCTTTGCGCGAAACGTCCTCCCGGGCGCCGCGCGTAAAGGAGCTTGAACATGGCTGACGAACCAGTCTTGATACGGCGGACCAGCACGCTCGAAGAGGCCGAGATCATCGTCTCGTGGCTCGACGAGCAGGGCATCGAGGCGATCATCCCCGATCGCAGCAGCCCCGGCGTCTTCGCGTTCGGC
>Ga0326597_10001904_pt1 | contig 32216 bp, 26 predicted proteins | sample RVTome_12_FD_203789 | JGI IMG/M metagenome (GOLD analysis project Ga0326597, IMG submission 203789) | Soil microbial communities from uranium-contaminated site in the Upper Colorado River Basin, Wyoming, United States - RVT100D185 | ecosystem: Environmental > Terrestrial > Soil > Contaminated >...
GTTTTGCGCGGCATGGCCTATGTGTGCCACACGGCACACGTGCCTGTCAAGTAAAAAATGAAAAACTAAGAAGTGAAAAATTCTTGATTTAGCAATGAGTTGCGAGTTTCGCGACAGAAACTAGCTAGATTGAACGAAGATAAATACCCTATCCGAGGGATTTTCTTCGGCTGCTGCGCCTGGGCGAGAGAAGCAGTAGTCAGAAAAAAAGTTGCTAGTCGCCGGATGGCATTTCTTCTGTTCATCTTTCCTCCACACCGAATTGCTGAGCCATGAGATAAGGGGGTCAGGAGCCCTTCCGGAAAGGCTCCTGACCCCGTCCGCTGCCTCAGCACTCAGGACTCGTTACTCAGGACTATCATCTGATCACTCTGTCCATCCGCACGCGAAGGCGTCAACTTGAATGGTCCCGATATTGCGATTGTCCTACCCTCTATCAGATGACAGCGAACGACTTCAACTTACGTCGTGCGAACAGCTATTTAGGCTTTCAGTTGACTCGAAACGTTCGATAAATTAGCGTTGGCGATCAAGGGGAAGGTGACGTTTTCATGGCCGTAAAGGGAGTGTGGCGCATCGACGTGCACCACCATGTGGTGCCGCCGCAGTATGCGGGCGACTCCATGCCGATCAAACTTCCCGATACGGAAACCCAACTACGGATCATGGATGGCTGGCGCATTCAAACGGCCATTACCTCGCTGACTCCACGCGTGCTGATGGCGAACGCGCATAGACTGCGCGACGTGGCCCGGACCTGCAACGAGTTCCAAGCGCGCATGCTGGGCGATCATCCCTCGCGCTTCGGCGCCTTCGCGCTTCTTCCCCTGCCGGATGTCGATGGCGCGCTGGAAGAATTAGCGTATGCCCTCGACGTGTTGCGCCTCGACGGCGTCGGACTGTTTTCGAGCTACGAGGGACGGTATCTCGGCGATTCATTATTTGATCCCGTCTTTGACGAGCTTCATCGGCGCAAGGCGGTCGTCTTTGTCCATCCGACCCATTGTGAGGCACCCGCTGAAACGAACTTAGGAACGCCTCCCTTCGTGGTCGAATACGTCTTCGACACGACCCGCGCCATCGTCAATCTGATCTTTACCGGCACCCTCCGGCGTTGCCCGGACGTCCGCGTGATCGTCGCTCACGGCGGCGGCGCAGTGCCGTTTCTGGCCCAGCGAATCTCGATGCTCGAAGGGCACCGGCAGGCCCGAACCGTAACCGGCGTGATCCCGACACTCCGGTCGCTCTACTATGAGACCGCCAGCACCACTGCGGCCTACGCGCTGCGCTCGCTGCAAGAACTAGCCGGAGCGACGCGAATACTCTGGGGCTCCGATTTGCCCTTCGTTTACGGCGAGCGGCTCAAGGCCGAGGTCGATCATTGGGAAGAGTATGACGGATACGACGACAGCGCGCGCAAGGCGGTGGAGCGCGACAACGCGCTAAGACTTTTTCCTCGCTTCGGTCCAGCAGCCGGTACGAGTGTACAGCGATAGAGTTTCATAGCGGGAGGTCAAACTCATGAACACGCAAGAACGATGGAAACCAAATCTGGTGCGACAAAACATTCTATTCCTTGAACGCAGCCTCGATCGAGAGTCCCCTCTCCCCTCGCGGGAGCGGGTTAGGGTGAGGGGGCGCTGCGCACCTTGGGCACCCTCACCTCATTCCTCTCCCGTCAAGGGAGAGGAGGTTTCTAAGCGCAGGCACGTCGCGTCAGAGCTGACTCTCGGTATTCTGCTGATACTTACGGTAGTCTTTGCTGCCGTCCCGCGCGTCGGATCAGCTGCGGAGGGGACGCGTTTTCTGGCGAGTTACGGCGGCACCGCCGGTTACCAGCTTCCTCTGTGGGTCAATAAGGAACTGGGTTTCAGCAAGAAGTACGGCGTCGATCTGGAAATTATCTTGATTCAGGCGGGCTCGCCGAATATCCAGGCGCTGCTCGGCGGTAGCCTTCAACTTACTCAAACCGCGGCCTCCTCGGCAGTGATCGGGGCGACACAGGGCGCGCCGGTGGTGATCGTGGCGACCTTGGAGAATAAGCTGCCGATGTTGCTGATCTCCCGCCCCGAGATCAAAGAACCGCAGCAGCTTCGCGGCAAGGTCATCGGTATCAACCGCTTCGGCGGCTCCAACGACGCTGCGGTTCTGATGGCGATCAAGGCTTGGAAAATGGAGCCCAAGGACATCAGCATGCTGCAGACCGGCGGCACTGCCGCGCGCATGGCGGCGCTGACCAGCAAAAAAGTTGACGCGACGGTGCAGTCCTATCCGGAAATCTTTCAAGCGCGCAAGCTCGGCATGAACGTGCTCGCCGACATCGGCGATTTCGGCTTTTACACTAACACTTCGAACATCGTCACCCGCGCCTACTTGCAGCAGAACCGCGCCGCGGTCAAAGGCTTCATCAAGGGGCAAATCGAGGGGATGCGCTACGTCAAGACCAACAAGGAGGGAAGCTTAAGAATCCTCAGAAAACATTTGCAGATTTCAGACCCCGAGGCGGTCGAGGGGACCTACGAATTCTTCGCCAAGCGCTTGCCCCGATCGCCGCGCACGGAACTGGAGGGGATCAAGAATATTCTGGCGTCCATCGGCGCCGGTCAAAGGAATCCCGCCGAATATATCGACATGAGCCTGATCGACGAAATCGAGCGGGAAGGATTCGTCAAGAAACTGTACGGAAACTGACCGGTCGGTTCCATTCGTTCAAAACGTTCAGGCCGTTACAACGATAACCGTCGGTTCAAAGTTCAAGGTTCAAAGTTCAAGGTTCAACGTTCAACGTCCCCACTTCCCAACCTTGAACTTTGAACGTTGAACCTTGAACAAGTAATTTACAATTTGTCGCCCCACAGCTTTTTGAGAAAGCCGCTGTCCCGCAGGTCGGTGAAAAAGCGCGGGTCGTAGAAATCCTCCGGCTTGGCGGAAGTGGCCTGGGGCATAGACTTGCTCATCAGTCCGAGGATCAGCTCGATCCCCTTGGGATCGACTTGCAGGGTTCTTTCGACCGCGTGCGATTCGGATTCGATGGCGTAGGCATTGACTTCTCGGTCCTCGACCTTGGTGTATTTAGCAACGATCTGATTTGTGCCTTCCCTGTTGGTCAGAAAATAGTGCATCGCCTCGGCGTAGGCGCGCGTGAACTTCATCAACTCCGGTTGTTTGCGCTCCACCGTATTGCGCGCGGAGAGGAGCACGGTCGCCGCGAAAGGAATCTTCATCGCCGTGATATCGAGGATCACCTTGAAGCCGAATCGCTGGGCGAAAAGATCGTGGGGTGCGGACGTGGTGATGGCGTCGACCGTCCCGGATTTGAGCGCGGCAACGCCCTGGCCGATGGTGCCGAGCTGAATGTAGTTGAGATCTTTTAGCGGATCGATCTGGAAACGGGAGAGGGCGGATTGCGAGAACATGTCCGGGTTCGAGCCGATGCGGTCGATGCCGAGCCGCTTGCCCCTGAGATCCTGAACGCTGGCGATTTCCTTCTTTCCGACGATCGCTCCCGTCATGCGGTTCTTGGTTTGCCCGATCATGACCAAATTCTTGGCTCCACCGGCGATCGCCCGGATCGGCGCAAAGCCGCCGATCACTCCTACGTCGACTTCACCGGAAAGTATCGCGGTCGTCCCCAGCGGTCCGGAAGCGATAAAGACGAGCCTGACGTCCAGCCCCTGCTTCTTGAAGAACCCCGCTTCCTTGGCGATCCACATGGGCGCCATGGAAACCACCGGCGCGGTGTAGAACGCAGTGATCGTCTGGGTCTGGCCCCGGCTCGGTTTGGCCGGAGCGATGGATGCGAGAAAGGCGATGGCGCATAACACGAACGCTTTACGGAGAGTTGCCATGATGATCTCCTCCTTACGACGGGGAACCTTTGAACGCGTTCCGTCATCGGGCTGCGGCAGCCCAGATCAAACGGGGCGGATTATAGCACGAGAACGGATGCCGGCAATGAAAATATTGACAGGCATAGTTGCAGGTGATAGGCGTGCGGCAACCTAACGGTGCCGGGACGATCGTCGAACCCGCCCGACAGGAGGGTAAAATATGAAGTCCTTTTTGTCTCTCACGAGGAAATCCGTGTTCTTGATTCTGTGCATCGTCGTTCTTCTCGCGGCGAACTCGAGTCATGCGGCGGAAGGGCTGCAAAAGCTCCGGGTTGCCTACGCGGCGATCACGGCGGCCTTCTCGATCCCCTGGATTGCCAAGGAAGCAGGGCTATACCAGCGCCACGGATTGGACGTCGAGCTGATCTATATCGCCAGCGGGCCGCGGGCGATTCAGACCATGGTCGGCGGCGGCATCGACATTGCGGCGTTTGGAGGTGCGGCCGCCATCGACGCACGGCTTGCCGGGGCGGACACAGTGTATGTCGCGATCCCGGTGAATCGCCTGATTTTTTTCACGGTGGTCGCGCCGCAAATCAAGGCGGTTGAGGATTTGCGCGGAAAAGTCGTCGGCGCGACGCGCATCGGCACGCTCACGGATTACTTTACTCGCGTTTACCTGCGTCAATCCGGGCTCGTGCCGGACCGCGATGTGACCATCCGCGGCACCGGCGGATTGCCTGAGACGCTGGCCGCGCTCAAGGCGGGGCAAATTCAAGCCGGGACTTTCGGCTTTCCCGCCGTGCTCCATGCGCAAGCTGCGGGCTTCCGTGTCCTAGTGGACTACGCCACCCTTGGATATCGTTATCCGCTTTCGACCGTAGCGGTGACCCAAAGCATGATTCGCTCTCGCGAGTCGGCGGTGCGCGGTTTTCTCGCGGCATATGTCGAAGGCATTCATCGTTTCCGTACGGACCCCGCCTTTGCGATGAACGTCATTGGAAAATACACCCAGACCACCGATCGGAAGATGCTCGAGGAGACCTACAAGGTTTACGCCCCAGCCTTCGAGCGGGCGCCCTATCCGGACCCTGAGGATCTCAAGCTTGCCATCGACCAGGTCAGTGAATTGAATCCGCGCGCCCGCGGCGCCGATCCGCGCGACTTCGTCGACCCGCGCTTCATCCGCGATATCGAGGCGAGCGGTCTCATCAAGCGGCTGTACAGCGAGCAGAAATAACCGAGTAGGGGCAAGGCATGCCTTGCCCCTACTACTGTCCCGTGCGCATTAACGTTCTTGGCGCCGGCCCGGCCGGCCTGTTGTTTTCGCTGCTGATTAAGCGGCGCTTCCCGGCTTGGAGCGTGCAGATCTTCGAGCAGAACCCGCCCGACGCGACTTTCGGATTCGGCGTGGTGTTCTCCCGGGGCGCGCTTGAGTTTCTCGAGCGCGACGTGCCGGATTTTCACGAGCAGCTCGTCCCCCGCCTTGAATCCTGGCCGATCCAACGCATCGTCCATCGCGACGAGCGGGTGGACATCGACGGCAACGGTTTTTCTGCCATCGGGCGGTTACAGCTTAATCAATTTCTCCAGGAACTTTGCGGCGCCGCGGGCGTGAGCATCGACTACGAGCGCCCCATCGAGTCGCTGAACGATCTGCCAAGCTGCGATCTTCTCGTCGGCGCCGACGGCTTGAACTCTTTGGTGCGCCGCGCCTTGGAAAAGGAATTCGCGCCGCAGGTCGATTGGCTCACCAACCGCTTCGCGTGGTACGGCACGCGGCAACTCTTCAACTGCTTGACCTTGACCTTTCGCGCCAACGAACATGGCACCTTCGTCGCGCACCACTATCGTCACAGTCAGACGATGAGCACTTTCATCGTCGAGTGCGACGCCGCAACCTGGAGCCGTGCCGCGCTCGACCGCATGTCCGACGAAGAAAGCTGCGCCTACTGCGAGCGGGTTTTCGCGCCGGATCTGGGCGGGCACTCACTGGTTTCGAATAAATCGGTCTGGCGGCAGTTTCCGCTGCTTACCAACCGGCGCTGGTCGGTTGGCCATAAGGTGCTTATCGGCGACGCGCTGCGCACGGTGCATTTTTCCATCGGCTCGGGGACGCGCCTCGCCTTCGAGGATGCCATCGCGCTTGACCGCGCGTTCGCGGAAGCCGGCGCGGACGTGCCAAGTGTGCTGGCGGCGTTCAAGCGCGAGCGCCGGCCGGTGGTCGAAAAACTTCTCGCCGCCGCCAATGCCAGCTCCTTCTGGTACGAGCGCATGCCGGCAAAAATGGCCTTGAAGCCCTGGGAGATTGCTTACGATTATATGACGCGCAGCGGGCGCATGACCGATGAGCGGTTGCGCGAACTCTCGCCCAAGTTCATGGCGCGAGTGGACGCGGAACGAAGCGGTGTTTGGTAGCCCACGGCGCTCCGACACAGTCAACGAACTTCGGCTGCTAAAGAGACCAGAATCCCTTGATTCGTCATCCGCCATCAAATATATTCGCGCGAACCTTGCCGGCTCTACGCCTCAATCGATTCGCACTCGCCGATCATCGACGCAAGGCCCCATGGTGAACCGCAATGTTTGACGCTTTGATCGACGGACTGTGGCTGGTTTTGCAGTGGAAGGCCTTCAGCCTGATGATGGTCGGCATGCTCCTCGGCTTCGCCGTGGGCCTCCTGCCCGGCATCGGCGGCGCGGCGACCCTCGCGCTCATGCTGCCGTTTATCTTCAAGATGGCGCCGGCGGAGGCGTTTGCGTTTTTGCTTGGCATGCACGCCGTCGCCGCCACCACCGGCGACATCACCTCGATTCTCTTCGGGGTTCCGGGCGAAGCGATTTCGGCGGCCACCGTCGTCGATGGCTACCCGATGACCAAACGGGGCGAGGCCGGCCGCGCCCTTGGCGCGGCGCTGACGAGCTCTTTGCTTGGCGCGCTGATCGGCGCCGGGGCGCTCGCGCTGGCGATTCCAGTGGTCCGCCCGCTGGTTCTCACCTTCGCATCTCCGGAGCTGTTCATGCTCGCGATCATCGGCATTTCCTGCATCACGTCGCTCAGCGGAGCCGGCGCGCGCGGCCAGATCAAAGGTTTTGCCATGGGTCTTTTGGGGTTGCTTCTATCCACCATCGGCCAGGAGCGCCAGTCTGGTTCCCTGCGCTTCGACATGGGCATGATGTATCTCTGGGACGGCCTCGATTTCGTCCCGGTATTGGTCGGCATCTTCGCGATCCCTGAGATCGTCGACCTGGCGATTCGCGGCACGGCTATCGCAGGAGAAAGACAGCCGGAAAATCTGAAAGCCGGTGTCATGGAAGGCGTCAAAGACACCTTTCGCCACTACTGGTTGGTTTTTCGTTGCTCGATCATCGGGGTTTTCGTCGGCATCCTGCCGGGCGCGGGCGGCGGCGTGGCGCAGTGGATGGCCTACGCTCACGCGGTGCAGAGCGCCAAAAACACCAAGGATCGCGAAGGTTTCGGCAAGGGGGACATCCGCGGCGTCTTGGGTCCGGGCGCCGCAAACAACTCGAAAGAAGGCGGCGAGTTGATCCCAACCATCGCCTTCGGCGTGCCGGGCAGCGGCGCGATGGCGATTCTGCTCGGTGGCTTTTTGATCATGGGAATCATACCCGGCCCCGATATGCTGACCAAACATCTGGCCATCACCTTCTCGATGGTTTGGACGCTGGTGATCGCCAACATCATCACCGTGGTACTGTGTCTTCTCGTGCTCGATCAACTGGCGAAGATCACCTACGTGCGCGGCGGCTTGATCATCCCCTTCGTGCTGTTGCTCGTCTTCGTGGGAAGTTACACCGCCAACGGGCAGATCGCCGACTTGATCGTGACTTTTATATTCGGCCTGCTCAGCTATTTCATGGTGCTCTACGGCTGGCCCCGCCCGCCCTTCGTCCTGGGTTTCGTGTTGGGGAAAGTGATCGAGACTTATCTGTTCATTTCCGTATCCCGTTACGGTTTCACCTGGCTGCGGCACCCGGTTGTCATTACTCTGATCGTGCTCATGGTGATCATCATCGCCTATCCCTATATCCAGCAGCGCCGTGATCGCCTGCGGAGCCTGGCCAATGCATAAAGGCCGCGTTCTCTTTTGCGTCTTCTTGATCGCCGTCGCCGCTTACGCGGTGTGGGCGGCGGTCGGTTGGACCTTCAAAGCGAAACTCTTTCCGCTGACGGTAAGCATTCCTCTCATCGTTCTCGCGGCGATTCAGCTCGTGGCGGAAATTTTCGGCAAGGCGGACACCGGTGAAGGGCAGGCGGTGGATCTTGAATTTGCGAGCGACGTGGCGCCAGAGCTGGCGCGGCGCCGGGCCATAAGAGCGTTTCTCTGGGTCGGGGGCTTTATCCTGCTCGTTTACCTGCTGGGCTTTCCTTGGGCCGTTCCCATCTTCGTTTTTTCCTATCTCCACCTGCAGAGCCGGATCGGGCTGCCGGTCTCGGCCGCGCTGACAGCGGCGACCTGGCTATTTTTTTACGGCATCTTTCAACGGCTTCTCCATTTGCCCTTTGAAGATGGACTGATCCAAACTTGGCTCGGCGTGTGAGCTCATTCGTATCAGTCAATTTTATACCCCAGCTCCCTGGCCACTTCCCGGGCGAGGCGCGCGTCGGCGATTTCCTCAAAGGCAACTTTTCTTCCGGCGAACTGGCCCAACATCTGCAGCGCCTTGACGATCTGTTCCATGCCCTCGCGGGTGGGGACACCGCTGCCGCTGGCTGTCTTGCGGTAATCTTCAAAGCTGTCCTCCGCCGTTTGGCGGTCGACCTTGATCGCGCGCATGATGAAATCGACGCTCTTTTCCTTGGACTGAAGAATCATTCGCCGCGCAACTTGCATGGAGCGCATAACCCGCTTTAATTCGGCCGGGCGATTCTGGATCGATGCATGGGACGCCGTCAGACCGCCGACCGGCATCGGCGCATGGGCGCCGACATCGAGCAGGTCGCGAAACCCTTTTCGCTTCGCGAAGTATAAGTAGGGCGGATTGAGGTTCGCCGCCTCGATGCTTCCGCTTTCCAGGCCGCTCATCAGTTGCGCGGCGCCCAGCCCGATGATGACGAAATCTTTCGGCTGTTCGCCCGCGGCCTCCAGACCGATTCGCATCACGACTTCGGAGGTTCCTCCCAACCCGGTGACCGCGATCCGCTTGCCGCGCAGCTCTTTCAACGATTTGAACTCCGGCCGGGCGATAATTGAATAGATGAGTTGCTCGGAGGCGAACCAGACGGCCTTGGACGGCAATCCGCGCAGAGTGGCTGCCACCGAGTTGGGGCCGACGCCGGCCACGTAGTGAATATCGCCGCTGGCCAAGGCGGCATTGGCCGCCTGGGACCGCATTTGAATGCTTTCGACTTCGAGACCGTTTTGCTCGAAGACCCTCCACTGCCGCGCGGCGAAGAGGGCGAGATTGGCGATGGACACATTCGGATAGGAGATTCGAATTTTCGCTCTACTCTCTTGCGCGAGCGCCGGACGCGCCAAGACGGCGGCAAGAACGATTACGCCGAACCTGAACGCCTCAACCAAGCAACGACCGCCAAATTTTCCTTTCATCGGACCTCCGCTGTTGTGCCCTCTCGCGCTTTACGCGTCACGGATGATGCTCAGACTTGAATGGTCCCTTCCTCCTTACTCCTGACTCCTCACCCCTTACTTTCTGCCTTTGTCACGCGGCGACGATGCGGTTTGCAAGCCTGCCGATTTGCGGCGATGAGAGCTCGACCCCATCGCCGATCTTGAGGAAAAGATTCGGCGCCTTTGCGCCTTCGGTTTGCCGGCGTGACATGTCGGCGGCCGTTCCCGCCGAAGTTCCGCCGGCGATGACATCGCCGGGCACGAAAGTGAAATCCTGTGAAAGATATTCGAGCACCTCGCCGAACGGCCAGATCATCTCGCTGGTGTTATAGCTCTGGCGTACCTCACCGTTGACGCGGGTCTCAACGTCGATATTGCGATGGTCAAGCTCGCCGACGACGATACAAGGACCCATCGAGGCCGAGCCGTCAAAGTTCTTCGCCAAATTGTAGCTGATCGGTCGTCCTTGCGGTCCGCTCGAACCCCCGTCACGGATGCTCCAGTCGTGGAACAGCATAACGCCCCAAACGTACTCGTCAATCCTATCGGCAGGAATGTTCTTGCCGCGCTTGCCGATCACGATCGCAACTTCGCCCTCATAATCGAACCGCTTGGTGCGGTTCGGATACGGAATTTCCTCATCTGGCCCGGCGACTTCATGGGGGTTTTTCCAAAAACCCCACTGGCCTTCGTCTCTGGCCATCCGCGTGATCTGAGCGAGATCGCCGGTGACCGCTGGACGTCCGGCCCACATGCCGACGAGGTGCGCAGCATAATTGCCGCCGACACAAGCGATGCGCCGCTCGGGCCATGGCGCGTGAAATTTCACCCTGTTGGCGTCATGGACGATGGCAACAAGTCCGACTCCGGATTCGATGACGTGTTGGATCGCTCGGTCCGCATCCTCAAGCGCCGCTGCGCCCAGCCCGATGAAACCTTCCAGCCGCGGAGGAATTCTCTCGTCGGCGTGCGCTTGCGCGTTGGTATCACCGCGCTGCTCGCGCAGATAGCTCGCCAAGGCGCGATTCAAGTCGATAATCTTGTCGCCCCGCCATGCGCCGATGCGGCGCTCCGGACCGAATACCACGATCTTCATGTCTTTCCTCCTGTCGTTGCTACGCTCCTCTCACTTCGCCTGTATCGGTCACGGCTCGATCGGATCAAGATCCCTCTCTTCGTTCGGGATGACAGGTCACTAAACTGTCATTCCGACCAAAGCGAGGAATCTTTCCCTGCGCGGGGTTCCCGCAGTTCTTTTGTCGCCTCGATGTCTAACTCGAATCGCCGCCCTTGCTGACGAATCACCACGCCGTAATCGCGCCGCGCCGCGTCAAGCGAAACATATCCCGAACGCACGTCGGCGAGAGCCTTTTGTGGATCGCGCTCCAACGGATTCCAAAATCCGCCGCCGCCACCCACTTCCACCAGGAAGCCGTCGCCCGCTTCGAGCACGATGTGCCCCGGAGTTTTGCCTGTCGGTAACTTTTGCGCCGATCCGTCTTTGCGCAAGACGCTGAAGCGGTTTGGCATTGCGGCCTTGCCGCCGTGCAGCCCCCAGGGCGCGCAGATCGTGCGCTCCATGGCGGATTGTACGCTGCCGGGGGAGCGCAAGCGGACTTCCTGAGCCACGCCCAGCCCGCCGCGAAATTTTCCAGCGCCACCGGAGTCCTGCCGCAATTTTCGGCACACGATGAATATCGGTCCCTTGCCCTCGCCAGCTTCCACCGGCGTATTGTGCGTGTCGCCGTCGTTGATGCAAAAAGTCGCGTTCTGGCCGTCGCGATCGTTCAGCGCGCCCCAACCGCCGCCGGAGAGAATCGATGGAAAATGAAACGCACGGCCGGTCTTGGGATCGAGGCCGAAGGTACGGGGCGCCGCCAGGTCCGCATGTTGCCCTGCCATCACATTGTCGGGGCAAGCCGGAGCCAGCGCCTTGAAGATCGTGTCCGCCACCGTCATCGGCACGGTCATCCAGGTGCGCACCGGCGCCGGTTTGGTCGCGCTCACGACGCGGCCCGGCGGCAAAATAATTTTCAGCGGGCGGAACGAGCCTTCGTTGATCGGCAACAGCAGCGGCGTGGTTAAAAATTTGAACGCGACCTCAGACGCCGAACGGCCCGCGGTCGAGCCCGAATTATACGGTCCCGCGACCTGTGGGCTCACGCCGCTTAGATCGACGGTCATCTCCTCGCCGCGCACTTTGACTCGGACCTTGATCGGGATATGCCTGCCGAGATTGACGCCGTCGTCGTCCATGAACGATTCCGCTTCATAAATCCCGTCGGGAATTTTCTTGACCGCCGCCCGCGCCAATTTCTCACTCTGGTCGAAGATCAGCTTGACACTTTCCTTAAACGTCTCCGCGCCGTAGCGTTTGAGCAGTTGCGTCAGCCGCCGCTCGCCCGTGCGCACCGCCGCGATCTGGGCGCGGAAGTCGCCCATGGCGAATTCTGGCAGGCGGCAGTTGGTACGAATGATCGCCGTCAACTCGGGGTCCTGCTTGCCGGCTTTGAAAATTTTCACGAACGGCATCTGCAAGCCTTCCGAAAACACGTCCCGCGTGACCGCGCCGAGCACGCCGCCGACGTCCTGCCAGTGACCCATCGACGACGAGAAAGCGATCAGCTCGCCGTCGTGGAAAATCGGCAGCGTGAAAATCATATGGTTGAGATGGCTGCCCATCACTTGCGGATCGTTGGTGAGGAGGATGTCGCCCGGCTCAATATTCTCCTTGCCCCAATGGCGGAGCTTCGCCCTGATCGCGTCCGACAGCCCGCGGATGAACATCGGCAGGCCGAGACCGATGGAGATCGTGTTGCCCTCGGCGTCGAACAGGCCGACGGTGAAGTCCTCGGCCTCATAAATGATCATGTTGTAGGCCGTGCGCATGAGATTGGTCTTCATCTCATCGGTGATCGCCACCACCGTGCTGCGAATCACCTCTGCGGTGAAGGCATCGACGGTGGTTCGATCGCGCCTCTGTGCTACGTTCATAGAGATACTCAGAGCATTACGTATCAAACTCAAGTCCTGAGTAACGAGTCCTGAGTGCTGAGATCCGGACCTCTTAACTCAGGACTCAGCACTGTCATCTTATGACCTTGTCCGCCTTCATCAGCGTCCACTGCGGAATCGTCAGGCCGATCTCTTTGGCCGTCTTCAGATTGATGACCAGCATGATCTTGTCGACCCCTTCCACCGGAAGATCCTGGGGTTTGACACCCGTTAGAACGCGCTGGACGTACTTCGCCGACAGGCGGCCCATTTCAGAGAGGCTCACGGCATAGCTGGCGAGGCCGCCCTTGGCGACATGACTTAGGAAGTCGAACATAGTCGGCAATTTTTTGACCTTTGCCGTGTCGATGATCAATTGGGCTTCGTTACCCGCAATCGGATCCGACACTGCAAGGTAAGCATCCACTTCTCCGGCCCTAAGCTCTCGCACGCTCGCCTGAAGCTCCTTAGCGGAAGCGACATGCCGCTCGATAAGCTGAAGTCCCATCTGTCGAGCAGCTTCGCGCGCCAACTTGGAGGATTCGATGCCAGTAGGACGGCTTGGATCGTAGAATGTCACCACCCGGCGGAGCTTCGGGGCCATTTCCTTCAGAATCTCCAGTCGCTTCCCAGTTAGATCGGTGATCCGGGAATAGACACCCGTAAGTCTTCCCCCCGGATTTGCGAAGCTATCTACGAGCCCGAGAACAACCGGGTCGGTTCCGGCGCAGAAAACGATCGGGATCTCTGCCGTCGCCCGTCTTGCTGCGATGGTACTGTTAGTGGAAGTCGTATAAATGAGGTTAACTTTTTCTTGTTCGAATTTCTTTGCCGCCTCCTGCGCCGCCTTCGCATCGCCCTTCCAGTCTCGGATTGCAAGGTTAACTTGTTTCCCCTCTTCGAGTCCCAACTGTTTGAGACCGACCCGGAGCCCGTCAATGATTTCGTACCACGCTTCGCCTGGAAGTAGGACACCAACACGGTAGACCTTCAGCTGCTGCGCGTGGGCGAGAGACGTAGTAGTCAGAAAAAAAGTCGCCAGTCGCCGGATGGCGGTTCTTCTATCCATTTTGCCTCCAACGTAGAGGGTCGGTTCGCCTCGGTAATGCAGTCGGTAATGGGGTCAGAGTCATTTTCGAGATTGTGCTGAAAAAATCACTCTGACCCCTTACTCGCTGCTTACTCGCGCGAAGCCGCCAAGCTCGCCAAGTTGCCATTTCGACCGAAGGGAGAAATCTTTCTTAGATCCCTCGCATTCGCTCGGGATGACGGGCCTCGGCCCATCACCTTAGCGCCTTTGCGTCTTTGCGGGAGACACTCCGAGTTAGCTTCGGCTTCGCCGCAGCTCTTTCGTCGCCGTCGCGTCAAGCTCGAAACGGCGCCCTTGCTGGTGAATCACCACGCCATAGTCGCGCCTGGCGGCTTCCATCGACACGTAACCCGAACGCACGTCGGCGAGCACTTTTTCCGGCGGGCGCTCCCGCGGACTTCCGAATCCGCCGCCGCCGCCGGTTTCAACCGTAAAGCCGTCGCCTTTATCAATCTCGGTCGAGTTGATCTTGCCCGTGGGGAAGCGATCGATCTTGCCGTTTTCGCGCGTGATAAAAATCCGGTTGGCCCGCGCATCCTTGCCGCCGTGCAAGCCCCATGGCGCGCAGATCGTGCGCTCGACATGCGCGTGGATCGTTGCCGGCCGGCGCATGCGCACCTCGTTCGACACCCCCAGGCCGCCGCGAAAATTTCCCGCGCCGCCGGAGTCCTGGCGCAGCGCGCGGTGCTCGACGATGATCGGATTTTTCGCTTCAGTGGCTTCCACCGGCGCGTTGTGCGTGTCGCCGTCGTTGAGACAGACCGTCGCGTTCATGCCGTCCTCGTCATGCTTCGCGCCCCAACCGCCGCCCGGATGGCCGATATGCGACCAGAAAAAACGTCCGGTTTCGGGATCGAAGCCATGGGGGTTGACCGTGCAGAGATCGGCGTAATGACCGGCGATGGTGCGCTCGGGACAAGCGCGAGCCAATGCTCGAAAGAGCGTGTCGCAAACGGTCATCGGCACGGTCATCCAAACCCGCACCGGCGCCGGCTTGGTCGCGCTCACGACACGGCCCGGCGGCAGTATGATTCTCAGCGGCCTGAACGACCCCTCGTTGATCGGCAACAGCAGCGGTGCGGTGACGCATTTGAAAACGACCTCGGCGGCGGAGCGGCCGGCGGTGGGTCCGGAATTATAGTATCCCGCCACCTGCGGGCTGACCCCGCTCAAGTCGATGGTCATCTCGTCGCCGCGCACCTCGACGCGGACCTTGATCGGAATATGTTTGCCGAGATTGACGCCGTCGTCGTCCATGAACGACTCGGCCTCGTAAACGCCGTCCGGGATCTGGCGCACCGCGGCGCGCGCCAGCTTCTCGCTCTGCTCGTATACCAGCCGGATGCTCTCTTTGAAAGCCTGATTGCCGTAGCGTTTGAGCAGTTGCATGAGCCGCCGCTCGCCGGTGCGGATCGAGGCGAGTTGCGCGCGCATGTCTCCCATGGCGCGCTCGGGCACGCGCACGTTGGCCCGGATGATGGAAGTGATCTCGGGGTTTTCCTTGCCGGCTCGGAAGATTTTTACGAACGGAATCTGCAAGCCTTCGGAGAAAATATCTCGGGTCACGCCGCCCAACTGCCCACCGATGTCCTGCCAGTGCGCCATCGAACAGGAAAATGCGATCAGCTCTCCCTCGTTGAAAATTGGCAGCGTAAAAATCAAATGGTTGAGGTGGCTCCCCATGGTGTAACTGTCGTTGGTGAGCAGAATGTCGCCTGGCTCGATGTTTTCCTTGCCCCAGAAAGCGATCTTCGATTTGATCGAATCCGACAGCCCGCGAATGAACATCGGCAAGCCGAGCCCGATCGAGATCGTATTGCCGCCGGCGTCGAACAAGCCCACCGTGAAATCTTCGGCTTCATAGATGATCGTGTGGTACGCCGTGCGCATCAGGTTGGTCTTCATCTCGCCGGTGATGGCGACCACGGCGCTGCGGATGACTTCGGCGGTGAAGGCGTCGACTGTCCTCGCTGCGCTCGGAATCTCGGATTGCATCGATCCCTCTGTTCAAGGTTCCAGGTTCAATGTTCAAGGGGGGGGGGGAGCGGGACGTTGAACCTTGAACGTTGAACTTTGAACCCGGAGGCGCAAAGGCCACAAGGGAAAGAGCACATGGTTACAGACTTCCTCCCAACTGCATCACCAGATGTCCGTACTCATTCACCGTCACCGTGTCACCCGGTTCCACCACTGTCGTCGATGCGACCTCTTCAATGATCGCAGGTCCATCGATCACGTTTCCCTGCAAGAGTTTGGCGCGATCATACACCGTCGCTTCCAGCGCCCCCGAACCTTCAAAGATCACCGAGCGCGTGCCGCGCCGCGACGCGGCCGGCGGCGTCGCCCCGCCTTGCGGAATTGTCGGCAATTGCGGCTTGCCGAGACGTCCGATCGCCGAGACACGCAAGCTCACGATATCGGCGGATTCCTCCGGCGCACTGTGGCTGTAGCGCAGCTCGTGAGCCAGGTCGAAGAGCCGCTTGATTCCAGCGCGCGCGCTTTCATCTCCCACGTTGGCCGGTATGCGCACCGCCACCGCATGCTCCTGGCCGACGTAGCGCATGTCGGCGGCGCGCTCGAATACGATCCGGTCTGTAGAAATGCCGGACTCTTCGAGAGCGCGGCGGCCTTCGGCTTCGAGCTTTTTGAATTGGTCCTCCAGCTCGAGCATCTCCAAATCGTCCATGCGCGCAAACAACGTCTGCACGGTGTCGCGCCGCAGATCCGCCATCAGCATGCCAAGCGCGGAGAAGTGGCCCGGCGCATGCGGAATAATGATTTTGGAGATGGAAAGTTCCTTGGCGACTGAGGCCGCGTGTAGCGGCCCGCCGCCGCCGTAGGCGACCAGCGTGAAATCGCGGGGATCGAGTCCGCGCTCCAGCGTCACGTGGCGCACCGCGTTGGCCATCGCGGAAGTTGCCACCTGAAGCATCCCCGCGGCCGCGCGCTCAATATTCACATTCAAAGGTTGCGCCAGGCGTTCGCGTAGCGCTGCCTCCGCCGCGCTCGGGTCGAGACGCATTTCCCCGCCGAGAAAGCGCTCCGGCGAAAGACGGCCGAGGATCACGTTGGCGTCGGTCACCGTCGGCTCGGTTCCACCCCGGCCGTAACTCGCCGGGCCGGGCTCGGCGCCGGCGCTGCGCGGGCCGACGTGCAAGCCCCCGCCCTCGTCAAGCCAGGCGATGCTGCCGCCGCCGGTGCCGACTTCGACGATGTCGAGCACGGGGATGCGGATCGCTAGCCCTTCGTTATAGCCGCCGATAAAATAATCGGGTGAAAGACTCGGCACGCCGCGCCGAATAACGCTGGCCTTGGCCGTCGTACCGCCCATGTCGAAGGCGATGGCGGCTTCGAGGTCGAGCAGCTCGCAGAGCGCCATGGTGCCGACGACGCCGCCGGCGGGCCCGGACTCCATCATTTGAATGCACTGGCGGCGCGCCAGCTCGACATCGGACAGGCCCCCGTTGGATTGCATGATCAGCAGGCTGCCGCCGAACCTATTTTCGCGCACGCGCCGTTCGAGATCGCCGAGATATTGGCTCACTTTGGGTCCGACGTAAGCGTTGGCGGCCACCGTGGAGGTGCGCTCGTACTCGCGGTATTCACGCGAAAGCTCGTGGGAAGCGCTGATAAATAATTTTGGATCGCTCTCGCGCAGGATTTCGCACATGCGGATCTCATGCTCGGGCGCGCGGTAGGAATGGAGAAACAGCACGGCGACCGCTTCGAAGCCCTCTTCCTTGATAATGCGCGCCACATCGCGCGCTTCGTTTTCATCGAACGGCGTGCGCACCGAACCGTCGGCCAGCATCCGCTCGGCGACTTCGAAGATGTCCTCCCGCGGCACCAGCGGCCGGTGCTTGCGGAAACGCGGGTTGAAAGATTCGGGCCGGTTGATGCGGCCAATCTCGTAAACGTCGCGAAATCCCTGGGTCGTCACCAGCGCGGTCTTGGCGCCCTTGCGCTCGATGATCGCATTGACCACGATGGTCGAGCCGTGAATCAGCGTCGCAACCCGATCCAGCGGCACCGCCGCCTTGGTAAGACCATCTTGAACACCGCGCGCCAGCTCGGCTGGCGTCGACAGCGCTTTCGCCAACGCCAGCGATCCCTTCACCTCGTCGAAAACCACCACGTCCGTGAACGTGCCACCGATATCAACCGCTACGCGCAATTCATTGCCCCCCTTTGCATTCCGCCCCTCGCCACGGGTTCAAAACGTTCCAGACGTTCAAGACGTTTGGATCAAAACCCGGTACGTGCATGGCTCGTCGACCAACTTGAACGCTTCAGACGATTTGAACGTTTTGAACGCTTTGAACTATTTGAACGCGCGGCATCTGCCGCGCTATCCGCACCGGTGATTCGCGAGATACTCCCCCAACCACTTGTTCCAGGCATCGTCGATCTTGCGAATCGCGCTCAGTTGCGGGTCCGCGCCGTCGATGCTTTCGACCAGCGCTACCACTCTGAGGTCGACTCCGGCCAGGTGCGGATCGGCGCAGAAGTTATCGCGGATCATTACGATGCCTTCGGTTTCAAGCGCGGCGATCGCCCGCTCGATCTCTTCCCTGACGAAGCTACTTCGCTCCAACGACGCGAACACTTCCGTGGTGAACCGCGCTTTTTTCCCACGGCTGCGCAGCAACTCTATGACCGCCATTTTGGCGTCAGCAAGACTCGCGTTCGTTTGCTCGTCCACGCCGCGTTCCCCTCTTGCTCATATCTCCTCCCCCTCGACGGGGGAGGATAAAGGTGGGGGTGAGTAGGGGCGACCGGCCGGTCGCCCCTACAATCGCACCCCCATCCTGGCCTTCCCCCGTCGAGGGGGAAGGAATTCGAATCCTTGCCAGCCGAACACATCCCCGACTGAGCTACTATTGAATCTTATATCCAAGTTCCCTCGCAACTTCCTTAGCAATCCGATCGTCGGCGACTTCGTCAAACGCGACTTTTCGATCCGTGAATTGGCCGGCAGCCTGAAGGGACTTGACGATCTGGTCCATGCCGTCATGGGTCGGCACGCCGCTGCCGCTCACCGTCTTTCGATAAACCGTGTAGGTATCTTCAGCGACGTCCCGACTCAGCTTTAGAAAACTGGATGTCAAGGCAACACTCTTCTCTCTGGATTTGAGAATCTCTTGTTTCGCCCCTTGCAAGGACTTGATCATCCTTTTGACCTCGTCAGCCCGGCTGCGCAGGGCCGAAACCATGACCGTAAGGCCGCCGAGAGGCATCTTCACGCGCGAGCCGACGTCGAGCACGTCTCTGAATCCTCTCTTTTTGGCAAAGTACAGCGCCGGAGGACTCAACAGCGCCGCCTCGATAGTGCCGGCCTCCAGCGCCGGCAATTGCTGCGAACCGCCCAGGCCGATGTAGATGAAATTTTTTGGGTTCTCCCCGACGGACTCAAGAGCATTATGCAGCGCAACTTGAGAAGTTCCCCCGAGCCCTGTCAGGCCGATTTTTTTATTTCTGAGGTCCTTCACATTTTGGAATTCGGGACGTGCAATCAACGAGTAGATCAGCTCTTCGGTGGCGAACCAGACGGCCCGCGATGGCATGCCCCTAAGCGTTGCGCTTACCGAAGCAGGGCCGACTCCGGCGACATATTGAACCTCGCCGCTACTCAGCGCAGGGTAGGCGAGCTGCGATCTGATTTGAATGATCTCCGCCTGCAAGCCATTGGCCTCGAAGACCTTCCACTGCAAAGCGGCGATCAACGGCAGGCAGCATATCGTATTGTCCGGGTAAGCGACGCGAATTTTCTTCAGCCCCTCCTGCGCCGCCAAGGGCCGGGTGCAGAACAGAATTCCCATCAGCGCCACTGACGCGCGAAACGTTCTTCGACTCGGCATGGGTCTCCCTCCTTATTTAAGCGCCCGTCATCTCTCGCCCCGCATTTAGAACTTGCCCTCATCTTTGAGCTTGCGCGCGATTCTTTCGGTTAAATCCTTTTTCGAAACCTTGCCGAACGGCGAGAATGGAAAATCGTCGAGGATTTCCAGGCGCTCGGGCAGCTTATGCTTGGCGATCTCTTCGTTCATGAGAAACGCGACGAGTTCTTGCAGCGTCAATGCCGCGCCCCGGCGCAGGATCACGCAAGCGCACATGCGCTCGCCGAGCACCGGATCAGGCATCGGCACGCAGGCGATGTTCTGCACCGCCGGATGCATGAGAATGAGGTTTTCTATCTCCTCCGCGCTGATCTTTTCGCCGCCGCGGTTGATTAAATCTTTCTTTCGGCCCTCAACCATGTAATTTCCCGACGGATGTCGCCGCATGAGATCGCCGGAGCGGTAAAATCCATCCGTCGTGAACGCCCGAGCGTTGTATTCCGGCACGCCGTAGTAACCACGCAGCGTGTACGGCCCGCGGGCGAGAAACTCGCCGACTTCACCGGGCGCGACCTCGTTGTCGTCGTCGTCCACCAGCCGCACTTCATCGTCGGGGCTGACCGGCCGCCCGACGGTTTCCATTCTGACCTCTTCGGGATCGTCGAACCGGACGAACATCAGCATTCCTTCGGCCATGCCGAAGTTTTCCTGGACCGTGACGCTCGGGATCAATTCTTTCGTTCGCCGACGCACTTCGGGCTGAAGCCGCTGGCCGCCGCTTTGGATCACCTGGAGCGACGACAGATCGAACTTTTGAATCGACGGGTCGTTGATCAAGCGAATCAGCAGCGCGGGAACGACGGCGATATGCGTGACCCGATGGCGCTCGATCAGCGCGAAAACATCTTCGCTGCGCGTAGACTGCGCCAAGACCACCTTGCCGCCGTGCAAAAAATAACCTTGCATGCCGGGGCAAGCGAGCGGCAAGTTGTGCGCCAGCGGCAAAACATTGAGCAGAGTCTGGTCCGGTCCCACACCCGTGACCGCCGCCGCCATTTTGGAATTGTAGATGTAATCGTTATGCGAGCGCGGAATGAGCTTGGGAACGCCTGTGGTACCGCCCGAGAGCTGAAACAGCGCCGGCTCTTCCGGATCGATGACTATGCTCGTCAATTCTTGCGCCGAACGCTGGCTGGGTCGGTCGACCAGCTCGCTCAGAGACAGAAAACCCTTCGGCGCAGCTCCCAAGACGATTCCCAAACGCAAGCTTTTGCTTGAATCGCGGATTCTTCGAACGACATTGCGGTAATCGAAGTCTTTGGTGGTATCCGGCGTCACGCAGGCCACCGCACCCGACAGCTCGACGAACTGGCTCATTTCGCGGAACCGATGCGTCGGCAGGGCCATGATCGGAATGCAGCCGATCTTCTGCAGCGCGAAATGAAGGTAAGCGAACTCGACCACGTTGGGCAACTGAACGACCACGCGATCGAGCGGCCGGAGCCCTGCGTCCAAAAGATTCAGCGCCAACTCCGCCGCGCGCCGGTCAAGCTCGGCATAAGTAATCTGCCGGTCGCGATCGATGATCGCCACCCGTTCCGCGTGACGCGCAAAGAGCTCGTCGAAAGTGTCCCGCAGCGAGCGATCTTCCCAATAACCCTTGGCGCGATAGCGCGCGGCAAACTCCGGTGGAAAACGGACGACTCCGTCAAGCATTCATCTCCTCGCTGCGCTCGTCGCGTTCCAGACGTTCCAATGGTTCCAGCCGCTCCAAACGTTGCGACCACTGTGAACCTTTTTAACCACCAGAACCTCTGTAAACGACTGGAACTACTGGAACGATTGAAACTACTGGAACCAGTGATTCTACGTAGTGGCCGAAAACCCGCCGTCGACGATAATAATCTCGCCGGTGACAAAACGGTTGCTGACGATCAGGCTCATCATACTTTCAGCGACGTCGTCCTCAGTGCAACAGCGCTTGAGCGGCGTGTATTTGGCGCGCCGGACCATCAGGCCGTCATAGTTTTCCGCCAGGGTTCGCTTCATCCACTCGCCCTCAATCCATCCAGGCGCCACCGCGTTGACGCGGATTTCCGGCCCGAGAGCGTTTGCCAGGGTCTTAGTCAGATTCGCCACCGCGGCTTTGCTCGCCGCATAGGGCAGCGGCTGGGCGCTGGGACGCAGGCCGGCGATGCTGCAAGTGTTGACGATGCAGCCGTTGGGCGAGCGTTTCATGAGCGGCGCGGCGGCGCGGGTGACAAGGAATAGTCCGAGCACGTTGACGTTAAAGACGCGGTTCCAATCTTCAACTTTCATACCTTCCAGATTTTTCGGCTCGACGTCCGCCGTCGTACCAGCGTTGTTGATCAAGACATCAAGGCGGCCGAACTCTTTCTCCGCCGCCGCGAGCATGGCGCGCACGCGACCGTCGTCGCTCACATCACAGCGAAAAAGCAAAGTTTTGGCGCCGGCGGCTTGGGCCTGCTGCGCGGTCAGCTTTGCAGCTTCTTCACTGCGGCTGTAATTGATCACCACGTCGTAGCCATGTTTGGCCAGGGCAACCGCGGCGGCGCGGCCAATTCCCGTGGCCGCGCCGGTCACCAGCGCTGCGGGTTTTTCGTTAGCCATCGCCTCTCCTGCTTTCGAGGGAAACTGCTAGGCTAGGTTTAGCAGCCGCACGGCGTTCTCGCGCTCGATCTTCGCCCGGTCACCGCTTGACAGTCCAACCTTGTCGAGCTGCGGAATCGTGTAGCCGAGACCAACTTCCGGCGGCGAGATCGGATAGTCACCGCCAAGGACGATGCGGTCGGCGGTCATGCAGTCGAGCGCGCAGCGAATCGCGGAGGCGTCGGCGGTGTGCGTGTCGACGTAAAACGCCTGGCAGTATTCGGCGACGCGGCGCTGCAAATAGTCGGGCAAAGGTTTGTTCTGCTGCTCGCAAGCGCGGCTCTCGAAAAAATACTGCTGGTCGAAGCGGCCCATGGTGAACGGCAGGAAGCCGCCGAGCTGGCACAGGACGAATTTCACGCCCCACCAGCGGTCGAACACGCCCGCGGTGATCATCTTGACCACGCAGAGCATATCGTCGAGCAGAAAGCCGACGCCGCTGTTGAGATAGCGGTTGTTCAGTCCGAGCGCCTGCTGCCACGATTGCGGCACCTGCCCCGGGTGCACCCACAGCGGCATGTTCCACCTCTTCGCCCGTTCGAAGATCGGCTCGTAAACCGGATCGTCGAGGGCCCGGCCGTCGACATTCGTCGAAAGCGAAATGCCGAACAGGCCCAGCTTCTCCACCGCCCGGTCCAGCTCCCGCAGCGCCGGCTCGCCGCCGAATGGGTCCACCGCCGCCGCCGGCACGAAGCGGGCCGGGGCGACACGGCAGGCCTCGGCGATATAGTCGTTGACGGTCTTCACCACCTCGTCCATCGGCAGTTTCCCCGTCCTGGCCGCAGGCACAAGCAAGTTGCCGTAGTTGATGACTTCCTTTTCAACTCCGAACTTGTCCATCAAGGCCAGATGGCGCTCCAGCGAGTTGAAACCCTCGTCGGCGTAAAGGCTCCGGCCCAGGTAAGTCCCGGCGGCCCACTCGCGCAAAACGTCCATGATCGTCTTCGGCAAGCAATGCGCATGGCAGTCGATTAAACCCATATTTACTCCCCGCTTTATCTTTTCTATTCAACTTCCCAGCGAGCATAGCTAACACCGCGCGCTCTTTTATGTCAACCAATCTCAGCGCAGCCGTGACACCACCAGAACCAATAGCGCGCCGGCGAACATACCCATGACCGGTCTTTTGGTTTTATAGGCAATGAAAATCGTTACGGCCAAGGCCAGCCCACGATAGGGAGCCGCTTCGGCGTCGAAGCGCGTGCCGGTCATGAAGAGCGTGATCGAAACGATGCTGCAAATGAAAGCGTAGGAGAGATAGCGCAGCAAACGGTCCCACGCATCGGGAAATTGTCGCCCGACAAAAAACAGTTGCGGCAGTGCGCGCACGGCAAAGGCCATCAGCCCCATGATCAGAATAATTTCGACGCGGGTCATTTCCGTGCTTTTAAACCCCACCCCAGAGTCGCCACCAGGACCGCGGTGATCAACCAGCCCCATCCGGGGCTAATCAGCGCGCCGGGAACCGCCGCAAGCAAACTCGCCAGACAAACGAGCGCCACCACCCGATCGCGCATTTCAACGGCCAGCAGGCCGGCGAAGTAGCCGGGCAGGATGAACTTGAGCGCCTCCTCAAACCCCGGCGGGAAGCCGAGCGCCACACCGTAACCGATTCCCGTGCCGGCAATCCAAACGAGTAAACTGGTCGCGCCGACGCCGACGAAGAAAGCGAGATTCCTATCACCTTCGACGGATTGTATTTTGTTAGTATTCGATTCCCGTTCTTTCTCGAACTGCAGATAGGGCACGATGAAACTACTCGCGCTGACGACATGAGAAGCAAGCGCCAACGGCAAACGCTTCACGCCGCGAAAGAACGGCGCCAGGGTCATGCTCATCGGCAAGAAACGCAGGTTCATTAGAAAGCCGGCGATCAGCACCTGAAGCGCCGACTTGCCCTCCGCCAGCGGCGCGAGCACGGCAAACTGCGCCGGTCCGGAGTAGACCAGAGCGGACATCAGGAGAATCTCTTGCAGCGTCAAGCCGTGGGCCTGCGCGGCAATACCCCAGGCGATAGACGAAGGAACGAAGGCGATCCAGATCGGCACCGCGGCTCTCATCCCCTGGCGGAAACGCGCGCTGAAAAGCATCACCCTCGCTTAGCGGACCGAGAAAGAAAGATCAATGTTGGGCAGCTCTCAGTTCTATGTTCCGAGTTCGAGGTTCCAGGTCTAACCTTGAACCTTGAATTCGGAACCCGGAACTCGCCGCGCCGTGGTTTCCGTCGAAGGGTGAGTAGGGCAAACGGCAAACGGGCAAGTCTGGAGTTGACTAATTCTATACCGTCTCGAAGGTAGACGGGATCAAGTGCGGATACCAAAAACAGTGACAACTATTCAACTTCAGATTTGACCCCTCAGGAGACCCCTCAGGACCCCTCAGCTCTCAGGTAAAGCTCCCGTACGACGACACCTGGACGTGGGTGAAGGCCTCAAAACCAGCCAGAAGAAACAGCGCCCGAAGTAGCTGAGTCCTACATCCCTAGCGGATTCGAGGCTGCGTACCTGGGTTCACTCTGAAACTCAGTCGGATAGAAGGATCTTTCCCTTTCTCCCCTGGGTTTCGGCTTGGCGGATGGCCATCCGGTGGTCGGCGAGGGGATGGACGGCCTCCACGGGGGGACAAAGGAGTCCTTCCCGCTGATGGGCCCAGAGAGTGTCCAGAATGGTGGCGAATCGGGCTGGATCCACGGTGCGCTTCCACATGACGATCATGAAGCCCCGCACGGTGAGCTGGCGGTAGATGATCTGCCCGCCAGGGATCAGCAGGGGTTGGAGGCTCAGCGCGCCGTATACCAGGTGGGTTCCGCCGGGTCGGAGAAGTTTTACGGTTTCCGAGGCCAGGGCTCCACCCACGGCATCCAGACAGCCTGCTGCGCCCTGGGGCTGTAGCAGGGATTTTGCAGCGGAGGCCCAGGCAGGATTCTCAGTGCAAAGGGCTTCGGCGGCCCCCAGGTCCCTCAGATCCTGCAACCGGTCGGGACTCCGGGTGAGGGCCAGGACCGGAAACTTCCGGATTCGGGCCAGATCGAGCACGCAGTGGGCGACGGCGCTGGTAGGGGCGGTGAGCAGGATCCAGTCTGAGGGTCCCGGGGCCAATTCTTCCACTATGGCCAGGGCGGTGAGGGGGTTCACCATGGCCTGGGCTGCGGCCTCATCGGGCACCCCCATAGGGACAGGGAGGCAGTTGGAAGGCTCCGTGACCATCCATTCCCCCCAGGTGCCCTGGGCCTCCCGGAATACGACCCTCTGACCCAACCACTGGTCAGGCACCTCGGGCCCCGTGGCATCCACGGTGCCGAGGCCTTCAAGGCCTGCGGTGGCGGGCAGTTTGGGCAAGCGGCCATAGCGCCCCCGGATCTGAAAGAGGTCCGAAGGGTTGATGGGACGCAAGGACATTCGAACCCGAAGGGTTCCAGGGGTGGGTTCGGGCAGCGGGTTTTCTGCCAGGCCGAGGACCTCGTTGGGTTCTCCAAATTGATGGAATTGCAGAGAGCGCATGGAGGGCCTCCTGGGATTGGATGCAGGAATCGGAATCCCTGATATAATTTCTCGGTTTCCCAGAAATGGCTAACCGCGGCTGTCGCCGCAACCAGCTTGCAAGGTATCGCAGCCGCGCTGAAAATATGAAAAGTAGCTCTTGGGATACTGCGGCGAAACGCTCAACGCGAAAGCCCGGAGAAATTCATGAGGCTCGCGGAGGAAGAAGGGCTCAATCAATTGGGTAATCAACTCAAACCTGGTCCCTCCGGGATCCTCAGCTTTTCTCTGGGCCTCAGCCTTGAGCAGTTCGCTCCGGAGGACCACTGAACCACACTTCAGCAAGCGTGCGGTTGGCGCTTCACGCAGACGAATCCCCTCCTAGCCTTGGCGTATAGAAAATTTAAACACCCTTTTTCGCTGGCGGGACTTGTATCGCCGAACCGGCACGTAGTCAAGCTCAGCCGTGTTTGGTCAAAATTGCGCTATTGACTAAAGAACAGGAAACATTGAAATCGCCTCTGCCTTGTGCAACGCTCAATTTGCTCATGTCCGATCAAGCGGTAAACCTTCTGCGTGAAATTCCTTCGGTAGACCGGCTGCTCAAGCATCCCCGGTGTGAAATACTCTTGACGCGTTATAATCACGACTACGTCACCCAGAAATGCCGCGAAGCGCTGGACCAACTGCGCTCCGAAATAAGACAGGCGCAACCGAGCTCCGGCGATCTGCACGAGGACGCAATCATGGGTCGGGTTGAGGCGCGCATCGCGGCGGAGAGCCGGCCGGGCCATGTTCGGGTGATCAATGCCACCGGCACGATCCTGCACACCAACCTGGGTCGGGCCCTGCTCCCACAAGCGGCCATCGAAGCGATGATCGCGGTGGCCGGCGATCCGATCAATTTGGAATACGATCTCGCCGCCGGCAAACGGGGACGCCGGGAAGAAACGCTGCAGAGTCTGCTCGTCGAGCTTAGCGGCGCGGAAGCGGCGACGGTCGTCAATAATAATGCCGCCGCCGTGCTGCTCGGTCTGAACACGCTGGCGGAGGGCAGAGAAGTGATCGTTTCCCGCGGCGAGCTGATCGAGATCGGCGGCGCGTTTCGGATCCCGGAGATCATGGCCAAGAGCGGCGCGATTCTCCGCGAAGTCGGCAGCACTAACCGGACTCATCCGGCGGACTACGAGAACGCCGTCAACGAAAAGACTGCTTTGCTTTTGAAAGTCCACACCAGCAACTATAAGGTCGTCGGCTTCACCGCGGAGGTCGAGCTCGAGCAACTCGTCGCCATCGGCAAGAAGCACAATGTCCCCGTGATGGAAGATTTGGGCAGCGGCGCGCTGATCGATCTCGGCAAGTACGGCCTGCCCAAGGAGCCTCTCGTCGCTGAGCGGATTCAAGCGGGAGCGGACGTCGTCACCTTCAGCGGCGACAAGATTCTCGGCGGCCCGCAGGCCGGGCTAATGGTCGGAAAGAAAAGCTTGATCGCCAGGATAAACAAGAATCCCATGCAGCGCGCATTGCGCTGCGGCAAGTTGACACTCGCCGCGTTGGAAGCGACCCTGCGGCTCTACCGCCAGGCGCTGGAGATAACTAACGTGATTCCGACGCTGCGCGCATTTACCCGGCCGCTGGAGGAAATTCGCGCGCTGGGCGAATCGGTGTTGCCCAGGCTGCAAACCGCCCTGGGCGGCGACTTTCGCCTGAAGCTGGAAAATTCCACGGCCCAGATCGGCAGCGGCGCCCTGCCGACGGAAGAACTTCCCACGGTCGTGATCGCGGTGGAACATGCGAAACTGAGCGCCGATGCCGTCGCCAAGAAATTTCGCGGCGCCAACCCGCCGATCCTCGGCCGCGTCAATGAGAATCGCTTCCTGCTCGATCTGAGAACGATATTTGCTGCCGATGACGTGATTCCGAAATTTCAGCCGACAGTGAGTTAAGTCCGGTGACCGGAAAATCCGCAATCCAAAATCGGCAATCCAAAATCTAAAATCGAACCATGCCTTACATCATCGGCACCGCCGGCCATATCGATCACGGCAAGACCAGCTTGATCAAAGCCCTCACTGGCCAGGACACCGACCGGTTGAAAGAAGAAAAAGAGCGCGGGATTTCCATCGACCTCGGCTTTGCCCACTTCGACCTGCCGGACGGCACCTCGGCGGGCGTCGTTGACGTTCCCGGTCACGAGCGCTTCATCAAGAACATGCTTGCCGGCGCCCACGGCATCGATCTGGTGCTGTTCACGGTCGCGGCCGACGACGGCGTGATGCCGCAGACCGAAGAGCACCTGGACATCGTCCACCTGCTCGGCGTCAAGATGGCGATCTTCGTTATTACGAAGGCCGATCTCGTTCCGCCGGCGCGCATCGCCGAAGTCGAGGAGGAAATCGAAATCCTCACCCTCGGCACGACGCTGGAAAACTCGCCGACGATCTCGGTCTCATCGGTCACCGGCCAGGGCATCGAGGCGCTCAAGGAACGCATCTCACAGATCCTCAAGAGCGGCGACAAGCCGGCGCCCGGCGGCTATTTTCGCCTGCCCGTCGACCGCGCCTTCGTGCTCCAGGGACATGGGGTGGTAGTCACAGGCACCGCGCTCGCTGGCGAGATCAAGATCGGCGATCAAGTGCGCTGCCTGCCCGGCGATTTGCTCTTTCGCGTGCGCAGTTTGCAGGTCCACGGCCATGCCGTCGAGACCGCCGGCTGGGGCCAGCGGGTCGCCTTGAATCTCGCCGGTCCCGATCGGGCCGCCATCGAACGCGGCCATGTGATCTGCCATGAGAAACTGACGCTCACCTCCGAGCGCTTCGACGCCTTCCTCGAAGTGCGCCCGGCGGCCGCCAAAGGCATCAAAAACCACCAGCGCGTGCGCGTTCACCTGGGCGCGGCGGAACGGTTGGCCAAGATCATCCTGCTCGGCGATAAAGAAAAGCTCGAACCCAAGCAAGCCGGCTATTGCCAGATGACGCTCGCCGAACCGCTGCTTGCTTTGCGCGGCGATCATTTTATCGTGCGCGACGAAACCGCCCGGCGCACCCTGGCGGGAGGTGCGGTCATTCATCCCTGGGCGAAGCGGCACAAACGCGCCGAGAAGGATCTCTCGGCCCGACTCGCGGCGCTCCACAACGGCGACGCCACCAAGCTCAGCGAATCGTTTCTCGATGAGAACGACGCCTTCGCGTCCCCCATCGAGGCGATTCATCAGTTCTTGAACCTGCGCGAAGAAGAGGCGCGCCGGCAAATCGAACAAACACCAAACCTGCGCGTCTTCAGCGCCGAGGGAGAAAAGGTTTATACCACCGAGGGCAAATGGCGGCAGCTCACGGAAACAATTCTCGGCGTGCTCAAGGAATTCCACGGCGCCCACCCGCTCGCCCCCGGCATGGACATGGAAGAGTTGCGCGGCAAGCTCCGCTTCGACCTCCCGCCCAAGATATTCCGCGTGGTGATCGAAACGCTGATCAGCGGCAAGTCCCTCGCCAAGGAAGAAAACCTCCTGCGCCTGGCGTCCCATCGCGTGCAGTTGGGCGGTCAGGAAAAATCCTTGATGGACAAAATCAAAAAGCTCCTGGGCGAACAGCCGCTGGCGCCACCCGACTTAAAAGAGATCGAAACACTTGCCGCCGTGAACCGAGCCAAGCTGAACGAAGTCATTCGCCTTTTAGAGCGAGAAGGCTCGGTGGTGCGAATCACCAGCGACATGTACTTCCTGGCCGGCAGCATCGATCAGCTCAGGACGACGTTAAAGAAATTCTTAGCCGAAAAAGGCGAGATGACCGCGGCGGCGTTCCGCGATCTCATCGGCTCCAGCCGCAAGTATACGATCCCGCTCTTGGAGCATTTCGACCGCGAGGGGCTGACGATCAGAATCGGCGACATCCGAAAACTCAAATCTCCGTCGTCCGGGGCCAAACCGGCGGCACATTGAAAAGACCCAAAGATACCATTACAGTTCACATTCTATGATGCTCGGAAAGCACAAGGCCGTGAGACTGACGCAAGAGGTCAAGGCTGCGGGTTGAGCCGCCAAGCTCGGCCCCGCCGACCTCGCGCAAGTCTTGCACGAACTGCCGAAGTTCACTGACGCCGATATGCTGGTCGGAACCGAAACCTCCGACGACGCCGGGGTGTATCGGCTGCGGCCCGATCTGGCCATCGTCAATACGGTGGATTTCTTTACACCCATCGTGGACGACCCTTATGTCTTCGGCCAGATCTCGGCGACCAATGCGTTGAGCGACGTCTACGCCATGGGCGGGGAGCCCAAGACTTGTTTGAATATCGTCTGTTTCCCCAAAGGCAAGATGGATATCAAAGTCCTCGGCGAGATCCTCAAGGGCGGCGCCGACAAGGTCAAAGAAAGCGGCGCGGTAGTGATCGGCGGCCACAGCATCATCGACGAAGAGATCAAGTACGGCATGGCGGTGACCGGCGTCATCCACCCGGATAAAATTTTTCGCAACGTGGGCGTTCAGGAAGGCGACGCGTTGATTCTCACCAAACCGCTCGGCACCGGCATTATCACCACCGCGCTAAAAAAAGGCAAAGCCAGCAAGGAAAGCGTCGACGAAGCGGTGACATCGATGACGACTCTCAACGCCGCGGCGTCCGTGGTCATGCGCAATTATCCCGTGCACGCCTGCTCCGACGTCACCGGGTTCGGCATCTTGGGCCACGCCCTTGGAATGGCCAGCGGCAGCGGCGTCACTTTGGTTATCGAGTCGGCGAAGCTGCCGCTCTTAAGCGGCGCGCCACACCTGGCGGAGAAGGGCTACATCACCGGCGGCTGCAAAAGAAACCGCGAATACTTGGAAAACAAAATCACCATCGAGAAATCCCTGCGCGAAGGTCTCGTCGAAGTCGCTCTCGATCCGCAGACCTCCGGCGGACTGCTCATCGCCGTCGCCAAGCGGCACGCCGCCAAACTCCTCGACGATCTCCACGCCGCCGGCGTCCAGCACGCCGTCGAAGTCGGCTACGCGACTTCTTTGCAAAAACCCTGGGTGCGCTTGGTGTAGGCCAACACCCCATGCGCGCGCCGATCCCGCCCTGACATCGACATCGGGCGCCGCCCGCGGTTGGGCGATAGATTTCATTCCCGCGGCGCGGCGTGGTAAGCTGACAGCGCGTGACCTGAAAAAATTTTTTCAGCCGCGGATGGGCGCGACCCCCATCCGCCCAGCGTCACCGCGGCACCTCATGGATCAGACGATTCTCACCCCATTCCCAAGCATCACCATCTCGGAAATCCTCGACATCATGTTCGTGGCGGTGCTGGTTTACACGGCGATGGTCTGGGCTCAACGAACGCGCGCGGCATTTGTAGTTAGGGGAATTTTGGTGCTGGGCTCCGTCTACATTGTCGCCCGCTTTCTCGATCTTCAGATGACGGCTTGGGTGTTTCAGGGATTCTTCGCGGTCTTTTTGATTATGATCGTGGTGATTTTTCAGGAGGAATTGCGGCAGATCTTCGAGCGCATCGCCGTCTGGAGTCTCACCCGCAGGCGGACCCCGGCGCTGCGCTCATCGACGGCGGACATATTAGTGCGCACCGTCGCCGATCTCGCGAAAGAGAGAATCGGCGCGTTGATCGCGATTCGCGGCAACGATCCCCTCGAGCGCCACATAACCGGAGGTATCCCGCTCGACGGGCGCGTCAGCGAACCCTTATTGCGGAGCATTTTCGACACCCACTCACCGGGTCATGACGGCGCGGTCTTGATCGAGCAAAACCGAGTCACGCGGTTCGCGGTCCACCTACCGCTGTCGAAAGATCTCCTGCAGCTGGCTCATGTCGGCACCCGGCACAGCGCGGCCTTAGGGCTGGCCGAATTGGCGGACGCCCTTTGCCTGGTCGTGTCCGAAGAGCGCGGCACGATCTCGACCGCGCAGAACGGCAGCCTGCGCACCATGGATAATCCCCAGGCGCTGGGGGCGATCACCCAAAACTTTCTAGAGACAAAGTTTCCGTCCAAACCCCAAAAGGCAATGCCCATTCAATTTTTCCGCCGCAATTGGCTTGCCAAGCTTATTTCCTTAACGCTGGCCGTGGGCTTTTGGTATATTTTTGTGCCCGGATCGAAAACGGTGGAGGTCAGTTACAAGATTCCTGTGAGCGTGGAAAATTTGCGGGCGAATTTTGAAATTGAGAAGATCGACCCACCGGTCATAAACGCAAAGTTTTTAGGACCCCGACGGGCTTTTTATCTTTTCGATAGAAGGAAAATAAAGGTCTCGGTCAATGTCGCCATGATGGACCCGGGCCGTCGCGCCTTCCACATTTCGGAGCAGAACATCGGATATCCCAAGGATCTGGTTTTGCAAGAACTCAATCCCTCAACGATACGGATTTCAGTAAAAAAAACCTCCGCTGCGGAGCGCTGAGGAGCGCCCCCGCCCTTTATTCGACCGCCGCGCTCAATCGCTCATCGCTCGCGCCGCAGTGGCGAGCGGCATTTCCCCACTGTCCATAGTATCTTATGAGTTGAACTGTTTGCCTTAGGCAAGCGGGGTGTTAACCTATCGAGTAAACACAGATGGCGTCAGCAAGCACAAATCCAAATCCCCAGCGGGTCTCAACGATGTCCGGCGGGCGCTGCCGGGTGGCGATTGAAAACGTCCGGCCGGAAATCGACGGCGGCCGCTTTCCGGCAAAGCGCGTGGTCGGCGAGCGCGTCATCGTCGAGGGGGATATTTTCGCCGACGGCCACGAT